>OFTX01000034.1_pt1 | contig 82305 bp, 71 predicted proteins | sample 1775051 | NCBI WGS metagenome assembly OFTX01 (sample SAMN08195772, study PRJEB24354) | sludge metagenome | isolation source: sludge from phenol fed wastewater aerobic bioreactor A | place: India: Nagpur | collected 2016-09-15 | reverse complement strand
TCCAGTTCAATGAGCGAAACGTGGGATACCGCCCGACGCAATTTGAATAAAAAGGAAGCCACCCGACAACGCACGCGCGTGAGGCATTGCACCGCCAGGGCCATACTGGCATGGCGCAACACCCCACGACGTGCAACCCACCGAGAGAGGCGTTGGCATGACAATCTCATTGCAGGCACTGGCCGCAAACTCCGCACCCCTGATCGACAATCTGGCGGCGGCCGACCCCACGAAGCTCCGGTTCGCGATCAGGAACGACGGCACGCTCGTCGTCTACAAGGGGCACAAATACCTGCTTCACCCACAGCAATGCCGACGCGCCATGTCGTTCATGAAACGCAATGACCTGCTGGGCGAGCGCCGCAGCCACCTGAATCCGAAACATCTGCGCCTGAACAGCGAACCCGCCAGGAAGCTGGTCGACCTGGTCCGGTCGGCCACAGGCGTCGGCAAGCCGCTTACCGACGCCGCCTCGCATCGCACAGCGGCGGGCAAGCCGAATCCAATGCTCACGCTGGCGAGCCTGCGGTCGTCGCGCTTGTTCAATGGGTTCGACGCGGCAAGCCCGACGGCGAGCCCCACGCCGTCGCGCGCCTCCAATTATTCGAGCGAGTCGCTTGAATACACGCCGGGCAAGGCGGTCGAATTGCGGTACAAAACGACGCGTGAAGGTATCGAGGCGTCCAACCGTCGCGCGCTTCACGTGCTGGACCGTCCGCCCGAAACGATGGCCTGCGGCGGTCATCCCGACACGCCGCCGCCGCCCTATCGCTCCCCGTATGGCTCCCCGTCGATATCCTCGGTGAATCGTGCCGAACGCCCCTACTCCGACGACCGCACCGCACCACCCGCCTCCCAAGCACTGCCGCCGGTGCCACCGAAATCCGATCGACAGGGCCTGATCCGCACATACAACGCCTTGTTGAACCATGGCGAGGGCCTTCCCACGCAATCACGCATCCTGGCCGACGACGACCCCGTGCCCCAGCGTCCCATCCCCAAACCAAGGCTGCACGCGCAATCCCCCGCCCCCCTCGGCACATCCGGCACACCCGACACACCCGACACACTCGACACGCCCAGCGCACCCCGCACGCCCGACATCGCCCGCCAGGCGTCGGCGGCGTCATCCGCGTCCAGCGACAGCGACACCTCCGCCGCCGGCAGCGAGCGGGGTCAGGCCTACATCGACGATCTGAGTCGGTCGCCCCGCACCGTTCGGCTGGCGCATCGCATGCGGACGAATCAAACGTTGTGACGCCGGGCCGCGCGCCTGGGCATGAGCCAATCCTGCAAGCGCCATCGCTCGCCGACCACGACCATTGGCCGACGAACGTTCAGAATTCGGGAGACGAACCACGCATGGCATCGATCCATACCCAGATCAACGCGGCCACCATGACCAGCCTCGAGGCCGAACAGTTGCATCAGTTGATCTGCCGGCACGCGATCGATCCTGCCAGGACGACCGTGGGCGTGACGCGCGACGGCAAGCTCATTTTGCTCATTGGATGGAGCGCATACCGGCACCCTCGCCTCTGGCGACGCGCGCGCGACATGGCGCTCGCTTCGCTCGCGCTGGCGAGTCTGCCCGCACGCGGCGTGGCGCAAACGCGTCCGGGCCTTCGCGCCATGCGGCTCGACCAGCCGTTTGTCATCGTCTGGCTGGTGCGCAACGCGTCGGCTTGCGTCAAGCAACGCGTGCTGCAAAGCATCCGGCGACAGCTCGACTGGCGTGGCAATCCGGAAGTCTGCGCGATCGACATTCTCGAGCACAGCCGCGCGCACGACGCGCTGTCCGAACTCAAACTGCGCATGGGTTCGGCACAGAACGTCGTGGGGCATTACAAGCTGCTCACCGAGCGCGACTCTCCCTACCGCGATCATTACCACCGTGAGTTGCCAGGCAGCCGTGAGCGCAGGCTCTGGGTCGCACGGCAAACCGCGTTGCGCGCGCACGACGGCACGTGCCTGCCTGCGAGCGTCGTGCGCGTCGGCGGTCGCCCGCTCGCTGTGGTGTGCCAGACACCACAGCCCGGCGCGATCGAAGCCTATCTGGGCATGTTGATGACGCTACGCCCGCCGGTCGTGGTGCATGTCACACCGCAATGCGAGCCGCACGGCGCGGAGCGTCACGACGGGCCGATTCGCGTACAACGGCGGCACGTCACGACGAGCACGGCGGCGGAATTCGTCACCGACTTCAGCGCCTATTCGACCACGCTGCGCTCATGCGAGCGCGACGTCACGTTTTCCGTTCTGCACGCGCCGTATCGTCACACGCCGGATGTCCCGTCCGACCGGCTGTATGTCACGCAGACGCTTCAGTTCGTCGAGAACGCCCTGCGGCACATGCCGATGCCCGACGACACGGCGGCGCGTGGCGCACCTGCCGGCACCGCCGGATGTCCCGTCGTGGTGTTCGACGATACCGACGGCATCGCAGGCGTGCTCGTTGCCGCGCTCGCGCTGTCTCGCGGCTCGCCCGAGGGCCTGAGTGTGGAGGAGGTCGTCACCGATATCCGGTTGACCGGCTCGCCGCAACTCATCGGCACGACCCATCAGCTCGACGTCATCGGTGCGTTCGCCGACGATCTGCGCGTGCCGCTGCTGATGCACCGCTAGCCGCATGCGAAGTCCCGCGCGGCGGCCCGTCGGCGCGGCCGCGTCAGCGCACGCCGGCCCTCCCGAATTTCGCCACCCCACATTACGCGATGCCATCGTTTGAAGGAGATTGACCATGTTGCCACCCGCGAACGACACCCCCGGCGGCAGCCGTCGGGCATCGACCGCGTCCCGCGCGCGCGGCGGCGCGGCCCGCGGCACGCCCGATCGCCACATCGACGCGGCGTCCGCGGCCGCGCTCAAGCTGCCGCGCGAGTCGCAGGCGATGTCATACGCAAAGCGCACCCTCGCCCTGCGACGCGAACCCCCGAAAGCCAGCGATGTCGAGCGGTATCTGCGGCGCTGGTTCATCGCACCGCCTTCGGTACTGATCGCGCTTGCCTCCGATGAGGAATTGCGGGCGCGCAACGCGATATACCCGCCCTTGCGTACGACGAGCGCGCGCTTCGGCGACATCGCCTATGCGAGCTACGTGGTGGCGCAGGGGGCGTGCGGACACGACGGCACCCATCTGCGCACATGTGTCGTATCGATCACCCAGGGCAACGAGGTCGTGACGTTTCCGGCGCTCCAGGCGTGGACCCACGACGGCGAACCCATCGTTCGCGCCGACGCGCTCTCGCATCTGCACTACGCGACGGAGCGCATCAAGGCCACCACGCCGGCGCAGCACATGCGACGCCACAGCCTGTTTCATGCCGAAACGCGCGATCTCGTCACGCACGATCCGGTGCTTCAATCGGGTCACCGTGCCGCGCGGCTCGGCATGTGGCTGGCCGCGGCCGCATTGCTCGAGCGTGGCAACGCGTCGGTCGATGCGGTACTGCGCGACATCCGTATCGGCGCGCAGTCGTTCGATCCGACCTTTCGCCAGTACCAGGAGCTCGCGCGCCTTGCCCGCTCTCGCCATCGTCGCAACATCGCGTTGCCGTGCGAAATGCCCGGCGGCCCGTCACACAGCCGCGCAGCCATCGAGCCGAGCGCTCAGGCGATCGCCCCCTCATCTCTGTCCAGGACGCTTCCCGATGCACGATCTTCACCCCTTTCACAACGTTGTCAGTGAGCTGCTTCGGCATATCGGCTTCGCGGCGTTCGAGCCGGCGCCGGATCAGGAGGTCGTGAGCCTGGACGTCGAAGACGGCATGTCGGTGCACTTCGGTGCGATCGACCAGGCGTCATGGTTCATGCTCGCCGAGTTCAACGACGCGATCACCTCCGATTCCCTGCTCGTCGCGTTGCAGGCCAACCACCTGCGCGCCGACGCCATTCAGCCCGTGTTCTCCCTGAATGACGACGGCGTGCTGAACTGCTGGGTCAAGTTGCCGCTCTTCGGTCATGACAGATCGACCCTGGCCAACGCGTTCGGTGAATTGCTCGACGTCGCCCAGGCCATGCCCAAAGCCGCCTGACCCCGCTCCCCTATCGCGCGCCACCGCCATGCCCAACGCCATCTCAGGACGCCTCACCCCGCCTCGCGACCTTGCGAAACTGCCGCCGCACACCCGTATCGGACATGCCAAGCGTGGCGTGTGCGTCTCATACGGCGGCATGGACTTTCGTCTGCCTGCGCAGCAGAACACACGGACCGACAAATTCGTGTCGCGCGACAAGCGCGGGCCGAAGCACCGACGCTGGGGTGCCTTCGCCGCCCGGGTGCGCGCCATCTTCGCCGGACTGACGGTCCTGCGATGGGTCGTCATCCCGCATCGCCCGACGCGCGTGTCGGCACCCGGCGCACCAGGTGCGGCACGTGAAGATCCTCCTTTCGAGCCCATGAGGGTCGTGCCATCGTTGACGGTCCGGGCGGCAGTGCGTCCGAGCGTGCCCGCGCGCGGCGAGACCGCCTCGCCGAGCCGAAACACCGCACCGTCGAGGCGACCGGCGGGCGGTTCGACGCTGAACGTGCAGGGACAGCGAGCGACTGCCGCCAACGGCGACAGCCTCTCCATGCGACGTGGCGCGCCAGGCGTCGGCGTGCCCCCGGTGCGGGCGGTGTCGCTTGGCATTCCCCCGGCACCCGACCTGCGACCGCCACCGGCACCGATACCACCAAAACGTTGAGCGAGGGCTGGCCGGACGGGCGCCCCCCATCAATGCGCCAATGACGCTGCGTCGGGGCGTCATTGGCACGTAAGTAGCGCGCCATTTGACGCCGGCATGGCTTGGCGCCGACCACGCCGGCTGGAAGTCACGCGACACGCGCTCGCTCACATGGCCCGAAGCCTGTCAGGCCATGCCGCCGGCGCGTTGCTGCGAGAACGGCGCGCGCTGCGGTCGCACTGGCGGCGGGCTCGACTCGCGTTGGGGCAGGCGTTTCCGATCGGTCGACAGACTCCAGTGGCTCGAGGTTTTCTCGGCATATCCCCCTTTGACGTAGGCCAGCATGAAGTCGGCCAATGCCCGGTTGGCCTCGGCGCGATGCGACGGCGTCGGCGTTTCGGCGTGGCGGCGCGCCGCCTCGGTCAGCGTATCGAGCAAAGCCCGGGTGGCGGGCACTTCGCGCACGATGCGCTGCAGATCGTCCTCGAGCGGCGTGCCCGGACGACGCTCGGCGATGTTGGCGAACGTGTCGTCGAACTCCTTCCTGTGGTTCTCGGCGAATCCGCTCCACCATTCCGGACCGCCGAAATCGGGCTTGGCCAGTCGCATGCGCGCCAGCGGCGCGAGCAGATCCAGGCAACCGCTGCCGATGGTGAGCACGTCGGCCGAGTGGGTCACGTGCGTCATGCCGACCGAGCCCGAGATCGGCGACGACGGCACGCTCAGTTGCCCACCGAGCGTCGTCTGAATCCCCCGGGTCGAGTACATCAGCGCAATGCCGTTTTCCTTCAGCTTGAAGCGTAGCGTGCTCACCACGCCCACCTCGTACGAGATATCCCCCGCCCGCAGGGCGTTCTCGATATCGGCCAGTCCCCACGTGCCGCCCGCCCTGACGCCGGCCGCATTGAGCGACTCCATGACCGAGCCCAGCGCGTTGACCGCGCCAGATATCGTCACGTTGAGAAAGTTGCCGCAGTAGTTGGCGTCTTCATCCTCGGTGACCTTCTCGAACGTCACCGTGGCGTTGGCACCGACGGGAAGTCCGACCCCCATCCGCACCCCGGCGTCGAGCTCGGCCTGCCACTTGTTCTGACGACAACTGAGCTGGTGAACCGCCAGTGCCTTCGGCCGGAGAATGCGCTGGTTTTCCGTGAAGACGTCCATCAACAGCGACTCCGTGTCGGGCGGCAGGTCACCGTCGAGCTTGAGCAGCGCGAACTGCTCGAGCAGGTGCTGGGCGCCAGCCTCCATCGCCTTGCGCCCCCCGCCGTCGATGCCGGCCATCGCACCGAGCGTGAATCGCTCGCTCGAAGTTTCGATGTGCGCATGGGCGGCCTGGATCAGCGACGCCGCGTCGTGCACGAGTCGGGTATTCGACAGCAACCGACGCGCGTCGTCCGGCTTGGATTCCGCAAGCGACAGAATGTCCATCTCCGCGTGCTTGAGCGTGATGTACTTGCGCGCGGCCACCTTCACGTTGGCCGACACGCCGATCTCGGCCGAGGCGCCCCCGCTCACCTCGCCGATGAGCGTGTCATGTCGCTCGATGGGGCCGCGCTGCACGTCGCGCCCGACGATGTCGAAACTCTTGCCGCAGAGATTGCGCATGTGCTTGTCGAGAAAGTGACGACTGATATCGGCACGTTCCACGTCGCGCTCGTAGGTTGACGAGAGTGAGAAGAGATCGCGGATCTTGGCGATCAGAGTCAGGGGCCCCTGCCGCAGCCATGTCTTTGTCTTGTGGCTCGCGCTTGCCACATAGTCCGACAGTGACGCGTAGGTCTCGGAGCGCGACGCCGTACCCGAGAGCTTGAGCTCCGCCTTCATGAAGCCCAGCAGTTGCGTGTCACCGGCGAGCGAAATCCTGTGGCCCGACGTGTCCACCAGCCATTCGGTCGGCGTGAACGAGAGCCCCGTGTCGTAGCCATAGCCTGCCTTGACGCCCACGCCGGGTATCACATTCACCCCCGATGCGAGCGACGCGCTCATCGACTCGGAGGAACCGGGCTTCATTGATGCCAACCGGTCATGAAGCGCCTGATCCAGCTTGCGCTTGATCGATTCGTGCGCACTTGCCCTGAATTGCCACTTCAATCCACGGCTCACGTACATCGCACTCTCATAGACGCGGGGAAACCGCGGGGCGGCGTCGGCGTGACGGGTCAGCGCCCGCTGCATCGTGCCAAACAGATCGCAGGCGCGCCGGAGCTCCTTCGCGTCCATTTCGGCGCGCTCGGATGCCTTCATGAATGCCTCGACGCGCGACTTCAGATCGTCGTGCTTCCTCCCGCTGTCGTCGAGCCCCAACGTCTTGCGGCATTGCACGTATACGTTCCAGAGCGAGGACATGGCCGCCCGCGCTTCCGCACGCGAAACGGGGGGCGGGGGCGCGGGTCGCGTCAGGCGAACGGCGGGTATCTCGTCGCTGCCGTTGGCCGCATGCAGCAACCGGGGGTCACTCCCGACCCGCGCATCGCCTTCGTTATGTGAAATGACGACCGGCGACGCGTTGCCAGACGCGCATGCCGTCTGGATGCCGATACGCGAAGGGATCGGTACAGTAGTCATGGGACGAACTCTCCTCAGAATGTTCTGACGCCTGCGCGTGCCATCGGCACGATGCACGCATGCGGGCGTCACAGTGAAATCACGTTGCGCAGGAACATTTCCACGCAGGCGACGATCGCCGCGCGCGTGGCGCCCACGCCACTCCCGTGAATGAGATGCATGCAGCGCGCGCCCATGACGGTCGGCCCGTACAACCAGAAATCGCATTCGGGTGTGCGTTCGCCGAAGCGCACCTCGGGCAACGGCGCGCCCTTCGACGGCGCAACCAGCAGCATGAGATCGCCTCGCGAGTATTCGAGTAACCAGAACGAGTCGGCGTCGTGCGAGGCGCGCGCCTGCAGGAAATCCCCGACGGTGTCGGGCAGCGAAGCAAGCAGCAAGGCGACAATGTCGGTGCTCATACCGGCACCAGTTCGCGTTTGATCTGATCCGAGACGACGACGAAATCGCGCACCGCCGATAGACATCCGTCGAGGCTTTCCCATGGTGTCACATAGCGATGCAGCACCAGGGCCGGTCCGCTCACACCGAAAGCCATCCGCCGACGAAACAGCGTGGGGTTCATGCCGAGCGCCAGCGCGGCGGCGTCATCGTCGGCATCCGGCATGCGGCGCTCGATGTGGGTGCCGTCGACGTGCCGGATAACGTAGACATCGTGGTCAAGCGCTTCGAAAAAAATCGCGTCCCGGCGCAGCGTCACGTCGACTTCCCAACGCTCGCGCATCGCATCGCACAAGGAGGCCATCGAGAGGTGGCCGTGCAAGGCCGGTGGCGCATCGATCGGCACACGCACCGGGTGTGCCGCGATATGCCTGCGAAGGTCGGTCGACGATATCGACCTGCCGAACCCAGTGGGGACATCCATGATTTCTGATAGGTAGTCGGAATTCGGGAACGCGACTTGCTTTCGAGCATCATCCCGGTGTTGTTGTGACAATGCATTTCATCTTTCGCCCATGTAGAACAGTTCCATGGGTACCGTCTACCCTCCTTTCCAGGGATTTAGCCTATTTTTCGGGGCGTCCACCCACGCGAGCGATCGTTCGTCGCATAGTCTCCTCGCTTTGAGGAACATGATTTCCCTGGCCCCCCTGCGCCGATGCACCCGAATTCGCACAAGTCACTCGTCCTTTGCGCGACACCGGTCATGCCGCGATCCGCCGCAGGCGCGCGGAGCGGGGCAAGGGTTGACCGGCAGGAGAGACGGCAAGTGAATCAGATCAGCTCACCGCACATCGGCAAGGTCTACCTGTTCGATGATTTCTCGCTAGACGCCAACGGCATTCTCAAACAGGCCGACCGTCAGATCAGCCTGCCACCGAAGGAAGTGGCGGTGCTGCGAACCCTGCTCGAAGCCTCGGGAGAGATCGTCACCAAGGACAAGCTGCTCAGTCTCGTGTGGCCGCACCAGGATGTCAGCGAGGAGTCGCTGACACGCTGCATCTACGCGATCCGGCGCGTGCTGCGCGAGAAGAAATCGGACCGCATCGTGGAGACGGTCTACGGCACCGGGTACCGGATTCGCCGATCGGTGGCCATTGTGTCTGCCGCGACCCGCGCGGCCGCGCTTTGCACCCTGGCCATCATGCCGTTTCGCCTGCCGACCATGGCGCAAACCCTCATGCTGCACGACCGGCTCGTGACGCGCCTGTTCGAATACACCGCCTATGGGCTGCGCGTGCTGCCCGCGTCAATCACCCGCACCGTGCTCGAATGTCACGACATCGCCGAGTTCGTCGAGCGCTTCACACCGGATTTTTATGTGACAGGGCATGCCATCGGCAGCGATCGGCTGCGCATCGAACTGGTGCGCTCCGACGGCCATGAGCTGAAGTTCAGCGAAGACTTTGCCCTGACCGACTTCGGTGCCATGACCGGTGCAAACGGTACGAACGGTACAAGCGGTGCACGTGGCGCAGAGAACGCAGCGGGGACGAGCGCCACCTTACCGATCGAGATTCGCATCACCGACATTGTCACGAAGCATCTGCCCGGTCTGGGCGCGTCGGTGCATCTCTCGCACTCGTTCGACACTTTCGATTGCGCCACCACTTTTCTGCACGCGCGCTTCAAACTCCAGCAGCACACGCCGTCGAGCCTGCGCCAGTCGTTGCAGCTGTTTCACCAATGCGTGGGGGAAGGCGCCTCGCGCACAGCACCATATTGCGGTCAGGCCGAGTGTTACCTCGCCCTCGCGCATCTCGGTCTGTTCGATCAGAAGGCTGCACTGCACGGCGCCCGTGCGGCAGTGGAGGCCGCGCTGGCCCTCGCACCGCGCGATCCGCATGCGATCAGTCTGCTGGCCATTCTGCACAGCATGAAGTTCGAATCGAGCGTGGCAAACATTCTGTTCGATCGCGCGCTGTGGTCGGCGCCCTCCAATCCCTACGTGCGCTATCACCACGCCTGGCACTGCATTCTCAAGGGCGAAGCCAAGGCCGCGGAAATGGCGCTCGACATCGCGCTCGAACACGACCCCAGTCTCATCGCCGCCACGATCCTGAAAACGTGGGCGCTGTTTTTCGACCGGCGCACCGACGACGCCATCGCGTTCGCGAGGGAACACCTGCAACGCCTCGGGCAGCATCACCCGGTGCTGATCAGCGCCATGGCAACCATGCTGTCGCACCAGTGCCGTCACAGCGAGGCCGAGTCGCTCGTGCAAGCCGTTCGCGAAACCGGTGACGATACGGGCCTGCTGCGCGTCAATCGCCATTACGTTGAACTGGCGCGCGGCGGCAACGGCGCCCGACGCGCCGCCGAGCAACTGCTCGCGGAAATCGATCCAAGACAGGTGCGCGCCGGACTGTTGCCCCTTATTCTGCGCACCCAGGGTTTGCCCACTGCCCGCGAGGCGTGGCGTCGCATGCATTCGGACTGGTATCCGTGGCAGCGCCTCTACCGCCACGATCCGCGGCTCGAGTCACTGTTCTCGATCTGACAACGCAAAAAGGCCCTGCCGGTGACGACAGGGCCTGGCAACGGTGGCGTCGACGCTGTGTTATTGCAGCGTGTGCGCCGAATTTGCCGAATGCGCAGAAAGCGGCTTCGGTTTTGGAAAGAGCCCGATGCCGGCGAGCATGGTGGCGACGAGCGGATTCCGGCAGATCTGCGCCACCGCGAGCGAATCGCGCTGAAACAACTGCGACGCGAAGGTGCGCAGCGCGTCTCGCTGAGGGTGGGCGACGAGCAGCGTCATCATGTGGCCCAACGCATCGCCCAGATGCTTCGCTTCGCCGCGCGCGAACCGGTCGAGAATTTCGCGCTGGCGCATCGCGTCGCGCGGCAGCACGGCGTCGCGCATGGCGATGCACTGCCGCCGCAGCGCGATGTCCGAAAGCGGCGACGGATCGAACGCATCGCGCACCACCATCATCAACGCCACGCCGAGCGACTGCGCGTCGCCGGTGCGAAGCAACCGCGAGAAGTAGGCCTGCGACGGCAGATTGCGCAGCGGCCCTGCCCGGAAGCCCGCCTCCGGATCCACGGACAACGGCAGATGCAACGCGCCACGACCGCGCACGGAATGGCTGAGGATACCTATCTGGTGCATTACCGGAGGAACCCCTTTGCGACTTCCAACGTCGAGGCGATGGTGGAACTGAGCACCTTCACCAGGTTGTCGTACGTCGAGTTCGCAGTGGTGTAGCGCTGCATCAGTTGCTGCATCATTGTTTTCACCTGATTCTCCTGCGACGTGAATCCCGAGCGCCAGATATCGAGCTCGAACGGGTTCATCTTCTTCTCGTCGCCGTCCTTGGGAATGCTGTCGAGCATTCGATCGATCGGCGACGTATCGATGACGACCACCCACTTCCCACTTCCCTCGGGCTGTTCCTGCACGCTCGACTCGGGCAAGCCGAAGTCGCGCGCCCACTTCTCGGCATCCTCCTTGGTGCCGCCTTCAATGTCGTTGCTGTCCTTGTCCTGCTTCGGATACAACACCGAGTTCTTGTTCGGCGGTTTGAATTCGGCCAGGATGTCATTGAGCGCCTTTCGCAGTTCACCGATGTTGAGCGTCACTTCCTTGCCGTCCGAACTGGTGCTGATCCAGCCCGACAGCTTCGAGATCAGATCGCTGAGTGCCTTGTTGAACGCCAGATACTTGGCGACGGCTTCGGAATAGACATCCAGATAGCCGTCCTTGATATCGCCGATCAAATCGGCGATGTCCTCCCAGAGCTTCGAGTCGCTGTAGGGGTCTTTCTCGTCCTCCGGCGGCGTGTTGTTCACCCTCGGCATCAGCGGCGGCTCGGCATCGGGCTTCGGTCTGTCGGACGGGGGCGGCGCCACCGGCGGCAGATTCGTCACACCGGGGGGCCTGTCCGTCGTGACGGGAGGCAGGTTGCGAAGGCCAGGTCCGGGTAGCGCATCCAGAAGGGCGTTGCGAACATCCGGCGCAATGGGCTCGTCGACCGCCGACAGTCCTCGCAGGCGTGCTTCAAGATCCAGCGCGGCCACCCGCACGTCGTCGCGCAAATCGTCGAGCTCGCCGGGATTGTCACGCTTGCCCAGTGCGTCGTTCATCGCCTCCAGTTGCGCGAGTAACCGCGCCGCGCTTCTTGCGAGCCCCTCGGACAGTGCTTTGGCGTCGTCCGGGGTATCCCTCGCCGTATCGTCAAACGGAGGACCGTCCTCGCCGGGGCCGTCCACCCCGGCCTCCTGGAGTCGATTGAGCGGCTGCAGCCGCAGGTCGTTGGGTAACGGGAGCGGCGGAAGACGCCCGTCGGAAATTGAGTTCATAGTGCATCCCCTTGTGGTCTGACGCGTTCGATGTCACCGGCGCACTGGAGGCCTCAGGCGCGGATATTGCCGGCAATGTTTGACATGGCCCCGGACCTCGACTGCGCGACACTGTCGATCGCCCTGAGCATCTCGGCAAGCAACGCGTTATCACGGTTCGCCACGTCCTGCATGCTGTCGGCGGAATTCTTGTTCACGGTCGATGCTCCGTCGTTGAGCTTCTGCTCCTGCATCGCCAGGCGTTCGGCAAAGGTGCCGCCGGCTGTCGCGATATCGCCCACCGGCCGGGAAAGCATCGTCAGCGCGGTGCCCTTGGCCTGCGCGACTTTCGCGATGTTGTCCATCTCGTCGGCGAGCGAATTCGTTGGCGCGGGTGTGACATCGGGCGCCGGCGCGAGATCGGGCGCAGGCGCGGGGGCATCGGGTCGGCCGGGCGGTGGCTGCGTCGTTGATGGCGTATCGACCGACGGCTGCACCCCAGCCGTTCCCGGAGGCATCGTTTGCGGCGGCGCACCGTCCGGTGCCGTGGCGCGCGCTTTCATCGCATTGCGCTCCCCCGACAGTCCCTGCATGCTCTTGAACGCGCCGGCGCCGGCCATGCCCAGTTGCAGCGACGCACCCGTGATGTTACCCACCATATTGGACAAGCCCTGCTGCCGGATCGACTCGGCCGACGCCAGCACCGCCTGCGCGTTCATCCGGCTCATCGTGTTGCGCAGCTGGATCGAGTTGTCGAACGTCTTCTGATACAAGGCGAAGATTTCCGCCAGCAGGACGGCCGCGTTCGACACGATGCCGCCAATGTGATCAGAGCCACCGCCTTCCCCGCTGTCACTGCTGTCACCGGTTGGCCCGTCGCCGGCGCCCGGTGCGTCGGCCGTGTCCGAATCGTTGAGTTGGTTCAGCAGATCGATCGCGCCGTCCCGATCCGCGTCCGGTGGCGGCAGCTTCAACGACGGGCGGCGCGGGTCGTCCGTCTGACCTTCGGGCCGAAATACGTCGAGTTTCAGCGGTCCGGGCGAAGGGTTCCCGGGCGACAGCACCGGATCGACCCAGTTTGGCGCGTAGGGGCGCCCCGTATCCACAATGTTCATGATGTCCTCCTCGGATTCATGCACGCACGTGATTGAGTGCGAAGCGCTGCGCTTCGTACTTGGCCTTCGCCGCGTCCGACATCTGGGAGACCAGGCGGCTGATGACGCCCTCGGTGCCCGCAAACCGGTCGGCCGCCTGTTTGACGGAGTCCTTGACGTTCTCCAGCACCTCCTGAGACACCGAAAGGTCCGCGCGAATATCGGCAGCTTCCTTGTCGAGAATACCGATCGCGGTCTGACCACCGGTCTGTGTCGCGCCCAATCCCAGCTCACCGACTTTGAGAATGCTCTCCAGCATGTTGGCGAACACCCTCGCGTTGCCTTCCTTCAGCCCGATCTTCGTGGCGAGCGCCGCGAACTGGTTCGTGACCATCGAGGCGCCCGACTTCAGCGCCTCGCGGGCCAGATCCGGCACGATCTTCTTGAGCAGGTCGCCCGCGAGATCGCCCAGCATCCTGCCGAGCCTGGCAGCGGCCGTGCCGCCGCCAACGACAACAGCCACGGCAATCAGCGCCACGACCACGACCGCCGCGACGACTGCCCCCACGACACCGCCGATCATGTCGGCGGTGTCCTTGGGCACGCCCGCCTTCTCCAGCAGTCCCGAAATGCCATCGCCGATAAGCGACGCCAGCGGCTGCACGATGTGCGTCATGACTGGCTTGAGGGCCTCGCTGACAACGGAGAAACCGGTCGCGGCGCCGATCACGGAATCGGCCAGCAGCGCCACGCCGACGACCGTCATGGCCATGCTCGCCCCCCCGGTGAAGACCGCGCCCAGCACCCCCACCACCGCCAGGACCGCACCCACGACCTTGCCGATCACGCCGAACAGCTTGCCGAGAAAGCCGGCTTTCTCGACCTTCTTCCTGTATTCCTCGTTCTGACGTTGCATGTCGTTCTCGCGCGTCTTGCGCAGTGCGTCGAAGAACTTCATGTCCTCCTCGATGCCCTTGACCGCGCTGTCACCCAGGAGCTTGGCGAACAGGCCCATGAGGCGGAACAACTCGTCCAGATCGTCGAGATATTGCTTGTCCTTGTCGCCCGGTTGGCGGACGCCGTCGTTGCTCAACGTCTCGAACGCGTCGTCGCTGCGCTTCATCGCGTCCTTCGCCGCGTCGTAAGCACCGTCGACGGCCGTCCTGGCGCTCTGATAGCGACTTGTGGCCCCCTCCAGTTCCGACTTCGCGGCGTCGTACTCCGCAAGCGCCGCATCGTGTTCGGGCGTACCGGGGGTAAGCCCGTCGAGCCGCGCCTTGGCCTGCGACAGACGCGACCTGGCACGCTCGAGCGCATCCTGCGCCTGCGCCAACGCGTCCATGGCCGCCTTGAGCGCTTCCAGCGCCTTCTGGGCTTCGGCCAGGGCTTCCTTGAAGGCTTCGCCGCGCGCATCGGCCAGCGCCTGCTGCGCGGCGGACTGCGCCTCCCATTGCGCGAGCCGGTTCTGCAACTCGGACAGCGACGACGACCCCATGATTTCGCGCATTCGACCGAGCAATAGCGTCAGGTTGGCGCGCGTCGAGTTTGGCGGTGGCTCAAGTTCCGGGGTGTCGGCGTTCAGTGACGGGTTCCGGTCGTTCGCGTCCGTGCGCGCGATACCCTCCAACGCGAGTCTGCGCAGGGATGCGGGGCGGTCCGATGCGCCGGGGTCCGGTTTGTCGGACCGGAGGGTCTCGTCCAGCGCCTTGTCAAGCGTCGGCAAGATCGGCGGCAGGCCCGGAGCAAGAGTGATCGTCACGCCGCCTCCTTGTCATTGGACACGCTGGTCACGCCTGGCGCCGGCGCAAGTTCGCGCATCGTTGGATCCTCCGTCGCCGGCCGCGCGGCATGCGCCGCCTCCAATGCGTTCAGGTACGCCCTCGCCTTCGTACGCAGGTCGGCGTCACAGCTGCTCTCGCACACGAGCGCGAAACAGTCGCTGGCGAGCGTCATGTTGCGCATCATCATCTGGCACTGCCCGGCGTAGAAGACCGGCCGGTAATCGTTCTTGCCGACGGCGAATGCCATGGCGTAAAGATCGATCGCCTTCTGATACTCCTCTTTGAGTTGGCACACGGCCGCCAGACCCACGATGTACTCCGGATTGTAGAAATCGTAGATGCAAAGGAAGCGGAAGAACGCTTCCGCCTGTGCCAATTGGCCATTGCTGTAGAAATCGTAGGCGTGTGCGTACAGGCCATCCATGGTTTCGTTCGGAATGCCATGAATATCCTTCAGGCTCGCACCTGCCAACACAGCCTCCCAGATCGCGCCCGTCATGCGACTGTCTTCCGTTTCCAACTGCGTTGCCGCGTGTGTCATCGTTCTACCTCCTTCCGATACCCGATTTCGGGTCAGTCTTCGGCCTGCCAGCCTGTTGGCAGACATCAATGGGGGATGGGAAATGCTGAAGCGGCGTCGGCCAGGCCCCTTTGCCGGGACGGCCGGGCCCGCTTCGCCGTGGCGCGCGACCCGATGCGCGGGCGACGCATCGGGCATGCACGACAGACAACGCACCCACGACTCGACGCCGCTGTCGCGCACCGCCCGATAGCGGGCGTCGGCCAGCGCCGCCGCACCGCGCGCCTCCTCGATGGCCGAATAGCGCTGCCGGTCGGCTCGGGCATATTGCGGATCGCCTGGCGACAGAATGTCGAGCACCGTTTGCACCTCGGCCAGCGTCGTGTCGGTCTGAATGGCGCGCAACTGGCTTCGTGCGAATGCCTCACGCGCTTGCGCATATCGCTCCAACGCACAGCGGGCGGCGTCGCGCAATGCAACACGTTCGGCCCGGCGCCGGATCGTCGTCGCATCGGCCCGAGCCACGCTACGGGGAAACAGGTCGCGCTCCGAAGGCAGGTCCACGCGGCAGGCGCTCCCATCGCGCGCGGCGTGCACCATCAAGGAAAAGGCCTGTCGGGCCAGCGCTCGCAGACATTCCGACGGCGTTGACGCCGAGACTGACTCAATGGTGTCCGCAGGCATGCAGGTATCACGCATGCGGATGAATTGACGCCTTTCCTGCCGTACCATCGGTCCTCCCGGGATTACGTAAAAGTGGGTCACTGCTTTGCCGCGTATCGCAATTGCCGGCATCCCGATGACTTCATTAAAGCAATCCGCCATCTGCACGACTTCCAAAAAGCGTTCTATCGCGGCGGGTCAATTTCTTTCGGTTCTGCGGCTTCGTCATGCGATTCCAAGGGGCGGCCCGGACCCTGCCACTCGACTTCACGGGCGCCGTCCACATCGCGCTGTCCGTCGACGCACACGTCGTGCGCCAGCGGCACTCCAAGCGAGGTTTCCGTCGGCGCCGCGCTCTCCCACGCCTCCTGCATGCCGGCCCGCTCCACGTCTTCGAGCCAGAGCAGCAGTCGCATGATCGCGTCGACTTCCTCGATCGATACGAACGTGTATCGACGATGCGTCTGGTACAAACGGCGTGCAAGCGCCACGTCCTGCACCACGGGAACACCCTGCGACTCGGCGTAGCGCCGTACCGCAAGCGCGCGCTGGTTCGTCTCCATCACCGAGATGAACGGCAGCGAAATCACATCGGGACGGAAGTAGATGCCCACGGCGATGTGCGTGGGGTTGGCGACGATGAGACGCGAGTCGCGAACGTCGGAACGCACGGCCTCCGACAGCATTTCGGTATGCAGCGCACGCCGACGCTGCTTGATCTCGGGATTGCCGTCGGAATCCTTGCGCTCGCGCTTGACCTCATGCAGCTCCATGCGCTGATCGCGCATGAAAAGCCAGTACTCGACCATCGCGTCGAGCACCGCGATCGGAGCCACGCATATCAGCGAAATCCAGACAAGCTTCGCGGACAACGCGACCCATGCCGCCCCCACGCCTGCCACGCTCATGTGCGACTGCGCGAACAGCAGACCCTTGGCGTCCCACCAGAGCGCCGTCGCAATGCCGGCGAAGCTCAGGAGGTAAAGCACGGCCTTGACGGCGTCCTTCAGGGTTCGCGCGCTGAAGATGCGCCTGGCACCCTGGATGGGATTGACGGCTCCGAAATTGAGCTTGAGCGCCTGTGTCGCCCAAATGAAGCCGGTCTGCAGCAGCGTGGGGAGCACGGCGGCGGCGGTGCACACGACCAGCACGGGCAGGATCATCTGGAGTCCATGGCGAAACAACGCCACTGCGTAGCCCTGAGGGTCCGCAAACCGGCCGTCGGCGAGGACCTGGCGGTACTCCTGCATCAACCAGAGCAACGGGTCTGTCGATAGCGTGAAGAGCAGGCCGACGAAGACGAGGATCACCATCGTCAGTTCCTTGCTCTTGAACGACTGCCCTTTGCGCGCGGCTTCCTGCAAACGTTTCGGCGTTGGCTTCTCGGTTTTTTCGCCCATGCTAGCGCTCCATGCCGGTCGTCAGCGCCGGCGAAGCCGGCGACAGCCATCGCACCACGTCGTCGGGGCGCATGACGCGGGCGACAAGTGCCTCGGGCAGGGTTGCCGAGAAGTAAATGAGCAGGATGGCGAAGGCGATCACGCTCTTGATCGTCAGCGACAGGGCGAAGGCGTTGACCTGCGGCGCAAAGCGCGAGAGCAGTCCGAGTACCATCTCCGAGAGAAACAGCGCCGCGACCACGGGCGCCGAGATCGCGATGGCATGCCCGACGAGTCCGTCGAGCAGTTCGTACACGCGAGTGGCGGACAACACGCAGCCGCCGAACGGCTCGCACACGCGATAGCTGCGCGCGAGCACCTCGAGCAGCCAGGACATCCCGCCCAGGTGCAAATAGATCACCGCACCGAACCATTGGCAGAATCCGGCGAATTCCGACGTATCGACGCCATTGGCCGGATCGATCACGCTGCTGAGCGTGGCCCCGCGCTGATTGTCGATGTATGCGCCCAGCGCGTGAAACACCCAGAAGGGAAACGCGAGCGCCACCGCGAGCAACAGGCCGACACTCGCCTCGCGAACCAATAGCGCCCAGACGGGCCCGTTCAACGCGAGAGGGGCACCATAGGGATACGGCCATACGCCCACGGCCATCCACATCGACACCGCAATGCGCACCACCCCCGAGAGTACGTTGGCATTCAGGATCGGCAGCAGGAATATCGTGGGCGCCACGCGCGCGTAAGCAATGGCGGCGGCCAGTATGCCGTCATGGTGTGCAAGGACCAGGCTGGCACCCATCTCAGGACTTCCCCGCCACGGCCAGTCGCATGACCGTGATGCCGAAGTTCACCAACGTCTCGCCATACCAGTCGGCCAGCACGAACAGACTTACCGAGACGACGAGCAACTTGAGTCCGAACGGCAAGGTCTGCTCCTGCACCTGTGTCACCGTTTGCAGCAGACCGACGATCAGGCCGACGAGCGTGGCGACCGCCACGGGTGCCACCGAGAGGATCAGCACGAGGTACAGCGCGCGATTGCCAGCGAACACCAGGTTATCCATCTGCGGCGCTCCTCATGGCAGGTACTGGCGAACCAGCCCCTGCGAAAGCAGCGACCAGCCATCCATCGCCACGAAGAGAATGAGCTTGATGGGAACCGATATGGTGACCGGGCTCATCATCATCATGCCCAGCGAGAGCAGCACGCTCGACACCACGAGATCGACCACCACGAAAGGCAAATAGAGATAGAAGCCGATGGTGAACGCGTTCTTGATTTCCGTGAGTGCGTAGGCGGGCAGCAGGGCGAAGATCGACGGCGACGCAGCACCGGCGCCGATATCACCCGCGTCTCGCCCCACCTCCTCGCGCGCGAAGAATTGCGTGAGTTGCGGGTCGGCATACTTCACCAGATAGTCGCGGTATGGGGACAGCCCATCGTCGAGGAAGCGGCGCACCGAGTTCGGGTCGCCGAAGTTCACGGGGTTGGCCTGATAGGCATCCATCACGGCGGAGGCCACCGGCAGCATCACGAACAGCGAAATGAGCAGGGCAACGCCGTTGAGCGTCATGTTGCTCGGCACCTGTTGCAGGCCGAGCGCGTTGCGCACCATCACGAAGACGATCGAGAACTTGACGAAGCAGGTGCCCGACGCCACGAGAAACGGCAGCAGCGTGAACAGGCTCAGTATGCCGATGGACGGCACATCACTCCACATGCGCGTTCCCCGCGAACCATTGATCAATCTCCACGCCGAGCCGCCCGTCGAGCTGCACGAGCTCGCCCCTGGCCAGCAGCGTGTCGTTCACGCGCACCTCCACGCGCTGCTCCGCCCCGGGGGACAATGCGAGCATGTGCGTGTGGCCGACCTGTTGCAGTTCGGCGAACGTCATGCGCTCGCGTTGCAGCACGAACACCAGTTCGACCGGCAAGTGTTCGAGCGTCGGTGCCGGCACCGGTAGATGCGCGTCGAAGCCCTCCGGGTCGTCGCCCGCGCCCGGCGCGGCCTGCTCGTCGAATTCCAGCATCACCCTTCCCTCCTCGTATAGATAACTGCCGATGGTCAGCCCACGGCAACTGACTCGCCGCCGCGTGTGGCGGATGAGCAGCACGTCACCCCGTCCGGTCGAGCGCAACATCCCGGCGGTAGTCCGGCTGCGCCCGATCTCCATGTCCAGAAAAACGCTCGCTTCACCCGCGTCGAACCGCCGCGTCGTCTCGACGGCCGGCACACGTGCCAGCCACACCGGACACTCCGCAGCGCGTACCTTGAGCAGTCGGCCCTCGGGCAAGGCAACGCCGTCGATCGGCGATGCGACGTCGAGCATGTCGTAGCGCAGCTCCGGCATCGGCAGATGCAACGGCCTGGAACTCACCGCAAACAGACGTGCCGCCAGTCGCTCCGAGTCGGCACTGCAGGCCAGCGACGCCAGTTCATGCGACACACCTTCGAGCCACATGCCGGGTTCGACCCAGCCCTGCCACGTATGCGAGGTGTCCTGCACCTGAATCCAGGTGCCCATGCGGGGCAGATGTTCCAGCGTGGCCGCCCACCCCCGCGCGCGCCAGGCATCGGCGGCTGCCGTCAGGCGCGCCGCGGCTTCGTCGACACGGCGCAGCCTCAGCATGGGCCGCCCTCATCACCTTCACCACCTTCACTCCCTTCACCGCCCTCGCCCCCCGATTGCGGATCGGCGCCGACGGGTTCGATGGCGTGCACCGCGACCCCGCTCCCGGCGACACAAGCACCCGCATCCGACGCCGCCGACCACATCGCCGATAAACGGCGCTGCACGGTGGGGTCCGACGCCCCAAGCACGAACCCCGGCTGCCCATCGATCTCGGCGGCCCTGATCTGCACGAAATGTCCGTCGCCCCATTGCTGGAACGCATAGCGCATGCCTGGAGCGGGCACGGCGCCGGTGCGAGACGATGCCTCGTGCCGAACGTTGGATCCCGTGCGCATGAAAGGACTTCGCATCGGGGCCGCGGCACGCGGCGGCATCCCTTGCCAGGGCACCCCGGGAGCCGGAAGCGGGCCGACGGCGGCCACGCCAGCAGGGCCGGGCTCGCCCTTGCGACGCTCGCCGACGTCGTGCCCGCCACGGCCGGACATCGACGCAGCCCCGTCATGGCCTGCGATCGCTGCCGTGGTCGCTGTCCCACCGACCGTCGCGTGATGTCGTTCGCTCGCTCCCGCGTCCCGAATCGCGATCGTCTGCAGGCGTGTCGATTCGCGGGCGTCCGGTGCATCCGCGCCACCGTCGTTGCGCCGTACGGCGGCGGCGTCCGGCGAGGTCTGCGCCGATGTTTTCTCCCGGATGCGGTCTGAGGCATCGCCCGGCGCATCGGTGCGCTCCGCTCGTTGCGTGCGCTCGGGGAGCGGCGCTGCCTCCCCGGCGTCGCGCTGCCCCGCCAAGTGAGCGCGCTCGGCGACGTCGGCAGCGAGTGCCGCGCGCCGCGCATCGACATTGAGCGACAGCTGCGGCTCGTACGTCGCGAGCCACGGCAGCCACGTCGGAACACCCCCCGGCTGCGGGTCCGGCTTGCGTTTGCCGGCCTCGCGTTTGCGCAGCGCGTCCTCGAATCGATCGGCCACGGAGCGGTCTCTTTCCGCCCCCTCGACGGATTCCGCCGCCGACGCCGTTCCCGCTGCCCCGACAGGGCCCTTCAGTCCCGAGCTTTCCATGATTGGCGATCCTCCAGTTCTCCGGCTTCGATCCATTCGGCACGCTTGCGCGCGTCTCGACGCATCGATTCCGCCATGCGTGAATACTTCGTTTCCTTGCGCCACCATCGGCGCCACTCCACCTCCGCGATTTCGCGATCCGTGGCCAGTTGCTCGCGCGACTCCTCGAGCGTGGTCAGCCTCACTTCCAGCTCACGCACCTGCGCCCGCAGCAGCGCCACGGCGCGCATCTCGCCGCGAAGCTCGGCCAGCTCGGCATCGACATGCGCGAGCCGCGACGATTCGATCAGCGCCGCCAGGGCGTCGCGCTGCGCGGCAAGCTGGTCGTACCTGGCAGACAGCGTGGCGCTGCGCGCGGCAATGTCCTGCAGTTCCCGCTCCTGCAATCGCTTCATCTGCAAAGCGCCGCGCCCCATGCGTCGCGCGTCAGCCCACGATTTCATGCAGCCGCTCCAGGGTGTCGTCGATCGGTGTCCACTGTCCGTTGCCCTGCCGAAGAAAGGCTTCGATTTGTGGCTTTGCGTCCATCGCCCGATCGTCCTGCGCGTTTGCGCCCGGGCGGTATTCGCCCAGGTCGACGAGCGTTTGCAGGGATTCAAGACGGGCCAGCCATGTGCGCATTGCCCCCGCGAGCCTCAGATGCTCGGGCGACGCCACGCGCGTGGCCACACGGCTCACGCTGCGCAGCACGTCGATGGCCGGATAGTGGTTGCGATTGGCCAGTTGCGCGCTCAGATGGATATGTCCGTCGAGAATCGAGCGAATCTCCTCGGCCATCGGATCGGTCGTCTCATCGTCTTCGACCAGTACGGTATAGAAGGCCGTGATACTGCCGCACGCCGCGGCGCCCGCACGCTCCAGCAACTGCGGCAGACTCGAATAGACCGATGCCGGCACACCGGCGCGCATGGGCATTTCTCCCGTCGCCAGCGCGAGGTCGCGACAGGCGCGCACGTAGCGCGTTAGCGAGTCGACGAACAAGGCAACACGGTGCCCCTGATCGCGAAAGAATTCGGCCACTGTCGTGGCCAGCAGCGCCGCGTTTCGACGCGCGACCGCCGGTGCGTCGGACGTGGCGAAAATCACCACGCAACGCCGGGCGCCCGGCGAGGCCCGCAATGCGTCAACGATCTCCACCACTTCGCGGCCGCGCTCGCCGATCAGCGCGACCACCGTCGTGTCGACATCCACCCCCGCCATCAATGCATTCATGAACGATGTCTTGCCGCAGCCCGCCGGCGCGAAGATGCCCACGCGCTGGCCAACGCCGCAAGGCAGCAACGCGTCGATGGCGCGCAGGCCCGTGTGCAGCGCGACGTCCACCCCCACCCGCGCTTCGTAGGACAGCGCCGGGGCCAGCAGCGCGCGCTCGACGCCCCCCCCGCGCGGCGCTTCGCCCCCGCGACGGTTGCTTCGTTCAGCAGGGTCGGCGCCGTCGATCCGGTCGACGATGCGCCCGCCGGCATCGAGCACGGCGCCACGCCAGGACTCATGCGGGCGGCAAGTGGCCTGGCGTCCGGTCGGCACCAGTGCGGAGTCGCACGACAGCCCCTGCGTGGCCGCGAACAGGCTGAGGATGGCCCGATCGTCGTGCACGGCGATGACCTGCGCCTGCCCGACTACCTGCGCCTCGCGCCACGTGCGGCGAATTTCGCAGATCTCACCGATACTCACGCCCGGCAGACGGGCTTCCGCCGTGTGCCCGGCGATGCGCGACACAAGCGCCAGGCGCTTGACGAGCGCTGCGGCACGTTTCCCAGGGGCGTTCATGGAGGCATTCGATCTCACGTTCGTACGCTCATATCGTGCTGATGACGTTCACCGAAACACCGTCGACCAGTTCGCCGAACGACAGCACTTCCATATCCCGGAAGCGGGTCTCGGCCAGCTTCTTGACGAAGCGCCGCACATCGACGGAGGCGAGCAGCACAACCTCCTTGTGCGCGCGGCCGGATGCATCGAGTGCGAGCGCAACACGATCGAGCAGCGCTTCCGCGTCCTTCGGATCCATGTTGACGAATGCGCCGCCCGCAGTCTGGCGAATCGAACGGCGTACGCTCTCCTCGACGTCCGCCGAGAGCATCACCACGCGCAGTTCCCCGTTGCGCAGAAACTTGTTGCAGATGTAGCGCCCCAGCGCGCCGCGCACGTGCTCGACGAGATTGAGCACGTCCTTTTCCCGTGGCGCCCACATCGCAAGCACCTCCATCACGAGCTTCATGTTGCGCACCGAGATACGCTCCATCACCAGGCGCTGCAGAATTTCCGACACCCGTTGCAATGCCACGTGGCGCAGTACTTCCTTGACCAGATCGGGGTAGTGGCCCTCGACCAGATCGAGCAGTTTCTTCGTTTCCTGAATGCCGAAGAACTCGTTGACGTGGCGCGTGAACAGCACAGCCAGGCATTGGTAGAGTTCGTCGGCCGGCGTATGCACGACGTGGTGCATGGCCCGCAGCATCTCTCCCTGTTCGGGGGTCACCCAGGCGCAGCGTCCGCGCTCCGCGCCGGAGAAAAGCGGGTCGAGATCCAGGGCGGCGATTTCGCCGGTGAAGGCATCGACGCGCACCCGATCGTAGAACACGACGAACTCGTCGGCGCGCACCTCGTTGATGTAGACCGACGCGCGTGTGGCATCGAGTGCGGTCGATCCCTGCAACAGAATCTCGGGCAGGTGCACGCCGAAGTCGTTGAAGAACTGACTGCGAACACGCTGCGGGAACGCCGCGCTTTCGAAGGCGCTCAGTTGCGCCTCGGGCAGCACCACCGCCAGCGGCGCCGTCGAGGGCGCCAGACTGTCTAGATCGTCGATGGACATGAGCGCACTATGCGCTTTGGTCCCCGGCACCGCGCCCCGGCCCGGTTCCGCTCGTCCCCCGGTCGCTCCGGACGTGTCGGCCGCCCTGGCGCGCTTGCCCCTGGCGAGCGCCTCCGGCTTCGCGAAATAGCACGCCAGCGCGAGCAGGCCGGCGAGCAGCGCGAACGTCGTCAGAGGAAACCCCGGCAGGGTGCCGATGACCAGCGTCAGAAGCGCGGTCGCACCGAGCACGAAGCGGTTGCCCATCAGCTGACTGATGATGGTGCGGCCCATGTTGTTGGCCTCGCCGTTCACGCGCGTGACGACGAAGCCCGCCGCCACCGAGATCAGCAGCGCGGGGATTTGCGCCACCAGTCCGTCGCCGATGGTCAGCGACGTGTAGGTGGCCAGCGCACCGCTCAGTTCCATGCCGCGTTGCGTCATGCCAACGATGATGCCGCCGACCAGGTTGACGAAGATGATGACGATGCCCGCGATCGCGTCGCCCTTGACGAACTTCATCGCACCATCGAACGAACCGTAAAGCTGACTCTCTCGCTCGAGCACGCTGCGGCGCTCGCGCGCGCCATCGTTGTCGAGCGTGCCGGCCTTCACGTCGGCGTCGATGCTCATCTGCTTTCCCGGCATGCCGTCGAGCGAAAAGCGAGCCGCCACTTCGGCCACGCGCTCCGAGCCCTTCGCGATCACGATGAATTGCACGATCGTGACGATCGCGAACACCACGAACCCCACGGCCAGGCTGTCGCCAATCACGAACTGGCCGAACGAGTCGATGATCTTGCCTGCATCGGCGTCGATGAGGATCAGCCGCGTGGTGCTGATCGACAGCGCCAGACGAAACAGCGTGGTGATGAGCAGCATCGACGGAAAAGACGAGAAGTTGAGTATCTTCTCGATGTGAAACGCGCCGAGGAACAGCAGGACCGAAAGTGCGATGTTAATCCCGATGAGAAAGTCGACCAGATAGGTCGGCAGCGGAATCACGAGCATCGCGATCACACATGACATCAGAATCAGGATGACAATCTCGGGACGCCCGCGAAGGTCATTGAGCAATGCCGCCGGCATCTCATACGCTCCGGCGATGACGCGATACCGGATCGAGCGCACCGTCGCTGCGCTCGCCACGGTAGGCGGATCCCGCCAGCAGGCGCAGGCCGTCGAGCAGCGCTTCGCGCGCCTGCGGCGTTTGCAACGGCTCGCCCGGCAACGCGCTGCACGCGCGGTGGAGCAGGCCGATCAGGCGGCCATGCGCGCCGTTGTCGTGCAACAGCGCAGCACTGCCGGTCACTTCCCGCATGGATTCGTCGAGCGTCGCCGGGTCGGTCAGCACCGCGAGCACGAAATGCAGCCAGTCTTCCTCGCGTGAGTTGAACGGTGCGGCATGGGGACTCTGGCTGACCTGCGCGACGAACGTGCGCTCGCAGGAACGCAGACGCCGCAGGATACCCAGACGCGCGAGCGGCGTCAGAAACCCGGTCGGCGTGCAGCTCGGGTCGGCCGACTGCATGTCGTCGACAAGCGCACCCTCCACGAACTGGAGAACCAGCGCCCGACGCTCGTAGCCGAAACCTGCGATCCAGCTTTGGTAGACCTCGATATCGGGCGCGTCGCTGCTCAGAAAGCTGCGATAGGTCGCGCGCAACATGGCCGGGGTGTATTCGAGGCGCATCTCAACGCTCGTCAACCGCGCCTTGATGGCGCAGTGAATCCCCGCTTTGCGCTCGCGAACGGCATCGGCCGGAACATCCTGCGCCTGAGCGAGCACCGTGTCGAGCGCCGCCTGCCGATGCGCATCGAGCGTGTCGCGTTCGGTCACAAGCACCTGAAGCGCGAGCCAGCGGTCGCTGATGTCGGCAAACGCGTCGTACAGCAGACGGGTCAATGCCTCGGGCGACACCCACGTCGTCGCGAGAATCGCGCGAATCTTCTGCGGGGCGTCCTCGTCGAGCAGGTACGCATAGCTGTCGTCGACCGACTGACCTTCGCGGCGCCGCAGCGAGGAACGCACTCCGAACTGCGCCCCGGCAGCAGTGCCCTCATCCGCCGAGCAGGCCGCGCGAACGATGTCCGAAACAGGCCCGCCCGTGAGCAGGCGCAAAGGCCCGTCGTCATCTTCGACCGCTTTGGCCGCAGAGAACCTGCCGCCCTGCGGTTTGGCCGGCGCTTCGGAAAACGATGGCGAGTGCCGAATGGCATCAAGACTTGTCACGGTCGACTCCCGTGTCGTGAGTGGAGGGTTCGTCGCGCGCCACGGGCGGCACGACGGGGGAAGCCGGCACGGCGTTCGACGGCGGCTGCGGCGGCAGGAGTCCGGTCGCCTCGCGCACGTCCCGTCCAACGCCGCTCAAGGCACCGGGCAACGCCGTCATGGTGTCGGCCACAATGTCGCTCGCGTCGCGCTCCATGGGGCCGGCAATCTCGCGCGGCTGGATCAGGAACACGCGCACATCGTTGTTCCGCGCCTGGCTCGTGTAGCGAAACGCGCGCCCGAGCAACGGAATGTCGCCGAGCAGCGGCACCTTCTTCTCGACCGTGTCGCCGCTGTCGCGCGTGTACCCGCCGATAAGCAGACTCTTGCCCTGCGGCACGCGTGCGATGGTGCTGATGCGCGTGCGCGACACGGTCGGTAGCACGGTGTACTTGCTCTCGCCGTCGCCCTCGCGCTTCGGGGTGCTGGTGCCGTCTTCGATATTGAGCGTCATCTCGATCTCGCCCTGACCGGCAAAGCGCGGCCACACGCTGATCATGGTGCCGTACGTCACGCTGCGCAGGTCCGTGGTGCGCTCACCTTCGAGTGGCACGTAAAAGGTCTGGCTGCCATCGAACACGGCCGGAATGTTCTCCTGCGTGAGGATTACCGGACGCGACACGACCGTCGCCTGCCCGTTCGACGCCATCGCCTGGATTCTGGCGAGAAAACGCATGCCGTCGAGCGTACTGAGCGGCGTCGTGGCATTGAGCACGAGCCCCAGGCGCGAGCCGATGTTCACGCCACCGGACCAGTCGACACCCAGCGAATCGAGCGCCTCCTTGCGCACGTCGATGATCCAGAGCGAGAGTTCGATATGCCGGCGCGGCCGGTCGAGCCGCGAGACCAATCGCTCGACACGCTCGACCTGCTCCGCAGTGCCGCGCACGAGCAGGCTGTTGCCCGCCGGATACGCCTTCACGATCAGTGAGCCCGCGGGTGGCGCGCGGCGCTCGGCGGGGGTATCGACCGTGCCGACCGGCGAGCCGTCGGCATTCGGCGATAACGGAAGTTGTGGCGGCAATGGGGGAGGCAGTCCCCCGCCGTGAGCCTCGCCCGGCGCGGGCGACGACGACGACAACCGCGGCAATGGTGTTGCCGGCAACGTGCCCGACGCCCCGCCGCCGCCCGTTGACGACTTCACCAGTTCGGTGACCACGGAGGCCATCCCGGGAATCACGATCTTTTCGTCGCGAAGCTGATACGTGCGGTCCGACACGAATGCGTTGTCCATGCGCACCACGCCGATCTGGTCCGGCCCCGAGACCGGCCCGTCGCTCACACGGCGGTCGATCGAGCGTGCCGCGGCGATCACGAGATCGACGAAGACAGGCGGGCCGGAAACGTAGAAGAGTCGGCTGTGCGCGTCGCCGCGAATCGGATAGCGACGGTCGTACAGACCGGTCGTGCGCAGATACGACACGAGCTCGGACACGCCCGCGTGCACCAGCGACACGGTCGCATTGCGAATTTCCGAGGCATCGTAGACGTAGATTGATTGGCCGTCGTGATACCAGATCAGGCCTAGCTTCGTGGCAATCGAATCGAGTTGCGCCCGTGCGTTCGTCATGTCGAAGTCGCCCGAGACCTGCTTCCTCGCGGCCAGCTTGCTGACGATCACGGTGCGGCCCAGATATGGCGACAGGGCATCGAAAAAGACCCGCAGGTTGTCGTTGCGCGCCACATAACCGCCCCGCGCACGCCCGGTGTCCGGGGCGAAGGTAGCCGCGTGTGATGGAGCCGATGCCTCGACACGGGTCGACGGGACGTCGGTCGTCGACGCCCGGGACACCGGTGGTGTCTGTGGCGGCTGTGGTGACTGTGGTGACTGCCTGGGCACCGCGGCCTGCGCCGCCGGCGTCGCCTCCAGCGAGCCGGCATCCGACAACGCCACGGCCCAGGATGCGACAGCAACGTTCGAGACACCTGCGGCCAGAAGCACGCAGGTGAGATGATGCACTTTCCTCATCGGGCTAACGTTCGCAATGCACCAGCGGCACTGGTCGGCGACATACCGATCAGCTCCTTGATTTCGGTCGAGAAATGCGACGACGAGGCATACCCGTTGCGCAAGGCGATTTCGGTGTAACTGTCGTTGCCCTGGGCCACTTCCAGCATCGAGCGCGCCATGCGCCAATCGCGCAACGCGATCTTCGCGGACTCGCCGAGCGCACCCCGGCAAAGCCGCCGGAAGTGTGAATACGACACGCCGTACTTGGTGCACATGTGGCGTAGCGTGCCGCCGGTTGGCGCACGCGACAGCAAGAACCGGATCAGCTCGTACGACTCGCAACGGCGCAGCACGTCGAGCATGGTGCTAAAGCCGTCCCCCGGAGATACGAGCTGGCTAAGGAACCACAGTTCGCACTGACGACGATCGTTCCACAGACCCGACACCGGCACCCGGTGCAGCGCCGGTATGGCAGAGCGGCGGTGCGCTTCGTGCGGCCCCGCCGCACGTGCCTCGTCCATGAACGCCAGCAGTTTGACGAGCACGTCGAAGTGCATGCGGTGGTAGTGCAGCGTGCCGCCTTTGACCTGCAGATGGCCGCGCCCGAACAGCACCAGACCGCGGTAGCCCGGCGAAAGCTCGACGCGAGCGGCCGGTGCGGCACCCATCGGTTGCAGCTCAAGCAGCAGGCTGCGCGTGGACGCCTGCGGACACACGAACCACACGCCGTCACACGCCAGCGCACAGGAATGATTGGCGCACAATTCCTGCGCCGCTTCCATGATCTTCATACTTCTCATCGCCCACCTCACTTCCCATCGAATCTCGAGGGTTCCTCGGGGTCTCGACGGCGCAACGCGCCCCGTCAGACAGCGCCCATGTCCTCAAAGCGCTGATTGCCCTCGTCGAACCAGTCCGTCCACATCTTCAGTCGGAAAATGTTCAGAAAAAACACGTTAACATCGACGTCTCCCGGTGCGTCTTCCGCCTCATCGTTCGGCGTGTGTGACGCCGTCTCGACATCCCTCGTCGTTCCGTTGTCGTCAATCGGGTACGCGCCAGGCACATCCGGCACGCGCGCAGCGCCCTCGACACCGCTCGCTTCGCGAATGCGTTGTACGAGCGTCGGGCGGGCGTCGTCGTCGGCGGGCAACGGCAAGACGCCGCGTACGTTCTCAATCGCGTTCAGGTTCATCGGTGCAGCACTCCAGTGATGTGTCAGGGGTAACCGGCAGGGCGGCCGTCGTGTCTGTGGCGCACGCCTTGCCATTCGCGACCGTGTCGCGCGCCAGCTCGCTCACGCGCTCATGCAACGAAGCCAGCGCCGGCGCGAGCAGCGCATGCAGGTCGTCGGGCGCCGGGGGCGTATTGAACGTGAGCGCCGCCTCGGCATGTGCCACGAAGTCGTCCGGGTCGTATTCGATGACCGCCCCCGCCCGATGGGCGGAGATCCGTTCGCCCGCACGGTGGTACTCGAACTTGAGTGGCACCGGGCAGACGGCCTGGACCCGCTCGCGGATGGCATCTGCGCGGACCTTGAGCCGCAAAGGCAGCACAAGCGTGAGCGGCGCGTCCGGTGCGGCGTCGGCGGCGGTCTCGCGAAAGTCGTCGAGCACCTCGTCGAGCACCGCAAGCATCGTGTCGGCGTGCCGCGACGTGGCCGTCAGCCATTCGCGCACCTGCGCGAGCAGATCGCCGCGCCAGCGACGTTGGGCCTGCTCCGTTCGCAGCAGATGCGCCACCACGTCCCCGAGCGCCGCCGCCACGCCGTCGCGATAACCCCGTCGCATAGCGTCGCGGCGCTGCGTTTCGAGCGTGGCCTGCATTTCGACGGCGCGACGCCTCGCCCAGCGGCGGATATCGTCGTCGAGGCGTGCCAGCCGCTCGCCGCGCACGAGTTGCGCGCGGCGCACGACAATGCCGTCAGCGACCACTGTCCGGGGGGGAATGGGGATGATTCTTGGCATATTGCAGAGCCGTCACGAACAGACGCACGTCGAAGCTATCCGGCAGGTCACCGGCACACGGGTCGATGCGAGGAAACAACAGCGGCAGACGCTGGCGAAGCGGCGCCCGCAACGAGGCGGCCAGCGCCATGAGCCGCGCGAAGCCTTCCGCCAGCAGATCGCCGTCCGAGGGGGGACGCGAATGGATTGAAGGCGCGGCGTCGAGCACGGGCAACTGAGTGAACGCAAAAGCCCACGCGGGCAGACGCAACAGTGCCGCGCGGCGGCACAGGCTCGCCTTGCGCGCCTGGCAGCCCATCAGATAAGCCACTTGCGGCAACCGCCGCCAGTTAAGCACCCAGGGCCGCTCCGCCATGCCGACGTGGTCGAACGGCCAATGCACGTCGAGATGGAATCCGGCGATCAGCATTTCGTTGATCACGGCGCGTTGTCTCGGCGAGGCGAACCGGGCCGGATAGACAAAGTGCGCGGCGTGAATGTACGACACCGGGTCGAACATCATCGTGCGCCAGTTCACGGCGACGGCACTCTGCGATTCATGCAGTCCAGGCGTCGGTTGAATTGCCACGCTTAAACCTCCCGGGCGCCGGGCGTGCCGGGTGCCGCGACGCCCGGCGATGCGTCCCGCGCGTCCGGCATTTGCGACATGTGCGGCCCCTGCATGCGCTGCCACCGGCGCGCACGCAGGGCACGCAACGCGGCGAGCGCGCTTCCGACGACCAGTGCCACGGCGATTGCCAGCGTCCATGCGGATGGGCCGGTGTCGTGTGCTTCGGATGGGGTCGGGACCGCGGCGGCGAATGTGCTCGGCTGCTTCGAGAGCACCACGGAGATATTCTCGTAGCGCACGTCATCGAGACTATTCTTGAGAAAGCGCTTCACGTCGTTGATCAGCGCACTGCCGTCGATGTCGCTCTGATGCACCACGACGGCGGAGATATGGGGCGTCGAAGGCGACGGTTCGACCGTCAGCCCATCGACGTCGTAACTTACGTGAACGCGCGCGGCGAGCACGCCGGACATCAAGCGCAGCGACTGCTCCAGACGCTGCTCGATGGCGGAGTACAGCCGCGCGCGCTCGGCACGCGGCGACGCCACCAGCGAATCGGTCGGGAACATCTGTGCGATTTCCATACGCGGACGTGAAGGCAGGTCGTAGGTCTTGAGCCAGTCGACGGCTGCCGGGAAATCTGCGGGTGCGACGGTGATCGAATAACCCGCCTTGCCTCCATCGACCTTCTCCGCGGCAATGCTGTGGCGCAGCAGAACAGCGGCCACTTCGTTGGCCTGCTGTTGATCGAGCGAGGTCAGCAGTGTCTCTGACTTGCGGCATGCCGTGAGCAGCATCACCAGACACAGCACCATGACGTAGCGTGACATCACCGAAGCAGCGCCTCCACAGCACCGACGCTCTTGCGCGCGAGCGTGCTCACCATCGCGACCTGAAGGCTGTAGTCGGCGAGTTTCGTCTGGAGCTCGATCATCGACTTCGGGTCGGTCGCATCGACGCCTCGCACGGCGTAGGCAATACGCTGCCGATCGCCCTCGAAGTCCGCCGACATTTGAGCCACAGCGTTGAAGAAGCGCGACTCCAGCGATTCCCCGATGCCGGTCGCGGCGGAGACCACCTGCGGGGTGGCGTCGGTCAGTGTGGACGGTTCGAGCATCGTCGACAGCGATACATTTGGGGGCAACATCGTGGTCTCCTTCGTGGACAGAACGCGCGAACGTGGTCAGAACTTCGAGATGCTTCCCTGCGCAATTTCCTTCATTGACTTGACGGCAGCCGACTGCGCGCTGCGCATGGTCGTGTAGTCGCCCAGCACGGATTGATAATGGGCGAGGGTGACGGCATCGCTCGCGTCTTTCTTGAGGGCTTCCATCGCCTCCTGAAGCCGCTCCTGAAGATCGCTGACTTTGTCATCGAATTCGGACGACATCTGCTCGAGGTATCGATCGGCGTTGTCGCTTTTGATGCCTGGGAAGTTTGTGTGGTCGGTCATGACGAGTTCCTGCTCCTTGCTGGGATCGGGTGAAGTGTGTGGGGGGGAATGCGTTGCGACGCCGCGGGACGCATGCTCGCAAATCAAATCGGCGTCCCGCGCCTATTGACGATTGATGAAGCGCCATTGCCTCGGCCCTTCCTTCACATACGCGGCGGTGCCGTAGGCATAAGATTGCTGAGCGCTCCAGTCGTCGCGAAGGTCAACGTTGAAGCGCACCAGATGCGTGCCCCAGCGCCGCTCGAATGTCTGCATGAACCCGTAAAGGCGACGCAGTTGCACATCGTCAAGTTCGGTGCTGATGTGAAAGGTCACGCCATCGGGGGTGTCGGTGCGCAGAAACGGCACCATCTGACGCTTGAGTGCATCTTCGGCTTCACCGCTCGCATCGGTCTCGTCGTGCAACGTGAGAGTCACGCGCCTGGCATAGGGAATCTTCTCGAGCAATGCCTGACGGAATTTCGCCGTCTCGCTCTCGGAGAGACGGAACTTCTGCCGGTTGATCCAGAGTTCCGGTGCCGTGGGATCGTCGAGCGACAGCTTGAAGTAGGGTACGTTGGTACGCGACGCATCGATCCACTGTGTGATGCGCGCATTCTCTTCGTCGAGTGCGACGACCTCCAGCCGCTCGCGCTGGATCACCGCCTGGCCGAGCGCGCGCGTGAGTGCGTTGCGTTCCGCGCGATTGGGGGCGATGACGTACATCTGACTATCGTTGCCTGGCAGCACCACCGCACGCCCGCCGAGCGTTTCGAGATAGTCGGAAACGCCTTGCGCCTGACGCTGCGGCGCGCTCTGCCAGTAGAGGTATGCGCCACTCGTGACGAGCACGATCAGCGCAATGGCCCCGATTGCCCGCAGCCAGCGGCGACGTTGCCGTGCGGCCGGGCGAGCCGCATCGTCGGCGCGGGCGTCACGGCACAGGCTGCGCAACACTTCGTCGGACCACGTATCGTCCACGCGCTTCACACCGACATGGACGTCGCCCACGCGAGCGAACTGCGTGGCGTCGATCGCCACTTCCGTACCGGCACCTTCGCCCAGCACACGCAGGAACAACCCCTCGCGCCCGGCGTCGTCCACGAGCACTTCGAAGTTGTCGCCGCCGTCGCCGTCCATCGGCACGTAGATCGCATTCGGCGGCATTTCGGTCTGCCACCCGCGATCGAAGGCCGGATCGCTCGGGCCCACGACGAACAACGTGACGCCACCGGGCAATGCGAATTCGCAGCCACGCATCGGGCCTGTGAGCAGCCGCAGCACAGCGCGGGCCGGGCTGCCGTCGATCGATGCGGGTCGGATGTCTGATTCCATCATTTCTTCGCGAGCAGGCGGGCGCCCACGGGCTGGAAGCCCGGGCGGCATACGGCGTTCGCGCTCCTCAACAATGAATTCGTTGAGGGTGAGAATACCGACGCGGCATCAGCGATTCATGATGGGATTCTTCGCAACTCGTAAAAGCGCGATCAAGATTTTCAGATGGGGCTACGCTATTTCCCGTTGGGGGGCACCGCCAGGGTAGCGCGGGTTTCGCGATCACGTTTCATCGCCTCGAGCTTTCCTTTCGCCGCGACGTCACCTTGCGCCGCCGCTTTCTCGTACCACGCCCGCGCCTGATCGAGGTCCGGTGTCACGACGCCATAGCCGCGCTCGTAGTAACTGGCCACAATGTACTGCGAGGGCAGATCGCCGCCCTGCGCGGCTTTTTCGTACCACCCGAACGCGGTCTTGTAATCCTTGGGAACGCCGCGTCCGATGAAGTACTCGTTGGCGATAGCGGCCTGCGCCTGAACGTGACCCTGCTTCGCGGCCTTTTCGTACCAGCGGTTGGCCTGCGGTATCGATTTGCCCACGACGTAGCCGTCGTCGAACATCTTGCCGTAGACGTATTGCGCCTGCGTCATTCCGGCATTGGCCGCACGCTCGAGCCAGTGCACGGCACCCTCGGGATCGGGTGCGCCGCCCTCGCCGTTGAGCAGCATCATCGCGTAGTCGAACTGGGCCAGCCGGTTGCCCTGCTCCGCCGCGCGATGAAACTCATCGAGCGCCTGCGTTTGCTGCCCGGCCTCGTAGTGATGCACCGCCTGCTCGGTCAGCGACTGCGCAGGCGCGTGCGCCGCGGCAACCGCATAGGGCATCGGGGCACACGCGGCGCTGATCAGCGTCGCGACAGCGCCGGCGAGCAGCCGGCGCGCAGCGTAAGACGTCGACATGGCGAACCTCCGGGGCGAGCGTTCGCCTATTGTGCGCCAAACGGGCAATACTTGCCGTGGCCCACCAGCGACGCCGCAGCGTGCTGAAAGCGGTGGGGCGCCCGGGCACTCCGGCGCCTCACAAAGCAAGAGCCCCGGCGCGGGGCCGGGGCTCGTGGGCATCGATGGCGATCGCGGAATCGCCGCGTGGCGATGGCGCCGGGGCGGGGCCGTCATCGCCCCGACCGAGGCGGGTTCACGGCTTGATGTACGCGTAGCCCTTCTGCTGCAGACGCGTGAGTTCAACCACCCCCGATGGCGTGAAGTCGGCGTCGAGCACGAACTGCTCCTTCTTCAGGTTGCGCTGCTTCATGGTGATCTCGCATACCTCGAATTTCACGCCGCGGGCATGCAGCGCCGAAATGAGCGGCCCCACCGTCGCGGCGTCCTTGTAATTTTCCATCAGGAAATCGACCCCCTGCGCGTGTGCGACGAGCACGACGTCGGTGTCGGGCGCGGTGTCGAGCTGATTGCGAATGTTGCGCAGGCCTGCGAGTGCCTGGTGTTCGGCGTCGTTAATGTGGTACACGACCTTGTCGCGCGCCAGTGCCGACGTTGCGGGTACAGCAAATACGGTGAACAGAAAGGCGGTGAGCAGGCCGCGAAGCAGCGTCTTCATGTGAGGTGTCCCCTTTGGTTGCGTTGTGCCAGCTGCATCATAGCGCGTTGACGCACAACGGGGCATCGGGGCCGCCTTCACCCGCTCACATCCGAACGGATTGCCCTCCCGGCCCCGGACTCAGGCCGTGACTTCGGACCAGCAATTCGGCGTCTCGTAAAGACGCAGCCGCACCAGACGCAAATCGCGACCGTAGTGCGCGTCGAACACGCCGCTCAACGTCTCGAACGCCGCGGCGGCAAGATTCTCGACGGTCGGCACGCGATCGAACACGACCGTCTTGTGGTCGGGCATGGTCTCGAGAAAGGCGCGCACGGCGGTATCGCCCTCGTACACGAGGAACGCGTGATCCCACACGGACACGAGGTGCTCGTTGGCCAGCGCCTTCACGTCGGCGAAGTCCATCACCATGCCGTTGTCGGACGCCCCGCTCTCACGGCTCACTTCGCCCGCGAGCGTGATCTCGAGCACATAACGATGCCCGTGCAGGTTGCGGCACTGGCTTCGGTGATCGGGAATGCGGTGGCCCGCATCGAATTCGAGTTTCCGGGTAATCGTAATCACGGCAACGGCTCAGGGAATGTTCAGATATTTGTGCGTCTGCATCGACAGCGACCAGCGCGGGTGCGATTTGCAGTAGTCGATCGCCAGCTTCGTATTGGTGTCGCGCAGCGGCCCGTCCATCGGCTGGAGATAAAAATGCGCAAAGTCGAGGGCTTCGTATTCGAGCAGGCGCTGACGATCCTGCGGCACCACGACCTTCAATTCGTCGCCGCGCGTGACGACCATTTCGGCGTCGGCCTTCGGGCTCACGCACACCCAATCGATGCCCTCGGGAATTGCCTGGGTGCCGTTGGTCTCCACCGCGATGCGAAAGCCTTCGGCATGCAGCGCGTCGATGAGCGGCGCGTCGAGTTGCAGCAGCGGTTCGCCACCGGTGCACACCACGAAGCGGTGGGCTCGGTCGCCTTGCGGCCACAGGGCCACGATCTGCGCGACGAGATCGGCCGGCGTGCGGTACTTGCCGCCGTTTTCGCCGTCGGTGCCAACGAAGTCGGTGTCGCAGAACTGGCAAACCGCCTCGGCACGGTCCTCTTCCCGGCCGGTCCACAGGTTGCACCCTGCAAACCGGCAGAACACCGCCGGGCGACCGGCGTTCGCGCCCTCGCCCTGCAAGGTGTAGAAGATTTCCTTTACCGCGTACGTCATGATTCTCTCGATTTCCGAAGGGTCAGGCCGCGCCGCGGTCCTGATCGTGACCGCGGGCGCGCCATTGTTCGTAGCCGCGCTGCCGCAGTTGGCACGCCGGACATTCGCCGCAGCCGTAGCCCCACGGATGCAGCACGCTGCGCTCACCCAGGTAACAGGTGTGCGTATCCTCACGCACGGTCTCGACGAGCGCCTGGCCACCCAGATCCTGCGCCATTTGCCAGGTGTCGGCCTTGTCGATCCACATCAGCGGCGTCTCGACGATAAAGCGGCGGTCCATGCCCAGGTTCAGCGCGACCTGCAGCGCCTTCATCGTGTCGTCGCGGCAGTCGGGGTATCCCGAAAAGTCCGTCTCGCACATGCCGCCCACGAGCACGCGCAGACCGCGCCGATACGCAATGGTCGCACCGATCGTCATGAACAGCAGGTTCCGGCCCGGCACGAAGGTATTCGGCAGATTGTCGGCCGCCATCGCGATCGTGGTCTCGCGCGTGAGCGACGTCTCGCTGATCTGGCCCAGGATCGACAGGTCGATCATGTGGTCGTCGCCCAGGCGCGGCGACCAGTCCGGGAACCGCTGACGCAGCTTCGCCAGCACGTCGGTGCGGCACTCCAGTTCGACACTGTGACGCTGGCCGTAGTCGAAACCCAGCGTCTCCACGCGCGCATAGCGCGACAATGCCCATGCCAGGCAGGTGGTCGAATCCTGTCCACCGGAGAACAGGACCAGAGCGGAGTCGGTGCTTGTCGTCATGATCATGCGCTTAGCAGTTTCGCCCTCGCCGTCGGAGCGACGGGGGCCGGAGCACGCGCCTGCGGCGGCCGGCTGGATGGGCAACCCATCGGGCCGTCCGGGGCAACCCGCGTGCGGGATATGTCACGCGATTTTGAACCGCGTTGCCCCGCGTCGCTATCGTCGGAGCGTTATACCCATCATCGGGCCGCGTTTTCGTTCAAACGCAAAAAGGGCTTGCGATATGCGCAAGCCCTTCGAATTTGGTGGCCTGGGTCGGAATCGAACCAACGACACGCGGATTTTCAATCCGCTGCTCTACCAACTGAGCTACCGGGCCAAGAGAAAAGCGATTATAGAGACTGAATCCGCTTTGCGCAAGCCCTATCTCGAAAATTCCATGTGCCGGCGGTGTCAGGTCTTGCTCTTGGAAAGCTCCACACCCAGTTGCTTGAGCTTGCGATACAGGTGGGTGCGCTCCAGACCGGTCTTCTCGGCCACGCGCGTCATGCTGCCGTGCTCCTTGGCCAGATGGTAGGCGAAGTAGGCACGCTCGAATGCATCGCGGGCTTCGCGCAGCGGCACGTCGAACGAAATGTCCGCCGACATGGCCGCCCCGGCGGCCCCGGCACCGGTCTCGGCGTCGTGCCCGCCCAGCGGGGCATGGTGCGTTGCCGCGCCATTGAGGCCGGCGCCGGGGTGACGCGTCTCGCTCTCGCCGAAAACCCCGGTGTCGAGCACTTCGTCGTCGGCGTCGAACGCGCTGGGCGCGCTGCCCGACGCGTCGCGCTTGCCGCGCGCCAGCCCCTGCTCGACGGCCTGCAACAGCTTTTGCAGCGCGATGGGCTTTTCGAGGAAATTGAGTGCGCCGATCTTGGTCGCCTCGACGGCGGTATCGATCGTGGCATGCCCCGACATCATGATCACGGGCATTGTCAGCAATTGCTGCGCCGCCCATTCCTTGAGAAGGGTCACGCCGTCGGTATCGGGCATCCAGATATCGAGCAGCACGAGGTCAGGCGTGTTGGCGGCACGATAAGCGCGCGCTTCCTGCGCGTTCTCCGCCACTTCCACGACATGCCCTTCGTCGCTCAGAATCTCCGAGAGCAGCTCCCGGATCCCCATTTCGTCGTCCACCACCAAAATGGTTGCCATTTACGCTACCTTCGTGTGTTCCGTCGGCTTGGTGCCCGACAGGTCCTGGTCGTCAGCCAATTGAGTAAACAAGATCGAAATCTGTGCGCCTGCACTGCCTTCGCCCTCGGGTAATGACCGGTTGCGAATGTCGATTCGGGCCTGATGCTCGTCGATGATCTTCTTGACCATCGCCAGTCCAAGCCCGGTGCCCTTCGCCTTGGTCGTCACGTACGGCTCGAATGCGCGGGTCAGAATGCGTGCCGGAAATCCCGGTCCGTTATCCGTGATGGTCAGACGCACTGCCGTGCGCTTCGGTTCACCCGGATGCACATCCGTTCCTGCGTATTCTACTGTCTTCGTTTCCACCGTGATAAGTGGGTTTTCGGTTCCCCCCACGGCATCTTGAGCATTCTGCAGCAGATTATGGATAACCTGCCGCAATTGCGTCGAGTCGCCGCGAATTTCCGGCAGGTCGGCGTCGAGGTACGGACGAATCGTGCCGCGACCTTCGTCGACACCGTACAGGGTCAGGACCTCGCCGATCAACTCGTTGAGCTGAAGCGGATGCATGATCGCCGGTGGCAGACGCGCGTAATCGCGGAAATCGTCCACCATGCGCTTCATTGCCGCGACCTGATTCACGATGGTCGTGGCCCCCTTGCGCAGCACTTCGGCATCGGCCGGCGGCAGCTTGTCGGACAGCTTCATCTGCAAGCGCTCGGCCGAGAGTTGAATCGGCGTGAGCGGGTTCTTGATCTCGTGCGCAAGACGCCGCGCCACTTCGGCCCACGCCACCGAGCGCTGCGCCGAGATCACGTCGCTGATGTCGTCGAACACCACCACGTATCCGCCGCCCGCGCGCGTCGGAACGCCGGCCACGGCGACCATCGGTTCGGGCAGGTGCGAGCCGCGCACGAGCAGCGTTACCGGATCGGTCTCGCCCGGCAGCGTCAGGCCGATCTGCTGCTGCCAGTGTCCGCCCGGCCCGAGATCGGCATTCGCATCGCGATCGGCAAAGGCCCGCCGCAACGTCTCGCCGAACTCCACGAGCGCGGGAATATGCGCCGGCGAGCGGTTCAGCTCGCCCTGGAAACTCTGCTTGAAGATTCGCTCGGCGCCGGCGTTGGCCGTCGTCAGGCGAAAATCGCGGTCGAACACGAACACACCGGCGGTCAGGCTCGACAGAATACTCTCGAGGTGAGCCTTCGAGCTCTCCAGCGCCAGACGGTTGCGCTCGACCGTGGCGCGGGCATCCGACAGCTGGCGGGTCATCGCGTTGAACGCTTGCGTGAGGAAACCCAGCTCGTCGTTCGTTCGCACCTCGCCCTTGGGCGAGAGGTCGCCCGCCGCCACTTCCTGCGTGCCGCGCGCGAGCAGGAAAAGCGGACGCGCGAGCTGGTTGCCGAGCGCCAGCGCGAGCATCATCGCCACGAAGGTGGCCAGAAAGAGCGACAACGTTAGCGTGCCGATGTACATCTTGCGCAGGCCCGTGCGCCCCAGCGCTTTTTCCTGGTATTCGCGATAGGCGTTCTGGACTGCCTCGGCGTTCTGCGCGAGATTGGCCGGCACCAGTTGCGTGACTTGCAGGAAACGCTCCTCGTCCTGCAACGACGACGTGTAGCCCGACGGAATGCGCATCACCACGCGCCAACGCAGTTGATCGTTCCCCTGGTGTTTGTCGTAGCCCTCGCTGCCTCCCTCGATCGCGGTGTAACCGCGCGATTGCGCGCGCGCCTGGCGCAACATGAGCGGCGTGGGAAGATCGGGCACGAGCGCATTGAAGTTGCCCGACGCGGAGGCCAGCACGCGGCCGTTGCCGTCGACGATCGTCGCGTCCTGCAAGCCGAACTGGTCGCGCATGCGCAGCAACGTGAGCGTGCCGCCCTTGTCGGCGCTCGACGCCAGATTGTCGGCCACGAGCTGTGCTTTCGCGCTCAGGTCCGACAGGCCGTTATTCAGGATCGCGCGCCCGAGCTCAAGGCCGGAATCGAGGGCGGTCTCCACGCGCACGTCGAACCACGACTCGATGCTGCGCGAGACGAATTGCAGCGACACCAGATAGATGATGCCGCCGGGCAGCACACCCACCAGCGCGAAGAAAATCGCCAGCTTGGCGAGCAGGCGCGTGCCGAAGCGTCGCTGACGCAAGCGCACCACGATGATCCAGACGAGTGCGCCGACGATGAAGACGAAAATGATCGCGACGGCGATGTTCGCGGTGTAGAGCAGCGAATAGTAGCGGTCGAAGAATTCGGTATTGGCCGAGGCAAGCGCAAGCAGGCCGAACAACCCGATGGCGACCAGCGCCATCGTGACGATCGACGTTCGGATGACGATGTGCTTGAGCAGGCTGCCGCCGTTATTTGACACGGGCGGCTCCGGGCGGCAACGCCGCATTGAAGGCGAGCGGCAATGTGCCCCTCAAACGGGCCGGGTTGCGCTCGGGCAGCGTCACCGATGGCGTCGCCGCCGCGGTCGCCGGGCCGACACGCCCCGCACTTCCCGCGCTGGGCACGGACGGAGCGTCCGGCGTCGCTGGCGCGGCGGATACCGATGAGGCGACCGTCACCGTTGCCGGCAGGCTAGCCGCCGGCGGCGGCGTGGGCGTGAACAGGAAGCGCGCCCAGTCGGAGCTGAGATTCCAGTCGCGGTTGTTGACCGCATCGATCTGGAACGGCTTGGGCATGAGCGCGTTGTCGAGACGCATGCGCACCGATGCCTGATATTGCGTGCCAGGCTTCACCACGCCCTTGTCGATCACGCGCCAGCCACTGACATTGCGAACCAGCGCCAGCGCTTCGCGCAACGAGCCGAAGCCCAGTTGCAGTCCGTTGCTGCTGTTGCCGCTGTTGCTGGAGACGCGATATTGACGCGTGAGCGGCTGGAACCACAGTCGCACGCTCTGCGAGGACGACACGACCTTTTCGTCGAACCAGTACCAGCGCGAGCGCGTGAGTTCGAAGTCGGTCGTGAAGTAAAGGGAGATGCCGCGATTGACGGCGTCTTCGAGGCTGCTGTTGAGTTCGAAGGCGAAGCGCGCATCGAGCGACCAGCCACCGTCGGACGGTTCGAGCCGGGCTTCGCGCACCTGGATTTCGTTTTCGGCGCGCGCCGGCGCTGCGAAGCCGAGCGCGAAAACGCTCAGCAGCAGCGGCAGCACGCAGGCCAGTAGCCGTTGGGAGAAGGTCACCGTTTCTGGAAGCGAGCGTAGTAGAAGCCGTCGTGGGCGCCGCCTGGCGTCATCAGCAGTTGCCCGGGAGCGTCCAATCGTACCGCATCTGTGCAAACACGTTCAAACCATTGCGCCTGCTGTTCGTTTTCCGCCGGAAAGACCGAGCATGTGGCATAGACCAGCTCGCCACCCACGGCCAGCGTGTCCCACAGCGCGAGCAGGATGCGGCGCTGCTCCTCGACCAGCGCGGCGATGTCCGCCTCGCGGCGCAGCCAGCGAATGTCCGGATGACGGCGCACGATGCCGGACGCCGAGCAGGGTACATCCGCCAGAATGCGGTCGAACGGCACGCCGTCCCAACCGCCGCCAGACCATTTCGTCGGTGCGCCAGCATCGCCGATGCGCACGTCAGCCGTCAGTCCCAGCCGCTCGAGATTTTCGTAAATGCGCGGCACGCGCGTGCGATCCGACTCCAGCGCGGTGACCTGCACGTCGGCCGTCTCCAGCAGATGCCCCGTCTTGCCGCCAGGCGCGGCGCAGGCGTCTAGCACGCGCATGCCCGCGCGCGGCGACTCGCCAAGCACGAGTCGCGCGGCCAGTTGCGCCCCGGCGTCCTGCACCGACACCCAACCGTCGGCAAAGCCCGGCAGACGCTCCACCGGCACGGCCTGCGCCAGACGCAAGGCGACCGGCCCGATCACCTCGGCCTGCATGCCCGCCATCGTCAGACAAGCCTGCATGGCGGCCACGCTGATACGACGGGTGTTCACGCGCAGCGTCATCGGCCCGCGCTGGTCGCCTGCGGCGAGCAATGTCTCCCACTGCTCGGGATAGGCGTCGCGCACCATGTCGATCCACCAGGCGGGGTAATTCCAGCGCGCCTCGGGTTGCGCGGCGATCTCGGCCATCAGGGCGTCGCGCTCGCGAAGAAAGCGACGCAGCACGGCATTGGCGAGTCCCTTCGCGGCAACCGTGCGGCGCTGCGCGGCAATGGCCTCGACGGCCTGGTCCACGACCGTAAATTCGGTGTACGCAGCATTTTCGGACGCGTCTTGCAGCAGGGCCAGCGCGCACAGCAGGATGTCGCGCACGCGCGCCTGCAGGGCCGGCTTGACCAGCATGGCGAGCAAGGCGCGGCTGCTGCCCAGACGCCGAACCGCCCGGTAGGCGAGATCCTGTGCGGCGGCGCGCACGGGCGGCGCGCACTGCGCCGTGGCCTGCGCCAGCGCCTGCGGCAACGCGGTGCCCTTCTGGACGGATTCGAGGGCCTGCGCGGCGCGTTGCAGCGCGTAGGCCAGGGATTCGGTGGGCAGGCTCGGTTGCGGCATGGGGCTTCTACAAACAAACATGCCCGCACGACGGCGGGCATGGGAACTATCGGAGGGCTGTCGGGCGACAGGATAGCAGACTGGCGCAGCCCGCCCGCATCAGCCGTGCCGCGCGCGTCGCGCATTCGCGTCGACACACGGCTTCGGTCGCCGCGTGGTCAGTCCTCACTTCGGCGCGTCCGGCCGCGCCGGTCAGGCAGGATACTGGCCCGTGCGCGCCATTTCCATCAGGCGGGCGATGCGCTCCTCGGTGGCCGGGTGGGTCGAGAACAGGTTGGCGATCGTGCCGCCCGAAAGCGGATTCATGATCATCATCTGCGCCGTGGCCGGATGCTGCTCGGCCGCCTCGAACGGAATGCCTTGCGCGTAGCGGTGAATCTTGTCCAGCGCCATGGCAAGCGCCTGCGGATCGCCGGAAATCTCGGCGCCGCCCCTGTCGGCTTCGAATTCGCGCGCCCGCGAAATCGCCATCTGGATCAGCGAGGCCGCCAGCGGCGCGAGAATCGCCACGGCAATGCTCGCGATCGGATTGGCCGGACGGCCGTTCTCGTCGCGCCCGCCGAAGAACATGGCGAAGTTGGCGAGCGCCGAGATGGCGCCGGCCATCGTCGCGGAAATCGTCGAGATGAGAATGTCGCGATGCTTCACGTGCGCCAGCTCGTGCGCCATCACGCCGCGCAGTTCGCGATCGGACAGCACCCGCAGAATGCCCGTGGTGGCCGCCACGGCGGCATGCTCGGGACTGCGCCCGGTGGCGAACGCATTCGGGGCGTCTTCGTTGATCAGGTAAACCTTCGGCATCGGCAGCCCGGCGCGTTGCGACAGCTCGCGCACCATACCGTAGAACTGCGGCGCGCTCGTCTCGTCGACCTGCTGCGCGTTGTACATGCGCAGCACCATCTTGTCCGAGAACCAGTACGAGAAGAAATTCATCGCGAGCGCGAACGCCAGCGCGAGCATCATGCCCTGCCGGCCGCCGATCATGCCGCCCACCACCATGAACAATGCGGTGATGGCCGCCATCAGCAGGGTGGTCTTCATCCAGTTGAACATGGTGTTCTCCTCTGCAAATCTTGGTGACCCGAGGAACTCACGCACTTTGCGTGTCCTCGGGCGTTAGATGGGGCCGGCCGGCGAAAATTCAACGTCGGCGACCCCAGCTTAGACTTTTTTCGGACGTTTGCCGGAGTTTCCCGGCTGGATCGACGACGTTTTCCGACGTTTTCATGCAGTTTTGACGTTCGGAACGGTGAAAAACGCGCCCCTCACGTCGCCTGCGGTGGGGCAGCGGCGAAGACGTCGCCGGAAGTGAGCGCGAACCCCGCGAGAAATTCGCGAACCGGCAGGCGCTTGCCGCCCGGTTTCTGGCATTCGGTCACGCGCAGCGCGCCGTTGCCGCATGCGATGACAATGGCGTCAGCGCTCACTTCGAGCACGGTGCCCGGCGCCGCCCCGGCCGGAGCGGCCACGGCGCTCGCGCGCCACAGCTTGACGGCGGTGTCGTGTACCGTGCCGAGCGCGCCCGGGAACGGGTCGAACGCCCGTACCTGCCGCGCCAGCACCTCGGCCGGCTTGCGCCAGTCGAGCACCGCTTCGTGCTTGGCAATCTTTTCCGCGTAGGTCACGCCGGCTTCGGGCTGGGCCTCGCCGGGCAGCTTGCCGTCGCGTGCGAGCCGCTGCAGCGCGTCGACGATCATCCGGCCGCCCAGCGCCGCCATGCGGTCGTGCAGCGTGGCCGTGGTGTCATCGGGGCCGATCGGTTCGGCCTCGCGCAAGAGCATCGCGCCCGTATCGAGACCCGCGTCCATCTGCATGATGGTGATGCCGGTCTGGGCATCGCCCGCCTCGATGGCGCGGTGGATGGGCGCGGCGCCGCGCCAGCGCGGCAGCAACGAGCCGTGGATGTTCAGGCAACCATAGCGCGGCAGGTCGAGCACTTCCTGCGGCAGGATCAGGCCATAGGCGGCCACCACCATCACATCCGGTGCAAGCGCGCGCAGTTGCTCGATCGCGGCGGCCGCTTCCTCGGGGTACTTGCCGTTGCGGCGCAGCGACGGGGGCTGTGAGACCGGCATGCCGTGGGCCTGCGCGTAGCGCTTGACGGGGCTGGCCTGCAGTTTCATGCCGCGCCCGGCAGGACGATCGGGCTGAGTGAGCACCAACTCAACGGGAAAGCCTGCGGCATCGATGGCGGCGAGCGCGGTCTGGGCGAATTCCGGTGTGCCGGCGAATACGATGCGAAGCGTCATGACGGACGTTCTCCTGCGCGATACGGTGAATTACTTGACGGCGGGCATCGACGGCGCCACGAAGGCACGGAAGCGCTCGTTGGTGTCGCCGGCGCGGCCCCCTTGCCAGATCTCGCGCCAGCCCGGCGGAGCGGAAATGCGGGCGTTGGCCTTGTCGAGCAGCAACAGCACGCCGCAGCGCGACGCATGTGCCAGATCTGGCAACTGGGTCGGGCGCACGTCGATGAAGTAATCGAGCATGGCGCGCTCCGACTCGCCGACATTGAACGATCCGATGCACGTGGCGGCCGCGCCGGACGGCACGACCTGTGCGAGCGAGCGTTGCAGCGACGCGAACGGCGTACGATAGCTTCGCGCCTCGTTGATCCAGGGCAACAGCAGTGTCGAGAGCGTCCCCCAGACGAACATCAGCCCGGCGAAGCCGAAGACGAGCGCCCCGAGCTCGCGACGGCGCATGATCGCGACGATCCACAGGGCCGCGATCGCCACGGCGGCAAGCACCAGCCCCGGCGAAAACGGCAATACATAGTCGAGCGGCAGCCACTTGCCGATCGGTCCGGCGGCGACGTGCCCGTGCCCGGTCAATTGCAGTCCCCATCGCACCCACAGGAACACGCCCAGCGCACTCATGAGCACGAGTGCCACGCCCGACCACGTTTTCTCCAGCCATCGCGGCAGGCGTGCCCCGGCGCCCAATACGGCGATCGCCGGGAAGAGCGGCAACATATAGATATCGCGAATCGCCGACGACACCACGAGCGTGAGCACGAAGAGCGCCACGTACAGCCAGAGCATCGCCTGCTCCGGACGCTGCGCGACGAAGCGGCGCACACCGGTCTCGCGCCACTGCGCGACCAGCGCGCCAAGTGCCAGCCAGCCGGCAGGGAACGTCAGACCCAGCAGGCTGGTCACGTCGCTCAGGTAAGAGGTCCGCTCCCCGCCCAGGTGCACGAAGCCGAAGAAGCGTCCGAAGTTGTTGTCCCAGAACCACTCGATGAAGAGCGGCTCGGACGCGCGCCAGAACAGCACCGGCCAGATGACGACCCACGGCAGCGAGGCCAGTACCGCCCAGCCGAGCGCGCCGGCGTAGCGACGCGTGCGATAGGCCGGGATGGCGAGCACCGCGAGCGCGGTCAGCGCCAGCACCCCCGGCACCAGCAGCCCCTTGCTCAGGAAGGCGATGCCGGCACCGGTGCCGAAGAGCAACCCCCACAGGCGCGCCGAATTCTCCGCCTTCGCCAGCCGGGCGAGCGCCGCCAGCGCGAGCGCCGCGCCCGCCAGCTGCGGCACGTCGGCGGTGAGCTTATGGATGTTTTCGATCGCGCCGAAACTGCCCACCATCAGCATGGGCGCGAGCCAGTTGAAGGTGTCGGTGTCATGTGTCGACTCCGGCCCGTAGAGACGCTGGGCCAGACGCCCGACACAGAGCACGGCGACCACCAGCCATGCGAACACAGCCAGTTGCGCGCCGTCGAAGACGGGCAGCACCCCCGCTGCCAGCCGCGCGAAGAACGCGCCCGTCCAATACATGACGGGGGGCTTTTCCACAAATGGGTCGGCGCCCACGCGCGGCACGACCAGGTCGTGACCGCGGAAGAAGTTGAGCACCATGCCGACCGAATACGGTTCGTCGGCTTTCCAGGGGTCGCGATCGAACAGCCCCGCCAACAGGAACGCGAACAGCAGTGCGGCGCTCAGCCAGTAAAGCGTGCGGGTGCGGGAAGACGACGAGGTGATGGCGATGGACATCTCGGCAAACAGTCGGGAAATGGCCCGACGGCAGACGTTCGAGACGCCCCGTCGCAGCAGCGGAAGACAGGCCCCATGGGCCCGCGAGCGCTGCAAGTATAGAGGACTTTGCAGGGCCCGCCCACGTATGAGGCGGGACGACGCTCGTTCAGGCGCGTTCGGCCTGCTTCTTCATCTTCTGCTTGATGCGGTTGCGCTTGAGCGGCGAGAGGTACTCGACGAACACGCGGCCCTTGAGGTGATCCATTTCGTGCTGAATGCACACGGCGAGCAGGCCGTCGGCGTCGAGCTCGAACTTCTCGCCCTTTTCGTTCAGGGCGCGCACGCGCACGCGATCGGCGCGCTCGACTTCGTCGTAGATGCCCGGCACCGACAGACAGCCCTCTTCGTAGACCTTCTGCTCGTCACTGCGCCAGACGATCTCGGGATTGATGAACACACGCAGTTCGTCGCGCGTTTCCGAGAGATCCATCACGATCACCTGCTCGTGCACGTCGATCTGCGTGGCGGCCAGGCCGATGCCGGGTGCGTCGTACATGGTCTCGGCCATGTCCTTGACGAGCTGGCGAATCCGGTCGTCGACCTCGGCGACCGGCTTGGCCACCTTGTGCAGACGCGGATCGGGATATTGAAGAATTGTCAGTAATGCCATGATGAAAACGGGAATTCGCCGCATTGCCCCGCAGGCCGCTGCAATCGCACAATCTTGCGATGACTGCGGCGTCGCGACGTTTGCGCCGACTCCCAGCCTGCCCCGGCCCCCCGGTCAATGCTTACCGGATGATGAAAAATTTTAGCATAGCGCCCCTGTCGGCGCTGGCGCACGGCGACGTGGCGCCTCCCTCCGACGTCCATTCGAAGGCCGCCCCCGGCGCCCCCGTCGAGGCGCACGGCCGGACCGACGACAGCGCGCCGTGCCGTGCGGATCATCGGCATCCGACCGGCGCCAGCCCCGAGGAAATCAAGGACTGGCTTCGGTTGTGCCACACGCCGGGCATACCGCCGGCGGCCGTGCGGCGTCTGTTGACGGTGTTCGGTTTGCCGGCCGCGATCCTTCAGGCGTCGCGCGACGACCTGGCGCGGATCGTGCCGCCGGCGCTCGTCGCTCGGTTACTCGCACGAACGTCGCCCGATCTCGGCGAGCAGATCGCGCGTACCCTGGCGTGGGCTCGCCAACCCGGATGCGGCGTCGTCACCTTGTCCGAACCGGCCTACCCGCGCGCACTGCTCGCGCTCGGGGACGCCCCGCCGATCCTGTACTGCCGGGGCGACGCCGGACTGCCGAATCGGGCGGGGGCGATGACGGCCGCGCTTGTCGGCAGCCGGCGCGCCACGCCGCAGGGATGCGACGATGCGCGGCACTTCGCGCGCGTGCTGGGCGATGCAGGGGTCAACGTCGTGTCGGGACTGGCCGCCGGCATCGACGCCGCCGCCCACGACGGCGCGCTGGACACGCCAGGCGGCACCTGTGCCGTCGTCGGTACCGGTGCGGACATCGTCTACCCGGCCCGACATGGCGCGCTGGCCGAGCGCATTGCCGCAAGCGGGCTGCTGCTGAGCGCCTTTCCCATCGGCACGCCGCCGCGCCCCGACCACTTCCCGCGCCGCAATCGGCTGATCGCCGCGCTCGCGCGATGCACCCTGGTCGTGGAGGCCGCCACGCAATCGGGTTCGCTCATCACGGCGCGCCTGGCGGGCGAACTCGGGCGCGACGTACTCGCCGTTCCCGGATCCATCCACGCGCCCCAGAGCCGGGGCTGCCATGCCCTGATTCGCGATGGCGCCACGCTTGCCACCGGGCCGGAAGACGTGCTCGAAGCCCTTGGCGCCGGCAATCCGCTGCGACCTGCGCCGGACGTGGCCGATCAGGCGAGTGTGGCGTCGACGGCATGCGTGACGTCGCCATCGGCGACATCGCCGGTGAGGCCGCTGCCGCCGGGCCGCGCAGCAATCCTCGAGGCGCTGGGGTATGATCCGGTCAGCGCGGACACCCTTTGCGGACGCACCGGCCTGGGCATTGCCGAGGTGCTCGCCCACCTGGGCGCACTCGAACTGGACGCAAGCGTCGCCCGCTTGCCGGGCGGCCGGTTTGTCCGGCACAGGCCGCGAGGCGGCGCGCGATGACCCGCCCGCCTACACACCCCGACCCTTTCCCGGACTTCCACCGCCCAGATCCATGCCTGTTTTCGATCCCGTCACCGACCGCTCCGCGCTGGCCGCCGTACTCGCCGATGGCAAGACGCGTCTCGTGGCCTGCCTGTGCGCAGCGTGGTGTGGCACCTGCCGCGAGTACGCGCAGACGCTCGAAACGCTGGCGGCCAGGCATCCCGAGCTGTGCTTCGTCTGGGTGGACATCGAGACCCACGCTGACTGGCTCGACGATCACGACATCGAGAACTTTCCCACCCTGCTGGTGCAGGATGCCAGCCAGTCCGCCGGACAGGCGCGCTTTTTCGGTCCGGTGCTACCGGCCATCGGCATCCTCGAGCGCATGCTCGACGCCCGGGTGCTGGGCGACGCCACGGTCGCGGCGCCCGCCCTGCGCGAGCATCTGCTGGGCTGACGGCGCTCGCCGGCACGACCGCCGGGGCGCGCCGCGGTGCGGCTTTGCGCGCGTACGGCGCCCCGTCGGTCCACGCTTGCCGCCGGCCTGCGACGCGCTTATGATGTGCCGCTTCCAGGCACGCCTCGTGCCCTATCCGACGGCAACGCCGGAATGGCTATATGTTATAAAGCCAACGAATGTCGCCTGGCGACACCCCCTCAACATTACCGAACGTCATGTCAAAAGCTCTGATCATTGCCGAGAAACCGTCCGTCGCGAACGACATCGCACGGGCGCTGGGCGGCTTTACCAAGCATGACGAGTACTTCGAGAACGACGATTATGTCGTCTCGTCGGCGGTTGGCCACCTCGTCGAAATCGGCGCGCCGGAAGACTATGAAGTCAAACGCGGCAAGTGGAGCTTCGCCAACCTTCCCGTGATTCCCCCGCATTTCGACCTCAAGCCGATCGCCAAGAGCGAATCGCGCCTGAAAGTGCTCACGCGTCTCATCAAGCGCAAGGACATCGACGTTCTGATCAACGCCTGTGACGCGGGACGCGAAGGGGAGCTGATTTTCCGCCTGATCGCGCAGCACGCGAAAGCGAAGCAGCCGGTCAAGCGTCTGTGGCTGCAATCGATGACGCCGCAGTCGATCCGCGACGGTTTCAAGCGCCTGCGCAGCGACGGCGACATGCTGCCGCTGGCCGATGCCGCGCGCAGCCGCGCCGAAGCCGACTGGCTCGTGGGCATCAACGGCACGCGCGCCATGACCGCCTTCAACAGCAAGGGCGGCGGCTTTTTCCTGACGACTGTCGGTCGCGTGCAAACGCCCACGCTGTCCATCGTGGTCGAGCGCGAAGAGAAGATTCGCAAGTTCGTCTCGCGCGACTATTGGGAAGTGAAGGCCGAGTTCGTGGCCTCGGCGGGCTTCTACGAAGGCCGCTGGTTCGATCCGAATTTCAAGCGCAACGAATTCGACCCCGAGCAGCGCGATTCGCGCCTGTGGAGCCTGGCGGCCGCCGAATCGGTCGTCGCCGCCGTGCGTGGCAAGCATGGCACGGTTACCGAGGAATCGAAACCGTCGACCCAGCTCTCGCCGCTGCTGTTCGATCTGACGAGCCTGCAACGCGAAGCCAACAGCCGTTTCGGCTTCTCGGCGAAGAACACGCTCGGCCTGGCGCAGGCGCTGTACGAAAAGCACAAGGTGCTCACGTACCCGCGTACCGACGCGCGCGCCCTGCCGGAAGACTACCTGGCCACCGTCAAGGAGACGATGGCCGTGCTCAAGGAAAGCAACAATTACCACCAGTTCGCCAACCAGATCCTGAACAAGGACTGGGTCAAGCCGAACAAGCGGATCTTCGACAACAGCAAGATCAGCGACCACTTCGCCATCATCCCGACGCTTCAGGCGCCCAAGAATCTCTCCGAGCCGGAGCAGAAGCTCTACGACCTGGTGGTCAAGCGCTTCCTGGCGGTGTTCTTCCCGGCGGCCGAGTATCAGGTGACGACCCGCATTACGGAAGTGGTGGGGCATCACTTCAAGACCGAAGGCAAGGTGCTCGTGCAGGCCGGCTGGCTGGCCATCTACGGCAAGGAAGGCGCCGACGACGGCAAGGATGCCAAGGCCGGCAAGGAAGACCAGCCGAACCTCGTGCCGGTGGCAAAGGACGAGAAGGTGGGCGTGGACAAGGTCGAGGCCGTGGGGCTGCAGACCAAGCCGCCGGCGCGCTACAGCGAAGCCACGCTGCTCTCGGCGATGGAAGGCGCGGGCAAGCTCGTCGAGGATGGCGAACTGCGCGAAGCCATGGCCGGCAAGGGTCTCGGCACGCCGGCCACGCGCGCGGCCATCATCGAAGGCCTGCTCACGGAAAAGTATCTGGTGCGCGAAGGCCGCGAGTTGCACCCGACGGCCAAGGCGTTCCAGCTGATGACGCTGCTGCGCGGCCTCGGCGTGGACGAACTGACCCTGCCCGAACTCACGGGCGAGTGGGAAGCCAAGCTCTCGCAGATCGAGCGCGGCGGGCTCAAGCGCGACGAATTCATGCATGAAATCGCGCAAATGACGCAGACCATCGTCAAGCGCGCGAAGGAATACGACTCGGACACGATTCCGGGCGACTACGCCACGCTGACCACCCCTTGCCCGCATTGCGGCGGCGTGGTCAAGGAGAACTACCGGCGTTTCGCCTGCACGAACTGCGCGTTCTCGATCTCGAAGATCCCCGGCGGACGCCAGTTCGAAATCCCCGAGGTCGAAGAACTGCTGCAAAAGAAGACGATCGGTCCGCTGTCGGGTTTCCGCAGCAAGATGGGGCGCCCGTTCTCGGCGATTCTCAAGCTCTCGCCCGACGACGAAATGGGCTACAAGCTCGAGTTCGACTTCGGCCAGGACAGCGGCGACGAAGACGGCGAAGCGCCCGATTTCACCGGACAGGAGCCGGTCGGCAAGTGTCCGAAGTGCGGCGGTCGCGTCTTCGAGCACGGTATGCGTTATGTCTGTGAAAACGCCGTGGCGAATCCGAAGACCTGCGACTTCACGTCGGGCAAGGTCATCCTGCAGCAGGAAATCACCCGCGAGCAGATTCACAAGCTGCTGACCGAGGGCAAGACGGATCTGCTGACGAACTTCAAGTCCTCGCGCACCGGCCGCACATTCAAGGCTTATCTGGCCAAGCAGAAGGACGGCACGATCGGCTTCGAATTCGAGGCGAAGGCCCCGAAGAAGACGGCCGCGAAGTCGGGCGAGGCCGAAGGCGACGACAAGGCCACCCCGGCGCGCAAGACGGCGGCCAGGACCGCGGCGACGAAGACACCGGCCAAGAAGGCGGCCGCCAGGAAGACGACCGCAAAAGCCAAGCCGGCAACCAAGACGGCGAGCCCGTCGGACGATGCGTCGTTCGACGAGGACGACGCGCCGTTCTGAGGGCGTCGTCAGCGCCCATGGCTGCGCGTCGCGAGACGCCGCCACCATGAGAAACGGCCACGCCCCTCGGGGATGTGGCCGTTTTTTTCATGGCGCTTATGCAGCCCGCGTCAAAGGTCAAACGGGCATTTCACTGATCGGCGGGTTGGGCGACGGCATTTTGGGCGGCACCCAGCGCTCGGCGGCCGAAATCCCTTCGTTCTGGCGGAAATACTCAACCGTCAGATCGATGAACCCCCGCGTCTTGGCCGACAGATACTTGCGGCTCGGATAGACGAGCGACACATCGACCGGCGTCTGCGAGAAATTGCGCAGCAGCGCGACGAGATCGCCGTCGCGCACGTCGTTCCCGACCAGATAGGACGGCAGGAACGCAATGCCATGGCCCAGCAGCACCGACTGCAGCAGCGCCGTGTTGTTGCAGATGAACTTGTTCTGCACGCGCACGCGCACCTCGCCGTCCGGGCCGGAGAACACGCGATCGTCGCTCCAGAAGTCATTTGGCAGGCCGAGCACGCCATGCTCGCCCAGTTCCTGCGGCGTGACCGGCTCGCCGTGCTCGGCGATGTACGCCGGCGAGGCGCACAGCATCACGCGGGTTTCGGCGAGCACCCGCGAAATCAGGCTTTCGCTGTTGATCATGCGCGTGAGCAGAATGCCGCAGTCGTACCCCTCCTCCACCAGATCGATGGCCCGGTCCGTGAGCGTGAGATCGACCACGACCTTCGGGTGCATCTCCTGATACTTCTTGACCAGCGGCGCGAGGTTGCGCAACCCGAAGGACACTGGCGCCACGACCTTCAGCGTACCTTTCGGGTCGCGCGAGGCACTGGAGATGAGCGCATCCGCTTCGTCGACTTCGTCGATGATCTGCCGACAGCGTTCGAGGTACACCTGGCCGGCGCCGGTGAGCGACAGACTGCGCGTGGTGCGATTGAGCAGACGAACGCCGAGATGGGATTCGAGCTCCGCGACGTGACGCGTGACCACGGCGGCCGACAGATCCATCTGGGCAGCCGTGCGGGCAAAACTCCCGTTGTCGGCCACTTTGACGAAAACGCGCATCGATTGCAGACGGTCCATGTTGTTTCCAATCGTGATGTGCCGCGTCGATCCGGCGAAGCGAGGCAAAGGCAGGCGAGCGCGGACCGGAGTGGCTCCGATGCTGCGCAAACCCGCAGGCACTGGCCGGACCGCCGCCCCGGACCGTTCCGGGGAGCGCAACGCGCGTGCCGCCAGGGGTGTCGACACGGCGGGGACTTCAATAAGGCGTTAGCTTACCGTAGGCAGCCAAAAATTGCCTGTCGCGGCAATGATTTTGCGACGTGGCCGTCGGACATCGAGCGCGTGCCGGTGCGAAATTCCACGCCGGGTGACGGTCTTCATGGGGCCGTCCCGCCACATGCACGCGGCCGGGCGCGGCGCGAGCGCCGCCGCCCCGGTGTTTGACGCAGGTCAGGGCGGGGCGGGTGTCGCAAGGCTACATTGAGGAATCTCTCATCGTCCCGTGCCCGTCATGTCCGCCCTGCCCCCGATTACGACGTCCTGCGCCAATGCCTCGCGCACTTCCCACGGCTCGCGGTGCCCCGGGTGCGCCTCGCACGCCTCGCACACCTCAGATGACGACCACGGCGATTCGTCGTGTAAAACACGCCGCAACCCCGGCCCGCCCCATGCGGACGCCCCGCCGGCGCCCATCTTCTTCGACGCCCGCCTGCTTGGCCGATATGACGTGAACGGCCCGCGCTACACCTCATACCCGAGCGCGCTGCAATTCCACGACGCGTTCGGCGCCGAAGACTATGCCCGCGCCGCCGCGCAATCCAAACGTACCGGCAAGCCACTCTCGCTGTACCTGCACGTGCCGTTCTGCGACACGGTCTGCTTTTACTGCGCATGCACAAAGATCGTGACGAACAATCGCGCCCACGCCGACGCCTACGTCGAGCGCCTGCACACCGAGATTGGGCGGCAGGCGTCGTTGCTGGGCGCCGGCCGCGCACTTGCGCAGATGCACTGGGGCGGCGGCACGCCGACGTTTCTCTCGCTGGAACAGATCGCGTCGCTCGTCGACGCCATCGCGCGCCGGTTCGTGATGACCTACGGCGACGACGCCGAGTACGCCATCGAGATCGACCCGCGCAGCGCCGGGCCGGCGTCGATTCGCGCCTTGCGCGCTCTGGGCTTCAACCGTCTGTCCATCGGCGTGCAGGATTTCGATCCGCGAGTGCAGGAGGCGATTCATCGCGTGCAGCCGCGCGCACTCGTCGAGGCCGCGATCGACGCCGCGCGGAGCAGCGGGTTTCGGTCCGTCAACTTCGATCTGATCTACGGATTGCCCTATCAGACACCGGAATCGTTCTCCAGCACGCTCGATGCCGTCATCGAGATGGCCCCGGAGCGGCTGTCGGTATTCAGCTATGCGCATCTGCCGCAGCAGTTCAAGATGCAGCGGTGCCTGCCCGACGCACTGCCGGACGGCCCACAAAAACTGGCGCTGTTGCAGACGATCGTTGCGCGGCTCACCGCGGCCGGGTACGTCCATATCGGCATGGATCACTTCGCGCGCCCCGACGACGAACTGGCGCGGGCACAGGCCGCCGGGACACTCCATCGCAACTTCCAGGGCTACAGCACGCGCGCCGACTGCGACCTCGTCGGCGTGGGCATGTCGGCCATCGGACGCGTCGGCGACAGCTACGCGCAAAACGCCAAGACGCTACGGGACTACTATGACGCCATCGATGCCGGCGGCCTCGCGATCGCGCGCGGCGTGCGGCTCGACGATGACGACCGTATCCGTCGCGACGTGATTTCGCGCGTGATGTGTCACATGTCGCTGGATTTCGGAGCCATCGAGCAGGCACACGCCATCGAGTTCGCCGCCTACTTCGCCAGCGAGCTCGGCGAGCTGGCCGATCTGGCAGCGGACGGGCTCGTGGCCATCGACGAGCACGGGTTGCGCGTGCTGCCGGCCGGGCGCCTGTTGGTTCGCGTCGTCGCCCAGGTATTCGACCGCTACCGACGCAGCGCGGCCAACGCCCGCTGCGCAAAAGTGATGTAGGTGAATTCGCGGACGGGAGCCCAATGACGAAAGCGCCCGGTGGATCTTCCACCGGGCGCTTTATTATTCCAATGCAGTGACCGCGGCCGAGGCGGCTTGCGTCCTTCGTCGCGACACGCACCACGCGGGACAGAGCGCCGCCGTCAGCTCAGCAGCATCGCCCGCCGCTCTTGCCGCCGTAGCGCGCTTCCTGCCGTTCGCGGAAGAACGCCTCGTAGCTCATGACCGGCTGATCCGGGTGCGTGGCGCGCATGTGCGCCACATACGTGTCGTAATCGGGCAGGCCGACCATCAATCGCATGGCCTGTCCGAGATAGCGTCCGACCTTACCGACTTCGTCGAGCATGAGACTGGCTCCTTCGGTTCGTCAGATCTGACGCCCGGCGGGCATCGGCTCGAACGGCGTTTCCTTGGCCGTCGGCTTGTTGGCCTGGCGTGCCACGAGGATGGTGCGAAGCCCGAACAGCGCCACGGCGACCACCACGAACATAAACACCCCGGACAGCGTGGCATCGACATAGTCGTTGAACACGATCTGCTGCATCTGTGCGGCCGACTTCGCGGGCGCCAGCAGTTTGCCGTCGGCCAGCGCGGCCTGGTACTTCGCGGCGTGGGCGAGGAAGCCGACCTTCGGATCCGGGTCGAACATCTTCTGCCAGCCGGCGGTCAGCGTGCAGGCGAGCAGCCACAGCGTCGGCAGGATCGTGACCCAGGCGAAGCGCTCGCGCTTGAGCTTGAACAGCACGCAGGTCGCCAGAATCAGCGCGATGGCGGCGAGCATCTGGTTCGAGATACCGAACAGCGGCCACAGCGTGTTGATGCCGCCCAGCGGATCGACCACGCCCTGATAGAGGAAGTAGCCCCACGCGGCCACGCACAGCGCGGTGGCGGTCAGGTTCGCGGGCAGCGAGTCCGTGCGCTTGAGCGACGGCACGAACGTGCCGAGCAGATCCTGCAGCATGAAGCGGCCTGCGCGCGTGCCGGCATCGACGGCGGTCAGGATGAACAGCGCCTCGAACAGGATCGCGAAGTGGTACCAGAAGGCCATCATCGCTTCGCCGCCCGCCACCTGGTGCAGGATGTGCGCCATACCGACGGCGAGCGTCGGGGCGCCGCCGGCGCGCGAGATGATCGTGTTCTCGCCCACGGCATGCGCGGTGGCGGTGAGCACGTCGGGCGTGATGGTGAAGCCCCAGCCCGAGACGACATGGGCCACGGCCTCCGGCGTCGTGCCGATCACGGCGGCCGGGCTGTTCATCGCGAAGTACACGCCCGGGTCGATCACCGAGGCGGCGACCAGTGCCATGATGGCCACGAACGACTCCATGAGCATGCCGCCGTAGCCGATGAAGCGCGCGTTGAGTTCGTTATCGAGCAGCTTGGGCGTGGTGCCCGACGAGATCAGCGCATGGAAGCCGGACACGGCGCCGCAAGCGATCGTGATGAAGAGGAACGGGAACAACTTGCCCGACCAGACCGGTCCGCTGCCGTCGACGAACTGCGTGAGCGCGGGCATCTTCAGCTCGGGCGCGACAACCAGAATGCCGATCGCCAGCGCCAGGATCGTGCCGATCTTGAGGAACGTCGAAAGGTAGTCGCGCGGCGCGAGCAGCAACCACACCGGAAGCACCGAGGCCACGAAGCCGTAGCCGATCAGCATCCAGGTCAGCTGCTTGCCGTCGAACGTGAACAGCGGCGCGAGCGCTGCGCTGTCATGCACGCTCTGGCCGAAGTAGATCGCGGCCATGAGCATCACGAAGCCGATGATCGACACTTCGCCGATGCGGCCCGGGCGGATGTAGCGCGTGTAGATCCCCATGAACAACGCGATCGGGATCGTGAGCCCGACAGTGAAGGTCCCCCACGGCGACCCCGTGAGTGCCTTGACCACGATCAGCGCCAGCACGGCGAGAATGATGATCATGATCAGGAAGGCGCCGAACAGCGCGATCACACCGGGGACCATGCCGAGTTCGGACTTCACCAGGTCGCCCAGCGACCGGCCGTCGCGACGCGTGGAGATGAACAGCACCATGAAATCCTGCACGGCGCCGGCGAATACCACGCCCGCGAGAATCCACAACATGCCCGGCAGATACCCCATCTGCGCGGCCAGCACGGGTCCGACCAGCGGTCCGGCGCCGGCGATGGCGGCAAAGTGGTGACCGAACAGCACGTAGCGGTTCGTGGGCACGTAGTCGAGCCCATCGTTGTGACGCCAGGCCGGCGTCATGCGCGTGCCGTCGAGTTGCGCCACACGAGTGGCGATGAATTTGCTGTAGAAGCGATACGCGATCAGGTACACGCAGATGGCTGCGATCACGATCCAGAGTGCGCTGATGGTTTCACCGCGCGATAGGGCCACCGTGCCGAGCGCGCACGCGCCGACGATGGCCACCGCTGCCCAGGGCAGTTGTTGCCAGATGCGATTCATTGTCTCTCCTCGGAACTGCCTCGCGGGCAGCGATCCCGGAACGGCGCCGTTGCAGCGCTGTGCCGCCTCTTGTTTCGGCACCCCGACGGCGCCGCGAACCGTGGCTCTCTGGACACGCCCCTCTTTTCGGGGGTCTGCATGCAGCGAGGGTCGATGACGCCGCCGACGCGGCGCAAGACGGCGGTGTGGGGGCACACCCGCTTGCAGCGCGTCGTCGGGAGGCTTGCCCGTTACCACTCGGCAGCCCCGGCCACGATTCGGCGTGTAGTATTGGCGTTTGACCGCCGTGCCACAAGCGCGGAACTACGCAGGCCGGCTACGTGCTATTACGTAGCGCACCTGCCGCCATACCCGTGAAAAGCGGTGTTGCAGGTCTCCCGAATGCCATGAATCTCCGACAGAAATTTTTCGTCCTGGCACTACTGCCGGTGGCGTTGGCCATGGTTGCCATCGCGCTTGCCGTGCGTCACCAGGGCAACGAACTCTCGCGCGCGCAGCACGACGCCGTGCAAACGACATCGCTGGCCAACAAGCGGGCCGAGCTGCTGCATTACGTCGGTCTGGCGCGCAATGCCATCGAGCCGCTGTACGACGGCCCCGACACCCCGGCCGCGCGCGAGCAGGCCCTTGCCACGCTGGCCCGCATGGAGTTCGGCAAAGACGGCTACTTTTTCGTCTATGACCTCGAAGGCCGCAGCCTGATGCATCCGCGCCAGCCAGAGCTCGTGGGCCACAATCTCTGGTCGCTCAAGGACGAGTCGGGGGCACCCACGATTCAGCGTCTCATCGCCGCGGCACGCGCCGGCGGCGGCTACGTGCAGTACCCGTGGGAGAAGCCGTCGCTGCACCAGATGGCCCCGAAGCTCGGCTACGTGATCGCGCTGCCGCGCTGGAACTGGATGATCGGCACGGGGATTTATCTCGACGATGTGCAAGCCACGCTGCGCGCGTCGGACGAGCGTGCGCAGGCGAACATCGATCGCACGCTGATCTGGATCACGCTCATCGCGTCGTCGTGTCTGGCCATCGTGGGGCTTTGCGGACTTGTGGTGAACATCACCGAACTCAAGACCGCCGACGCCAAACTGCGCCAGCTCGCGCGTCAAGTGGTGGAGTCGCAGGAAGTCGAGCGTTCACGCATCTCGCGCGAGTTGCACGACGGCATCAGCCAGCTCCTCGTGTCGGTCAAGCTGCTGCTCGAATCGGCGTCGATGCGCCTGCCGGGGTCGCCCGCGGCGGTCAGCGCCACCCTCGGCGTGGCCATCGAGCGATTGAACGGCACGCTCGGCGAGGTCCGCCGGATTTCACAGGCGCTGCGCCCGGCCACACTCGACGACCTCGGACTGGCTGCCGCCATCGATCAGCTCGCGCGCGAGTTCGGCTCGCACGCGGGATTGCCCGTCGACATGCATGTCGAGGGCGAGCCCCCGGTGCTCGACGACAACATCAAGACGATGCTGTATCGCATCGCCCAGGAGGCGTTGACGAACATCGAGCGTCACGCTCACGCGTCGCGCGTCTCGATCCGGCTCATCTTCAAGCCCGACGGCATTCACCTGTCGATCGCCGACGACGGGCGCGGCTTCGACGTGACCGACGTGCACCACGACCCCAGCCACGGCATCGGCTTGCGCAACATGCGCGAGCGTCTCGACGCCGTCGGGGGCATGCTGGGCATCCAGTCGTGGCCCGGCCTCACCACCATCAGCGCGTGGGTCCCGCTCACGCCCGCCGCCGTGAAAGCGGCGCTTCGCGCAACCTCACGCCAATGACGCAAGCCCCTCCCATCCGCCTGCTGTTGATCGACGACCATCCGCTCGTGCGCGACGGACTGCGCGCGCGGTTCGACGCCGCACCGAACCTCCAGGTCGTGGGCGAAGCCGGCAACGCCGCCGAAGCCCTCGCCCGGGCGAAAACGTCGTCGCCGGATCTGGCGTTGATGGACATCAGCATGCGCGGCACGAACGGCATCGAACTGACTGCCCTGTTTCGCGAGCAGTTTCCGCACATCGCCGTGCTGATCCTGTCCATGCATGACAACGCGGAGTACGTCCGCCAGGCCGTGCGCGCCGGCGCGCGCGGCTATGTGCTCAAGGACGCACCGGCGCACGAAATCGTGACCGCCATCGAACGCGTGGCCCGAGGCGACGCGTACTACAGCGCCGCCATCGCCGCGCGCGTGGTGCAGGCCTCGACGTCGCACGCGCCGATCGACTCGCTCACGCCTCGTGAGCGCGAAATCCTCTCGCGCATTGCTCGCGGCCTGGCCAACAAGCAGATCGCGACCGAGATGGATCTCTCGGTCCGCACCGTCGAGACGCATCGCCTGAACATCAAACGCAAGCTCGGCATCGAAGGACAGGCGGAACTGATCAAGTTCGCGGTGGAAAACCGATTGTGATGCAGGCTCGTGAGGCGGCGTCATGAGATGACGGGGCCCCGTGGCGCGGTGGGGTGCCTTCCCGGTTAATGCGCAGTCAGACTGGCGTCACCGGAAGATCGTTGTCCGAACGGAACAACGGAGGAAATGCCATCGCCGCGCAAGCGCGCGAAACCGCCGGAATCCCCACGTCACAAGGCCGTCGGAACGATCACGAGACAAAAAAATCCCGCCGGCGTTTCCACCGGCGGGATCGATTGGCGTTTCGCCTTCAGCGCGCCGGTCATGCCGGCGTGCGCGGCATCACTTGTTCAGGCGACGCTCGATGTCGGCCTTCGTGTCCAGCAGTGCCTGAGGCAGGTTTTGCCTGAGCGTTTCGAACAGCTCCGCGTGCAGCTTCAGCTCGTCACGCCATGCGGCCGGATCCATTGAGGTCACCTCGTCGAACTGCGCCGGCGTGAACGACAGCCCGTTCCAGTTCAGGTCTTCGTAACGCGGCGTGATGCCGAACGCGTGCTCCGCGCCCTGCGCCTTGCCGTCGATGCGCCCGAGCATCCAGGCCAGCACGCGCATGTTCTCGCCGAAGCCCGGCCATACGAACTTGCCGTCGGCGCCCTTGCGGAACCAGTTCACGCAGTAGATCTTCGGCAGGGTCGCGCCCATCTTGTCGAGATGCGCGCCAGTGTCGAGCCAGTGCTGGAAGTAGTCGCTCATGTTGTAGCCGCAGAACGGCAGCATCGCGAACGGGTCGCGACGCACCACGCCCTGCTGGCCGGCCGCCGCGGCGGTCGTCTCCGAGCCCATCGTCGCGGCCATGTACACGCCTTCGGTCCAGTCGCGCGCCTCGGTCACCAGCGGCACCGTCGTCGAACGACGCCCACCGAAGATGAACGCGTCGATCGGCACGCCGGCCGGGTTCTCCCAATCGGGGTCGATCGACGGGCACTGTGCGGCCGGCGCCGTGAAGCGCGAGTTCGGATGCGCGGCCTTGCGCCCGGTTTCCCGTGCGATCTCCGGCGTCCAGTCCTTGCCCTGCCAGTCGATCAGGTGCGCGGGAGGCGTGTCGGTCAGCCCCTCCCACCACACGTCACCGTCGTCGGTAAGCGCAACGTTGGTGAAGATCACGTTCTCGCCCAGCGTGGCGAGCGCGTTCGGGTTGGTCTTCTCGCTCGTGCCCGGCGCCACGCCGAAGAAGCCGGCTTCCGGGTTGATGGCGTAAAGACGACCATCCTTGCCCGGCTTGATCCAGGCGATGTCGTCGCCGATCGTCTCGACTTTCCAGCCCTCGAAGCCCTTCGGCGCGATGAGCATGGCGAAGTTGGTCTTGCCGCACGCCGACGGGAATGCCGCCGCCACGTGGTATTTCCGGCCTTCGGGCGAGGTCACGCCGAGGATTAGCATGTGTTCGGCGAGCCAGCCTTCGTCACGCCCCATCTTCGAGGCGATGCGCAGCGCGAAACACTTCTTGCCCAGCAGCGCGTTGCCGCCATAGCCCGAGCCGTAGCTCCAGATCTCACGGGTTTCCGGGAAGTGAACGATGTATTTGGTGCTGTTGCACGGCCACGCCACGTCCTTCTCGCCAGCGGCGAGCGGCTTGCCCACGGTGTGCACGCAGGGCACGAACTCGCCGTCCTCGCCGAGCACGTCGTACACATCGCGGCCCATGCGCGTCATGATGCGCATGTTCACCGCCACATAAGGCGTATCGGACAGCTCCACCCCGATGTGCGCGATGGGCGAGCCGAGCGGTCCCATCGAGAACGGCACCACGTACATCGTGCGCCCACGCATGCATCCCTGGAACAGGCCGTCGAGCGTGGTGCGCATCTCGCGCGGGTCGATCCAATGATTGGTCGGGCCGGCGTCTTCGCGCTTCTCGCTGCAAATGAACGTCCGGTCTTCAACGCGCGCGACGTCCGATGGGTCGGACAGCGCGAGAAACGAATTCGGGCGCTTGGCGGGGTTGAGCCGCTGCATCGTACCGGCGGCCACCATCTGTTCGCACAGACGGTCGTACTCTTGCTGGGAGCCGTCGCACCAGACGACGCGCTCGGGCTGGGTATGCGCCGCGATCTGCGACACCCAGTCGATCAGCCTGCGGTGACGCACCCAGGCGGGCAGGTCACGCGTTGCAACATTGGACGAGGAGGAGGCGTTGAGCGCGCTGGCGCTCACACTGGCTTGCGTCATGGGGGTTGTCTCCATGCAGAGTCGAGGAATCGGGACAGGCACCGGGCGTGCGCATCGCGCAGACGCCGGGTGTGCTTTGCGCGGATAGCTTCGCGAGCACGAAATCTCGCAAGGCGGCCCGTCCGGTTGGGGATACCGGCGGGTTGGCAGGGGGCAACACGCGCACCGATACGTGCGCATCAAGCGTCTCGCTCACCAGGTCCGACTTGCTTTCGCGGGGTGGGTTCGATTTTTTGCCATCGTGTTGAGGCGGTTTCGCCATGGTTGCCAGGACACCTGCCATACTATGCAAAACGAGGCGTCAGCATACCACCGCGCAAAATGCGCCGGTGCTGCGTCGCAACAAGGCCGGCAGGGCGTTTTCGCCGACGCGTCCGCCATGTCAACGACCAGTACGCCCGCCCCTTCGCGGCGGCCTCCGACATTGATTCCGTTGGCGCCGGACGCCTCGTCCGGCGCCAACCCGATTACGTTTTGCCATGAAAATTGCCATTCTCGACGACTACCAGGACGCTGTGCGCAAGCTCGACTGCTTCTCCCTGCTGGCCGGTCACGACGTCAAGGTCTTCAACAACACAGTGAAGGGTGTCGGGCAACTGTCCGCCCGTGTCGGCGAAGCGGAAGTGCTCGTCCTGATTCGCGAGCGCACCGCCATCACCGCACAACTCATCGACAAACTGCCGCGACTGCGCGTCATCAGCCAGACCGGTCGCGCCGGCAACCATATCGACATCGAGGCCTGCACCGCGCGCGGCGTGGCCGTGCTCGAAGGCGTGGGCTCGCCGACGGCTCCGGCGGAACTCACCTGGGCCCTGATCATGGCCGCCCAGCGCCGCATTCCCCAATACGTGGCCAGCCTCAAGCACGGCGCATGGCAGCAGTCGGGACTGAAGTCGTCGAGCATGCCGCCGAACTTCGGCCTCGGGCAGGTTTTGCGCGGCCAGACGCTCGGCCTATGGGGCTACGGCAAGATCGGCCGGCTCGTGGCCGGCTATGGCCGCGCGTTCGGCATGGAAGTCATGGTGTGGGGGCGCGAAGGCTCGCGCGAGGCCGCCGCCGCCGACGGTCTGCGCGTGGCCGACAGCAAGGAAGCACTCTTTGCCCAGAGCGACGTGTTGTCGCTGCATCTGCGCCTGAACGACGAAACGCGTCACGTCGTGAAACTGGAAGACCTGTTGCAGATGAAGCCGACCGCCCTGTTCGTGAACACGAGCCGCGCGGAACTGGTGGAAGAAAACGCCCTCATCACGGCCCTGAACCGCGGGCGTCCGGGCATGGCCGCCATCGACGTCTTCGAGAGCGAACCGATTCTGCAAGGCAATCCGCTGCTGCGGCTGGAGAATTGCGTGTGCACGCCGCATATCGGCTACGTGGAGCGCGAGAGCTACGAAATGTATTTCCGCGTGGCGTTCCAGAACATCGTCGACTTCCTGAACGGCGATCGCGCGCACGTCGCGAATCCGGCCGCGCTGCTTGGCTTCGGACGTTGAGGGTGTCGGCCGGCATCGTCGGTCTTCGCAACGGCGCCTACTTCATCGTGTCCAGATGTCGCAGGAACGTCTCGCCGTCGCGCCGGCCCAGTTCGAAGGCCGGACGCATCATGTCGGGGCGCGTGTAATCCCAGCTGGAGATCGGCACCGCCTCTGACGGCTGCACGTACAGCCGGTCCTGCCCCGCGTAATGCTGCGTGAACATCTGCGGGCGCGGATAGCGGCGCGTCACCATCACGAGCACCTGCCCCGGCACGGCGTCCAGCGCGTCGACAGGAACGTTGTCGACCATGCCACCGTCGAGCACGGCCCGCCCCGCGCGCCGCAGAATCGGTGTGAACGGTGGCGTGCACGACGACTGCAGCATCAGGTCGGCGAGATCGGCCGCGGTACGGCAGTCCTGCGCGCGCACGAATTCCGGCGTGAAGCCCAGGCGGCGTGCGAGCGTGGGATGCAGCGTGCGGCGCACGTGCTTGTCGATGTTGTACGCGACCAGGCCCGCCGCCGTTGCCGAGCGAGGCCCCAGCCAGCGCGGGATGTGCGAGATGCCCACCCGTATTTCCGGCCCCGCGGCAAGCTTGTCGAGCTGCCCGTCGTAGATGTCGAGCAGCGCCTGACGATAAATCCGGTAGTGCGGGAACACACGCTCGCGCCGCAGCAGATTGCCCCAGTAGGCATTCTTGCGATTGCTCGCCAGTGCCTGCCGGTAATAGTCCATCACCCAGTCCGACTCGCGCATGTGCAGCATGCAGGCCGTGGCGGCGCCGGCCGATATCCCGGTGATCACGCGCGGACGCAGCGGTACGTCGCGCGTCACCCGCTCCCAGAATCCGGCCTGCCACCAGCAACGGTTGCCGCCGCCGGCAAATACGATCTGATCGAACATGGATTACCCCGGTGGGTTGATGTGGTGGCGCAATGGCCTTGCGCGTGCGCGGCCATGAGACTTCCGCCGCGATATCCCCGGATCGTCGCATCGTCAACGCAACGCGTCGACCCGAACGGCCGGCGCCCGCCATGCCGCCGACGCTTACAGCAATGCGTAGGTCGTCGTGGCGTGCACGGCCATCTTGCCGGATGCGTCGTGGATCTCGATTTCGCCGAACACCAGGTTCTTGCCGCGACGCAGAATGCGCGCGACGATGCGCAGATCGCCGTCCGTCACGGGGCGCATGAACTGAGTATTGAGCGTGACGGTCGTCATCGGCTGGAAGCCGCCGAGCGCGGCCGACAGCGCCACCACCATTGCCGTGTCGGCCACCGACATGAACACCTGCCCGCAGATCACGCCGCCGGCATGCTTGAAGGCGGCATCGAACGGCAGCCGCAGCTCGCTCTGCTCGGGCCCGACCGCCTCGACCCGCAAATTCAATTGCCGCACCCACGGCGAGACGAGCTCATCGAGCAGCTTCTGCGCTTGCACCAGTTCCATCCTGCCGGTCCTCCGGTTGTCGTTGTGACGCCGATGATAGCCGTAAAACAAGCGCGCCACCCGGCAAGGGGTGGCGCACTGGTCATGCATGGGAACGCCCGCTCGCGGCGGGCGGCAACGGCTTGGCCGCTTGCTTAGCCGTTCGTCTTGTCGTGACGGATGCGTTGGCTCTGATGGTTCTCGCGGTGCTGAACGCCCGCCTGCTCGCCAGCGCTCACGTGACCGTTCTTTCCGGCATGCGCCTCGGCGGCGTCCACATGCGCCTGGCCGCGCTCGAGATTACCCACCTGCTGGTGGCTCAGCGTGCCGGCGGCCTGACCTTGCGCAATGCGCTTTTCCTGGTTCACGTTGCGCTGAACGTCGGACTGCATGCGCTCCGACGACGCCGACACGGGGTTGCCTGCCTTACCGTTGTGCTTGAGTTGCTCGATCTTCGCGCTTTCCTTGTTCTGTGCCTTCGCGATACGCGCCTGCTCGGCCGCGGTGTCGCCGGTATGGTCGGCGTGCGCCTGCATCCTGTCGATCTTCGCTTCGCCCTTCTCGAGCCTGGAGGCTTCGTGCGTGGTCAGTTGACCGCTCTTGAGCCCGTTCTCGATGCGTTGCTGCTGCTGGATGTCACGTGCGGTTTGCGTGGCAGTGCCCTGTGCAAACGCCTGCGAGGCGAACACACCGCCGAGGGCAACGGTCACGGCGCTCAGAATCAGGGTTTTACGGACGTTCATGATGGAATCCTTAGTGGCTTTGCAATGCTCGATGGACGCCTGAACACCACGATATCGGGTGGGTTCGGCAAACCGGCGGGGACGCTCGGCGGTGGCGGGATTGCCAACGATTCGCCGCGTCCTTATGCGGATTAACGGCGGACCGCGAGACCGCGCCGACAGCGACCGTGTAACCGCGCAGTCCGAAAAGTAACGGCTTGTAATCGGCGCGTCGTGGCCGATTCGCGCCAGGTCCCTGAAATCGCTGGGACACCCGCAGACAGCGCGGTAACGATTTGATACAGTGATGCCCATTTGGCCGGCACGTCACCCTTTGCGCGTGTCACCCCGTTACTCTCAGCCCCCTTTCGCGACCCCGCGATTCAAGAAGGAGCCTCAACCATGCAGAGCACCAGAGACGACCTCGGCAAACTGATCCTGCGCCTCACCCTCGGTATCCTGCTGCTGTTTCACGGCATCAACAAAGTCATCAACGGCGTGGGGTTCATCCAGGGCATGATCACGTCGCACGGTCTGCCGGGCTGGCTCGCCTACGGTGTCTATCTGGGCGAGGTGCTCGCGCCGGTGCTGCTGATCCTGGGCGTGCTCACCCGACTGGGCGGCCTGCTCGTCGTGGGCAACATGATCATCGCCTTCACCCTGGTTCACTTCGGTCAGCTCGGCGACCTCGCGAAGACCGGCGGCTGGGCGCTTGAACTCCAGGGCTTCTACCTGTTCGCCGGCCTTTGCGTGATGCTCTTCGGCGCTGGTCGATACAGCGTGTCGGGCGGTCGCGGCGCCTGGGACTGATTTCATCGGTCGTCCACCGACAGCCCATCGCTCGCGTCGTGTCGCGCGACGGCTTGATCGGCCCGCCCTTGTCGCTCGACGGCAAGGGCGGGCCGAGTCGTTTCGGAATATTGCGAATGTCGGCGCTGGTAACGTCAGGTAATACAGCGGTTGCACTTTGCAACTTCTTCGCCGCGACGATGACTTACTCTGAAACTGCCAATTCCGGCAGTACCCAAAGGAGTTAACACCATGCGCAAACTGAAGATCGCCGCCGCCTCCGTCGCCCTCGCCGCCCTGACCGCCACTTCGATGGTCGGTCTGGCGCACGCCGCAGATGCCACGGCCCCGGCAACGGGACCGAATGCCGCCATGCATCACATGCGCGGCGAACATGGCCCCTGGGGCCTGGGCAACATTCGCCAGTTGCACGATCAGTTGAAGCTCAACCCGCAGCAGGAGCAGGCCTGGCAGCAGGCGGTGAACACGTCGAAGCAGAATCGCGACGCCATGCGCAAGAACGGCGAGCAATTCCGCGAGATGTTCGCGCAGGCGAAGGACCAGCAGGTGCTCGATCTGGCCGGCATGCGCGCGGCCCGCGAGAAGGTGTTCGATCAGAACCGTCAGCTGCGCAGCCAGACCGAAGACGCCTGGCTCAACGTGTACAACGGCTTGAACAACGATCAGAAGGTGCTCGTGAGCAACGCCATCAAGGCGCGCTGGGCCAAGATGAAGGCCTGGCACGACAAGGCACGCCAGCACCGCGGTCCGATGCACAAGAGCGCGCCGGCGACGCAGCCGCCCGCAGGCCAGGCTCAATAAGCGCGAGGCCAGCGCCGCCGGGCGCGATCGCCCGGCATGTCGTGAGACGCCCGGTTCCCGGATTGCCCGGGGATCGGGCGTTTTTTTTCATGCAGTGCGGCGAACCGGTTGATGCGTTCGCGCGCGCCCCTCGTCAGGTCTCGCTCCAGATGCGCAGCAGGTTGTGATAACAGCCGACCAGCGTGCGTCTCGCGGTGTCGTCGGCGTCCGTCGAATTCAACCGCTGGATCGCGTTGTCCATGTCGAACAGCAGTGTGCGCTGGGTGTCGTCCTTCACGAGACTCTGCACCCAGAAGAAGCACCCCACCCGCGTGCCCCGCGTGATCGGGTTCACGCGATGCAGACTCGTCGCCGGGTAGAGCACCATGTCGCCCGCCGCCAGCTTCACCTCGTGCGCGCCGTACTGATCCTCGATCACCAGTTCGCCGCCGTCGTATTCCTGCGGCGATGCGAGAAAAAGCGTGGCCGAGATATCGGTGCGAATGCGCATGCCACTGCCCGGCTGGAGCCGGATCGCCCCGTCGACATGATTGCCGAAGTGCATGCCTTCACCATAGCGGTTGAACATCGGGGCGTAGACCTTGTTGGGCAGCGCCGCGCTGATGAACAGCGGGTTGCGCTCGAGCGCACCAAGTATCACGTCGCCCAGTTCCCGCGCGACGTCGGAGCGCTCGTCGATCTGCTGGTTTTGCTTGACGGGCGCCCCCTGATAGCCTGCCGTCGCCAGTCCGTCTACCCAGGCAGGTCCCGCACCGTCGAGCCGGGCGCGAACCCGGCTCACCTGATCCGGACTGAGGACATTCGGTATGCGCAGCAACATCGACGGATTTCCTTCGAAAGCGATCGGGATTCGATCAGAACCGGTACGTGCCGGTGAGCATGGCCGTGCGTCCGACACCCGGCACTGCGCGGCCCCCGTCCGACGGAATGAGCGAGTCGAAATACGTCTTGTTGAAGACGTTGAGCAGGTTCACGCGGATGTCGTACTTCGGTTGATGATAGGCGACGGTGGCGTCCCAGCGAGTATAGCCGCCCACCCGGATCAGGTTGGTGTTCGCGGCATAGCGCATCGACATGTAGTTCATGCCGCCGCCGACTTCCCAGTGTCCGAACGTATAGGTGGACCAGAGGGTCAGGGAATGGCGGGGCGTGTTCGCCAGCGCGTTGCCCTGCGTGCCGTCATTGGCCTGCACGACCTGCGAGTTCAGGAACATGTACCCGCCCATCACTTGCCAGTTCGGCGTGAGGTGTCCAGTTGCGCTCACCTCGGCGCCGCGCACGCGCACCTTGCCCGCGTTGGAGTACTGCCCAGAAGTGCCGGTCTGCGTGCGAGCGTTGTTCTTGGTGATCTGGAACAGTGCGGTGTTGATCGAGAGATTGTCGTCGAACAGATTCCACTTGCTGCCGACCTCGAACGACTCGTTCGTCTCCGGCGGCAGCGCCTGCGTGTTGTTCGTCACGGTCAGCGCTTCGAGCGACGGATTGAACGACGTGCCGTACGAGAAGTAATACGACTGCGCCTCGCTGGGCTGGTAGATCACGCCCGTGCGCACGCTCGTGTAATTGACCGTTTGCGTGGCGTAGCCCGGTGAACTCGTGGTGTTCGAAAGCTGCGCCTTGTAGCGATCCCAGCGCAGGCCGCCCACCCACTTCCAGTGCTTGCTCAGCGCGATCGTGTCGTTCGCATAAAACGCCAGCGTCTGCGCGCTCCCCTGCGCGAAATTGCCCGCGGTGGTCGTCACGTTCGGCAGATTCGCGTAGTACGCCGTGCTATTGGCGGGAATCCAGCCGAGAAACCCCGTGGACTGCCCGGCGCCGGTGCGTGAGTAGGCCTGGTTCTCGTACGTATCGTGCCCGATCTCCGCCCCGGCGATGAGTGTGTGCGTGAATGGCCCGGTGGTGAACGTTTTCACCACGTCGGTCTGGTTGTAAAGCGACGAGTCGGTGATCTTGCGATCGTGACTCTGCAACTGCACCCAGAGCTGATCGAGCGAATACGAGGGAATCCCTGCCGTGCGTCCGGCCGGCAGCGCGGTGAAGCCGCCCGAGCCGTTGCGAATGCCCACCGCGTGCGACGAGGTCTCGATGGCGTCGATGACATAGCGGCTGTACTGCGTCTGGTTGGTGATCTTCAGGCTGTCGTCGACCTTGTGCTCGATCTTCGCCGAGAAGCTCATCACGTCCTGCACCGTGCGATCGGTCGTCAGGCCGTAGAACTGGCTTTTGGAGATGGGCAGCGGACTGCCGTTGTAACCCACCGTGCCGTAGTCCGCCATGTCGCGGTTGTGCTCGATCAGCGCCGAGAGCGTGATCTGCGTGGGGGTACCGATGCCGAGCTTGAGCGTGGGTGCGACGCCCCAGTCCCGATTGTTCATGACGTCGCGCGTGGTATGGATGTCCTGCGCGAACCCATTGATGCGAAAGGCCGCCGTGTCCGAGAGCGGATGATTGAAGTCGAACGTGCCGCGATACCTGTCGTTCGTGCCGATGGTGCCCGACACTTCGTTGAGCGGCTTGAGGTTCGCCTGCTTGCTCACCTGGTTGATGACACCCCCGGTCGATCCGCGGCCGAAGAGCATCGACGACGGCCCCTCGAGCACTTCGATCGAATCGAGATTGAACGTGTCGCGGTAGTACTGGCCGCGATCGCGGAAGCCGTCCAGATAAATGTCGGTGCGCGCGGTGAAGCCGCGCAGATTGATGTTGTTGCCGATCTGCCCGCCCTCGGCACCGCCGAGCGTGATGGCGGGCGAATTGCGCAGGGCATCGGCAAACGACGTTGCGCCCTGCGCCTGCATCACGGCCTTGTCGATCACCGTGACGGACTGCGGAATGTCGCGGATCGCCGTGGGCACCTTGCCGCCGACGGTAGCCATGTCACGCTGGTACTCGTCGCGAATCGACGCGCCCGACACGTCGGTTTGCGGCAACGTTGCGGCGGGAGCGGCCGGCGTGGTTCCGGAGGTGGCGGCTTCGGCTACCGTGGTCGCCTCGGAAACGGCCCCGCCCTGCGCGGCGGCCGAAGCGGAACAGGGAATGGCGAGCGGCGTGGCGAAGAGCGCCATCATCGTGAGCGCGAGGGGCTTGCGTTGCATCATGATCGTTGTCGAAGAACGGCAAAATTACCGCCGATAGGTGAGCGAAACAGTCTGGGTCGCGAATATAAATAAGAATGATTTGCATTTCAATATCTAATTGCTCGACGGCTTCGCTGAATCTCCGCTTGTTTCTCTCGCCATTCGCCATGATTGCGCACCAATGAGGTGCGCGCCGCGGGTAAGTCACTGAAAGCAAGTGCATTGCGCTTTCGACATGGAAGTCTCGTCGCGGCGGCGGCGTGGATGACTCTACGGGTAATCCCCAGGTATGCCCGAATCGTGGTTGCATAATTTTTGTGCAGGGCGCACGCGAATACGGCGAGATTCGCGTTTCGACTGACAAGACGTCAGGCGAACAGGCCCCCATCGAGCCCCGACGAATGGCATCGATACCGACGGCGTCCGGTTCCCGGTCCAGCGGAAACGCCGTCCCCGCGGAAAGCCGCGTGTATGGCGCAATTCCGACAGTTTCGCGAGAATTTCTCAGGTATTTCCGACGGAGTTCATGCGTGTGTTTATACTTCGGTCTGTAATACGTGAAGCATTTGGCCGGAGCCCCCCCGGAACGGCCTTGGCGTCACGTCGGAGGTCTGGTGGGTTTGGCCCCGAATGCGGTACTCACGCCGCACTCCGAACCGATCGGGCCGGCGCGACGACATCATGAAATTCGCGACACCGGTGCAACACCTCTGCGTGTGCGCCGGTGTTGCCTATTTGCCGTCCAGGGACAATGCAAGCCACCAGATCGCTCTACCTGCTCGGTCCAATGCGGGTCGAACAAGGCAAACAAGCCTGCGCCGTGAAGTACACCAAGGCGCGCGGCTTGCTGGCCTATCTCGCCCTGCAGCCGGGTTATCACACCCGCGGCGCCCTCGCGGACCTGTTCTGGCCCGATGAAGACGGCCAGGGCGGGCGCGACAAGCTCAAGCGCATGCTGTTCCACCTGCGCGACACCCTGGGCGACGAACTCTTCGAATCCGACCGCCAGGTCGTACGACTGCGTCCCGAGACGGGGCTGTGGATCGACGCCCACGTGTTCGCGAGCATGATCGAGCAGGCAAGCCGCTCGCTCGACACCGTCACCGGTCTGGATCTGGCAGCGCAACTGCAGCATCTGGCCGACGCCGTGGCGCTCTATCAGGGACCGTTCCTGCATGGCCTGTCGGTGCGCGACACGCCTGATCTCGAACAATGGATAGAACTCCAACGCGACGAGTACCAGCGCCGCCGCGTCTTCGGTGAGCGCTTGCTCGCCGACGGTTACGCGCGCCTGGGCGATCTCGATCAGGCGCTCGCGCACGCGCGCCAGCTCGTCACGCTCGCGCCGTTCGACGAGTCCGGCTGGCAGTGCCTGCTCGCGTTGCTGCTGCGCGCCGGTCGCCGCGACGAAGCCGAAACCGAATACCGGCGCCTGTGCGACATCCTGCAGGAGGAACTCGGCGAGCTCCCCGGCAAGGCGCTCACGCAGTTGCTGGAGACACCTCCCGCGCGCATGGAACAACGCGCCACCGGTCCGGAACGTCGTCAGTTGACGGTCGTGGCCATCGAGTTCTCGCCCAACGGCGGCATGGACGATCCCGATCAGTTCGTGGGCATGATGCGCCCGCCGCTCGTGCAATGCGAAACGATCCTGCGCCAGTCGTGGGGCTACACGTTGCGCACGCCCACTGGCGGCCTGCTTGGCTACTTCGGTTACCCGACCGCGCTGGAAGGCGCCGGGCGCCATGCCGTAGAGGCGGCCATGCGCTGCGTGCACGCCGGCACCGCGCACGTCGGCATCGGCGTGGGCGTGCACACCGGCCTGGTCATCAGTTCGGTCGCCGATGACAGCCCCGACACCGGTGGACGCGTTTCACGCTGCGCCACGCAGCTCGCCGACCTGGCGCTGCCCGGCGAGGTCGTGGTTTGCGACGCCACGCAGCGACTCATCGGCGTGTCGATCGCCACCACGCCGCACGGCAGCGTGCGCGAACGCCACGCCAATCGCGACATTCCGGTCTTTCGCGTCAATCCCGACCCAACCCCGGAGCGTCGCTCGCGCCGCCGCGCCGCCATGCTCTTCGGGCGCGATGCCGCGCTCGCCGACCTGGCGGCCGTGCACGCGGCCGTGCGGGCCGCCAACGCCGGACAAGGCCTGCCCGCACTCGTGATCGGCGAAGCGGGTATCGGCAAGTCGGCACTGGTGCGTCACTTCATCGAGACGCGCAGCTTGCGCGCCATCGAACTGACCTGTGCGCAAGACGGCGCCGGCACGCCCTTTCATCCGATCGCGCGCTGGCTGCGCACGCAGTCGTCGGACGACGCTTCGCAATTGCCGCAACCCGCCCTGCTCGCGCACCGGCGCCTTCGCGCGCTGTTCGACATGCAGGCCGACGGCAATGTGCCGCACGCCTGGAAGCAGGCCGTGCTGGACGAAGCGCCCGCCCTGCTCGCCGCCTTGCTGCCCGACGGCGGCGTGCTTGTGCTCGACGATGCGCACTGGGTCGACCCTTCCACGCAGGAACTGCTCGCGTTCATGGCGGAGAACCCGCCCGCCGGTCGTTTGCTCATTGTCTGCGCGCGCCCGGAATTCGAACTGCCCTGGCGCCACACGGTGGCACTGCGCCGCATCGATCTGATGCCCCTCGATGCGGGCGCGGCGGCCTCCATCGTGCGCGCCGCCACGCCCCGCGTCGCACTGCCGGCGGCGATGCGCGAGCGCATTGTGGCACTCGCCGAGGGGGTGCCGCTGTTCCTTCAGGAACTGGCGCGCGCAACCGCCGCGCAGCAAGGCGGACGCGGCGCCGCCAGCGCGATGCCCATGCCCGCGAGCCTGCAGGAGCTGATGATGGCGCGCATCGACGCCGCCGGCAGCGCCAAGCCCGTGGCGCACTTCGCATCGTGTCTTGGCCAGGAGTTCGACGCCGTTCTGCTCGCGGCCGCGAGCGGCCGTTCGATGGCGCTCGTCGAGCGCGCGCTCGACACGCTCGTCGCCTGCTCGCTCGTGCACCGCCAGGACAACGGACGCTACGTCTTCCGTCACGCGCTGCTGCACAAGGCCGCATACGATGCGCAACCGCAGGAGCGACGCCAGGACGCCCACCGCCGCATTGCCCTTGCCATGCGCGAACATGGCGCGGCGGCGGTCCATGCGGAGCCTGAAGTGCTTGCCTGGCACTTCCGCCAGGCCGACGAACCCGACGCCGCGATCGAGCACTATCGTCTCGCCGGCCAGTACGCGACCGAGCGCCAGGCGTTCCGCGAAGCCTGCGCGCACTATCAGAGCGCGCTCGACGTGCTGCGTCAGACCGGCGGCGGAGCGCAGACCGCGCAGCGCGAACTGCAACTGCGCATGGCGCTCGGCGTGCCGCTCGTCTCGCTGCATGGGTACGGTTCGGAGCCCGCGCGTCACAACTTCGAGACCGCGCTGGCCCTGGCGCAGCCGATGGGCGACGACATCGCCCTGTTCCCGGTCTACTGGGGGCTGTGGCTCGGGTCCAGTTCGTGGAGCGATTTCGACCGCAGCATCGAACTCGCGCGCAAGCTCATTCTGATCGCCGAGCAGGCCGACGCCGCACCGCTGCTCGCGCACGCCTATTACGCACTGGGCAACAGCCTGTGCTGCCACGGCGACTTCGGCGGCGCCGTCACCGCGCTGGAGACCGGGCTCTCGCACTACCGTGCGGAGCATGCCGACACCGGCCTTGGCGAAGACGCCCGCATCACCGGGTTGTCGTTCCTGTCGTGGGCCTACTGGTTCACCGGGCGCCACGATGCGTCGCTCTCGGCCAGCGAGACCGCGCTGGCGTTGGGGCGTCAGAACGGCCGACGTTACTCGTTCTCGTTCGCCCTGGTGTTCGCGGCGATGTTGCGACGTCTGCGGCGCGAAGTCGCCTCGGCCGAAGCGCTGGCGAGCGAAGCCACCGAAGTGGCGACGGAGACCGGCGTGGCGCTGTGGGCGCTTGCCGGCCAGACGATTCGCGGTTGGGCGCTCGCCTCGCGTGGCGACGCGAGCGGGCTCGAACGCATTACGGACAGTGTCGGACGCCTGAGCGAAATCATGGGCGGCGTCGAGGGCATCTTCTTCGGCATGATGGCCGAGGCATGCGCGGGCACGGGCGATATCGCGCTCGGTCTGCATGTCACCGAACGCGGCGCGCACGTGGCGGCCCGTCGGGCCGACGGCCACTGGCAAGCAGAATTCCTGCGCCAGAAGGGCGACTTCCTGCGCGCGGGACATCATCCCATCGACAGCGTGCGCCCGTGGCTGGAACACGCGCTGCAGATCGCTCAGGCACAGGCTTCGCCGATGCTCACGCTGCGCGCGGCGCTGAGTCTGCTGCGCCTGGGCGACGACAACCCGCAAGGCGACGCCGACTGTGTCGCGATCCTGCGCGATGCCCTCGATGCGCTGGATGGCGGCGAGACGCTGGCGGACGTGCAGGAAGCGCGTGCCATGCTCGCGGAAGTCGCGGCGCGGCGGCCCGAGCGGCGCACCGCCCGATTCGGCAGCTGAGCGGGCCGCCGCACCGGCTCGCCGGTGACGTGCGTCGCCCGCCCATTTAAATAGGGGCTATCAGGCGGATCGTATGTCCGGGCGGCGCCCGGTCGCTATATTGGGACGGCCGGTGCCCCCAATTCACCTACGCCGAATCCGTCATGCCCATCGATTCCCTGCGCGTGCCGTCGACCGCCCCGACGGATGCCCGTCTTGCCACCCGCGCCGAAGCGCGATCGATGGCAAGTCCCTCATCCTCTGCGCCCGCATCCGAGCCAGCAGGCGGGCCCGCAGCCACCCGTTTCCCCGCGCCGCTCGCCTCGCACGAGGTCGTCGTGTCCGGTTGCGTCAAGCGCCGTCACTCCTTCGATCTTTGCGCGCTCAAACGACTGCCCACGCAACTGACGGGAGCGCTCGATGTCGTGTGTCTATCCGGGCGCAAGGTGCGCAGCGCGAGCGACTACAAGGGCGTTCGCCTGAGCGCGCTGCTCGACGTCGCGCAGTTGCGCATGCCGCAGGCACGCGACTTCACACGCGCCTTCGTGCTGGCACAGGGCGCAGACGGCTACACCGTCATGTTCTCGTGGCATGAGCTCTACAACACGCCCGTCGGCGTAGGCGCGCTCGTCGTCTACGAGCGCGATGGGCAACCGTTGGGCGACGACGAGGGAGGCATCGGCCTAATTTCGACAGGCGATCTGCGCGTGGCGCTGCGCCAGGTGCGTGCGCTCAAGCGGCTCTGCGTCCATCTGGCCGATTCGCCACCGCCCTGAGGTCGTCCGCGCGCACCGGGCGCCCCCTACACTGGCGGCAAATTCTCCCGGCACCTCATTGATGGCAGCGCGACCATGACGGACACCATTTCCAGGCGTACCGCGCCTCGAGCCACCCGAACGGCCACTGGCCGCGCCGACAGCGACGCCGACGCCCCGTCCAACGGCCCCTGGCGCATGCCGCCCGAATGGCACCCGCACACGGCGGGCTGGATGGCGTGGCCCGGCCATACGGTCCTGTCGGACACACAGCGCGCCGACGTCGTCGACGAACTTGGGCGCATCGCCTACGCCATTGCGCAGTTCGAACCGTTGCACGTCGCCGTCGATCCCGCGCATCTCGACGAAGCGTTGCGCCTGCTGCCCGCCAGCGCCACGCTCCACCCCATGCCGGTCGACGATCACTGGATGCGTGACACCGGGCCGACCTTCGTGGTCGACGAGACGGCCGCGCTTCATGCGGTGCGCTGGAACTTCAACAGTTGGGGAAGAAAGCTGCGCCCGATGCCCGCGGCGGACCCGCTCGTGGCCGAACGCGTCGCACTGACGCTCGGCGTGGGTGCGTCGGCCGCGCCGATCGTGGCCGAGGGCGGCTCGCTGCTTGTCGACGGCGAAGGCACGCTGATCGTGACGGAGACTTCGATTCTCAACCCGAACCGCAATCCCGGCCTCACGCGTCGCGAGGCCGAAACGTTGTTCCGTCACTGGCTGGGGGCGACGCACGTGGTGTGGTTGCCGGGTTCCTGGCTCGACACGATCACCGACGGTCATGTCGACGGCGTGGCCAGCTTCGTGCGCCCCGGCGTACTGCTCGCAACGGGTGCGGACGGCGACGACGAGTGGTCGCGTGAAGCGCGTGAAAATCTGCGGGCGCTGCTGCTCGCGCGCGACGCGCGGGGCCGGCATTTCGACATCGGCCTGCTGCGCTCGCCCGACTTCGATGCCCTGCCGGCCGATGTGGCGAACGACGCCGACTTTGCGCCCGAGTACGTGAATTTCTATCTGCCGAACGGCGGCGTCGTGATGGCGGCGTTCGGCGATCCGGCGACCGATGCGCATGCGCGCGAAATCGTGCAGCGGGCGTTTCCCGAGCGCCGCATCGTGCAGTTGCCGCTACGCGCCATCGCGCGGCGCGGCGGCGGCGTCCACTGCTGCACGCAGCAACAGCCGGCCGTAGCCGGGCGGTGAACGGCGCGCGCGCAAAGTCAGTCTTCCACGACACGACGCTTTCGCGCCACCGGCGACTTCGCAACGACACCCGCCTTTGCCTTTGCTCTCGCGGACTTCGTTGCTTTCGCCGGCCCGGCCGGCCCGGCCGTCCGGGTGGCCCGAATCGTCTTCGGCACGGCTTTCACCGTCTGCGCCGTGTCACCCTCGCCCGACGTCCTGCGCGGTGTCCGCTTCGTTGCCGCCGCCTCGCGGCCCGCCGACGCCGCACCCGTGGCCGCTTTGCGCCGAGCGCCACTCGCAGGCGCCGACGCCGCCGCGCTGCTGCTCTTGTGCGAGCGCACGCGTTGCTGCATGTCGACGATGTCCGAATCGAGAATGAGGCGTCCGCGCAACTTGCCGTTCATCCGCTTGATGTACGTGCGCGCTTCCTGCATGTGGAACTGCATCAGTTCGCGCACGCGCGACGCATCGCCTTCGCGCGCCGCGTCGGTGATCTGCCGGTGAATGTCGACGTTGGCCGTGCCGAACTTCTCGTGCTCGCGGCGCGGTGTCTCGTTGCCGAACACGATCAGCTGGCGAATCATCTCGTTGACGAGTTCGCACGTGAAACGCAGGAAGCTGTTGGGATTCGCCGCCGCGAGAATGTCGTGAAAGTCGACGTCGGCCTGACGCTGGCGCAGCAGCTCGCGCCGATCCTGCGACGCCGGACTGCAGCACGCCATGTTGTGCTCCAGCGCCTCGAAGTCGGCCTCGGTCAGATGCGGCACCGCGCCGGCGGCGAGCTCGGGCTCGAGCAACTGACGCACCGTGTAGATGTCGTCGATGCTCACTTCCTTGAAGAAGAGATAGTTCTGAAGCAGCTGGAAGGTACGCTCGAGCGGCACTTCCACCACCATGCCGCCGCCCGTCGGACCCGTGCTCACCTTGATGAGCCCCTGCACCTCGAGCGACTTGAGCGCTTCGCGAATGGTGCTCTTCGACACGCCGAACATCTGCTGCAACTCGACTTCGCGCGGCAGACGATCGCCGGGCAGAAGATTGCCTTCCGTGATCAGGCGCTTGATGGCTTCGGCGACCAGATCGCCGCGTTTTTGCTGTTTGATTTCCAACGGCTCGCGCATCGTTTGCGGATCCAATGCCATGTGGCGCCTCGTGAGTTACCGTCGGGAAAGACGGCATCGGCTTCGGGTTTTTTTCCGGTTGACACTGAAAAGCATTATACCTACGATCAAATCCATCCTATTTATCATAATAAATATGACGGATAGGGATAAGGCCCGGACGTTGCAAGTCGTTACTGTCAGGTCGCTTTCTCAGGTCTCTGGCCGGTCGTTGTGTGACGCGCTGCACGTTTGCACCCCATGAACGATTGCTCCCTTCCCTGGAGACCAAATTGAATCGTCGTGAACTGTTGAAGCTCGCCGCCGCAGCGTCTTTGCCTGCCTCCCTATTCACCGCTCGCGACGTGTTCGCACAGGGCTCCGGCGCCATCCAGCTGGCCTGCCCGGTACCGATGTCGGGACCGTTTGCCGCCAACGGCAAGTTTGCCGACCTCGGCATGAAACTTGTCGTGGAGCAGTACGGCAAGGTGCTCGGCCGTCCGCTCGCCTACACCACGCTCGACACCGAGGGTAAACCCGCCACGGCGATCCGCCGCGTGCAGGAAATCGCGCAGCAAAAGGGCGCGCGCTTCTTCGCGGGCGGCATCCTGTCGTCCGAGGCGCTCGCCATGGGCAAGGAAGTCGAGAAAGCGGGCGGCGTGTTCATCACGACCGCCGGCGCCGACGAGATCACCGGCAAGGACTGCAACAGCGCAACGTTCCGCTGGTCCGTGCCGACGTTCGGCGCCATCGAGCAGACCGTGCGCCCGCTCATCGAGTCGATGCCCAAGGCCAAGCGCTGGTACACGATCACGCCGCAGTATGTGTTCGGCGAGGGCCTGCTCACCGCCGCGAAGAACATCTTCAAGGAAAAGGGCATCGAGCACGTCGGCAACAGCTATCACTCGCTCTCGGAAAAGGAATTCTCCGGCTACCTCACCAACGCGATCGCGGCCAAGCCGGACGTGTTGCTGCTGCTGAATTTCGGTTCGCAATCGTCCGACGCCCTGCGTCAGGCAGTGAGCTTCGGCATGAAGAAGAACTGCACGATCCTGATGGCGTGGGCCTCGGGTCTGGAGCAGTTCGAGACGCTCGGCGCCGATCTGTGCGACGGCGTGTACTTCGGCGCACAGTACTGGCACGCCGTGGCTTCGCCGCTGAACCTCGATCTGGTCAAGCGCACGCAGGACCGCTTCAAGCAGAACCCGAACTACAGCCTCGCCGGCTCCTACATTTGCACCAAGCTCATGCTCGACGCCATGGTCAAGGCGGGCAGCGCCGAACCGAAGGCCGTGATCGCCGCCATGGAAGGCATGAAGTACGACGGTCTCACGGGTCCGGAAGAGATCCGCAAGGGCGATCATCAGGTGCTCAAGAACTACTATCTGCTCAAGGGCAAGGCCAAGTCGAAAATGAAGAACGCCGACGATTTCGCCGACATCGTCAGCGCCGGGAAGTCCTTCCTTCCGCTCGACAAGACCGAGTGCAAGATGGCTTGATGCCTTGGTCCCATAGCGCCATAACGCCATAACACCGTCGAGGCGTCGGGTATTGCCTGCGGGGGGACGCATCGTCGTCACCCCGCGCGTCGTCCGTGCCACATCGTGCGTCGAGTACGCCGCGGCGCGGAGGACTTCACGTCCACTCACGTTCCCCGGGACGCGCATGAACGTCTATTTGCTGCAAGTCATCAACGGCGTCGGCATCGGAATGCTGTACTTCCTGCTGGCTGTCGGGTTGTCGATCATCTTCGGCCTGCTGCGCTTCGTGAACTTCGCGCACGGCGCTTTCTATCTGCTCGGTGCCTATTTCTGCTATCAGGCGCTGCAGTGGGGCCTGTCGTTCTGGCTCGCCCTGATCGTGTGTCCGATCGTCGTGGGCGCGCTGGCCTGGATCGCCGAGAAGGTGCTGCTCTCGCGCATCTACGAGAAAGCGCACGAATTTCACATTCTCGTCACCGTCGGACTTGCCCTGGTGGTGCAGGAACTCGTCATCATCGTATGGGGCCCGCTCGGCGACAACGTGGCCGTGCCCGAAATGCTCGACGGCGTGGTGATGTGGGGCAGCTTCATCTATCCCAAGTACCGGCTGTTCCTCATCGGCTTCACGGCCGTGTTTGCCGCCGCGCTCTGGTGGCTGCTCGAAGGCACGCGCCTGGGCAGTGCCGTGCGTGCGGGCAGCGAATCGTCGGAGATGGTGTCGCTGCTGGGCATCAACGTGTTCCGGGTGTTCAGCTTCGCGTTCGCGTTGGGGGCGGGCACGGCGGCACTGGCCGGCGTGCTGGCCGCGCCGGTGCGGGGTGTCGAACCGTTCATGGGCATCGAAGCGCTCGGCATCGCGTTCGTGGTGGTGGTCATCGGCGGCATGGGCAGCTTCGCCGGGGCACTCGTGGGCGGCCTCGTGATCGGCATCGTGCAAAGCCTGATGAGCACGATCTGGCCGGAAGGCGCACGATTGATGATCTACGTGGCCATGGCGGCGGTGCTGCTCATGCGCCCGCACGGCTTGCTCGGGAGGGGATGATGCTGGCACGTTACCGTTTCTGGCTTCTCGCGGCAGCCGTCACCCTGATCCTGCCGCTCACGCTCTCGTCGGGCACGCTCGCCACCGAAGTGCTCGTCTACGCGCTGGCGGTGCTTGGCTGCAACCTGCTGCTCGGCTACACCGGTCTGCTCTCGTTCGGCCAGGGCATCTTCTTCGGCCTGGGCAGTTACACGCTGGGCATCATGCTCACCCGCACGTCGCTGCCGATGCCGCTCGCGGTCGTCATCGCCATCGTGCTCGGCGCGGCAATCGCCGCGATCGTCGGCAGCTTCGCGATCCGGCAGAAGGGCACGTATTTCGTCATGCTCACGCTCGCGTGCGCACAGATGTTCTACTTCGTGGCCTATACCGCCACGGACTGGACCGGCGGCGACAACGGCCTGCTCGACATCCCGCGCCATTCGCTCTCCCTGGGCGGCAAGACGTTGATTCCGCTCGAGTCGCCCTGGCAGTACTACACCTTCGTCGCGGTGATCTTCCTGATCGTCTTCGCCATCCTGTTGCGCGTGGCCGATTCGGTGTTCGGGCGCACGCTGCTCGCGATTCGCGACAACGAAACGCGCGCCGCGGCCATCGGCTATCACGTGAAAACGTTCAAGCTCGTGGCGTTCGCCATCTCCGGCGCCGTCACGGCGCTCGCCGGCGCGCTGCACGCGCTGATGACGGGAATCGCCCCGCTGTCGAACATCGAATATCACACGAGCGAAATGATTCTGGTGATGACGGTCATCGGCGGCACGGGCAATCTCTTCGCCTCGGTCCTCGGCGCCGCGTTCTACGTGCTCGCGGCCGACTGGCTCTCCACGCTCTGGCCACGATGGCTGCTCTTGCTCGGACTGCTGCTCATCGCCGTGAGCCTGTTCATGCATCGCGGGCTTTGGGGCGTGGGCGAGTCGCTGTGGCAGCGCGTTGCCGGCAAACGCGGCCCGGCGAACGGCAAGAACGGCGAGCGCGGCAAACTGGATACGCAGGGAGACCCGACATGAGCGACGCACTGATCGAAGCCTCGGGCATCGTCAAGCGCTACGGAAAATTCACGGCGCTGCACGGCGTCGACCTGCGCGTGGCACCGCGCACCGTGCACTCCGTCATCGGCCCGAACGGCGCGGGCAAGACCACGCTCTTTCACATGCTGACCGGCACCGTGCCGGTCTCGGGCGGGCGCATCCTGTTCGACGGACACGACGTCACGACCGAGGCTGACTATCGCCGCGTGCAACGCGGCATCGCGCGCTCGTTTCAGGTCACGGCCCTGTTCCAGAACCTGTCGGTTCGCGAGAACCTGCGCCTTGCGGCCCTGGGGGTCACACCGCGACGCGCGCTGTCTTGCTGGCGCAAGGCCGACGGCGCGCGCGCCTGCGCCGAGATTGTCGACGACGTGCTCACCCGCCTCGCGCTCACGCGTCACGCGGACACCGCCGCCGGCTTGCTCTCTCACGGCCAGCAGCGCCGGCTCGAAGTCGGGATGGCGCTCGCCGCGCGCCCGAAGGCGATCTTTCTCGACGAGCCCACTTCGGGCATGGGTATCGACGACCTCGACGACATGAAGCAGCTCATTCGCGGCCTGCGCGACGACCACACCGTGGTGCTCATCGAGCACAACATGAACATCGTGATGGACATCTCCGACACGATCACCGTCATGCAGCAGGGCCGCGTCCTTGTCGAAGGCAAGCCCGACGCGATTCGCGCAGACGACCGCGTGCGCGCGGCGTACCTCGGCAACATGATCACCGGAGGCAAGGCATGAGCCGCCCGGCGGCTTCGACGGTTCATGGCACCGCAGCGCATCAGCGCGAAGGTACTCCGGTACCCGTCGCACCGCT
>OFTX01000033.1_pt1 | contig 82316 bp, 81 predicted proteins | sample 1775051 | NCBI WGS metagenome assembly OFTX01 (sample SAMN08195772, study PRJEB24354) | sludge metagenome | isolation source: sludge from phenol fed wastewater aerobic bioreactor A | place: India: Nagpur | collected 2016-09-15 | reverse complement strand
CGGAGGGCGAGCGTCTGCGCGCCGCAGCGGAAGCCGACGTCGCCGGGCTCGAGCGGAGCGCCCAGCGGGTCGCCGCCGACCGCGCCAGCCGGCTCGCCGTCGACATCGCCGCCAAGCTGCTCGCCCGTCTGCCCGAGGACGTCCGCGTCTCCGGCTTCCTCGACGGGCTCCTCGGGGCGGTCGCGGCGCTGCCGGAGACGACCCGCGCCTCCCTCGGCGCCGAGGGGGCGCCGCTCCGGCTGACGGCGCCGCGCGCCCTCGACGCGACGGAGAGCGAGGCCCTGCGCGCCGGGCTCGCCCGCGTCCTCGGCCGCGACGTGGCGTTCACGGTCGCGGTCGACCCCGGCCTCGTCGCCGGTCTCGAGCTCGAGGCGCCGCACGCCTCGGTGCGCAACAGTTTCCGCGCCGACCTCGATCGCATCGCCGAGGAGCTGACGCGCCCATGACGACGCCCGAGACCACGGCCACGCCCTCCCCCGACACCTCGCTCGACGACCGCACGGCGGCTTGGCTCGAGACGAGCCGCGCGCGGCTGGCCGAGACCGAGATCGCCCCGAGCGCCGCCTCGATCGGACGGATCACGGCGATCGCCGACGGCATCGCCCATGTCTCGGGTCTGCCCGACGTCCGTCTCGACGAGTTGCTCGCCTTCGAGACCGGCGGCGCCGGCTTCGCGCTGACGCTCGACGCCGACGACGTCTGCGCCGTCCTCCTCGACGACGCCACCGCCGTCGAGGCGGGCGGGCGGGTGACCGGGACCGGCGAGGTGGTGCGGGTGCCGGTCGGTCCGGGGCTTCTCGGGCGCGTCGTCGATCCGCTCGGCCGGCCGCTCGACGGCGGGCCGCCGATCGTCGCGGAGGCGCGCCATCCGATCGAGCGGGCGGCGCCGGCGATCATCGACCGCGATCTCGTCTCCTCGCCGCTCGACACCGGCATCCTCGCCCTCGACGCGCTCTTCGCGCTCGGGCGCGGCCAACGCGAGCTGATCATCGGCGATCGCGCGACCGGCAAGACCTCGATCGGCGTCGACGCGATCGTCAATCAGAAGAGCTCGGACGTGATCTCGGTCTATGTCGCGGTCGGCCAGCGGGCGACGGCGGTGGAGCGGGTGATCGAGCAGGTGCGCGAGCACGGCGCGATCGAGCGGTGCATCTTCGTCGTCGCCTCGGCGGCGGCGGCGCCGGGCCTGCAATGGATCGCGCCCTTCGCCGGCTTCACCATCGCCGAATATTTCCGCGATCGCGGCGGCCATGCGCTGATCGTCGTCGACGACCTCACCAAACACGCCGCGACCCACCGCGAGCTGGCGCTTCTCACGCGCGAGCCGCCGGGCCGCGAGGCCTATCCCGGCGACGTCTTCTACGTCCACGCCCGCATGCTGGAGCGCGCCGCCAAGCTCTCCCCCGCCCTCGGCGACGGCTCGCTGACGGCGCTGCCGATCGCCGAGACCGACGCCGGCAATCTCTCCGCCTACATCCCGACCAATCTGATCTCGATCACCGACGGGCAGATCGTGCTCGACGCGCGTCTCTTCGCGGCGAACCGGCGGCCGGCGATCGACGTCGGCCTCAGCGTCAGCCGGGTCGGCGGCAAGGCGCAGCGGCCGGCCCTGCGCGACGTCGCCGGGCGGATCCGGCTCGATTACGCCCAATTCCTCGAGCTCGAGATGTTCACCCGTTTCGGCGGCCTCACCGACGCGCGGGTCAAGTCGCAGATCACCCGGGGCGAGCGCATCCGCGCCCTGCTCGATCAACCGCGCTTCGCCGGTCTGCGTCCGGAGGATCAGGTGGCACTGCTGGCGGCGCTGGCCGAAGGCGTCTTCGACGCCCATCCGCCCGGCCTCGTCGCCACCGTGCGCGACCGGCTCCGCGCCACCGCCCGGGCGGCGCCGGAGGGCGCGAACACCGAGGAGGATCGCGCCCACCTCGTCGATCGGGTGCGAGCGATCGTCACGGCGGTGACGGCGGCGCCGACCGCCGAGGGGCCGCCATGAGCGAGCGGGCGAGCGACGTCGAGGCGCGAATCGGCACGGTGCGTCAGCTCTCGGTGGTGATCACCGCGATGCGCGGCATCGCCGCCGCGCGGTCGCGCGAGGCGCGCGGCCGGCTCGAGGGCATTCGCGCCCATGCCGCGATCATCGCCCGCGCCATCGGCCGCGCGCTGGTGCATCTGCCCGCGCCCGACCGCCCGGGCGGCGACGGGCCGCCGAAGGGCGGGCACGTGGTGGTCGCGCTCTGCGCCGAACAGGGCTTCGCCGGGGTCTTCAACGAGCGCGTCCTCGACGCGGCGATCGCGGCGATGCCGCCGGCGCGATCGGAGCTGTTCGTGCTCGGCGATCGCGGCCTGATGGTCGCGGCGCAGCGGGGTCTCGACCCGGCGTGGTCGGCGCCGATGATCGGTCACGTCGACCAAGCGGTGGCGCTCGCCGACCGGATCGTCGAAGCGCTCTACGAGCGGCTGCGCGCCGGCCGGGTGAGCGAGGTCACGGTGATCCATGCGGTTCCGAACTCGGGTAGTGCGCTGCACGTCGTCGAGAAGCGGCTGGTGCCCTTCGACTTCGCCCGCTTCCCGGCGACGGTGGCGAGCGGCGAGCCGCTCCTCACCCTGCCCGCGCCGGTTCTCCTCGCCCGTCTCGCCGAGGAATACGTCTTCGCCGAGGTCTGCGAGGCGATCACCCTGTCCTTCGCCGCCGAGAACGAGGCGCGCATGCGGGCGATGATCGCCGCCAAGACCAACGTGGCGGCGACGCTCGAGGATCTCGTGTCGCGGTCCCGCCGTCTCCGGCAGGAGGAGATCACCAACGAGATCATCGAACTGGCCGGCGGCGCGTCGAGCGCGGGGTGAGCCGACCGAGCCCGCCGAGGGAGGCGTGACCCGGCGCGGCGCATCGATCGCGCGCCTCCGTCGGCGCATCGACGATGGTCGGATCTCGAAACATGGCGCGCGCCGTCGTCTTCGGTTAAATCGAACGGACTCACGACCCCGGGTGGCGTTTCGCGTCCTCGGTCGCGACGGTGCGCCGTCGATCCGTCCGTTTCGGGCGAGTTCGTTCATGGAACAGACAGCATGCCCGAGAGACAATGACGAAACACGGAATGCGCACCAGAATCGGCGGCCAGTCACGATGACGATCCCACCCAGGCGAAGAATCCTGCTGCTGCAGGGTCCGGTCGGCGGCTTCTTCGCCCATTTGCAGACGGCGCTCTCGGGCCATGGATTCGAGGTGCGCCGGCTCGTCTTCAACGGCGGCGACATCTTCTATTCCCTCGGCGGACGCTACGAGGTCGCGCGGTTTCGCAACGGGGACTATCAGGCCTATTTCGAGCGCCTCCTCGGCGAATGGCGACCGGATTTCATCGTCCTCTTCGGCGACGAACGGCCGATCCACCGGGTCGCCAAGGCGGCGGCGGCGGCGCGCGGCATTCGGGTGTGGTGTTTCGAGGAGGGCTACATCCGCCCCGACCACGTCACCTTCGAGCCCGACGGCAACAACGCCAATTCGACCCTGCCGGCGACCTTCGATCCCACCCGCGCCGGGACGCCCCCCGCGCCGGCGCCGCATCTGACCGGCCAGACCTTCGCGATGGGGCTCCGGGCCTGTTTCTACTTCATCGCCCATCGTTCGACCCGCCATCTCTTCCCCGGCTACGAACACCATCGCGAGCGGTCGCTGCGCGCCGAGTTCCGCTACTGGTTCCGCGCCTATTTTCGCCGCCGCTTCGCCCTGCGCGAGGACGAACGCCTCGTCGAGAGGATCCTGGCGGGCGAACATTCGCCGTTCTTCGTGGTGGCGCTGCAGGTCCACGACGATCTGCAACTGCGCCGTCATGGGCGCGGATGGACCGCGGGGAGCTTTCTCGAGGCGGTGCTCGACTCGTTCCACCGGGCGGCGCCGGCCGACGCGCGGCTCCTCATCAAGGCCCACCCTTTCGACATCGGCCACAATCACCATCGCAAGACGCTGCGCCGGCTGATCGAACTCGACGGTCTGACCTCGCGCGTCGTCTATCTCCAATCGGGGCCGCTGCTGCCGATCGTGCGTCAGGCCCGGGGCGTGGTGACGATCAACAGCACCGCCGGTCTCGCCTCGCTGCGCAACGCGATCCCCACCATCGCCTTCGGCAAGGCGCTCTATCACGTCGAGGGGCTGTCGCGGCCGCCGGCCGGCATCGAGGATCTCGATCGGTTCTGGCAGGATCCGCCGGCGGTCGACCGCGAGGTGGCCGATCGATTCGTCGAACACACGCTGCGCACCGCGCTCATCCCCGGCAGCTTCTATCTGAAGAAGACCTGGCCCGGCATCGCCGACGCGGTCGCGGCGCGGCTGCGCGCGGCCGACGCCGATCGCGCCGATCCGGCCGAGGTCGTGGTCCCCGACGCCGGGCGCGTGGACTAGCGCCGCGCCGCCGCCATGAAGGCGGCGAGCTCCGCCGCACGATCGGGCGAAAGACGCAGACCGAGCTTGGACCGGCGCCAGAGGACGTCGTCGGCCTCGACCGCCCATTCCCGGCTCATCAAGTGACGCACCTCGGCCTCGCTGAGGCCGGCGCCGAAGTCGCGGCCGAGATCCTCGCGCCGCGTCGCGGAACCGAGGATCGTCTCGGCGCGGGTGCCGTAGGCGCGGACGAGGCGCGCGGCGGTCTCGGCGTCGAGGAAGGGGTGGCGGGCGCGGAGTTCGGTGGCGAGGCGTTCGCGCCCGTCGACGGGGAAATCGCCGCCCGGCAGAGGCGCGGTCGCGGTCCAGGCGGGGCCGGCGGCGGGGAGATGGGGCGCCAATTTGCGCAAGGCCGCCTCGGCGAGGCGGCGGTAGGTGGTGATCTTGCCGCCGAAGATCGAGAGCAGCGGCGCCCCGGCGACGTGTTCGTCGAGTTCGAAGACATAGTCGCGGCTCGCGGCCTTGGCCTCGCTCGCGCCGTCGTCATAGAGCGGGCGGACGCCGGAGAAGCTCCAGACGACGTCGTCGCGGCCGATCGGCCGGGCGAAATAGTCGCTCGCCGCCCGGCAGAGATAATCGATCTCCGCCTCGCTCGCCCGCACCTCGCCCGGATCGCCGTGGAAGTCCTGATCGGTGGTGCCGATCAGGGTGAAGTCGCGTTCGTAGGGAATGGCGAAGACGATGCGGCCGTCGCCGTTCTGGAAGAGATAGCAGCGATCGTGGTCGTAGAGGCGTCGCACCACCACGTGCGAGCCCTGGACGAGGCGGACGCGCGCCCGGCTGCGGCCGGGGACGACCTCGGTCAGGATCCGCTCGACCCAGGGACCGGCGGCATTGACCAGGGCGCGAGCGCGAATCACCCGGCGAGCGCCGTCGCGGTCCTCGAGCGTCACCGTCCAGCCCTCGGCGGAGCCGGTCGCGGCGACGGCGCGGGTGCGGGTCTCGATCACCGCGCCGCGCTCGGCCGCGTCGAGGGCGGTCAGCACGACCAGACGGGCGTCGTCGACGCGGCAGTCGGAATATTCGAAGCCGCGCCGGAACAACCCCGGCTTCAGCGGCGCGCCGGCCGAGTCGCGGGTGAGATCGAGGGTGCGAGTACCGGGCAACAACTTGCGCCCGCCGAGATGGTCGTAGACGAAGAGGCCGAGGCGCAGGAACCACGCCGGACGCAGGCCGGCGTGGTGGGGCAGGACGAAGCGCAGCGGCTCGATCAGATGGGGCGCGGCGCGCCACAGCACCTCGCGCTCGACCAGCGCCTCGTGGACGAGGCGGAACTCGTAATACTCGAGATAGCGCAAGCCGCCGTGGACCAGTTTGGTCGACCACGAGGAGGTGCCGCTCGCCAGATCGTTCATCTCGCAGAGATGGACCGAGAGCCCGCGCCCGGCCGCGTCGCGGGCGATGCCGCATCCGTTGATGCCGCCGCCGATCACGGCGAGATCATAGATCGTCTCCATGCGTCTCTCCCGACGGTCCCGGCGCCGCCCGTCCGAGGCCGGTGTGGCGCGGCCCGGACCCGAGCCATCCTCCGCACCGATATTTTTCTTTCGTCGCGGGAGCAAACGAAAACGGCGCACGCGGGCACTCCGCCCCGGCCGGCGCGGTCGCGCGGGCTCGCGCGCCTCACCCTTCCGTCGGCGCCCGGAGGGTGGCGAGACCGGCGGCGATCCGCTCGACGAGGCGCTCGGGCGGCTCGGCGACGTCGACCTCGAGCACGTCGGGCTCGTGGTCGGGCGGCTCCAGCGCGGCGATCTGGCTGTCGATCAGCGCGGGCGGCATGAAGTGATCGGCGCGCGCCCCCATGCGCCGCCGCACCAGGGCGTCGGCCCCGGTCAGGTGGACGAAGCGGACGGTCGGACCGGCCTCGCGCAGGCGGTCGCGATAGCGGCGGCGCAGGGCGGAACAGGCGAGGACGACGTCGCGCCCCTCCCCGGCCGCCGACGCCACGATCTCGACGAGGCGGGCGAGCCAGGGGGCGCGATCGGCGTCGTCGAGCGGGTGTCCGGCCGCCATCTTGGCGCGGTTGGCGGGCGGGTGATGATCGTCGCCCTCGACGAAGAGGGCACCGAGACGTTCGGCGAGGCGACGGCCGACCGTCGACTTGCCCGATCCGCTGATGCCCATGACGACGACGATCGAGCCGACCTTGTCCGTCATCGCGCCGTCTCCCGTGCCCAGTCGTGATGGAAGGCGCCGGGGCGATCGACCCGTTCGAAGGAGTGATCGCCGAAGAGGTCGCGTTGGCCCTGGATCACCGAGGCGCCGAGGCGCGCCGCGCCGAGCCCGTCGAGATGGGCGAGGACGGAGGCGAAACCGGGGATCGGGACGCCGGCGCCGGCGAGCGTCGCGACGAGCCGGCGCAGCGCCGGCGCTCCGGTTTCGATCGCTTCGCGGCCGAAGGGGCTCTCGAGCGCGTCCCAGACGTCGTCGCGGCCGGCGACGGCCTCGGCGAGCGGCGTCAGCATGTCGGCGCGGATGATGCAGCCGGCGCGCCAGACCCGCACCACCGCCGCCGGATCGGTGTCCCAGCCGCGCGCCCGCGCCGCCGCGACGATCAGGTCGAGCCCCTGGAGATAGGCCGAGATCATCGCGAGCGGCAGGGCGGCGGCGAGATCGGCGACGATCGTCTCCGGGTCGAGGCCGGCGACGGGCGGACGGGCGAGGCCGGGGCGGGGCCGGCGCTCGGCGGAGAGGATGCGGGCGAAATAGGCGGCGGCGATCGAGGGCACAGCGACGCCGAATTCGGCCGCCGCCTCGACGGTCCATTTGCCGGTGCCCTTGTGGGCGGCGCGATCGGCGACGATCTCGACCAGGGGGCGGCCGGTGTCGAGATCCTCGGCGCGCAGGACCACCGCCGTGGCGTCGAGGAGATAGGAGGCGGCCGGCCCCTTCGCCCAGGCGGAGACGACCTCGGCGGCGCGGGCGGGCGCGAGGCCGGCGGGGCCGAGCAGGGCGACGGCGGCCTCGGCCCAGAGCTGCATCTGCGCATATTCGATGCCGTTGTGGGCCATCTTGACGAAATGACCGGCGCCGCCGTCGCCGAAGCGGCCGTGGCAGGGGGTGCCGTCGGGGGCCCGGGCGGCGAGGGCGGCGAGCAGGGGGGCGATCTCGGCGAGGGCGGCGCGATCGCCGCCGGCCATCAGCGAGGCGCCGTGGCGGGCGCCCTCGCGGCCGCCGGAGACGCCGAGCCCGACGAAGCGGATGCCGCGCGGCGCCAAGAGGCGCTCGCGCCGCTCGGTGTCCTGCCAATGGGAATTGCCGCCGTCGACGATCACGTCGCCGGAGCGCAACACGCCGTCGAGATCGGCGAGCAGCGCGTCGATCGGATCGCCGGCCTTGATCATCACCAGGAAACGGCGCGCCCGGTCCGGCCCTGAGGCGGCGTCGCGCGGCGTCGCGACGAGACGGACCCGGCCGGCCATCTCCTCCGCGGCGGCGGCGACCACCTCGGGAAAGGGATCGGTGGCGGCGACGGCGAAACCGGCGTCGGCCAGGTGGAGCGCGAGATTGCGGCCCATCACGCCGAGACCGATCACGGCGATGTCGACGACTTCGGCTGTCATGAGAAAATCCCTTCTCGGGTGAGGTGAGGCCCGGCGGCCGGTGCGTCGACCTGCGCGCAGAGCCGGGCGACTTCGAGGCCGGCGACGTCATCTGCGACGAAAGGCGTAGAACACGTGTATCGTGCCCCTGCAATCGGACATGCTGCGCTGCATATCATCTTTGTGCGGTGCATAAGTATTATCTTCTTGTCTTCATGTCAGACATGGAATACTCCTGATCGCCGACAAAGAGAAGAGGGAGCGACGATGTCGCGCGAAGACCCCATCCTGGTCGGTGGTCGTGATCTCGGCGCCCAGGTGGCCGAACGCCTGGCCGCGGACCTCTTTTCCGGGCGCGTCAAACCGGGCGACTTCCTGCCGAAAGAGGTCGAGCTGACCGAGACCTTCGGCGTCAGCCGCGCCTCGATCCGGGCGGGTCTGCAGATCCTGGTGGCGCTCGGCATCGTCCGCCGCTTCGCCGGTCAGGGCACGGTGGTCGCGGAATACTGCGACTGGAACATGCTCGACCCCCAGGTGACGCGCTGGCTCGTCGACCACGCCGATCCGAACATCGACTTCCTCACCGAAATCCTCGAGTTCCGCTACGCGGCCGAGCCCTACATCTCGGCGATCGCGGCGGAGCGGGCGAGCGCGCGCGATCTCATGGCGATGGAGGAGGCGCACAAGGCGATGGCGGCGGCGGTCGATCCGCTCGACGGTCAGGTCGCCGATCAGGACGTCTTCGACGACGCCGACGTCGCCTTCCACGCTGCGATCTACCGGGCCACCCACAACATCGTGTGGGCGCAGCTCTCCCACATCCTGAGCCCGGCGATCCGCCTCGTCATCCGCCGCACCAACGCGACCGCCGACGAGTTGCGGGACACGCTGGAGCGTCATCGCCTGTTGATGGAGTGCATTCGCCTGCGGCGGCCGAGAGAGGCCTTCGACGCGGCGATCCACGTCATGAACCGCACCGCCGTCGATCTCGGTTCGTCGGGGCGGCAGACCCATCGGGACCTGATCGACCTCATGAGGCGGCAGGTCGAAGCGGATCTCAGATCCGCGCCGTGAGCGGGGCGGCGGAACGAGAGCGCCGCCGTCCGGACCGCAGCTCTCCAACGAAGTCAGGGAGTCGTCACATGATCGGAAACCTCTTGAAGCGCCTGGCGGGCGCCGGCTTGGGCTTTGCCCTCATGACCGGCGCGGCGCTGGCCGCGGACTATCAGTGGACGTTCCAGACGTCCGAGACGGCCGGTGAGCCCACGTTCAAGTACAAGCAGGAATGGGCCCAGAACATCGCGACGATGTCGAACGGCCGCATCAAGATCGAAATCCTGCCCACCGGCGCCGTGGTTCCCCACAACCAGACCCTCGACGCGGTCGGCTCGGGCATTCTCCAGGGCCATCTGACCGACCCGAGCTACTTCTCGGGCATCAATCCGGCCTTCTCGATGCTCGGCAATCTGGTCGGCGCGTGGTCCGATCCGCTGCAGTTCCTCGAATACATGAAGGTCGGCGGCGGCGAGCAGCTCTACAACGAGCTGGTCGAGCCCTACGGCCTGCATCTGATCGGCGCCGCCGCGACCGGCCTGGAATCGCTGCCGTCGAAGAAGCCGCTGCGCACCGTCGCCGACATGAAGGGTCTGAAGATCCGCGCCCCCGAAGGCATGGTCTACGACATCTTCGCCAAGGCCGGCGCCGCCCCGGTCAATCTGCCGGGCTCGGAAGTCTACACCTCGCTCGAGAAGGGCGTCATCGACGCCGCCGACTACACCGTCTTCGCCACCAACCAGGCCCAGGGCCTGCACAAGTTCGCGAAGTTCCCGTCCTACCCCGGCTTCCACTCGCTGCCGATGGTCGACGTGTCGATCAACAAGAAGATCTGGGACGGCCTGCCGCCCGATCTCAAGGCGATCCTCGTCACCGCCACCGACAAGCTCGCCTATGATCTCGTCTTCCGTCTGAAGAAGCTGGATCTCGCGGCCGTCGCCGAGGCCAAGAAGGATCCGACCATCGAGATCATCGACATGGCGCCGGAAGAGCGTCGCAAGTTCCGCCAGATCGCTCAGCAGGAATGGCAGAACTGGGCGAAGCGCAACGCCATGACCGAGAAGATCTACACCTCGGTCACGACCTTCCTCGCCGAGCGCAACCTGCTCTGACGAAGGTTCCGCCCCGGCCCCGCGCCGGGGCGGCCTCTCTGCCGAACCACGAAGACCGAAAACCCTTCGCGCCCTCTCGGGAGGAGCCACGCCCATGTCCGCCCAAAACTCGGACGCCGACGCCACCGTCGCCCTCGAGCACGCCACCGACGGCCACATCGCCAATCCCTTCGACGCCGCCATCGACTGGTGCGGCAAGGGCATCTCCTGGTTGGTCTTCGTGTCGATGTTGATCAGCGTCGGCGAGGTCGTGTCGCGCTACGTCTTCGACAGCCCGACCTCCTGGGTCCACGAGACGACCGTCTTTCTGATCGCCATCATGTTCTGCGTCGGCGGCCCGGTGGCGCTCGCCCGCGACAAGCACATTCGTGTGCGGGTGATCTACGATCAGGTCTCGCCGCGCGTCCGGCGCTGGCTCGACGTGCTCAACGCGCTGATCGCGCTCGGCTTCTGCGGCGGGATGAGCTGGGCGGCCTATACGCTCTTCTGGCGGTCGTCGCACGATCCCTCGGGGGCGTGGACCCTCGAGCGCTCCGGCACCAGCTGGAACCCGCCGTTCCCCACGCTCACCAAGGGCATCATCCTCGCCGCGCTGGCGATCATGACCGTCCAGATCGTGCTGCATCTCGTCCAGGCGCTGGTCGCCGTGACGCGGCGTGAGGAGGTGTGATCATGTCCGGTCTCGGTCTTCAGGCCCTCGGCATCGAATGGGGCACCTATGTGCTCGTCGGCAGCATCTTCCTGCTGCTCCTCACCGGCCTGCCGCTCGCCTTCGTCACCGGACTGGTGGCGCTCGGCTTCACCGTCGGCTGGTTCGGCCCCAACGCGATTCCCCTGGTGATCAGCCGCGTCTACGGCTTCGTCACCGAATATTCGCTGGTCGCGGTGCCGATGTTCGTCTTCATGGCGTCGCTGCTCGACAGATCGGGGATCGCCAAGGATCTCTTCGGCGGCATGCGGGTGCTCGCCGGCCGGATGCCCGGCGGCGTCGCCATCCAGACGCTGGTGGTCGCCTTCTTCCTCGCCACCATGTCCGGCATCATCGGCGGCGAGATCGTGCTGCTCGGCATCCTCGCCCTGCCGCAGATGCTGCGCCTCGGCTACGACCGCAAGATCTCGATCGGCGTGGTGTGCGCCGGCGGCTCGCTCGGCACGATGATCCCGCCGTCGATCGTCCTGATCATCTACGGCCTGATCGCCTCGGTCTCGATCGCCGATCTCTTCACCGCCGCCTTCACGCCCGGCACCATCCTGATGATGCTCTACGTCGGCTACGTGCTGGTGCGCTGCATCCGCGATCCCTCGCTCGCCCCGGCGATGCCGCCGGTGCCGCCGGAGGAGCGCAAGACGCAGCGGCGCGACGCGATCCGCTCGGTCCTGATGCCGGCGATGATCGCGCTGATGGTGCTCGGCACGATCTATACCGGCGTCGCCAGCGTCACCGAGGCGGCCTCGATGGGCGTCGCCGGCGTGCTCGCCGCCACCCTGATCCGGCGCGAACTCTCGCTCCGCCTGATCCACGAAGCCTGCATGCAGACGATCACCACCTGCGGCATGATCGTGTGGATCGGCATCGGCGCGGCGACGCTGGTCGGCGTCTACAATCTGATGGGCGGCAACCGTTTCGTCTCGCAGACGATCCTCTCGATCGACGCGGATCCGATCTACATCATCATGGTGATGCAGCTGATCCTGATCGTGCTCGGCATGTTCCTCGACTGGATCGGCATCGCCATGCTGACCCTGCCGATCTTCGTCCCGATCGTGCAGCAGCTCGGCTACAGCCCGATCTGGTTCGGCATCCTGTTCTGCGTGAACATGCAGGTGAGCTTCCTCAGCCCGCCGTTCGGCCCGGCCGCCTTCTATCTGAAGGGCGTCGCCCCGCCGGAGATCACGCTCAAGGACATCTTCTCCTCGCTGCTGCCCTTCATCGCGATGCAGTTGATCGTCCTCGCCCTGATCCTCTTCTTCCCCGACATCGCCATGTGGCCGCTGAAGCTGTGAGCGGGCACCCGGGAGACATTCCATGAAGATCACCCACATCAAGACCTGGCAGGTGCCGCCGCGCTGGCTGTTCCTCAAGATCGAGACCGACGAGGGCATCTCCGGCTGGGGCGAGCCGGTGATGGAGGGACGCGCCGCCACCGTCGAGGCGGCCGTCCAGGAATTCGCCGACGTGCTGATCGGGCGCGACCCGCGCCGGATCGAGGACATCTGGCAGACGCTCTACCGCGGCACCTTCTATCGCGGCGGCCCGATCCTGATGTCGGCGATCGCCGGCATCGATCAGGCGCTGTGGGACATCAAGGGCAAGGCGCTCGGGGTGCCGGTCCACGAGCTCCTCGGCGGCGCCGTGCGCGACAAGATGCGGATGTACTGCTGGATCGGCGGCGATCGGCCCGCCGACGTCGGCCGGCAGGCGCGCGAGGTCGTCGCCAAGGGCTTCACCGCCTTCAAGATGAACGGCACGCCGGAACTCGCCATCGTCGACAGCCACGCCAAGATCGACGACGCGGTCGCCCGCGTCGCCGAGGCGCGCGAGGCGGTCGGGCGCGACGTCGGCATCGCCATCGACTTCCACGGCCGGGTGCATCGGCCGATGGCCAAAGTCCTCTTGCGCGAGCTGGAGCCGTTCCATCCGATGTTCGTCGAGGAGCCGGTGCTGCCGGAGCATCTCCACTGCCTGCCGCAGATCGCCTCGGGCCTCGGCTATCCGATCGCGACCGGCGAGCGGCTCTTCAACCGCTCCGCCTTCCGCGACATTCTGGAGGCGCGGATGGTCGACATCGTCCAGCCCGACGTCAGCCATTGCGGCGGTCTCACCGAGGCGCGCAAGATCGCGACCCTCGCCGAGACCTACGACGTCGCGCTGGCGCCGCACTGCCCGCTCGGGCCGCTGACGCTCGCCACCTCGCTCCACCTGGATTTCGTCTCGCACAACGCCTTCATCCAGGAACAGAGCATGGGCATCCACTACAACCGCGACAACGACGTGCTCGACTATCTGGTCGATCCGGCGCCGCTCGCCATCGTCGACGGCTACCTGCCGCTGCTCGATCGCCCCGGGCTCGGCGTCGAGATCGACGAGGCCTTCGTCGAGGAGCGGGCGAAGGTGGGGCACCGCTGGCGCAATCCCAATTGGCGGCACGCCGACGGCAGCGTCGCCGAATGGTGAGGCGCGAGCTCCACCCCTCCCCCGCCTCCCTCGGAGATCCCGCCATGTTCCCCCGTCCGCCCGTCTTCGCCGAGGCCTTCGCCGCGATGCCTCTGGTCGCGGTCCTGCGCGGCATCGCGCCCGATGCGGTCCTGCCGGTCGCCGACGTCCTGGTCGACGCCGGGTTCCGTCTGATCGAGGTGCCGCTCAACAGCCCCTCGGCCTTCGAGAGCATCGCCCGGCTCGTCGCCCATTGCCCGGCCGGCGTCGCCGTCGGCGCCGGCACGGTGCTGAAGCCCGAAGAGGCCGAGCGCCTCGCCTCGCTCCATGCCGAGTTGCTGGTGACGCCCAACACCGATCCGGCGGTGATCGCCGCCGGGGCCCGGCTCGGGCTGACGCCGCTGATCGGCTGCATGACGCCGAGCGAGGCGCTCGCCGCGCTCGCCCATGGCGCGGCCGGGCTGAAGCTCTTCCCGGCGGCACGGCTCGGGCCAGCCTATCTCAAGGATCTGCGCGCGGTCCTGCCGGCGAAGACGAAGGTGCTGGCGGTCGGCGGCATCGGCCTCGCCGAAATGGAGGTCTATGCGCGGGCCGGGTTCGACGGCTTCGGATTCGGGTCGAACCTCTATGCGCCCGGCCGCTCGGCCGCCGAGGTCGGGGCGGCGGCGCGCGATCTCGTCGCCGAATGGCGGCGTCTTGCGGGAGCGTGAGATGAGCGAGCGACGTCTGATCGTCGTCGACTGGGGCACCACGTCCTTCCGCGCCCGGCTGATCGAGGCCGACGGGACGATCCTCGACGAGATCACCTCCGGGCGCGGCATGCGCGATCTCGAACGGTCCGCCTTCGCCGCCTATTGCGCCGAGCGGACCGCCGCGTGGCGCGACGCGACCCCGCCGCCGCCGATCTACATGGCCGGCATGGTCGGCGCGCCGCAGGGCTGGACGCCGGCGCCGCAGCCGCCGCTGCCGCTCGGCCCCGCCGATCTCGCTCGGCTGGTGGTGCCCGCCGACGGGCTCGCCGACGCCTGGATCGTGCCCGGCGCGCGGTTCGAGGCGCCCGACGGCACCGTCGACGTGATGCGCGGCGAGGAGGTGCAGATCTTCGGAGCGCTCGCCCTCACCTCACGCGAGGACGCGGTCCTGTGCCTGCCCGGCACCCACAGCAAATGGGCGCGGGCACGCGGCGGCCGGCTCGAGAGTTTCACCACCTTCATGACCGGCGAGGTCTATCAGGTGATGCTCGAGCACAGCATCCTCGCCAAGACCGCCGAGGCGGGCGCGCCCTTCGACGAAGCCGCCTTCACCGCCGGGCTCGAGGCGAGCGCGGCGAGCGTCAGCCTTCTCCACACGCTGTTCCTCACACGCAGCCTGACGCTCTGGGACCGGCTCGAGGCACGGACCAGCGCCTCCTTCCTCTCCGGCGTGCTGATCGGCGAGGAGGTGCGGGCGGCGCGCGGCGGCGTGGAGGCCGGCGACGGCCCGGTGCTGGTGGTGGCGGGCGACGCCCTGCGCCGGCCCTACGACATCGCGCTCGGCCGCGTGGGCCTCTCCCACGCCTTCGTCCCGGCGATGGACGCCTCGCTGCACGGCATCCGCGCCCTCATCGGCGCGTGAGCCGCGGCGCCCGTGCCGCGCGGCGGCCCTTCGTCGGTGACGGTCGGCGCGATGGTCTTCAAGCCCACGAGAAAGAGCCGGCCGCCCCTCCCCGGGATGTGGAGGGACGGCCGGCGAAACCACGCGCCGAGACGGATGGCGGGTTCAGGCGCGCGGTGGGACCGGCTTGTTGAGATCGGGGAAGGCGCGGATCGGGTCGCGGCCGTCCCAGCCGATGCTCGAGTCGCGGATGAGGTCGAACAGGGCGCCCTTGGGGCCGTTGACCTCGGAGAGCTCGATGACCGTGCCGGGATGGCCCGCGTCGGTTTCGAAATAGACGTAGCGGCCGCCGGCGCCGACCTGACCGCCCATGCCGACCTTCAGGCCCGCCTTCTCGGCGATCGCCATGTGCTCGTCGAAGGTGGTGGTCCAATAGGCGAAGTGCTGGGCGCCGAGGTGTCCGGCCTTCAGGAAGTCGAGATACATCGACGGGGCGTCGTTGCGCTGCTGGACCAGCTCCATCTGGATGAAGCCGGAATTGGCCAGCGCCACCGACCGCTCGATCGGCGAGGGCCGCCCGCGATAGGTGAAGTCGCGATCGACGATGCGCTCGGCATAGAACCACGGCCCGATGCCGAGGGTCTCCGTCCAGTGCCGCATCGCCGCCTCGATGTCCTCGACGACATAGCCGATCTGACGGATCTCACCGAACAACCTGCTCATGACCGCTCTCCCTGTGATGGCGTGTCGCAGGGGTTCTAACAAATCGAACACCGATAGACAACACAAATCACATGAGTTATGTTACAAACGATCACGATAAATCAAAAATGGGAGTGAATGACCGATGTCTGCCATCACCCGCCGGACCGTGCTCGAGGCCGCCCTCCTGGCCGGACCCCTCAGTCTCGCCATGCCTCACGTGCGTTCCCGCGCCGCCGCGAAGTTCGTCTACAAGTACGGGAACAATCTGCCGCTGACCCACCCGCTGAACATCCGGGCGGCCGAGGCGGCGGCGAAGATCAAGGCCGCGACCAACGGCGACCTCGACATCCGGATCTTCCCCTCCAATCAGCTCGGCGGCGACACCGACATGCTGAATCAGGTGCGGTCCGGGGCGATCGACTTCTTCACCCCCTCCGCCCTGGTGATCGCCACGCTGGTGCCCGCCGCGCCGATCAACGCGGTCGGCTTCGCCTTCTCCGGCTACGACAAGGTGTGGGCGGCGATGGACGGTGATCTCGGCGGCTTCATCGGCGCGGAGATCGAGAAGGTCGGCCTGCACATGATGCGCACGGTGTGGGACAACGGCTTCCGCCAGTTGACCACGTCGGGCAAGCCGGTCGCCACCCCCGAGGATCTCGCCGGCATCAAGATCCGCGTGCCGGTCAGCCAATTGTCGATCAGCCTGTTCCAGGCGCTCGGCGCGGCGCCGACCTCGATGCAGTTCTCCGAAGTCTATACCGCGCTCCAGACCAAGGTCGTCGACGCGCAGGAGAACCCGCTGCCGATCATCCAGACGGCCAAGCTCTACGAAGTCCAGAAATACGGGATGCTGACCAACCACATCTGGGACGGCTACCTGTTCGTCGCCTCCGGCAAGACCTGGTATCGTCTGCCCGAGGACATGCGCAAGATCGCCGAGACCGCCCTCAACGAGGCGGGCGTGGCGCAGCGCGAGGACATCGCCAAGCTGAACGCCTCGCTCCAGTCGGAGCTCGAGGGCAAGGGCATGGTCTTCAGCCGGCCCGACCCCGCCCCGTTCCGCGAGGTTCTGAAGAAGGCCGGGTTCTATGTCCAGTGGCGCGAGAAATTCGGCGAGGACGCCTGGGTCCGTCTCGAGAAATACGTCGGAAAGCTCGGGTGATGCCATGACCACGACCTCGCCGGACCTGATTTCCGGCGGGTTCGCCTCCGTGAAGGCCGCCTGCGGGCGCCTCGAACGCGGCATCGCCCTGGTGACGGAAGTCCCCGGCGCGATCCTCGTGGTGGTCGAGGTGCTGGTTCTCTTCGCGGGCGTGACCTTCCGCTACGGCCTTCATCGGCCGTTGGTGTGGTCGGACGAACTCGCCTCCATTCTGTTCCTGTGGCTGTGCATGCTCGGCGCCGTCGTCGCCCAACATCGCGGCGGCCACATGCGCCTGACGCTGATCGCGCGCCTCCTGCCCGAGACCTGGGCGGCGCGGATCGAGACCTTCTCCTCCGCCGCGGTGATCCTGTTCCTGGGGCTCCTCATTCCCCCGGCCTATGAACACGCGGTCGATCAGATGATGATCACGACGCCGGCCCTGCAGCTCCCCGACACGGTGCGCTCGGCGGCGATCCTGACCGGCGTCTGCCTGATGCTGGCGGTGGCGCTGCTGCAACTGGTGCAGCGGGCGCGCCTCCTCGACGTCGTCGCGTCCGTCGTCGTCTTCGCCGTTCTCGGCGGGCTCGTCACGGCGTTCCTGCCCCAGCTCCAGGACATGGAGAACTGGAACCTCCTGGTCTTCTTCGGCATCGGCGTCACCGCGCTGGTGTTGGGGGGCGCGCCGATCGCCTTCGCCTTCGGGCTGGCGACGGTGCTCTATCTCACCTTCATGACCTACATGCCGATGAGCATCGTGATCAGCCGCATGGACGAGGGCATGTCGACCTTCGTGCTGCTGTCGATCCCGCTCTTCGTGCTGCTCGGCCTCCTGATCGAGGTCACCGGGCTCGCCGCCGCGCTGGTCAACCTGCTGGTCTCCCTCGTCGGTCACTTCAAGGGCGGGCTCTCCTACGTGCTGATCGGGGCCATGTATCTGGTCTCCGGCATTTCCGGCTCGAAGGCCGCCGACATGGCCGCGATCGCTCCGGTTCTGCTGCCGGAGATGCAGCGGCGCGGCAAGGATCCGGGCGAATTGATCGGCCTCCTGTCGTCGTCGGCCGCCATGGCCGAGACGATCCCGCCGTCGATCGTGCTGATCACCGTCGGCTCGGTCACCGGCGTGTCGATCGCGGCGCTCTTCACCGGCGGCCTGCTGCCGGCGGCGGTCGGCGCGCTCGGACTGGTCTTCGTCGCCTTCCTGCGGTCGCGCGGCGAGGACACCACCGGCGCCAAGCGCGCCTCGTGGAACCAGATCCGTTCGTCCCTGCTCGCCTCGATCCCGGCGCTGCTCCTGCTCGCCCTGATCCGGTGGGCGGTGGTCTCCGGCGTCGCCACGGCGACGGAGGTCTCGACGATCGGCGTGGTCTACACGGTCGCGGTGGCGGTGCTGGTGTTCCGGCGCTTCCCGCTCGACCGGGTGTGGCCGATGCTGTGCGACACGCTGGCTCTGTCGGGGGCGATCATGATCATCCTCGGCTGCGCCACCGCCATGGCCTGGGCCCTGACCCAGTCCGGCTTCTCCCAGCAACTCGCCCACGCGATGACGCTGATGCCCGGCGGTGCCACCGGCTTCGTGATCCTGTCGATCGTCGTCTTCGCGGTGCTCGGCTCGGTCCTCGAGGGCATCCCGGCGATCGTCGTCTTCGCGCCGCTGTTGTTCCCGATCGCCAAGGAACTCGGCATCGAGCCGATCCACTACGCGATCATGATGGTGCTCTCGATGAGCCTCGGGCTCTTCACTCCGCCGCTCGGCATCGGCTTCTACCAGGCCTGCGCCATCGGCCGCGTCGAGCCGGACAAGGCTATGCACGCGATCTGGCCCTACATGGCGGCGCTCCTCACCGCCGCGGCCGTGGTCGCCGCCGTGCCCTGGCTGAGCAATCCGCACTTCTGAGGTCCTTCCCCTCGGACGGTCGATTGCCCGAGAGCCCCGCGAGCCCCCACACCAGGGACTCGCGGGGTTTTTCGTCTTCGTCGTCTCCGGTTCGACGTCGCCGAGGCCATCGCCACGCGCGAGACGAAGAGGCCCGGGAGAGCGGCGCTCTCCCGGGCCTTCGAACGTTCGATGTCGCGCGGATCTCATACTGGGCTCATGAAATTCGGACTCGTCCGACTTTCATGAGCGTTGCGGCATGACCGGCCGACGCCCGTTCGGGCTCGCCTTCGCAAGCTCGGTCTCAGGCGGCGACGGGACGGCGGCGGAAGCCGGCGGTCTCGATCGCCTCGTCGACCGAGACGCCGTCGTGGATGATGGCGCGGCAGGCCTTCATCACCGCCAGCGGCTCCTCCGCCTGGAAGATGGCGCGGCCGAAGAGGATGCCGGCGGCGCCGGCCGAGACGATCGAATGGACGAGATCGAGGGTGCCGCGATCGGAGCCGCTGCCGGGGCCGCCGGCGAGCATCACGGGAAGCGGCGTCTCGGCGACGATGCGCTTCAGCGCGGCCTCGCTGCCGGGCCAGTCGGTCTTGACCACGTCGGCGCCCATCTCCATGCCGACGCGGACGTGGAAGCGGACGAAGTCGCCGTCGTTGACGTCGCCGGCGAGGGCGCGGCGCGCGCCCATGGTCTCGACGATGTGGACCATGCCGGCCTCGCGGGCGGCGGCGTTGACGAGGGCGTTGTCGCGGAAGGCGGCGGTCTCGAGATCCGGGTCGTTGTGGGCGACGAAGAGATAGGTGATCACCGCCTCGGCGCCGAGACGGACCGCGTCCTCGACCGAGGCGACGAGACGGGTGTGGCCGTCGGCATAGGCGAGCGGCCCGCCCTCGCGCCACATGGTGGTCTGGTCGAGGCGCAGGATCAGCGAGGGGCCGCCGTTGTCGACCAGACGCCGGCCGTAGCGCATGGCCGAGCCCAGGGGCAGGATCACCGCGTCGACGCCGGCCTCGGCCATGTCGTCGAGCATCGCCTCGGGCGTGTCGAGCCCGCGCAACGCTCCGAGCTGGAGGGCATGGTCGAAGGCGACGCAGAAGCCCTTGCGGGCCGGCGACGCGAGAATACGGGAGAGGCGGATCTTCTTACCCAGAGCCTGCGACATGATCGAACTTTCCCCTCACACGAGGTCGAAGGTGATCCCGGCCTGACGGAGGCGCCGAACCGTCGTCTCGTCGAGACCACGGTCGATGAAGATGCGCTGGAACTCCGGGAGGTCGGCGAAATGGTTGAGAGCACGCGTCGAGAATTTGCCGGCGGTGAGCATCAGGACGGAGCGTTCGGCCGCCGCCATCAGCGAACGTTTCATCCGCACGACTTCCTGATCCTGATGGTAGAGAGCGGTGCCGATGGCGGCGGAGGCCGAGAGGAACGCCCAATCGGCGCGAAGCCGCGACAGGGTCTGCTCGCAGATGAGCCCGTAGAAGCCCTGGAGCGTGTCGGAATAGTTGCCGCCGGTCAGGATCAGCTGGACGTTGCTGAGTGAACGCAGCCGTTCGCACACCGCCAGCGAATTGGAGATGACCGTGACGTGCTCGATCGTCTCCAACTCGTCGCAGATGGCGAGCGTCGTCGTGGAATCGTCGAGCATGATCACGTTGCCGGGCTCGATCAGGGCGCGGGCGGCACGGGCGAGCGCACGCTTTTCCGTCTGCTCCATCTGTTCGCGGTAATGGAAGTTGCTCTCGAACAGGAGCGAGCTCTCGGCGGTGGCGCTGCCGCGATCCTTGCGCAGCAGGCCCCGGCTCTCGAGCAGGTCGAGATCGCGATGAATGGTCATGCGACTGACGCCGAGCCGATCGGCGAGGGCGTCGACCTGCACCGTCTTCTCGTTCTGCACCAGGGCGACGATCGCGCGGCGGCGTTCTTCGGGCTTCATGCTCTGCTCCAACGAAGGAAGGGCGAGAGATCGCCGCGACGAGCCGCGGAGCGCCGGCCATGGCGGCGGCTCCCCGGGATCGCGTCGATCATCCCTTTCCGGTGGTAGCGTGTCATCCCTCAGCCCTCAATGGCCGGCCATGACGCGGGCGAAATAGTCGGGGCCGCCGACCTGTCCGCCCTTGAGCGAGATCTCGACGCCGTCGACCCGCCGGTCCGGCGCGGTGATGCGACAGAGCGGCGCGCCGGGCACCAGAGGGCCGGCGACCTCGAGCGTCTCGACGCCCATGGCCGAGACCGCGTGACTGGCGCTGTCGCCGCCGGCGAGCACGACACGGCGCGTGTCGGTGGCGGCGACGGCGTCGCGCAACACCCGGCCGAGCGCCCCGCCGAGGACGGCGGAACTGTCGAAATTGCCGAGGCCGCGCCGTTCCAGCGCCGCCCGGGTCGGGACGAGGCGCGGGTCGGAGGGGCCGCGCGCGGTGTGCACGACGACGCCTGGACGCTCGGAGAGCGCCTGCCGGATCTCCTCGACGAGCACGCCGTGGAAGGCGCTCTCGTCGCCGGAGACGGCGGCGACGGTGTCGAGCGGCAGGACGGCGAAACCGTTGGCCTCGGCCCAGGCGATCTGCCCCTCGGTGACCGGCGAGCAACTGCCGCAGACCGCGATCAGGCGATCGACCGGCCCGCGCGCCACGGGCGGCGGGGCGAGCGGCAGCACCCCGGTGCGGGTCAGGTGATCGACGAGGGCATATTCGACGCCGGAGGAGCCGACGACGAAGGCGGGGGCGCGGGCGCCGTGTTCGGCGAGGAGCCGGCCGGCGATAGTGGTGGTCGCCGCGTCGAACGTGTCGAGGACGACGACGTCGGCGCGTTCGGTGAGGGCGGCGAGCGCGGCGGAGGCGTCGGGTGCGGTCATCGCGCGGAAATCGAAGCCCTCGATGCGCGCCTCGGTCTGGCGGCCGAGATGGGCGCGCAGGTCGGCGTCGTGCATCGGCGTCACCGGGTGACGGCTCATGGTCGGGTGGCGATCGATGCGGAAGATCTCACGCCCGCCGGAAATGCTGGCGGCGGCGAAGAGATTGGCGAAGATCACGTAGCGCTCGTGGCGGGTGACGCCGACGACGCAGAGGACGGCCGGGCCGAAGAGGCGCCGGCCGATGTCGGCGGCGCGGCCGATGCTGCCGACGTCGGGGGCGGAATCGAAGGTCGAGCAGGTCTTGTAATGGGTGAGCGGGGCGCCGAGGGCGCGCAACTTCGCGAAGACCGACGGCAGTTCGGCGTCCATCCAGGCCGGCGAGCGGCTGCGGCTGGTGCCGGCGACGCCGATCGCGGCGAGGCCGGGATGACGGGCGAGATCGGCCGGCGACGGCGGCTCGAGGAACAGTTTGGCGGGAACGCCGGCCATCGCCAGCGCCTCCAGCGAATCGGTCGAGCCGGTGAAGTCGTCGCCATAGAAGGTGATCAGCGGCGCGCGCGCCGCGGCGGTCGGATCGGTCATGGTCTGCGCCTCGTCGTGCGTCGTCCCGAAGCCGGGGATCGACGGCGATTGCACATTCATACCATCGACAATGATTGTTTGGAACAAAAAACATGTGATAATGTGACCGTATGTCACTCGATATGTGCGAGGGGCGGCGAGAAGGATCGAGATTCATGAACAGGATCGGCATCACCATGGGCGACCCGGCGGGAATCGGGCCGGAGGTGGTCTGCAAGGCCTTGGCGGCGATGAGCCCGGCCGAGCGGGCGGGCTGCGTGGTCATCGGCGACCCGGTCTTCATGACCCGGGCGCGCGATCTGATCGGCGCGGACTTCGCCTTCGTCGAGGTCGCCGACGCCGCCGAGGTGCCGGCGGACGGGGTGGCGCTGCTCGCCGTCGAGGCACCCAATCGCGACGGGATCCTACCCGGCCGGCTCTCGCCCGACGCCGGCGAGGCGGGCAAGCGCTGCGTCGAGTTGGCCGTCCGGCTCGCCCTCGACGGCGCGATCGACGTGATCTGCACCGCCTCGATCAACAAGGCCGCGCTCCGGATGGCCGGCTACGCGCTCAACGGCCATGCCGGGCTGCTCTCGCACTTCACCGGCGTGAAGAAGAACTACGCGGTGCTGGCGAGCCCGCAGTTCTCGGTGATCCACGTCTCGACCCACGTCTCGCTGCATCAGGCGGCCGACCTCTGCCGGACGCCGCTGATCCTCGAGACGATCCGCGCGGCGCACGCGCACATGCGCACCACCGGCCTGACGCGGCCGCGCATCGCCGTCGCCGGGCTCAATCCCCATTGCGGCGAGGGCGGGCTCTACGGTTCGGAGGACGACGACTTCGTCGGCCCGGCGGTGGCGGCGGCGCGCGCCGAGGGGCTGGACGCGACCGGGCCGGTGCCGGGCGACGTGGTGTTCCAGCAGGCGATCGACGGGCGCTACGACATCGTCGTCGCGCAATATCACGACCAGGGTCACATCCCGGCCAAGCTGATCGGCGGCCACGACTGCGTCAACGTCACCGCCGGCCTGCCGGTGCTGCGGACCTCGGTCGACCACGGCACCGCCTTCGACATCGCCTGGACCGGCGTCGCCGACCCGAGCAACATGAAGGCGGCGATCGCCATGGCGCGGCGGATGAAGCCGCTCCCCTCCCCCGCCCCGGCCGCGTGAGGATCACGGCGCTTCGCGTCTCCTGCCCGAAGCCCCGCCGGAGAACGGCGGGGCTTCGGCGGGTCACAGGGGATGGTGGCAGGCGACGGAGCGGGCCTCGCCGAGCGTCCGCAACTCCGGCTTCTCGGTACGGCAGCGTTCGGTCGCGGCGGGGCAGCGCGGGTGGAAATGGCATCCCGGCGGCGGCGCCGTCGGCGAGGGCGGCTCGCCGTCCTGGAAGGTCATGGCGACGGCGACGGCCGGATCCGGCTCGGGCGAGGAGATCTTGAGGAGCCGCGTATAGGGATGCAGCGGCTCGACGAAGATCTCCGGCACCGGGCCGACCTCGACCACCCGGCCGAGATACATGACGACGACGCGATCGCAGAAGAAGCGGACGACGCCGAGATCGTGCGAGATGAAGACGAAGGCGAGGTTGTGCTCGGCGCGGATCCGGCGCAGCAGCTCGAGGATCTGTGCCTGGACCGAGACGTCGAGCGCGGAGACCGGCTCGTCGGCGAAGATCAGATCCGGCTTCAGGGCGAGCGCGCGGGCGATGCCGATGCGCTGGCGCTGGCCGCCGGAGAATTCGTGCGGATAGCGATCGAGGGCGCTCCGCGGCAGGCCGACCTCGTCGAGGAGCCGGGCGACCTCGTCGCGCACCGTCGAACGGTCGGCGAGACCATGGACCTTCAGCGGTTCGCCGAGGGCGTCGACGATGCGCTGGCGTCCGTCGAGCGAGGAGGCGGGGTCCTGGAAGACCATCTGCATGCGACGGCGCAGGCCGCGCATGTCGAGCCGCGAGGCCTCGAGCACGTTCGCCCCGTCGAAGCCGACCGAGCCGCCGTCGGCCTCCATCAGGCGGAGCGCGACGCGGGCGACGGTCGACTTGCCGCAGCCGCTCTCGCCGACCACGCCGACCACCTCGCCGCGTCCGACCGTGAAGGAGACGCCGTCGAGCGCCTTGACGTGGGTGACCTTGGGGATCGGCCAGCCCTTGCGGGTGGTGAAGACCTTGCGCAGGTCGCGGATGTCCAACAGAGGGGTGGCGTCCATCACTCGCTCCTCGCCCAGCAGCGGACTCTGTGTTCGGGATCGCCGCCGACCGGCGTCATCTCGGGCAGGCGGTCGCAGATCTCCTGCCGCAGCGGGCAGCGCGACTGGAACCGGCAGCCCGTCGGCATCTCGGTGAGCGGCGGCACCTGGCCGGGGATCGGCTTCAGCTGACCGTCGCCCTCGATGCGCGGCATGGCGGCGAGCAGCGCCTGCGAATAGGGATGGGTCGGGCGGGCGAAGAAGGCCTTCACCGGCGCGCTCTCCACCACGTCGCCGCCGTACATCACCATGACCCGGTCGGCGACCGAGGCGACCACGCCGAGATTGTGGGTGATGAGCAGGACGGCGAGGCCTTCCCGCTTCTGGAGATCGGCGACCAGCGCCAGGACCTGGGCCTGGATGGTGACGTCGAGGGCGGTCGTCGGCTCGTCGGCGATCAACACCGACGGCCGGCAGGCGAGCGCCAGAGCGATCATCACGCGCTGACGCATGCCGCCGGAGAACTGATGGGGATAGGCGTCGAGCCGTTCCGCCGCCGCCGGCACGCGCACCAGTTCCAGCAATTCGCGGGCGCGTTCGCGCGCCGCCTTCTTCGAGAGGCCGTGATGGCGCATCAGGGCCTCGCCGACCTGGAAGCCGATCGGCAGGACCGGATTGAGCGAGGTCATCGGCTCTTGGAAGATCATGCCGATGCGATCGCCGCGCAGATCCTCGCGGGTCTTCTCGGAGGCGGCGACCATGTCGACGCCCTCGACCAGAATGCGGCCGGAGGTGACCGAGGCGATCGGCGGCAAGAGGCCGGTCACCGACAGGGCGGTCATCGACTTGCCGCAGCCGCTCTCGCCGACCAGGGCGAGGGTCTCCTCGGCGCGGATTTCGAAGGAGATGTCGCGCACGACGTGGTGGAGGCGGCCGTCGAGGCGGATCGAGGTGGTGAGCCCCTCGACCACCAGGGGGGGAGGTGTCGCGGTCATTGCGGAGCCCTCGGGTCGGAGGCGTCGCGCAGGCCGTCGCCGATCAGGTTGAGACCGATCATCACGGCGAGGATGGCGAGGCTGGGGAAGACGGCGAGCCAGGGGCCGTCGAGCAGATTGTCGAAGCCCTCGCGGACGATGCCGCCCCAGGTGGCGGTCGGCGGCGGCACCGAGAGGCCGATGAAGGCGAGGGTCGATTCGGTGCGGATCGCCGCGGCGAGCCACAGCGAGGCCATCACCACGAGTTCGTCGAGGATGTTCGGCAGAACGTGCAGGAACATGATGCGCAGGTCGGAATAGCCGAGCGAGCGGCAGGCGTCGACGAAGTCGCGCTCGCGCATCGCCAGTGTCGAGCCGCGCGCCAGCCGCACGAAGGCCGGCACCGCCGTCACGGCGATGGCGATCACCAGATTGGTGAGCGAGGCGCCGAGCACCGCGACCAGGAGGAGGCCCATGATGAGCTGCGGAAAGCTCAGGAGCACGTCGGTCGCAGCGACCACGAGGCGATCGATCACCCCGCCGTAATAGCCGGCGACGACGCCGATCACGGTGCCGATCACCACGCCGACGGCGGTGGCGAGGAAGCCGACGGTGAGCGAGATCCGCGCGCCCCAGAGGATGCGCGAGAAGACGTCGCGGCCGAAGGCGTCGGTGCCGAAGAGATGGGTCGTGTCGGGCGGCGAGAGGACGAGCATGACGTCCTGCGCGTCCGGATCGAAGGGCGAGGCCCAGGGCGCGATCAGGGCGGCGACGATCATCACCACCACGACGACGAAGCCGAAGGCGAGACCGGGCGAGCGCAGGGCGCGCGAGGCCACGGTGTTGCGGCGGGCGGAGGAGGAGGCGCTCATGAGGTCTTCACCCGCGGGTCGACCAGACCGTAGGTGAGGTCGGTCAGGATGTTGGCGAGAACGATGGCGAAGGCGGTGATCACCATCAGGCCCTGGAGCAGCGTGTAGTCGCGCTGATTGAGGGCGGTGACGATCAGCTTGCCGATGCCGGGGCGGTTGAAGACGATCTCGGTCAGGACGGCGTTGCCGATGAGGACGCCGAGATAGAGCCCGACCACGGTGACGATCGGCACCAGGACGTTCGGGAAGGCGTGACGCCACACCACCAGCCGGCGCCCGAGGCCCTTCGAGCGGGCGGTGCGGACATAGTCCTCGCCGAGCGCCTTGAGCATGCCGGAGCGGGTGACGCGGGTGACGTAGGCGACCATCAGGAGACCGAGGTTGATCGCCGGCAGCACCAGGGCGCGCAGGCGTTCGATCGGGTCGGCGGTGTTGGCGGTGGAAATCACCGGGAACCAGCGCAGTTCGACCGAGAAGACCATCAGCAGCAGAATGCCGGAGACGAAGGCCGGGAAGGAGACGCCGGCGAGGGAGAAGATGCGGGCGAACCAGTCGGCGAAACCGTCGCGCCGTTCGGCGGCGAGAACACCGAGGGGAATGCCGATCACCGCGCCGACGAGGAGCGAGGCGAGCGTCAGCTCGATGGTGAAGGGCAGCACCGACAGGACGTCGTCGACGATCGGCCGGTTGGTGGCGAGCGAGCGGCCGAGATCGCCGTGCAGCACCTGCCACAGGAAGTCGAAATATTGCGACAGGATCGGCTTGGCGAGGCCGAGCTTCTCGCGCAGCGCCTCGCGCGCGGCCTCACTCGCCTGATCGCCGAGGATGATGATGGTCGGATCGCCCGGGACCACCCGGATGAGGACGAAGACCGTGGTCAGCACCGCCCACAAGGTCGGTATGGCGACGAGCAGTCGTTTGATCACGAACCGAAACATGGCTCACCCCGCAGGAGAGGAAGGAGGGGGCGCGGCGGCGGACCGTCGCGCCCTGCGGCTTCTCGTCGAGGAGGAGACGCGGCGCGCCGAGACGCGCCACGACACTCACTTCTTGTTGGTCAGCTCGGTGATGACCGGGCCGAGATGGATCGCGCCCTGGAACTCGTACCCGTAGTCGACGTTGGTCTTGCGGGCCCACACCTGGAGCTGCTCGTAGAGCGGAACGGCGCAGACGTCGTCGATGACCTCGGCCTGGGCGACCTTCCACAGCTCCTTCTGCTTCGCGGCATCGGGCTCGATGGCGGCGGCGTCGATCTCCTTGTCGGCGACGGCGCAGTGCGAGAAGTTGGTCACCGCGGTCGGGGTGCCGACGGTCGCGGCGGAGTGGAAGAACTGGCGCAGATAGACGTCGGCGACGGGGAAGCGGGCGGCGGCGTAGTAGACCGCGCCGGATTCGTCCTTGCGGATGCGGGCGTGGAAGGTCTGATGATCGACCACCTCGAGCTGCAGGTCGATGCCGGCCTTCTTGAGCTGGCTCTGCACGATCTGCATCGAGTTGAGCATGGTCGGCAGGCTGGTCTGGATCACCTTGATGGTGACGCCGTTCGGGTAGCCGGCCTCGGCGAGCAGGGCCTTGGCCTTGGCGATGTCGTGGGGATAGAGCTTGGCCTGCTCGTCGGTGCCGAGATAGCCCGACGGCACCACCGAGATGGCGGGAACCGCCGTGGAGGCGCCCTTGAAGCCGGCGATCTGGGCGCGATCGACCGCATAGGCGACGGCCTGACGGACGCGCTTGTCGTCGAGCGGCTTCATCGTCGTGTTGAGATGCAGGATCGACAGCTCGGCCGGCTTGACCACCTCGACGACGGTGTTCGGCTCCTTGGAGAAGCGCTCGACCCAGCGCTGGTCCTGGCGGCCGTAGACGATGTCGAGTTCACCCGACGAGAAGGCGAGATCGCGCGAGGCGTCGGCCGGGATGAAGCGATAGACGATCTTGTCGACCTTCGGCACGCCGCGGAAATAGGCCGGGTTGGCGGCGAAGGTCAGGCTCTCGTTCGACTTGTAGTCGACGACCTGGAAGGGGCCGGTGCCGACCGGCTTGGTGCGGAAGTCGGCGCCGAGCGCCTCGGCCGCCTTCTTGGAGACGATGTTGCCGCCGTGATAGTTGGCGACGAGGCCGAGCAGAGCCGGGATCGGCTTCTTCAGCACGATCTTGACGGTGTAGGGATCGACCGCCTCGATGCTCTCCATCACCGAATAGTCGGCGGCGAAGGAGGAGGTCTTGCTGTCGCCGGCGCGCTTCAGCGAATAGACGACGTCCTCGGAGGTCATCTCACCCCAGTCGCCGTGGAACTTCACGCCCTTGCGCAGATGGAAGATCCAGGTCTTGCCGTCGGCGGACTTCTCCCAGCTCTCGGCGAGATCCGGCTCGAGCGCCTCGAGGCTGGCGGAGCCGGGCTTGAAGCGGACGAGGCCGTTGAACATCCACGACACCACCGGCTTGTCCTGGGTGGAGGTGGCGCGGTGGGGATCGATCTGGCCGATGTCGGCGGCGGCCATGCCGACGTTGAGCACGGTCTCGGCCCGGGCGGTGGCGATCGGCGCCAGCAGCAGAGCGGCGGCGGCGAACAAGTATCGCTTCATCGTCATTTCCTCTCGTCTCGATCGCACCAACCGGATCGGCCGGGCGTTGGGGTCGTCTCGGGGGGCGGGCCTCCCGAGGGCGTCAATGCTCGGTGTGGGTGCTCCCACCGACGGGAGCGTCTGCCGGCGCGGCGGAGGCGAGCCCGTCGAACCGATCGATGGCGAAGGGCTCGATCGGCGAGGGCGTCGCCCCGTCGACCAGCAGTTCGCAGATGATTTCGCCGATCACCGGACCGAGCTGGAAGCCGTGGCCGGAGAAGCCGAAGGCGTGGACCAGATCGGGCGTGGTGCGCGACGGACCGATCACCGGGATGGCGTCGGGCATCTGCCCGTCGACGCCGCTCCAGGTGCGGATCACCCGGGCGCGGGCGAGGCCCGGCACCACCTGCAGGGTGCGCTTGATGCCGCCGAGCGATTCGGCGTCGTTCGGACGGGCGAGGCCGCGTTCGTGATCCTGCCAACCGCCGCCGCCGCCGAAGACGACGTTGCCGCGCCGGACCTGACGGACGTAGACGTCGCCGCCGCAGACCCCGATCGAGCGGGAGACGAAATAGGGCATGGGCTCGGTCACCAGCATGTTCGGCGACAGCGGCGTCAGCGGCACCGCCTCGCCGAAGCTCGCCGCGACCAGTCCGCTGCCGGCGCCGGCGGCATTGACCAGACGGCGGGCGCGGACCTCGAGGCCGGGCGCGGTGACGACGAAGCCCGAGCCGGTGTGCGCGACCGCCTCGACCGGCGTGTGCTCGCGCACCTCGGCGCCCATGCGGCGGGCGAGGCGGGCGAAGGCGGGGCCGACGACGCGCGGATTGGCCTGACCGTCGGTCGGCGACAGCGAGGCGCCGAGCACCTTCTCGCCGAGCCAGGGCAGTTCCTCGTGGACGGCGTTGGCGCCCATCATGGTGAGCTCGAGACCGCATGCGGCGGCGTCGATCCGGTAGCGCTCGAGAAACTCGAGGTCGGCCTCGGAGCGGGCGAGCTTGATGTGGCCGGTCGCCTCGAATTCGACGTCCTCGCCGAGGAGCGCGTTGAGCCCGTCCCACAGCGGGCGGGCGCGGCGCGACAGCGGCAGCTCGCGCAGGTCGCGACCCTGTTGGCGGACGCCGCCGAAATTGACGCCGCTGGCGCCGGCGCCGCAGCGGCGCTTCTCGAGCAGGGCGACGGTGAGGCCGTGCCGGCGCAGGGCGACGGCGGCGGCGCAGGCGGCGGTGCCGCCCCCGACGATCGCCACGTCGACGTCGAGACGCTCCACCATCACAGTCCCCCCTCGATCGGGATCGGCTTGACCGGCGGATTGCCGCGCAGACGACCGACCGTCTCCACCGGAACGCCCCGGCTCCGCGCCAGGATCTCGGCCGCCGCCTGACCACAGACGCGGCCCTGACAGCGGCCCATGCCGGTGCGGGTCAGCGCCTTCAGGCGGTTGATCTCGTCGACGTCGCGCTCCCGCGCGGCGGCGCGCACCGCTCCCACCGTGATCCCCTCGCACCGGCACAGCGTCTCCGCGTCGGCGAGATCGTCGAGGAGATGGCCCGGGAAGGGATAGGCGGCCTCGAGGGCGCGGCGGAACCGGCGATGACGCGCCAGCTCCCGGTCCAACCGATCGATCCGGGCGGCATCGGCCGGGCGGCCATGGTCGGCGAGCAGAGTGAGCGCGGCGCGCTCGCCGGTCAACTCCGCGACGTCGGCGCCACCGATCGCGGCGCCGTCGCCGGCGAGATAGACGCCCGCGACCGAGGACCGCCCCTCGGGCGAGCGCTCGGGCTGCCACTGGCGGGTGAGATCGTCGAAGACGATGCGGCAGCCGGCGAGGTCGGCGAGCTGGATCTCGCTGCGCAGGCCGAAGGAGGCGCCGACCGCGTCGCAGGCGACGCGATGCTCGCGGCCGCGCGCGTCCGTCCAGACGACCGCCTCGACCCGGCCGTCGCCCTCGACCCGGAGCCGGCGTGCGCCGAAGCGCATCGGCACGCCGCCGAGGACGTTGCGGGCCATGTACCAGAGCCCCTTGGCGAGGGTCGCCGGCGCATTGAGGAGGCCGAAGCCGTGGATCACCTTGGGCAGGAAGGCGGTGACGTCGAGGGCGAGAACGACCTCGGCGCCGGCTTTGCGATATTGATGGGCGACCAGTGGCAGCAGCGGTCCGGCGCCGATCAGCGCGACGCGGCGGCCGATCGCCACGCCTTGCGCCTTCAACGCGATCTGCGCCGCGCCGAGGGTGAAGACGCCGGGCAGGGTCCAGCCGGGGAAGGGCAACACGCGATCCATGGCGCCGGTGGCGAGGATCATCGCGTCGACCTCGAGCGCGTCGAAGCGCTCGTCGGCGAGGAGCCGCAGGCGCTTTCCCTCGATCGACCAGACCAGCGTGTTCGGCCGGTGGCGGACCCGGTCGCCGAGGCGATCGAGAACGCCGTGCAGGGCCGTCGCCTTGGCCGCCTCGAAGCCGTAGAGATCGGCGGCGGGACGCTCGGCGCCGGCCGGCGGGCGGCGATAGATCTGACCGCCGGAGCGCGGCGCCTCGTCGATCAGGACAGGCGAGAGACCGCCGGCGACCAGGGCCTCGACGGCGCGCAGACCGGCGGGGCCGGCGCCGACCACCGCGACGCGGGGAAGCCTCGCCTCGCTCATGCCTGCACCCTCCCCTCGACGAGGACGTGCATGCCCTCCTCGAGCAGGGTCGAACAGGCGCGCAGCCGGCGGCCGTCGGCGAGATCGACCCAGCAGTCCTGGCAGGCGCCCATCAGGCAGAAGCCGGAGCGGGTGGTCTCGGCGAATTCGAACCGGCGCAGATCGGGACGGGCGAGCAGGATCGCGGTGAGGAGATGATCCCCCGCGCGCCCCTCGGCCGGGACGCCGTCGATCTCGAAACGAAGGACCGGGCCCGTCCGCTCGACGAGACGGTGGAAGAGGCCGGGCCGGGAGGCGGGGTTCGGGCTCACAGCATGTGCTCGTAGCGACAGTTGACGAGGAGTTCGGCGACGCCGGCGGTGTTCGGCAGTTCGATCACCGTGGCGACGAGGCGGCCGAGATCGGCGGGATCGGTCATCGCCTCGGCGGGCAGATCGGTGACGTGCGCGGTCAGGTCTGTGGCGACGAAGCCGGGGCAGAGCGCGGTGGCGCGGATGCCGTGCTCCCAGCCGTGGCGCCGCACCGAGTGGGTCAGGGCGACGACGGCGTGTTTGGCCATCTGGTAGCCGGTGTTGAGGCCCATCACGCGCTTGCCGGAGAGCGAGGCGACGGTGACGACCCGGCCCTCGCCGGCGGCCTTCAGCGCCGGGAAGGCGGCGCGGATCAGCAGGAAGGGCGCCTTGACGTCGATCTCCCAGAGCCGATCGAGCTCGGCGAGATCGCCGCTCTCGAGACCGACGAAGGGGGCGATGCCGGCGTTGGCGACGAGACCGTCGATGCGGCCGAAGCGGGCGAGCGTCGCCGCGACCCAGGCGTCGGGGGACGCGGGATCGGCGGCCTCGTAGGCATGGATCAGGAGATCGTCGGCGTCGGGACCGAAGACGGCGCGCGCCGCGGCGGGGTCGCGGACACCGAGCGACAGACGATGACCGCGCGCCCGCAACTCGTGCGCGACGGCCGCGCCGATGCCGCGTGAAGCGCCTGAAATCATGACGACTTTTGCTGCAGTGCCCATAAGGTCCTCATGCCCATCCGATGACCAATCACGCGGGGGCGGGGGACGAATGTCAATCTCAATTCTTGCCATTTGAAAAATCGATCGGCATATTTCCATTAGGCGATATTTATCGGTTCATAACGGGGCCCAGATTTCGAATGAAGAAACGCAGCGACGAAGCCGACGCCCCGACCAGTCTCCAGCGCGGGCTGCGCCTGCTGCGCCATCTCGGCGAGGCGACGGCGGGCGGCATGCGGCTCTCCGAGCTCGCCGCCAAGGCGGGCGAGACCGAAGCGACCACGCATCGCCTGCTGAAATCGCTGATCGCGGAGGAGTTCGTGACCCGCACGGCCGATCGCCGCTACCGGCTGGCGCTCGACTTCTTCGCGCTCGCGGCACGGGTCGAGACCTCGGACAATCTGCGCGACACGTGCCGGCCGCATCTCATCCATCTGTGCGCGGCGCTCGGCGAGACCGTGTTCCTGCTGGTGCGGACCGGGTTCAACGCGGTCTGCCTCGACCGGGCGAACGGACCGATTCCGATCCGCTCCTTCACCGACGACATCGGCGGGCGCATCCCGCTCGGCATCGGTCAGGGCTCGCTGGTCATCCTCGCCTTTCTGCCGCCGGGCGAGCGCGAGGAGGTGATCCGCTTCAACCTGCCGCGGCTGATCGACATGTCGCCGATCGACGAGGTGTTCCTTCGCACCGAGATCGAGAAGGCGCAACGCCTCGGCTTCTCCGCGTCGGAGACGGGCGTTCTGCCGGGCATGACCGGGGTCGCGGTGCCGATCTTCGACACCAACGGCAACGTCGTCGCGGCGCTGTCGATCGGCACGCTGAGCGAGCGCCTGACGCCGGAGCGCAAGGCCGCGGTGATCGATTGTCTGCGCCGCGAGGCCGAGGCGATCGGCCGCCGCGTGTCGCCGTTCGATCCGGCGCTGCGGCGACCGGCGCGGTGGCTCGGCGGCGTCGAGGCGCCGCGCGGGTGACCCCCGCGCGGGCGTGGCCTCACGCCCGGCGCAGGCGCTCCTCGGCGATCCGGACCCAGAGTTCCGCGCCGATCGGCAGGGCCGCGTCGTTGAAGTCGTAGCGCGGCGAATGGAGGCCGGGGTTGGCGCCCTCGCGGCCCTGGCCGACCCAGACGTAGGCGCCGGGCTTCTTCTGGAGCATGAAGGCGAAGTCCTCCGCGCCCATGCTCGGCTCGATCTCCTCCTCGAGGATCAGCTTCGGCGCCATGGCGCGCACCACGCCCTGGACGAAGCGGGCTTCGCCGGCGTCGTTGATGGTGGCGGGGTAGCGGCGTTGATAGTCGATCGTCGCCTCGCAGCCCATCGCCTCGGCGATGCCGTGGACGATCGCCTTCAGCCGCGTCTCGATGAGATCGCCGATCGCCGGATCGAACCAGCGCACGGTGCCGCTCATGCGGCAGGCGTCGGGGATGACGTTCCAGGCGTCGCCGCCGTGGACGGTGGTGACCGAGACCACGGCCGAGGACATCGGCGAGACGTTGCGCGAGGCGATGGTCTGGAGCGCCGAGCCGATCTGGAAGACGGCGGCGACCGGGTCCGCGCCCTGATGCGGCATGGCGCCGTGGGCGCCGCGCCCCTTCACCTCGATCTCGAAGATGCCGAAGGCCGCCATCATCGCCCCGGTCGTCAGACCGGCGCGGCCGAGCGGCAGCGCCGGCCAATTGTGCATGCCGAAGATCGCTTCCATGGGGAAGTCGCGGAAGAGTCCGTCGGCGACCATGCGCTCGGCGCCGCCCTCGTTCTCCTCGGCCGGCTGGAACACGAAATGCACGGTGCCGTCGAGGGTCGTCGACTGCGACAGCCGGCGGGCGGCGGCGAGCAGCATCGCGGTGTGGCCGTCGTGGCCGCAGGCGTGCATGCGGCCGACGTTCTTCGACGCATAGGCGAGGCCGGTCGCCTCGTGGATGGCGAGGGCGTCCATGTCGGCGCGCAGGCCGACGGCGCGCGACGAGGTGCCGCGCGAGAGGGTCGCGACGACGCCGGTGCCGCCGAGCCCGGTCGAGACCTTCAGACCGAAGGAGGCGAGCCGCTCGGCGACGAAGGCGGAGGTGCGGTGCTCCTGGAAGGCGAGTTCGGGCATGGCGTGCAGTTCGCGCCGCCAGGCGACCGCCTCGTCGATTTCCTCGCAGGAGAAGAGAGTGGGAACGGCGTTCATCGAGCCCTCCGTGGGCGCAGGCGAGGGCGGGATCAGTCGGCGGTCTTCATCCGGTAGCGGAAGTCGCAGCGCTTCGCCCCGCTCATGATGGTCTCGGTGCGGGTCAGCTCCATCGCCGGATTGTAGCCGGTGCAGAACTCGCCGTCGCGATTGCAGGAGAGGAGATGGCCGATCTCGCCCAGCCCCATCTCGCGATACATCTCCGCGTAGCGGCAGCGGACGACGTCGAATTCGAGCCGGTCGGGGGCGGCGTGGCGCACCTCGATCGCCAGCGAATCGTTGGCCGTCCAGTTGGGCAGGATGTCGGCGAAGTCGGCGAGATCGGGATCGCGGCCGAGCTCGGCGCGGAACTTCGCCCCTTGCGCCACCGCCGAGCGGGAGACGGCGGCGTCCAGCGTCGCCTTCGCCACCGCCTCGCCGTGGCTCTCCACCAGCACGTCGTAGACGTGTTTCAGGATTTCCGCCTCGATGCGGCGGCGTTCGATGATCGGCTGGGTCATGACCGTTCCTCAGACCGTGTGGACGTGGCCGCCGAGATAGGCCTCGACGATACGGGGATCGCCGGCGAGGTCGGCGGCGGCGCCCTCGAGCGCGATGCGGCCGCTCTCCATCACCGCCGCGCGGTCGGCGATGCGGAGCGCCGCCTTGGCGTTCTGCTCGACGATCAGGATCGACAGGCCCTCGTCGCGGATCTGCGACACGAGATCGAAGATGCCCTTGACGAATTTGGGCGCGAGGCCGAGCGAGGGTTCGTCGAGGAGCAGGATCGAGGGCTTGGCCATCAGCGCGCGGGCGATGCACAACATCTGCTGTTCGCCGCCGGAAAGCGAGCCGGCGATCTGGCTCATGCGCTCGCCGAGCTTGGGGAAGAGCACGAGGATCCGCTCGAGTTCGGAGAGCCCGTGCGCGCCGCCGCCGATCACCAGATTTTCCCGGACCGACATGGAGGAGAAGATCTGCCGGCCCTCGGGCGCCTGGAGCAGGCCGCGCGCGACGATCTCGTGGCTCTTCAGCTTCGAGATGTCCTCGCCCTTGAAGCGGATCGTCCCCGACTTCGGCTTGTAGATGCCGGAGATCGCCCGCATCAGCGTGGTCTTGCCGACGCCGTTCGAGCCGAGCACCGCGACGATACCGCGCTCGGCGACGTCGAGATCGACCCCGTGCAGGATCTCCTGCACGCCCATGGTGACGGTGAGGCCGCGAATTTCGAGAAGGCTCATTCGTCGACCCCCAGATAGGCTTCGAGCACCGCCGGATCGGCGCGGACGACGCCCGGTTCGGCATCGGCGATCTTGCGGCCGGAGGCGAGCACCACGACGCGCGAGCAGATGCCCATGACGAGGTTCATGTCGTGCTCCACCAGCATCACGGCGAGACCGTCGTCGTTGAGCGTGCGGATGAAGCGGGCGAGCTCGGCGGTCTCGCTGTCGTTGAGGCCGGCGGCGGGTTCGTCGAGGATCAGGAGATCCGGCCTCATCGCCAGGGCGCGGGCGATCTCGAGATATTTCCGCTTGCCGTAGGAGAGGTTGGCGGCCAACTCCTCCGACTGTTCGGCGAGGCCGACGCGCTCCAGCGCCTCCCAGGTGCGCGCCGAGATCGCGTCGGAACGCCCGCGCCGGCCGAAGACGGCGGCGAAGGCCGATTGACCCATGGCGCCGACCGAGCCGACCGAGACGTTGTCGAAGACCGACATGTTCGGGAAGACGCGCAGGTTCTGGAAGGTGCGCGACATGCCGCGCGCCGCGATGGCGTGGGGCTTCGACCCGTCGATCGCCGCGCCCTTGAAGCGCACCGCGCCGGAGGTGAGCGCCGTGAAGCCGGAGATGAGGTTGAAGAGCGTCGTCTTGCCGGCCCCGTTGGGACCGATCAGGCCGACCAGCTCGCCCGCCTCGACCCGGGTGGTGACGTCGTCGACGGCGACCAGTCCGCCGAAGCGACGGGTGACGTTTTCGATCTCGAGCAGGCTCATCTCCAACCGACCTCCCGCTCGGACGGGGCGGCGCCCCATTTCACGCCGAGACTGCGGCGGACGAAGGCGAGCGCGGAGACCTCGCCGAAGAGCCCCTTGGGCAGGAACAGGATCGAGACGAACATCACCAGACCGACCATGACGTTGCGGAGATCGCCGAGCCCCCGCAGCACCTCCGGCAGGAGGATCAGGAGGACCGCGCCGACGATCGCGCCGGGCAGCGAGCCGAGGCCGCCGACCACCACCATCGCCAGGATCAGGATCGAGTTGGAGAAGTTGAAGTCGCCGGGCGAGACGTAGCCGGTGGTATAGGCCCAGAGCGCCCCGGCGAGCCCCGCGAAGAAGGCGGAGAGGGTGAAGACCTCGATCTTCAGCCGCACCGTGTCGATGCCCATGGCGTCGGCGCACTGATCGTCCTCGCGCAGCGAGCGCAGCGCGTTGCCGTAATAGGAATGGCTGAGGCGATGCAGCACCCAGATCGACGCCACGACCACCACCGCGACCACGAAATAGACCGCGAGCGGACCCTTCACCGCGAAGCCGAAGAGCTTGATGCCGGAGAAGAGCATCACCCCGTTGGGGCCCTTGGTGACGGCGACCCAGTTGAGGAGGACGGTGTTGATCATCTGCCCGATGGCGAGCGTCGCCACCGCGAAATAGATCGAGACGAGCCGCATGGTCGGCAGCGCCACCACCAGGGCGAAGAGCGCGGCGACCAGTCCGGCGGCCGGCAGGCCCCACAGGAAGCCGAGCTTCAGATCGGTGCCCATCAGCGCCGCGACATAGGCGCCGATGCCGTAGAAGGCGGCATGCCCCAGGTGCAGGAGGCCCGCGACTCCGGTGACGAGGTGCAGCGACACCGCCAGCAGCGAGAAGATCAGCACCAGATTGGCGACCTGGAAGAAATAGCCCTTGCCGAACTGCGCCAGCGTGAAGGGAGCCACGACGAAGACGAGGACGAGGAGCAGGACGGGCACGACCCATCCCTTGCGAGTGATCTCAGACACGTTCCCTCCCCGCCCCGAAGAGGCCCTGCGGAAAGAAGATCAGGGTGACGATGAGGAAGCCGTAGGCGACCATGTCGGCCCAGTTCGACGAGATGAAGGTGGTGGCGAGCCCTTCCGAGAGGCCGAGCAGCAGGGCGCAGATCACCGCGCCGGGGATCGAGGAGAGCCCCCCCATCACCATCGCGACGAAGGCCTTGATGCCGGGGACGAAGCCCATCGCCGGGAAGATCGCGCCGTAATAGAGCCCGACCAGGATGCCCGCGCCGGCGCCCATCATCGAGCCGATGGCGAAGGTGGTGACGATCGTGCGGTCGGTGTCGATGCCGACGTATTTGGCGCCGAGCGGATTGGCCGAGACGGCGCGGATCGACAGGCCGACGCGGGTCTTGGTCAGGAGATACTGGAGCCCGCCCAGCATCAGCGCCGCCACCACGAAGATGATGACGTCGCCGGTGACGATGGTGACCGGGCCGATCGCGATCGGCTTGTTGATCAGATATTCGAAGGGCAGCGTCTGCATCTGCGAGCCGAAGGCGATCTCCAGCCCCTCGCGGGCGACGATCGAGACGGCGAGCGACGACATCAGCGTCGATTCGCGCATGGCGCGCGACTTCAGCGAGGCCTCGTCGGAGAAGCGGCGGAACGGCTTGAAGGCGATGCGCTCCAGGCCGAAGCCGAGCGCCGCGCCCACCGCCAGCACCACGAAGAGCACCACCAGGAACGGCGGCGCGAAGGCGGTGATGAGGAGGAGACCGGCGAAGGCGCCGACGGTGTAGACCTCGCCATGGGCGAAGTTGACGACGTTGAGAACGCCGAAGATCAGCGTGAAGCCGATCGCCATCAGCGCGTAGATCACGCCCTGTGACAGGCCGATGGCCAATTGCTGAAGATAATAGGGATCGAACACGGCAGCCCCCTTCGTGTCGTGTCGCGAGACGCGGCCGTCGAGCCGTCCCGACGGCGATGGAACGGGGGCGGCGACGCCGCCCCCGGGATCGGATCGATCACTCGGCGACCGGCGAGAAGACGCCGCCGACGACGCGCACCTTGGAGAGCTGCTTCACCGGCTCACGATCGGGACCGAAGGTGGTCACGCCGGTGACGCCGGGGAAGTCCTTGGTGGCGGCGAGCGCGTCGCGGACCGAGGCGCGGGTGGTCTTCGGGTAGGTCTTGACGATCGCGTCGAGCATGATGTTGACCGCGTCGAAGGCCTGGGCCGGGAACTGGCCGGGCTCGGCGCCGCGCGCCTTGACCCACGCCTCGACGAAGCTCTTCACCTCGGGCTTGGGGCTGTTGGGCAGGAAGTTGGTGGTCAGCGACAGGCCTTCCGCGTCGGGGCCGGCGAGTTCGATGAGCTTCTGGTTGTGCGCCGCCGAGGTCGAGAAGACCGGCACGGCGTAGCCGAGCTGCTTCATCTGCTTGAGGAAGTTGGCGCCGTCCTCGTAGAAGAAGCCGGTGTAGATCGCGTCGGGCTTGGCGCGCTCGATCTTGGCGAGGAGCGAGCGGAAGTCCGGGGTGCCGCGGTTGAAGTACTCGGTCATGACGACGGTGCCGCCCTTGGCGGTCAGTTCGTCGGAGAAGTACTTGGTGACGGACTGGCCCCAGTCGGTCTGTTCGGCGATCACCGCGACCTTCTTCAGACCCTTCGACACCATCCAGTCGGCGTTGTAGGGGCCTTCACCGGCCTGAGTGGTGATGTTGCGGAACTGCCATTCCGAGATCTTGGCGTAGTCGGGATGGGAAGCGGTCTGGGAGAGCTGGGGCATGCCCGCCTCCTTGTAGACCTGGGCCGCGGCCATCGAGACGCCCGACGTGAAGTCGCCGAGGACGCCGACGATCTTCTCGTCGTCGACGAACTTGCGGGCGATCGCCACACCTTCCTTGGCGTCCGAACGGCTGTCCTCGTAGACGATCTCGACCTTGACCGGCAGCTTGCCGGAGGCGTTGAAACGGTCGAGGGCGATCTCGGCGGCGGTCTTGAAGTCCTGGCCGTACTGGGCGGTGTTGCCGGTCAGCGGCAGCTGGTAGCCGATCTTGATCGGGTCGGCTGCGAAGGCGGTGCCGGCGAAGGAAAGCGGGGCGACGAGGGCGATCCCGACGAGGGTCCTGCGAGTGACGGTCATGGTCTTTCTCCGCGAAAGGCCCGGGGGCCGAGGTGAGGAACGAACGAAACGAGGGATGCGATCAGGCGGCTTCGCCGGGCTCGACGATCAGACGGCAACAGCCTTCCTCGCCCGGCTTCCAGGTCTCGCCCTTGAAGACGAACCCGGCCGCCTTGAAGAGGCCGCCGTCGATGGCGCCGCCGGCCTTGCACAGGAGTTCGAGATCTTCTTCCGAACGGCCCATCCGCGTCCAGGCGTCCTTGAGTGGACACTTGTGGAACTTGATCTCGAGGCGCTCGTCGTCGCACTGGCGGATCTCCGGCGCGAAGATCACGTCGACGGCGGGAATGCCGGAGATGAAGCGCTCCTTCAGGGCGACGAGGTTCGAGGGACCGAGATCGGCGAATTTCGCGCCCATGGTCACGCCCATGCGGCGGGTCGCCTCGCCGACCAGTTCGACCGCCTTGTCGGTGCCGAAGGCGTCGCGCAGCACGTCGAACATGTTGGCGTAGGCCGCGGCGCGCATGTCGAAGGCGCCCTGGAGCCATTCGATGGGAACCATGCGGCCCGACGGGCTGGTCTCGGTCATGGAAGTCGCTTCCTTCTGTTCTCGGGGTCGAACGGCGCGGGCCGGCGTCATGCCGGCTCGCGGGAATCCTTGAATCGGTACCAGGCCAACATCGCCGGAGCGACGAGCGTGGCGACGGCGTGGAGCGGATAGGGCCGCACCGAGGTGACCGGCACCGGCAGATCCTTCGGGTCGGCGCCGTCGAGGGCATCGGCGAAGACCGGGCCGAGCGCCGTCGACAGGGCGACGCCGCGCCCGTTGCAGGCGGCCCAGGTCCACAGACCCTCGTCGACGCGGTGGAAGCGCGGCATGCGATCGGCGGTCATGCCGATGCGGCCGTTCCAGACGAAATCGAAGGTCGGAACCCCCATCTGCGGGAAGATCTTCCCGAGCCGCTCGCCGACCAGCGCCTTCAGGCGCCGTGCCCCGTCGAAGGGCAGGATCAGGGCTCCGCCGGTCACCAGACGGCCGCGCGCGTCCCAGCGGAAGAAGCGCAGATCGCCATGGGTGTCGGAGAGCGCCTGACGGCCGGGGAGGACGCTCGCGCGGACCGCGTCCGGCTGCGGCGCCGTCGCCATCTGCCAGGAGAGCACCGGGATCAGCGAATGGGCGATGCGCGGCGCGAGACCGGGGGTGAAGGCGTCGGTATAGCCGTTGGAGGCGAGCAGCACGCGGTCGGCGACGACGCGGCCGGTCGGTGTCGTCACCACCCACCCGGCCGGGGTCTTCTCGAGCGAGCGGGCCGGGGTGCCCTCGTAGAGGCGGACACCGGCGGCGAGCCCCGCGTCGGCGAGGCCTCGGGCGAAGGCGAGCGGATTGACGTGGCCGCCGGAGGTGTTGAGCATGCCGCCGTACCAGTCGGTCGAGCCGATCAGGGCGGCGGTCTCGGCGCGGTCGAGCAGGCGCACCGGGGCGCCGCGCCGGGCCCAGGCCTCGACACGGGCGGCGGAGAGCTTCACGCGGCCGGGCGAATGGGCCGGCTGGAACCAGCCGGTCTGTTCGGCCTCGCAGGCGATGGCGTGGCGGCGGACGAGGTCGAAGAGATTGCCTGCGCTGTCGGCGACGAGTCGGGCGAAACGTTCGCCGGTCTCGCCATGGGTCCGCGCCATGGTGTCGGGTTCGGCGCCGGTCATGGTCGGGATGACCTGACCGTTGTTGCGGCCGGAGGCGCCCCAGCCGACCGCCGCCGCCTCGACCACCACCACAGAGCGGCCGCGTTCGGCGAGCGCCAGGGCGGTGGAGAGGCCGGTGAAGCCCGCGCCGACGATCGCCACGTCGGCCCGCACCTCGCCCGCGAGCGGCGCCGTCGCGGCGCGGGCGGGCGTCACCCCGGCCCAGAGCGACGGCGGAAAGGACGGCGGGGTCGAGGCGTTCATCGGTTCGGGCTCCCGAGCTGCGAATGGAGGATCAAGCCGCCACCGCGTCGATTTCCAGGCAGCCGTCGAAGAAGTCGACCGCGGCGCGCGCGTGCAGCTTGGTCGAGTCGAATACAGGAAGAACCGAATCCTTCTCCTCGATCAATAGTCCAATTTCGGTACAGCCGAGGATCACGCAATCGGCTCCCTGTGTCTTCGCATATTCGATGATGTCGATGTAACTCTTGCGCGAGGTTTCCTTGACGATCCCGCAGCAGAGTTCATCGAAGATGATGTCGTGGACGACGGTGCGATCCTGCTCCTCCGGCACCATCGCGTCGAGCCCGAAACGTTCGCGGAGGCGATCACGATAGAAACTCTGTTCCATCGTGTAGCGGGTCGCGAGCAACAACGGCTTCTTCATGCCGGCGGCGACCAGATCGCGGCCGACCACGTCGACGATGTGGATCAGCGGCACGCCGGTGTTGCGGGCGACGTGATCGGCGACAAGATGCATGGTGTTGGTGCAGATCAGGAGGCAGCCGGCACCGGCGCCGGCGAGACCTCGTCCGACCTCGGCCAGACGTTCCTCGGCGAGATCCCATCGTCCCGCCTTCTGCATCGTGACGATTTCGTCGAAATTGACCGAGTGCATCAGAATGTCGGCCGAGACCAGGCCGCCATGGCGCAGTCGAACCAACTCGTTGATCTCGCGATAATAGGTCGCGGTGCTTTCCCAGCTCATGCCGCCGATCAGGCCGATGGTGCGAGACACGCGTCTTCTCCGTTTCTTGAACCTTTCGAAGACGGTAGAACGATCGGCGCGAAATGGATGCGCGTTGTTTGCACCTTTTTCGATCATTCACACAAATTCATCGCGTGATATACGTTTTCGACGCGATGAAATCGTGCAATCTCATTTGACCCTGCAAAGGCCGTGCGTCATGCTGGATGTTCGCGACAAGCGCATTCTCGAAGCCCTCCAGGAGGACGCCGGCGTCGCCGTCGCCGACCTCGCCGACACGATCGGTCTGTCGGTGTCGGCGTGCTGGCGACGGATCAAGGCGCTGGAGGATCACGGGATGATCGCGCGGCGGGTCGTTCTGCTCGACCGGCGCAAGAGCAACGTGGCGACGACGGTCTTCGTCGGCGTGCGCACGTCGCGCCATTCGATCGAATGGCTGGAGGCGTTCCGCAAGGCGATCTCGGACATTCCCGAGATCGTCGAGGCCTATCGGTTGACCGGCGAGATGGACTATCTGCTGCGGCTGGTGGTGCCCAACGTCGACATCTACGACGCCGTCTACAAGCAGCTGATCAGCCGGCTCGACTTCACCGACATCACCTCCTTCATCTCGATGGAGGAGCTGAAGTTCACCACCGCCGTGCCGCTGCGCTACGCGTGAGCCGGCGGGTGGCGCGGAACCGTCGCGGCGCCGCGACGGTTCGCTTCGTCGTACCCTCGTCAGCGCGGCGGGAAGCCGTTGCGGCCGGGGAAGTCGGGGGCGAGGCGGCGGGCGTTGGGCATCTTCAGCCACAGGCGATAGAGCAGACGCCGACGGGTCGGATCCTCGTCGTCCTCGAAGCCGGTGCGCGAATGGAGCACGGCGTAGTTGTTGGCGAACTGCATGTCGCCCGGCTCGAGCATCATGTCGAGGCGCAGGCGCGGATCATGGATGATCGAATCGAAGAGATCGAGCGCCTCGGTCTCCACCCGCGAGATCGGCAGACCGCGCAGCTCCTGACCCAGCTCGATATATTGCCGCAGGTAGCGGCAGCTCAGCTTGCCCTCGTGGTAGCTGAAGATCGGCGACAGGCTCGGCAGGTCCTCGCCGAGGTGATCGAAATAGAGCGGGCGGTAGAACAGCCCCAGGAATTCGGGGTGATGGGCGACGATCTCGTTGTAGATGGCGCCGGCGGCGACGAGACTGCTCAAGCCGCCCGACTTGGCCTTGCGGATGCAGAGCAGGCCGACCACGTCGGAGAGGTCGGTGTGATAGGGCAGATAGGCGTTGGTCTCGTAGACGCGGGTGCGCTTGTCGGCGAGATCGCCGACGTTGGCGACGCGGCCGAGGAGATCGCCGGCGGGGTTCTGGAGGACGGGCGTGCCGAGATGCAGGCCGAGCCCGTAATAGAGGAGGGTCATGTCGACCTCGCCGTAGCGATCGGCCGGCAGACCGCGCAGGACCAGGAAGCCGCGACCGTTCTCCAGTTCGTCGGCGAAGGCGGCGAGCATGTCTTCACAGCCGTCGAGCGGGAAGTCCGCCCGGGTGAACTGGCCGAGCCCGAGGCCGCGCCGCTTCACGCCCTGCAGGGCACCATCGAGCGCCGTCAGCAGCCGCTCGGACAGGGGCGAGATCCAATCGGTGGACGAGGCCAGTTCGCTGCCCTTCCAGGCGGCCGGTCCGGTGATCTTCTCGCGCAGGACGACTGACATGAACACTCTCTCCATGGGTTGGGGGAGGCCGGCCGACGCGACGTGCCGCCGGGCGCCCGAACGACCGGGCGCGGCCTGTGCCGAAGAGTGTTGATGCAGAAGTTTTGCAATGCTAATCCGAAAATCTCTGATGAAACATAAGCAGCGCTTATGATGAAACTCGATCTCAATCTGTTGCTGGTCTTCGAAGCCTTGATGACCGAACAGAACGTGAGCCGGGCGGCGCAGCGCCTCGGACGCTCGCAGCCGGCGGTCAGTCAATCGCTGGCGCGACTGCGCGACTGGTTCGCCGATGCGCTCTTCGTCCGCACGCCGCAGGGGCTCGCGCCGACGCCGCGCGCGCGCCAGGTCTGGGCGGAATGTCAGGAGCCTCTCAACCGCCTGCGCGAGACCTTCGACCAGCGCCGCTTCGATCCGCGCGCCTCGCGCCTGAAGATGACCTTCGGCGCGGCGGAGGACGTCGAATTCGTGTTGCTGCCCGGGATCATGGAGGCGCTCGGCCGGGATCTCTACGACGCCAGTTTCGACGTGCAGCCGACCGACTGGCAATCGGTCACCGACGACCTCTTTCGCGGCCGATGCGACGTCGCCTTCACCATTTCCGGCGCGGTGCCGAACGGGATCTGCAAGGAGACGTTGATCAAGGCGGGGTTTTCCTGCCTCTACGATCCGGCGCTGGTGACGCCGACGGCGCCGCACGAGCAGTGGTACGTCGACGCCGAACACCTCGTCGTGACCTTCTCCGACGGGCGTCCGACCTTCATCGCCGACTATTTCGAGAACGCTCAGCGGCTGCGCCGGTGCCGGATCTCGACCCGCGCCATTCTGGCGACGCCGCATTACGTGCAGGGGTCGCATCTGGTGGCGACCATGCCGACGCCGCTCGCCCAGCTCTTCGTCCGGCTTCATCCGCTGGCGATGGTGCCGCTGCCGATCGACGCCAAGATGATCGACTATTCGATGCTCTGGGTCGAGAAGCGCACCCAGGACCCGGCGTTCCGCTGGGTGCTCGAGCGGATCCGGCGATGGGCGGCGGAGCGATCGGAACCGGCCGCGTGAGGCGGCGGCTCAATCCTCCGCGAGATTGTCGAGGATCTGCGCCAGGGTGGCGTTGAGGCGGGTGATCTGGGCGTCGCTGAGGCCGACGTAGGAGCGGGCGAAGAGGCGCGCCGTGACCTCCTCCATGCGGTGGATGAGATCAGCGCCGGCGGGCGTCAGCTCGACCTCGGTGACGCGGCCGTCCTCGGCGTGGGTCGAGGTCTCCACCAGGTTCTCCGCCTTCATCCGCGTCATGATGCGGGTCAGCGTCGGCAGTTTGATGATGGCGTGGGTCGAGATCTCCGACAGGCTCGACTTGCCGTGCACCTTCAGAATGAAGAGGACGCGCCAGGTCGGAATGTCCGAGCCGACCTTCTTCAGCGCCTTTTCCATCTGTTGCTGGTAGGTGCCTTGGACGCGGGCCAACCAATAGAACGGGAAATCGAGGTAGCTGAACTCGTCCTCGGAGGGGATGTAGCGCCGCAGTCTCTTCGTCACCACCATCGCGTCGTCCCGTCTACCCCTGTCGCGCCCGCGACGGGGCGCCCGCCCGGAGGGGCGAACCATCGCTCCGGGCGCGCTTCAACAATCATCTCGAGAGGTCCGGGGCAAGATCCACTTTCGCGCGATCCTCTCGGGAGAGGCGCCGTGGATCTCCCCCGGTCTCGGGCTCACCAGCTCGGGCCACGCTCGGCGTGCATCTTGCGCAGCATGGCGTGGAAGAACTTCTGGGCGAAGTCGTCCTCGCGGATCAGCATGGCGGTGAGATCGGCGCAGCGGGTGCGCACCGCGTCGGGCAGCACCGTGTCCTCGCCGCCCATGGAATCGGCCAGCGACTGGATCTCGGCGGCGCGCTGCACGGTCCACAGAAGGAAGAAGGTCTTGGCGACCGTGCTCTCGCCGACGGCGATGCCGTGGTTGCGCAGGACCAGGATGTGCTTGTCGCCGAGGCTCGCCAGCATGCGCTCCTTCTCGTCGGCGAAGAGGGTGATGCCCTCGAAGGTGTGATAGCCGATGCGGCCGAAGAGCTGGGCGCCGTAGAAGTCGTCGTGGGTGAAGCCGCGCTTCTTCTGGACCACCGCCGAGATCGGCGTGGTGTGGGTGTGGACGACGCAGTGAATGTCCTCGCGGGCGCCGTGGATCGCCGAATGGAGCGCGAAGCCGGCGGGATTGGCGTCGTAGTTGGAGGGCTCGACCTTGCGGCCGTCGAGGCCGACCTTGAGCAGGTTCTCCGGCGTCACCTCGTCGTAGTTGAGCCCGAAGGGATTGACGAGATAGTGCTCGCTCGGGCCGGGCAGGCGCGCCGAGATGTGGTTGAAGATCGTCTCGGTCCAGCCGAACCAGTCGACCAGATGATAGAACTCGGCCAATTCGCAGCGCAGCGCCCATTCGGCCTCGGAGACGGGCTGGGGCTTCGGCATCGGGGTGACGGGAGCGTTCATGCGACGTCCTTTCGCGACGAGGGTCCGTCGGCTTCGGCGCGCGACTTGGCGGCGCGGAAACGGACCAGATCGAGGATGGTGCGGGTGCGGGGCATGGCGAGCCCCTTCAGTTCGGCCAGTTCGGCGACGGCGTCGCCGATGGCGGCGAGCTCGAGGGGCAGGCCCTTGTCGTAGTCCTGGAGCATGGAGGTGCGGATGTCGCCCATGCTCGCGCCCATCGCCAGGAACGCGTCCGGGTCGAGATCCATGCGGGCGCCGTGCGCGGCGGCGGTGACGAGCGCCTCGTCGAGCAACTGACGGGCGACATGGCTCAGCGTCGGGTCGGTGTAGATCTCGCGCAGGGTGGCGCCGGTCAGCACCGACAGCGGATTGGAGGTGATGTTGCCGATCACCTTGGTCCACAGCGGGTCACGGATGCGGGCGCTGACCTCGGTGGCGATGCCGGCGGAGCGCAGCACGGCGGCGAGCGCCTCGACGCGGGCGGTGACGGTGTGGTCGATCTCGCCGACGACCATGCGCAGGGGATTGGTGGAGCGCGCGACGCCGGGGCCGAGGCGCTCGGCGGTGACGTAGGTGACCGCGCCGATGATGCGGTCGAGCGGCATCTCGGCCTTGAGCCGGCCGCCGGGATCGACGGCCTCGACGGCGCTGCCGGCATGGCGGCCGGGGACGCCCTCGAAATACCACCAGGGAATGCCGTTGACGACGGGGACGACCAGCGTCCCCTCCCCCACCACCGGCAGGACGGCGCGGGCGAGGGTGGCGTGATCGGTCGCCTTGGCGCAGATCAGCACCGCGTCCTGCGGCCCCAGTTCGTCGGCCGATCCGGCGGCGACGCGGGCGTGATGCGTGCCCTCGCGATCGGTGAGGGTGAGGCCGTCGGCCTCGATGGCGGCGCGGGTCGCGCCGCGCGCGACCACGCTCACCTCATGGCCGGCGACCGCGAGACGGGTCGCCAGCGTGGTTCCGATGGCTCCGGCGCCCGCGATGCAGACACGCCATCGTCCGTCTCGATCGGCCGTCGCGGTCATGCGGTCAGCATCTCCTGATGGCGCGAGGTCTTGCCGAGATAGGCGGCGACGATGCGCGGGTCGTCGGCGAGCTCGGCGGCCGGGCCCTCCATCGCCACGCGGCCCAGTTCGAGCACATAGGCGTGGTCGGCGACCTTGAGGGCGGCGCGGGCGTTCTGCTCCACCAGGAGGATCGAGACGCCGGTGCGCTTCAGTTCGGCGATGATCTGGAAGACGTCGCGCACCACCAGCGGCGCGAGACCGAGGCTCGGCTCGTCGAGCATCAGGAGGCGCGGCTTGCCCATCAGGGCGCGGCCGAGCGCCAGCATCTGCCGTTCGCCGCCGGAGAGCGTGCCGGCGAGCTGGCGATGGCGCTCCCACAGGCGCGGGAAGCGGCCGTAGACGTCGCGCAGCGTCTCGTCGGCGTCGTAATGGGGGTCGCGGTGGCGGCGGAAGCCGCCGAGCACCAGATTGTCCTCGACCGTCATGGTGGCGAAGAGGGCGCGCTGTTCCGGCACCAGGGCGATGCCGGCGGCGATCATCCGGGCGATGGTCGGCGACGAGGTCTCCGCCCCGTCGACGGTGATGGCGCCGCGCGAGGGCAGGATCCCCATCAGGGCCGAGAGGAGCGTGGTCTTGCCGGCGCCGTTGGGGCCGATCACCGTGGCGATGTGGCCCTCGGGCACGTCGAGCGAGACGCCGGAGACGGCTTCGATCGGGCCGTAGGAGACCGAGAGATCGCGGACCGAGAGGAGCGGCGGCGTGGTCGGAGCGAGCGCGGTCATTCGACGCCTCCCAGATAGGCCTCGAGAACGGCCGGGTTCGACTGGATCTCGGCCGGAAGGCCCTCGGCGATCTGGCGGCCGAAGTCGACGACGAGGACGCGGTCGGCCAGTTCCATGACGAAGTCCATGTCGTGTTCGACGAGGACGATCGCCATGCCTTCCGCGCGCAGCCGTCCGAGCAGTTCGGCGAGCGCCTCCTTCTCCCGGAAGCGCAGGCCGGCGGCCGGCTCGTCGAGGAGCAACAGGCAGGGATCGGAGGCGAGCGCGCGGGCGATCTCGAGGATGCGCTGCTGGCCGAGGGCGAGGCTGCCGGCCTCGGCGGCGGCATATTCGCCGAGACCGACGCGGGTCAACTGACGCTCCGCCTCGGCGAGGAGCGCGGCCTCCTCGGCGCGGTCGAGGCGCAGCATGGCGGCGGCGATGCCGTCGCTGCCGCGCAGATGGGCGCCGAGGGCGACGTTCTCGAGCGCGCTCATGGTGGGCAGCAGCTTGACGTGCTGGAAGGTGCGGGCGAGGCCGTCCTTGGCCACCTCGCGGGAGGGGAGACCGTCGATGCGACGTTCGCGGAAGACGATCTCGCCGGAGGTGGGCGCGTCGACGCAGGAGAGCTGATTGAAGAGCGTGCTCTTGCCGGCACCGTTGGGACCGATCACCGCGAGGATCTCGCCGGCGGCGACCGAGAAGCTCAGGTCGTCGTTGGCGACGAGACCGCCGAAGCGACGGGTGACGCCGCGCGCCTCCAGGATGGTGGTGCCGCGCGGCGGCATCGGACAGCGCGGCAGCGGCTCGACGGCGGCGAGATCGGCGCCGGCCGGGGCGATCGAGACGTGCGGCAGGCGGGCACGGACCGCCTCGACGAGGCGCCCGGTCAGGCCCGACGACATCTCGCGCATCACCACGACGATCAGGAGACCGAAGACGATCTGCTCGAAGTTGCCGACGCGGCCGAGGAGATGGGGCAGGAGATCCTGCAGCCATTCCTTGAGCATGACCACGGTGGCGGCGCCGACGACCGCGCCCCAGACCTGACCGACACCGCCGATCAGCGCCATGAACATGTAGTCGATGCCGGCCTGCAGGCTGAAGGGCGCGGGGGCGACGAAGCGCTGGGTGTGGGCATAGAGCCAACCGGCGATCGAGGCGAAGACGGCGGCGGTGAGGAAGGCCGTCATCTTGGCGCGGAACGTGTCGACGCCCATGGATTCGGCCATGATCTGGCCGCCGCGCAGGGCGCGGATGGCGCGGCCGGGGCGGGAATCGAGCAGGTTGAGGGTGACGATCACCGCGACGATCACGACGCCCCAGATCAGCCGGAAGAGTTCCTCGCCGCGATCGAGCGTGAGGCCGAAGAGGTCGAGGGCCGGGATCCCGGAGATGCCGGTGTGACCGCCGAAGGCCTCGATCGTGCCGAAGAGATAATAGAGCGACAGGCCCCAGGCGATCGTGCCGAGCGGCAGATAATGGCCGGAGAGACGCAGGGTGATCGCGCCGAGGATGCCGGCGACGGTCAGCGTGATGACGAGGCCGAGCACCAGACCGGCGATCGGTGAGCCGGCGAAGAACGAGAGGCCGAACGGCAGATCGGCGGGCTGGAACGTCGCCATCACGGCGGCGGAATAGGCGCCGATGCCGACGAAGGCGGCCTGGCCGAAGCTGGTCATGCCGCCGACCCCGGTCAGGAGCACCAGGCCGAGCGTGACCAGGGCGGCGATGCCGATGTTGTCGGCCAGCGTCACCTGATAGTCGGTGAGGACGAGCGGCAGAAGGGCGACGATCGGGATCGCGGCCACCACCGACCATCGGGCGGGCGCGCGCAGAATGGTGCGGGCGCGGTGAGGCAGGGCGAGCGGGCTCATTCTTCGTCCTCGACGCGGGTGTGGGCGAGCGAACGCCAGACGAGCACGGGCAGGAGGAGGGTGAAGACGATCACCTCCTTGTAGCTCGACGCCCAGAAGGTGGAGAAGGCCTCGGCCTGCCCGATGAAGAGCGCTCCGAGCGCCGCCACGGGGAAGCTGGTCAGACCGCCGATGATGGCGCCGACGAAGCCCTTCAGCGAGATGATGAAGCCGCTGTCGTAGTAGATCGTGGTGATCGGGGCGATCAGGATGCCGGAGAGGACGCCGATCGCGGCGGCGAGGGTGAAGGAGGCGCGGCCGGCGAGATCGGGCGAGATGCCGACCAGTTCGGCGCCGAGCCGGTTGACCGCCGTCGCCTGGAGGGCGCGACCGTAGAGGGTCTTGCCGAAGAAGACCCAGAGGCCGCCCATCAGGGCGAGCGTGGCGACGATCACCCACAGCGTCTGGCTGGCGATCATCGCCGGGCCGATCTCGAAGAAGGCGTCGGAGAAGGGCTCGGTCTTGCCACCCTCGGGGCCGAACATCAGAAGGCCGGTGCCGACCAGGGCGACGTGGACGGCGATCGAGACGATCAGCAGCACCAGCGAGTGGGCGGCGGCGATCGCCTGGAAGAAGACGCGGTAGAGCAGCGGCCCGAGCGGCACCACCAGGGCGATGGTGAGGAGGGCCTGGGCGAACATGCCGATCCGGTCGAGCGGGAGGACCTTGGTGAGCACCAGCGCCAGCGCCGCGACGGCGAGCAGGCCGAGCGTTCCGTGCGGCCAGGGTTCGCGCCCCTTGGAGCGCCAGACCTTCACCGCGTCCATCAGCGTCGCGACCACCGCGAGCGCGAAGACGAGCCAGCCCAGCTGGACGGCGCGGCCGGACTGCATGGCCGCCATGGTGAGGGCGGCGAAGGCGACGAATTCGCCTTGCGGGATGAGGAGAATGCGGGTCACCGAGAAGACCAGCATGATCGACAGGGCGAGCAGGGCATAGACGGCACCGTTGGTGACGCCGTCCTGGCCCAGCAGCATGACGATCTGCATGTTCATGGCGGACTTCCTTCCGGAACGACGGGAGGCGGGGCGAGAGGGAGAGCGGCGAACCGCCCTCCCGGTCGCATCACTTCAGGAGCTTCCACTGGCCGCCGGAGACGGTGATCAGCTCGAGGCCGCGCTGATCGAAGCCGGAGTGGTCCGCGGGCGAGAGGTTGTAGACACCCTGGGTGCCGGCCAGTTCCTTGACGCCCTCGAGGGCGGTGCGCAGCGCGGCGCGGAACTCGGGGGTGCCGGGCTTGGCGGTCTTCAGGGCGACCGGGATGACGCTCTCGAGCATCAGGCCGGCGTCGTAGACGTTGGCGCCGAAGGTGGCGGGCTTGGTGCCGTAGGCCTTCTCGTAGGCGGCGACGTAGTCGACGGCGAGCTTCTTGGAGACGTTGGTGTCCGGAATGTCGTCGAGAACCAGCATCAGCGACGCGGCGAGGATGGTGCCCTCGACCTTCTTGCCGCCGAGCTTGAGGAAGTCCGGCAGCGCGGCGCCGTGGGTCTGGTAGATCTTGCCGCGATAGCCCTGGTCGAACAGCGTCGTCTCGGGCAGCACCGAGGACGAGCCCGGGGCGGCGATCAGCACCGCGTCGGGACGGGAGGCGGTGACCTTGAGGCCCTGCGCGGTCAGCGAGGTGTCCTGACGCTGGAAGCGCTCGGCGGTGACCACCTTGATGCCCTTGGCGGTGGCGCCCTCGGTGAAGACCTTGAGCCAGTTGTCGCCGTAGGGGTCGGCGGTGCCGATGAAGCCGACCGTCTTGATGCCGGTCTTGGCCATGTGCTCGAGCAGCTTGTCGGCGACGAGACCGTCGTTCTGGGTGGTCTTGAACACCCACTTCTTCGGCTCGGTCATCGGCAGGATGATCGCGGCGCTGCCGACCGGGGCGAGCATCGGCGTGCCGCTCTCGGCGGCGAAGTTGATCACGCCCATGGCGTTCGGCGTGCCCGACGGACCGATGATGGCGTCGACCTTCTCTTCCGAGATCAGCTTCTTGAAGGCGGTGACGGTGGCGGTCGGGTCGGAAGCATCGTCGAGGGCGATGTATTCGATCGACTGGCCGCCGGCCGACTTCGGCAGCAGCGCGACGCTGTTCTTCTGAGGAATGCCGACGAGCGCGATCGGGCCCGACGACGACGTCACGACGCCGATCTTGACCTGGGCGGCGGCCGGGACGACGGCGAGGGCGCCGAGGAGGAGCGAGAGGGCGAGAGGCTTGGCGATCAAAGGACTTCTCCTCGTATGGTCGTCGGCCGAGCAGGACGGGCGGACGAAGGCGGTGGAGTGCGATCGGTCGGCCGAGGCACGGCGGAGAAGCGGACACGGGTCGTCGTCCACCCGCGAAGCCGAAGCCTCGCGGGCCTCGAGCCCACAATCGTTTTCACCTGGTACGTCGACCGTTCCCCGAAACGTCGGGGACGCTTCCTCCCTCGGGAGGACCACGGCTCGGGAGGTCGTTGTCTCTCGATCCGTGATTTCACGGACATCAAACCGCGATCCCCGGACCCCGTCAACAGGAGGAACTGCTTTTCGATGCGAAATTATACGTACCGCGATGCCGCAAATTTCAGCAATAGGGTATTTTTCACGCAATTTGCAGCGCAATAATGCGTGGTATCCCTTATGGGGTTACCCTTATAAAACCGTTGTTCTTCAATACTTTGAGAACCGTCGGCGCCATCTCGAAAGAGCTTTGTGCGGTGCCCACGAGTGCCCGGATTCGACTGAAAATTCGTGCAGACGGCCGATTCATCGCTTCCAAGATCATTTGACTAATCAAGTAATTTGGGCCAGCCTCGACAGCGTGGATCGAAGCGACGGCCCGAACGGGGCGTCCGCCCGCGACGGGTTCGACCCCACGACGACGTTCCTCCGGACGAACCCTTGCGACGCGACGCCTCCGGCGCCGCGACCGGGCGGTCGCGTCCCGACGAACGCCGACCCGGACACGGAGACGATGGACAAGATGACCCGAGCGTCGCTGCGCACCGCCGCGCCCGCCCCCGCCGACGACCTTCCCGACCTCCTCGCGGAGATCCGGTCGCGTCGCAAGGAATTCGAGGCCCAGCGCTTCATCTCGCAGGACATCATCGAGCGCTTCCGCGCCCTCGGCGTCTATCGGGCGCTGGTGGCCAAGCGGTTCGGTGGCGACGAGGTTTCGCCCGCCGAGTTCTGCCGCCTGATCGAGACCATCGCCACCGCCGACGGTTCGGCCGGATGGGTCGCGAGCTTCGGCATCGGCGGCGTCTATCTGGCCGCGCTGCCGGTCGAGACGCTCGAGAAACTCTACGCGAACGGCCCCGACGTGGTCTTCGCCGGCGGCATCTTCCCGCCGCAGCCGGCGCCCCGGGTCGAGGGCGGTTTCCAGGTCTCCGGCCGCTGGAGCTGGTCGAGCGGGTCGATGGGCGCCGACGTGGTCGGCGTCGGCATCGCGCCGAAGTCGGACACCGGCTCGAGCCTGCCGCGCATGGCGGTGATGCCGAAGTCCTCGGCGCGGATCGAGAAGAACTGGGAGGTCTCCGGCCTCCTCGGCACCGGCAGCCACGATCTCGTCGTCGAGAACGTGGTGGTGCCGGAGGAATGGACCTTCGTGCGCGGCGGCGGGGCGAGCCTCGACGAGCCGCTCTACCGCTACCCGGCGCTCGCCTTCGCCACCCAGGTGCTGGCCGTGGTCGCGCTCGGCATCGCCCGTTCGGCGATCGACGAGGTGATCGCGATGGCCGCCGGCCGCGCCTCGGTCACCGGCGCGCCGAAGCTCGGCGACCGCGTCTACGTGCAGCTCGAGATGGCCAAGATCGAGGCGGAGCTGCGCGCCGCGCGGGCCTTCTTCTACGAGGCGATCGACGACGTCTGGACCGTGCTCCTCGCCGGTGAGACGCCGACGCCCGATCAGGTCTCGATGTTGCGTCTCTCCTCGACCCATGCCACCCGGGTCGGCGCCGACGTCGCCCGTCGCGCGCAGATGCTGACCGGCATGACCGGCGTCTACGAGGCGAGCCCGCTCGCCGCGCAGGTGCGCGACGTCCAGGTCGTCACCCAGCACGCCTTCATGGGCGACATCACCTATCAGAACGCGGGTGCCATGCTGTTCGGCCTCGCCCCCCTTCCCGGCTACCTCTGACCCTTCGGAGACGATCCATGAGCGACAAGAAGCCCCTCCGCACCCTGTTCTGCATCGGCGTCAACCAGAACTTCTTCGACGCCACCCAGGCCGAGGCCAAGGACGTGTGGGTCGCCTTCTCGGCGATGATGAACGGCATCGGCAAGCTGCCGGGCGTCAAGGTTCTCGGCAATCTCGACGACGACCAGATCATGGTCGGCCCGTCGCTGAACTGGCCGTGGACCACCTATGTGCTCGCCGACGTGCCGGACATCGAGACGGTGACCGCCGCCTGCAACCTCTTCCGCGTCACGCCGGTCGGCGACGGCACGTACAAGCTGTGGAAGTACATGCGGGTCGAGGCCCGGGTCGGCCGCGAGCTCGTCATTCCCGAATGAGCCGCCGCGCCTGACGCTCGCGCCCGGGGAATGCCCCGGGCGCCCCATCGCCATCTCGAGAGGATTTCGATCATGCAACAGGTCGCCGTCGTCACCGGCGCCGCCCAGGGCCTGGGCCGTTCCATCGCCGAGGCGCTGCATCGCGCCGGATACCGCGTCGCGGTCACCGACGTCGCCGTCGCCGGCGTCGCCGAGGTCGCGACCGCGCTCGATCCCTCCGGCGAGACCGCGATGGCGCTCGCCCTCGACGTCACCTCGAAGGCCGATTTCGAGGCGGCGCTGGCGGCGATCCTGGCGAAGTGGGGCGCGCTCCACGTCGCCGTCAACAATGCCGCGCTGACCCCGACCACGCCGGTGATGAAGATCACCGCGGAGGAATTCGACCGGGTGCTGGCGGTCAATCTGCGCGGCACGCTGTTCGGCTGTCAGGTGTTCGGCGCCCATCTGGCTGCGGCCGGATATGGACGGATCGTCAATCTCGCCTCGCTCGCCGGGCAGAACGGCGGCACCGCCTCGGGTGCGCACTACGCCTCCTCCAAGGGGGCGATCCTGACGCTCACCAAGATCTTCGCCCGCGAACTGGGCGCCTCCGGCGTCACGGTCAACGCGGTCGCGCCGGGGCCGATGGATCTGCCCTCGGTTCATGCCCTGGTGCCGGCGGAGAAGCTCGCCAAGATCGTCGAGACGATCCCGGTGCGCTCGCTCGGCGACCCCGACTTCGTGGCCGACACCGTCGTCCACCTCGCCTCCCCGGCCGCCGGTTTCGTCACCGGCGCCGCCTGGGATCTCAACGGCGGCCTCTTCATGCGCTGAAGACCCCGCCTCCCCGCCTTGCCCACGAGGTTTCGGGATGCTCGACGTCAAACGCTTTCGCGACGGGATGGCGCTGCTCGGCAGCGCCGTCAACGTCGTCACCACCGACGGACCGGCCGGTCGCGCCGGCTTCACCGCCACCGCCGTGTGCTCGGTCACCGACACGCCGCCGACCCTGATCGTCTGCCAGAACAAGGGCTCTTGGACGCACCGCTTCTTCGCCGAGAACGGGGTGCTCTGCGTCAACCTCCTGGCCGCCGATCAGGAAGGGCTCTCCGGTCTCTTCGCCTCCCGCGAGGTGACCATGGAGGAGCGGTTCGAACAGGTCGCCTGGGACCGGCTCGCGACCGGCAGCCCGGCGCTCGCCGGGGCGCTGGTCAACTTCGACTGCCGCATCGCCGCGATCCAGGACGTCGGCACGCATTCCGTCTTCTTCTGCGACGTGCTCGACATCCGGCGCGGCGCCGCCTCGGGCGGTCTCGTCTACTTCGATCGCGGCTATCACCACCTGCCCCAGGCGGTGCGCGCGGCGTCGTGACCCCGCGCCGTCGGGCGCCGGCGGCGATGAGCGATCATGCAGATTTCCACCCTGCTCGATTTCTCATCAATCGCCGCCACAAGACGCTTGACGATACGTGGTATCCCGAATTACGGTAATATTCATCTAATTCGAAGCTGCACGATGGTTCCGGTTTCCGGGCCATCTGCCGAAGAGGACGAGATCCCATGGACGGCGACGACGCGATCCTGATCGAGCGGTTCGACCTCGGCGGCGACGGCCTGCGCGTGGCGATCAAGGACACGATCGACATCGCCGGCCATGCCACCCGCGGCGGCTCCGGCGCGCTCGCCGACGCGCCCGCCGCGACCGAACATGCCGAGGTGGTGGCGCGCGTCCTCGACGCCGGCTGCCGGATCGTCGGCCGCGCCAACATGCACGAGCTCGCCTATGGCGTGACCGGCATCAACGCCCACACCGGCACGGCGCTGAACCCGCGCTTTCCCGATCGCATCCCCGGCGGCTCGTCGAGCGGCTCGGCGGCGGCGGTGGCGGCGGGATACGCCGACTTCACCCTCGGCTCCGACACCGGCGGCTCGATCCGCATTCCCGCCTGCTGCTGCGGCGTGGTCGGCTTCAAGCCGAGCTTCGGCCGGGTCTCGCGCAAGGGGGCGGCGCCGGCGGTCACCTCGCTCGACTGCGTCGGCCCCTTCGCCGACGACGTGGCGACGGTGATCCGGGCGATGGAGATCATCGATCCGACCTTCGTGGCCGAGACGCTCGATCACGCGCCAGTGCTCGGCTCGCTCGCGGTCGCGGCGTCGGAGGAGGTCGCGGACGCGGTCGCCGGCGCGCTCGCCACCAGCGGCGTGGCGCTGACCGACCGCACCGTTCCCGGCTTCGTCGACGCCTTCGACGCGGGGATCAAGATCATCGCCGCCGAGACCTGGGCCGCCTTCGGCGCGCTCACCGCCTCGCCGGCCATGGGCGCCGACGTGCGCGCCCGCCTGCTCGCCGCCTCCAAGGTCACGGCCGAGGAACTCGCGGCGGCGGAAGCGGTGCGGAGCCGGGTGAGCGCGGCGGTCGACGCGGCGCTCGCGGGTGTCGACGCGCTGGTCCTGCCGACCATGCCGGAAGTGCCGCCGACCCTCGAGGAGGCGACCGACGCGCGCGCCGCGATCTCGATCACCGCGCTGGTGCGCATCTTCAATCTCACCGGCCATCCGGCCGTGTCGTTGCCGATCCGGACCGCGCGCGGTCTGCCGGCCGGGATCCAACTGGTCGGACGGAAGGGGGACGACGCGCGTCTCCTCGCCGTCGCGGCCGCGCTCGAGGCGGGCCTCGCCCGCCACGACGCCTCGGCCTCCGGCCGAAGCGACTGATCCGTCGCGGCGCGTCCGCGCGCCGTCGAACCGCTCCGGCGCGCTCGCGCGCCGAGGCGAACCGCACCCCCTCGTCACTCGTTCGGGCCCGAAACACGCGTTTCGGGCGAGGAGCCCCCATGTCCGCGTCGTCCCCCGCCCCTCTCGATCTCGCCGGCCTCGCCGCGCGGCTCGACGTCCTGGAGACGGCGACGGCGGCGCGGGCCTGCCTCACCCGCTACATGCGGCTCTGCGACGTGCTCGACGGGTCGTGCGATCTCGACGAACTGGGCGCGCTCTTCACCCGTGACGCGGTCTGGGAGGGACGCGGCTCGCGCTACGCCACTGCCTTCGGCCGCCACGAGGGCCGGGCGGCGATCGCCGCCTTCATCGGCTCCTACCAGAGCCCGACCCCGCATTTTCGCGCCAACGCCCATTTCCTCACCTCCGAGACGATCGAGGTCGAGGGGGCGGATCGCGCCCACGGCACCTGGCTGATGTTGCAGACCCCGACCTTCTTCGACGGGTCGAGCTTCGTCATGTGCGCCGATCTCGCGGTCGATTTCGCCCGCGAGGACGGACGGCTGCGGATGAGCCGGTTCCGCACCACCAATCTCTGGTCCCGCCCCGTCGGCGACTGGAACCAACCTTCGAGCTTCCCCACCCCCGCGCCGATCGCATCCGCGACGGCGACTCCGACATCGAGGACCGATCGATGACCCTCCCGAACACCCCTCCCGCCCAGGATTGGGCGGCTCTCGCCGAGGACGACCGCGTCGCCTCGTCGATGTACACCAACCCCGCCCTGTTCGAGGCGGAGATGGACACGATCTTCAATCACACCTGGGTGTGGGTGGCGCACGCCTCCGAGCTGCCGCAGCCGGGCGACTACGTCACCTCCTGGGTCGGCCGCCAGCCGGTGATCGTCCAGCGCGACCGCAAGGGCGAGGTCCATGTCCTCGTCAACCGCTGCCGCCATCGCGCCGCGACGGTCTGCGAGGGCCGTAAGGGCAAGGCGGCGAGCCATGTCTGCCCCTATCACGGCTGGGCCTATGCCCAGGACGGGTCGCTGCGCGGCGTGCCCTATCAGAACGGCTACGCGCCCGACTTCGACAAGTCGAAGTTCGGCCTCAAGGCGCTCAGGACCGAGGACTATCGCGGCCTGATCTTCGCGACCTTCGACGACACGATCGAGCCGCTCTCCGACTTCCTCGGCAACGCCAAGCCGTGGATCGACCTGTTCCTGAAGCAGGGCGGCGGCTTCCCGGTGAAGACCATGGGCGAGCATCGCTTCCGCTTCCCCGGCAACTGGAAGATCCAGCTCGAGAACACCACCGACGCCTATCACTTCCCGATCGTCCATCGCTCGTTCATCGACAGTCTCGACGAACAGGCCGAGGAGACCTTCACCTTCCTGGGCGGCACCGGCAAGGTCGAGGATCTCGGCAACGGTCACTCGGTGATGGTGATGATCCCGGAGCTGGTCGACCTCGAGGAGAACCTCGACGCGCCGATCCCCGATCGCTTCCAGCCGCTCGCCGAGGAACTGGCCAAGACCCATTCGCCGGAAGAGGTCGCTCGCATCGTCCGCGCCGTCGGCGGCACCGGCTTCAACATCAACCTGTTCCCGAACGTCGCCTGTTCCATGGCCTTCTTCCGGGTGCTGCGCCCGGTGTCGGTCGAGGAGACCGAGATCCGTCACATCTGCCTCGGCATGGACGGCGGGCCGGAGGCGGCCAATCGGATGCGGATGCGTCTGCACGAGCATTTCCAGGGACCGATGGGCTTCGGCAGCCCCGACGACGCGGAAGCCTGGACGCGCGTCCAGCGCGGCGTCCACGGCGCTCCGGACGTGCCGATCATGGTCAATCGCGGTGTGGGCCTGGAGACGACCTCCGAGAACGGCCTGCCGGTCGGCGACGTCTCGGCGGAGACCGGAATGCGCGCCGCCTATCGCCAGTGGAAGAGGATGATGCAGGCATGACCACGACGCTCGAAAAGCCCACCGCCGCCTCGGCGATCTCGCTGGCGGACGCCTGCGAACTGATCTGGCTCGAGGCCGATCTGCTCGACGGCCGCGACTACCCGGCGTGGCTCGCGCTGTGGACCGAGGGCGGGATCTACGCGATCCCGACCGAGCCCGGCGCCACCGACCTCGCCGCCTCGCTCAACTACGCCTATGACGACGCCGCGATGCGGGCGATGCGGGTGGAGCGGCTCACCGCCGGCCACGCCATCTCCTCGACGCCGGCCGCCGCCACCGTGCGCACGGTCTCGCGCTTCCGCGTCACCGCCCGCGAGGCGGACGCGATCGAAGTGCGCTGCGCCGAGCACGTCAGCGAGTACAAGTTCGAGCGGGCCCGGTTCTGGGCGGCGGACGTCGAATACCGGCTGGTCCGGGTCGACGGCGTCCTCAAGCTCGACCGCAAGGTCGTTCGCCTGATCAACGCCGGCGACGCGCTCGCCGGTCTCTCCTACCTTCTGTGACGAACGGCCGGGTTCGCCCGGCCGTGGGCGTGGAGCGGCGGTCCCCGACCGGGACCGTCGCCCCCCGCCCCTTCCCGACCCATCGACCGCGACCGAACCGGCCGTGGCCCAGAGGATGCCCCGCTCGATGACTCTCGCCTCTCCCATCGACGTCGTGATCGAAAGCCGCAGCGACGACCGCGGCGACATCCTGCGTCTCGATCTCGTCGCGGCCGACGGCGGCGATCTGCCCGCCTTCACCGCCGGCGCCCATGTCGAGATCGCGGTTCCGCTCGCCGACGGCACCGTGCTCGAACGCCAATATTCGCTGTGGGGCGATCCCGCCGATCGGCGCCGCTGGCGCCTCGGCATTCTCCTGGAGCCGGCCTCGCGCGGCGGATCGCGGACGCTGCATGCGATCGCGAAGCCCGGCACGCGGCTGCGGATCCAGGCGCTGCGCAATCATTTCCCGCTCGATCGGACCGCGAAGCGCTCGATCCTGATCGGCGGCGGCATCGGCATCACGCCGATGCTGGCGATGGCGGCGGAGATCGCGGCGGCGGGCGGCGACTTCGCGCTCCACGTCGCGACCCGCTCGCAGGCGCGCACCGCCTTCCTCGACGTGCTGCCGGGCTTCGGCGACCGCGTCGTGCTGCACCACGACGACGGCATCGGCGGCGCGCCGCTGGTGCCGGAACGCGATCTGCCGGCGCCCGACGAGGGGACCCATCTCTACGTCTGCGGACCCGCCGGGTTCATGGATTGGATCATCACCTCGGCGCGCGCGCTCGGCTGGGCCGAGGAGCGGATCCACCGGGAGTATTTCCACGCCGAGGTCGACGCCTCCGGCGGCGCCTTCGAGGTCGAGGCCAAGCGCTCCGGCATCACCGTCACCGTCGACGAGGGCGAGAGCATCGCCTCCGCGCTCGAGAAGGCCGGGGTCCGCATCTCGGTCTCCTGCGAGGAGGGCGTGTGCGGGACCTGCCTCTGCGACGTCCTCGAGGGCACGCCGGACCACCGCGACCACTTCCTCACCGACGAGGAGAAGGCGGCCGGCGACCAGATCCTGATCTGTTGCTCGCGGGCGAAGACGCCGCGTCTCGTGCTCGATCTGTGAGGCGGCATGGGGCGCGGGGAGCGGACGATGCGGGATCACCACACGGGCCGTCGGCCCGTCCGCTCACGCCTCGGGCCGGCGGGGGACGAGGCGCTCCGACACCTCGGCCAGGAGATGGTTCATCGCCGCGATCCGGCCGGGATCGAGGCCCTCGAAGGCCTCGGTGAAGACGGCCTCCGCCTCCGCCCGCGCCTTCTGCTGCAGCGCCCGCCCCTTGGGCGTCAGGCGCACCTCGGTGACGCGAGCGTCGCGGCGGCGCGGCCGGCAGACGACCAGTTCGTCGGCGGTCATGCGCTGGACGATCTTGGTGGTGGTGTTGAGCTTGATGATGCAGATCTCGGCGATCTCGCTCACCGAGCGGCCGCCGCGTTCGTCCAGGCACATCAGGACGCGCCACTGCGCCACGTCGAGACCGAGCGGCTTCAACACGCCCTCCATCGCCTGAAAATAACGTCCGGCGACGCGCGTGATCCAATGGAACGGCCAGTCGTCGGCGCGGAAGGGCGGCGCCTCGATCTCCTCGCCGATCCTGTCCGTCGCTTTCGTCATCGAGATCACCAATCGTTCCGAAGCATCATCGTCCCGTTCGACCCTTCATCCGACAGACGGGAGCAAATTACAAGAGCCCCCTTCGTCGAATTTCCCCAGCAACACCTCACGATGACGACCTCCGCGACGCCGGAGACGAAGCGCAACATGCCAGTATCCTCTCCACATAACCCCTGGAAAAGCGAGTGACGACATGAAGACTGCGATCCTCTCTTCTCTCATCATCGGCGCCGTTGCTTCCTTCGGCTTCGCCGGCGGCGCCAGCGCCAAGACGGTGAAGCTCGAAGTGCAGAGCGCCTGGCCGTTGACCCTGCCGGCGAGCGGGCGCGACGCGGAACATTTCGCCGGGGTGGTGAAGACCGCCTCGGAGGGCTCGATCGACATCAAGCTCTATTCGGCCGGCAAGCTCGTCCCGGCGCTGCAGATCTTCGACGCGGTGCAGAACGGCTCGCTCGACGCCGGCTACACCTCGCCGCTCTACGTCGCCGGCCGCTTCCCGGCGGTGCAGCTCTTCGGCGGCGTGCCGTTCGGTCCGGGCCACGTCGAATATCTCGGCTGGCTCTACAACGGCGGCGGCCTCGAGATCTGGCGCGAGATCTACGCCAAGCAGGGCGTCGTGCCGGTTCCCTGCGGCCTCATGGATGCCGAGGCCGGCGGCTGGTACAAGAGCGAGATCACCGGCGTCGAGTCGATCGCCGGCAAGAAGTTCCGCTTCGCCGGCCTCGCCGGTGAGGTCATGAAGAAGCTCGGCGCCTCGGTCGTCCTGCTCGGCGGCGGCGACATCTATCCGAACCTCGAGCGCGGCGTGATCGACGGCACCGAATTCTCGATGCCGGCGATCGACAAGGCGATGGGCTTCGAGAAGGTCGCCAAGAACTACTACCTGCCCGGCTGGCACCAGCCGGCGGCGATCAACGAGCTGATCATCAACAAGGCCAAGTGGGATTCCATGTCGGAAGCCCAGCACGCCGTGATCGAGACCGCCTGCCGCGAGACCATGCTGTGGGGCGTCACCTCGACCGAGGTGGAGAACGCCGAGGCGATCGAGGGCTTCAAGGCGGCGGGTGTCACCATCCGTCAGTTCCCGCCGGAGCTGCTCGAGAAGTTCAAGGCCGCCACCGGCGAGGTGATGGCCGAGCAGAGCGCCAAGAACGCCGACTTCAAGCGTGTCTGGGACAGCCTCTCCGCCTATCGTGCCAAGGCCGGCGCCTGGGCCGCCGTCACGAAGTAATCTCGAGCGGGGGAGCGCGCCTCCCCCGCTCCCCACGTCCGTCGAGGGGGAGCCCCGCATGCCCGTCGCCGTCACCGTCATCCGCGCCGTCGAGCGCCTCGCCACCGTGGTCGGCCGGCTGGGGTCGTTGCTCCTGATCGCGCTGGTCGGCACGATCCTGGTCAACATCGTTCTGCGCTACGCCTTCAATCTCGGGCTGATCGAGCTCGAGGAACTGCAATGGCATCTCAACGCCGTCGTCGTGATGACGGCGCTGGCCGCCACCTACGGCGAGGACGCGCACGTGCGCGTCGATCTCTTCCACGACGGCTTTTCCCAGCGCAGCAAGGCCTGGATCGAGGTGCTCGGCACCGCCTTCCTGTTCCTGCCCTTCGTCGTCACGCTCACTCTGCACGCCTGGAGCATGGCCGCCTATTCCTGGCAGCTCGGCGAGGGATCGCCGATGCCGAGCGGGCTGCCGGCGCGCTACGTCGTCAAATTCGTGATGTTCGCCGGCTTCGCCCTGTTCGGCCTCCAGGGCGTCGCGGTGCTGATCCGTTCGATCCTGGTGCTCGCCACCGGCGACCGCCGCTACGCGATCGGCCACGCCCTCCCCGAAACCACGCCGGCGGGAGACCACCCGTGACCCACGAAGTCCTGCTCGTTCTCCTGCTCTTCGCCTCGTTCCTGGCGGTTCTCTTCACCGGCTATCCGGTGGCGATGGCGCTGGGCGGCGTCGGCATTCTGTTCGCGGGCCTCGGCGAGGTGTTGAACCTGATGGGCGTCGAGGTCGACGCCAGCCTGCGCTTCACCAGTTTCGTCACCAATCGGGTGTTCGACACGCTGTCGAACTACAGCCTGATCCCGATGTCGATGTTCGTCTTCATGGGGTTCATGCTGGACCGTTCCGGCATCGCCGACCGGCTCTTGTCGGCGCTGCGCTCGGCCTTCGGCCGGGTACCGGGCGGGCTCGGCCTCGCGGTCGTGGCGATCGGTGTCGTGCTCGCCGCCTCGACCGGCATCATCGGCGCCTCGGTGGTGCTGCTCGCCACCATCGCCGTCCCGGCGATGAACCAGGCCGGCTACGACAAGCGCTTCTCGCTCGGCACCGTCGGGGCGACTGGGTGCCTCGGCATCCTGATCCCGCCGTCGATCATGCTGGTGGTGATGGGCGATCAGCTGCGGCTGCCGGTCGGCGATCTCTTCCTCGCGGCGATCGTCCCCGGCTTCCTGCTCGCCGGCCTCTACGCGATCTACATCATCGGCTACGCGCTGGTGAACCCGGCCGGAGCACCGTCGATCCCCGCCTCCGAGCGGGTCGGCGCCGGCACGCTCGCCCTCGAGATGGCGCGCTCGCTGGTGGCGCCGCTGGTGCTCATCTTCGCCGTGCTCGGCTCGATCTTCCTCGGCATCGCCTCGCCGACGGAGGCCTCCGGCGTCGGCGCGGCCGGCGCCTCGGCGCTCGCCTTCGCCGCCGGCCGGCTCGACTGGAAGACGCTGAAGGAGGTCTGCTGGGCGACCGCCAAGACCACCGCCTTCCTCTATGCGCTGATCTTCGGCGCCAGCTGCTTCTCGGTGGTGCTGCGCGGTTACGGCGGCGACACGGTGATCGCCGAGGCGCTCACGGCTCTGCCGCTGCCGCCGCAGGGCGTGCTGTTCGTGGTCGTCTTCGTGGTGTTCCTGCTCGGCTTCGTGCTCGACTGGATGGAGATCGTGCTGATCGTCGCGCCGCTGGTGATGCCGATCGTCGTCGGCCTCGGCTTCGATCCGGTGTGGGTGGCGATCCTGCTGGCGGTGTGCCTGCAGACCTCGTTCCTGACCCCGCCGGTCGGGGCGGCGCTGTTCTATTTGAAGAGCGTCGCGGTCGGCTCGACGGTGCGCGACATCTATGCCGGCGTGGTGCCCTTCGTGCTCCTCCAGCTCCTCGGGCTGGCGCTGGTGTGGATCTTCCCCGACCTCGCGCTTTGGCTGCCCAGAGGCTCGCGCTGAGTCGGCGAAGGAGGCGCCGCGCCCCCGCCGGCGCCTCGCCCCTCGAAAAGAAGACGCCCCGCGATCCCGAGGGAGATCGCGGGGCGTTTCCGTGAAGAACGACGGCTCCGTCGCAGATCTCGAGCCGGCTCAGCTCTCGAGGACCGAGGCGAGGAAGCGATCGGCCGGGGCCTTCGCCGCGACGTCGGCCGGGTGGCCGGTGCGCAGGGCGTCGAGGAGGGCGGCGGCATGGGCGGCGGCGCCGCGCGCCAGGGCGCCACAGCCGGGATCGCGGCCGCTCGCCGGCGTCGAATGGATCCGCCGGACCACCACCTCCTGATGCTTCTTGCCCGCCTTGCGGCCGCGCGCGCCGATGTGGATCACCACCATGTCGTCGGCGACCTGCGGCAGACCGTTGGTCAGCAGGTTGGTCAGCGTGTCGAGACGCGAGCGCAGGCCGAGATCGTCGAGCAGGAACAGCATGTAGTCGAGATGACCGGGATGGCGGATCGTCTTGAAACAGGCGTTGCGCACCTTGCCGGCGGTGGCGGCGGCGAGGCCGCTCGAGCCGTCGGCGGTGACGAAGGCCTCGAAGGGGGTACCGTCGAGGTCGAAGGTCTCGTAGCCGGAGAGCGCCGGCACATGGCCGATCTCGCCGTCGACGATCACCTCGGCCGGGCGGGTATATTCGCCGACGAGGCCCTTCATGTCCCAGATGCGGCCGTAGCCGAGGCGGCCGATCCGCCGGCGCGGAATGGCGCCGACCCGCACGACGAGATCGTCGACCGTGTCGAAGCGGGCGACCAGATCGGCGACGAGGTCGTCGACGAGGCCGGGCGCGACGCCGGCGGCGGGGTAGATCGCCGGCAGGTCGGCGGTCGCCTCGCGCCGACGCAGGCCCGTCGCCTGGGCGTCGGAGAAGTCGAGGTGGTGGATGCCGAGCTTGGCGGCGGCGGCGGCGACGCGCGAGACCAACCGCTCCGGCACCGCCGCGACGACGGCGTCGGCCCGGCGCAGGATCGCCAGGAGTTCCGGCTCGGCCATCACGTCGCAGAGCACCGCCTCGTGGCCGAGGGCGGCGGCGCGATCGACGGCGTCGAGCACCCCGTCGACCAGCACGACCGAGAAGAACGCGTCGTCGCGCAGCCGCGCGGCGAGCGCCAGACCGACCCGCCCCGCGCCGACGATCACAACCTCGAAGCGTTTCATGGACACGTGTCCTCTCCTACCCCGCCCGGCGGGCGTGGGGTCATTCGTGGAACCGGGCGAGGAAGCCCTGCAGGCGCTCGCTCCGGGGATGGGTGATGATCTCGTCGGGCGTGCCCTCGGCGGCGACCACGCCCTTGTCGAAGAACAGGACGCGCTTGGCGACGTCGGCGGCGAAGGCCATCTCGTGGGTGACGATCGCCATGGTCATGCCGGCCTCGCCGAGGCGGCGGATGACCGCGAGGACCTCGCCGACCAGTTCCGGATCGAGCGCGCTCGTCACCTCGTCGAGGAGAAGCACCTCGGGCTGCATGGCGAGCGCCCGGGCGATGGCGACGCGCTGCTTCTGACCGCCGGAGAGATGGGCCGGATAGGCGTCGCACTTCTGCGACAGGCCGACCTGGGAGAGGAGATCGCGTGCGCGCTCCTCGGCCTCGCGGCGCGGCTCGCGCAGCACGGTCAGCGGTCCTTCGACGACGTTCTGGAGCACCGTCATGTGCGGGAACAGATTGAAGTGCTGGAACACCATGCCGACGTGGCGGCGCAGCGTGCCGATGCCGATCGTGTCGCCGCGATCCTCGAACCGATCGCCGATGGCGCGGCAGCGGAAGCGGAGGGTGCCGTCGGTCGGCGTCTCCAACATGTTCATGCAGCGGATGAAGGTCGACTTGCCCGAGCCGGAGGGGCCGATCAGCGCGACCACCTCGCCACGGGTGAGCGACAGATCGATGCCCTTCAACACTTCGAGCGGGCCGAAACTCTTGCGGATGCCGATCGCTTCGAGGATCGGGGCGTCGGTGGCCGTGTCGGTCATGATGTCCATCCTCCTCAGTCGCTGACCCGCAGGCGCTTCTCGATGTAGTCCGCCATCTGCGTCAGCGGCAGAAGCATCGCGATGTAGAAGACCGCCATGACCGTATAGGATTCGAGCGGCCGATAGGTCTGGCCGTTCACCACCGAGGCCATATAGGCGAGATCGGCGACGGAAATGACCGAGATCAGCGAGGTGTTCTTGAACTGGATCACCGACTGATTGATGAAGGAGGGCAGCATCCGCTTGATCGCCTGGGGCAGAATGATGCGGCGGAGCGACTGCGAGCGGCTCATGCCGAGGGCGGCGGCGGCCTCGCGCTGACCCTTGTCGATCGAGACGATGCCGGAGCGGAAGATCTCCGAATAGAAGGCGCCGACGTAGCAGGCGAGCGTCAGGAGCGCCGCCACCCGATTGTCGATGGTGGCGCCGATCAGGAGCGGCAGCGCGTAATAGACCCAGAGCAGTTGAACCAGCAGCGGGGTGCAGCGGAAGAGTTCCTGATAGACCCGGGCGATGCCCCTCAGGGCGACGAAGGAGGAGAGCCGCGCCCCGCACACCGCCGCGCCGAGGACGATGCCGATCACGATCGAGCCGATGGTGTAGACGATCGTGTAGACCAGCCCCCAGAGGAAGAGGTCCAGATATTGTCCGACGACGTGGAAGTCCCATTGATACGTCATGCGTGAACTCCCGCTGTCGGATCGCGTCGCGGCCGAGGCGCCGACCCGATCGGTCGAGATCCTGCGATCCCATCATCGAGCCGGGCCGAGGCCACCGCAATCCAAAGCCCGTGGAAGAGCCTGTCGCTTTTCTTATAGGCGCGGCCGGGGTCGACCCGCGCCCGCCTCACGCCGCGCGTCCGGTGACCGTGCGCGGATCGAGCAGGCCGGCGAGGAGCTCGCGGGTCGACGCGGCGACCGGAACCAGCGGCAGGCGCATGTCGGGCGCGATTTCGCCGGCGAGCGCCAAGGCCGCCTTGACCGGACCGGGGTTGCTCTCCACGAACATCGCCGCGGTGAGGTCGGCGAGGCTCTCGTGGAGCCGCAGCGCCTCGGCGCGGTCGCCGCGCCGCCAGGCCGCGACCAGGGCGACCATCGCCTCGGGGGCGACGTTGGCGACGACGCTCGTCACGCCGGCGGCGCCGAGCGCCAGGAAGGGAAGCGTCAGGCCGTCGTCGCCGGAATGGACGATCAGATCGCCGCCGCAGGCGGCGCGCAGGCGCGTGACGCGCTCGACCGAGCCGCCGGCCTCCTTGATGACGAAGACGTTGTCGCGGCGGGCCATCAGCTCGGCGCAGGTCGAGGGCGCGATCTCGACGCCGCAGCGGCCGGGCACGCTGTAGAGCATCACCGGACGGCCGGTCGCGGCGGCGACGGCGTCGTAATGGGCGATCAGGCCGGCCTGGGTCGGCTTGTTGTAATAGGGCGTCACCACCAGGACGGCGTCGGCGCCGGCCTTTTCGGCGGCCCGCACCTTGGCGACGGTCTTGCCGGTATCGTTGGAGCCGGCGCCGGCGACCACCAGGACGCGGCCGGCGGCGATGCGAACGGTGCGCTCGATCAAGCCGACCGCCTCGGCGTCGGAGAGGGTCGCGGCCTCGCCGGTGGTGCCGACCGGCACGAGACCGGCGACGCCGGCGGCGATCTGGCGCTCGACCAGGGCGTCGAAGGCGGGAAGGTCGATCTCGCCGTCGCGGAACGGGGTGACGAGGGCGGTGAAGACACCGGCCCAGCGGTCTTTCTCGGTCTGGTCGATCATCGGGGATCCTCTGGAGTTCGAAGCGTGTCGAGGCCGTAGCGGCCCGGAGACCGGGGCACGGAGACGAAGCGGCGGGCGGCGGCGAGAGCGCCGTCGGCGAAGGCGGAGAGCGAGGCGACCGCATGGGTGAGGACGATCTCGGCGGTGCCGAGGTCGAAGCGCACCACGGTGGTGCCGACCACGTCGCCCTCGCGGCGGACGAGGATCGGCGGCAGGCCGAAGTCGAGGCCGGTCGCCTCGCGGCGGATGCGGTCGATCATCGCGGCGATGCGGCGCGAGGTGCCCGAGGGCTCGGGCTTCTTGCGGGCGTGATAGGTCTCGGTGATGGTCGCGGCGGCGCCGGGATCGCGGCGGGCCCAATCGGCGACCGTCGCCTCGAACCCGTCGAAGCCGAGGGCGAAGTTCGGTTCGATCAGGAGCGGGCGGCGGGCGGCGTGGCGGGCGAGCGCCGCCTCCTGGACCGCGTCGAAGCCGGTGGTGCCGATCACCACCGGGATCGGTTTCTCGCCCATCGAATCCTGAAGGGCGAGCGAGGCGGTCGGCGTCGAGAAGTCGACGAAGACGTCGCAGTGACAGTTCATCGACGGCTCGATCGGCCGATATTCGAGGATGCCGCCGGCGACCGGCATACCGATCCGGCTCGAGGTCGGCGAGACCAGGGCGGCGGCGAGTTCGAGGCCGGGGTCCGCCAGGATCGCCTCGACCACGCGCAGGCCGACCCGGCCGGATGCGCCCATCACACCGATGCGCATGACGTCTCCTCCCGTTCTCAGTCGATGACGACCTTGGTCTCGGACATTTCACGCAAAGTGACGCGCACGCCCTCGCGGCCGAGGCCGGAGCCCTTGACGCCGCCGAAGGGGACGTGTTCGGCGCGGAAATCCGGGCCTTCGTTGATCATCACCCCACCGACGACGAGATCGCGCGAGAACTGCTTGATCACCGCGTGGTCGTTGGTGAAGACGCCGGCCTGGAGTCCCCAGGAGCCGGCGTTGACTTCCGCGATCGCCTCGGCCGGATCGGCGAAGGTGCGGGCGGCGACGATCGGCCCGAAGGTCTCGTCGGCGATCACCGGCGCGTCGAGAGCGACGTCGGCGAGCACGGTCGGGGCGACGAGCGTGCCGTCACGGGTGCCGCCGGCGAGGAGGCGGGCACCGCTGGCGACCGTCGCGGCGATGCGGCGTTCGACCTCCGCGGCGGCGGCGGCATCGATGACCGGGCCCATGTCGGTGTCGAGCGAGGCGGGATCGCCGAAGCGATGGGCCGCGACCGCCGGCAGCAGGCGGTCGAGGAAGGCTCCCGCGACGTCCTCGTGCAGATAGAGCTTCTTGACGGCGGCGCAGCTCTGGCCGGCGATCTCGAAACGGTGGCCGATCACGGTCTCGACGGCGCGGTCGAGGTCGGCGTCGGGCAGGACGAAGAGCGGGTCGTTGCCGCCGAGCTCCATCAGGCAGCGCACCAGACCGGAGGCGCTCTTGAGGGCGAGGCCGCCGGCCGGGCCGCCGGTGAAGGAGAGGAGATCGATCGGCGCGCGGGCCAGCGCGACCGCGACCTCGGCGCCGCCGTGGACGACCTGGAACAGATCCTCGGGCCAGCCGGCCTTCACCGCGAGTTCGGCGAGGCGGGCGGCGGTGAGCGGCGCCTTGGGCGAGGGCTTGGCCACCACCGCGTTGCCGGCGGCGATCGCCGGGCCGAGCTTGTGGCAGAGGAGATTGAGCGGGTAGTTGAAGGGCGTCACCGCGCCGACGACGCCGACCGGCTCCCAGGTGATGCGGGCGAGGCGATCGGCGCCGCCCTCGACGATGCCGCAATGGAGCACCTCGCCGTCGAGGAAGGTGGCGGCATCACCCGACAGGCGCAGCGTGTTGCCGGCGCGGCGGACCTCGTTTCGCGCCTCGCGGATGGTCTTGCCGACCTCGCCGCAGAGGATTCGCGCGAGGTTCTCGGCATCGGCGGCGATCGCGTCGGCGAGCCCGCCGAGGAGGGCGCGGCGCACCGCCGGGGTGGAGCGGCGGAAGTCGGCCTGGGCGCGTTTGGCGCGCAGGACCGCCGCCGTGACGTCGGCGGGCGTGGCGAGCGGCACTTCGCCGATCGGCCGGCCGTCGAAGGGGCTGGCGACGGACAGCGTCGTGGAACCCTCGATCGTCAAGCGCTGGGGGAAGACCATGGAAACCTCGTCATCGTTTCGGTGCGTCGGGAACGGCCGCCAAGGCGGCGATGGGAACGGGGCGGGCCGGCCAGCGGTCGCCGGTCAGGTCGCGGGGCCGGGGCGGCGGGGCGTCGGGGCCGAGCCGGGCGCTCGCCTCGGCCACCCAATGGGCACAGAAGCGCCCCTGGCAGAGGCCCATGGCGAAGCGTCCGGTCAGTTTGATCTCGCGGCCGGCGGGCGTGTCGGCGCCGGTGAAGAGGGCCTTCAGGTCGCCGACCGTGCGACCCTCGCAGCGGCAGAGAACGGTGTCGTCCGGGAGCGTCTCCAGCGGATCGAGCGGGCGGGCCGGGGCGAAGACGCGGGCAAGCACGGCCTGGGCGTGGCGCTCGCGGGCGAGACGGCGCAGATGGTCGCGGGTCGCCTCGGGGCGGCCGTCGATCAGGGCCAGCGCCCGGTCGGCGGCGCGCTCGCCGTCGATTTCGGCGGCGACGACGCCGAGCACCTCGCGGCCGTCGCCGGCGGAGACGACGATCGGACCGGCACCGGGCGTCTCGTTCGCCGCCGGCAGGCCGTGATCGTTGGGACGGATGCCGTCGTGGAGGGCGACGTGATCGACCTCGAGCGTCGTCCGCCGCCCGCGCCGATCGCGCAGCCGCACCTCGAAGGCGTCGCCCTTCGGCGTGATGGCCTCGAGCACGGTGGCGCGGCGCCAAGGCACGCGGGCGAGCGCGAGCCGGCCGAGATGGACCGCCGCCTCGGCGAGATGGCGCGGATGGGCGAGAAGGCCGAGGCCGGCCACCATCTTCGTGAAGGGATCGGCCGCCTCGACCACCGCCACCGGCGGGCGGCCATGGGCGGTCAATTGGCCGGCGAGCGCGATCAGGAGCGGGCCGGAGCCGGCGAGAAGGATGCGCCCCTCGGGGATGCGGCCGGTCTCCTTCATCATCACCTGGAGGCCGCCGGCGGTGACGACCCCGGGCCGATGCCAGCCGGGACGCGGGCGCACGCTCTCGAGCGCGCCGGTCGCGAGGATGATCGCGCGCGGGCGGCAGGTCTCGACCCGGCCGGCGACGCGGTCCTCGAGCAGGGCCGCGCCGGCGCCGTCGAGACCGAGGAAGGCGGTGCGCAGGCGGGGCACGATGCCGGTCCGGACCAGCCCCTCGTCGAGGCGCGCCCAACGGCGCTCGCCCTCGCGGCCGATCGGCCAGGGCTCGACACCCTCGATCGGCCGGCGATGGAAGGCCCCGCCGAGCGCCGGGCGCATCTCGACCAGCATCACCGAGGCGCCGGCTTCGGCGGCGCGGACAGCGGCGGCGATGCCGGCGGGGCCGCCGCCGATCACCAGGAGGTCAGGATCGGTCATGACGATCCTCCGCGGGTTCGACGCGCCCATCGGCGCGTGCCGGGGTGAGACAGGCCTCGACGAGGACGCCGTCGACCCGCACGAGGCAGGCCTGGCAGGCGCCGATGCCGCAGAAATAGCGGGTCTCGCGGCCGGCCGGATCGTGGCCGAAGGTGCGCAGACCCGCCGCCGTCAGCGCGGCGGCGATGGTCTCGCCGGGGCGGAACGGGACGGCGACGCCCCGGAACAGGAAGGTCGACGCGGTCATGCGGCCGCCCTCCCCTCGCGGAAGCGGGCGGGGTCGAAGGGGGTGAGATCGACGCCCGGGTCCTCGCCGAGGAGGAGGCGGGCGATCGAGCGGCCCATCAGCGGGCCGAGGCAGATGCCGTCGCCCTCGAAGCCGGTGGCGACGTGGAGACCGGCACGGCCGGGCACCGCGCCGACCAGCGGCAGGCCGTCGACCACCGCCGTGCGCAGACCGGCGAAGGTGCGCAACAGGCGCACCGAGGCGAGGCCGGGGACGAGGCGCAGCGCGTCGCGCAGGATGTGGGCGACCGCCTCGGCGTCGGTGTCGGGGCGGGCGGCGTCGTTCTCGCGGGTGCCGCCGACCAGGAACTGGCCGGTGCGAAGGGGATCGATCACCAGGCCGTAGCCGCGCGCGGAGGCGGCGGGCGCGGCGCCGGGGGCGCTCGCCTTGCTGAGCAGGTAGCGCGCCGACATGATCGCGCCGGGCAGGCCGGCGTTGAGGGCGGGGGCGCGTTCGGTGACCAGCAGCTGGCCGCGACGCGCCCGCAACACGCCCGAAAGCCCGAGAAGATCGGCCGAGCCGCCACCGGCGGCGATCACCACAGCCTCCGCCTCGATGCGGCCGGTGCCGGTGTCGAGGCCGGTGACGCGGCCGGTCTGCGGATCGGCGACGAGCGCGTCGACGCGGACGTCCCGCTCCACCGCGAGGCCGGCGCGGGCGATGAGCCGGCGCACGATCTCGTAGCCGATGGCGTGCCCCTCCTCGCGGACCTCGGCGGCGGCGCGGACGTCGGCCGAGAGCGAGGGAGCGAGCGCGCGGAGCCGCTCGCTCGTCAGCCGCTCGACGGCGACGCCGGAAGCGGCGAGCGCGGCGGCGTGGGTCGCCAGCACCTCGGCCTCGGCGTCGTCGACGGCGACGAGGAAGGTCGAACGTGTGAAGAAGAGGCCGTCGAGGACTCCCTCGGCGGTCAGCTCGCGATACAGTCGGATCCCGGCGGTGGCGGTCGCCATCATCGGCCCCGGCCGCTTGGAGGCGACCGAGACGGCACCGTCGGCGGCGCCGGTGGCGGCGGCGGCGGGGGCGCGGGCGTCGACGAGCCGCACCGGCACGCCGGCCCGTTTCAGGAAATACGCGGTCGAGACGCCGACGATCCCGGCACCGACGATCACCACGGGGGGTCTTGGAGACGACGAAGCCACGTTGGAACCATCCACACTGTCCGAACCTTCGCCGGAAAGTGTCGGTTCGCCCCCCCTCTTCTGTCGATACAAGAACGCGGCCCGCTCTCCTCGCGTTTTTTGTATCGTAGCCGTTGCGCCGCCGCCCTATCGAACGCGGACGAGGTCGAGACATGCCATGGCCAAGATAAGCCTGACGCTCATTCAGACGTTTTATCATGTGGCCCGGCGCGGCTCGTTTTCGGCCGCGGCACGCGAGCTGAACCTCAGCTATCAGTCCGCCGCCAATCACGTGCGTCGATTGGAGCAGATCCTCAAGGACAAGCTGATCGATTCCGAACAGGGGGCCAAGCAGGTCACCCTGACGCCGCGCGGCCGCTCGCTCTACAATCTGCTCGATCCCGAACTCGACATCATGCTGGAGCGGCTGACGCTTCTGCTCGAGAACCAGCGTTCGACGCTGCGGGTGGGGATGCCGCAGGCGATCTTCTTCTTTCTCTTTCCGAGGATCCTCGCCGAATTCCGCGATCGTCATCCCGACACGGAAATGTCGGTGTTCGAGCGCGACACGGTGCTCGCCGAGATGGTCAAGAACGGCAGCCTCGACGTGTGCCTGTCGGAGCGCTACTTCGGCGATCCCGTCGTGCCGCAGCGCCTGCTCGGCACCTATCGGCTGTCGCTGGTCTATCCGCGATCCTGGGGACCGCCGCCGGCGGTCGACGAGGTGCCGGACTGGGCGCGTGGGCGCCCCTTCGTCACCTTCGAGCCGGGCCAGACCCTGCGCAACCACGCCATGGACTTTCTCGGACGCGGCGGCGCGCCGGCCCATCCGACGATCTCGACCTCCGGCAGTTCCAGCGTCAAACGCTGCGTCGAGGAAGGGCTCGGCTTCGCGGTGATCCCGACCTGGTGTGTCGGGCCGGACGACACCGATGTCGTCTCGGTCAAACTGACCAATCTGCCCGAGGTACGGGTCTATTTCGGTTGCGCCGGCTATCTGCGCAACAATCCGGCGGTGCAAGATCTGTTCGAGATCTGCCGCGGCCGTCTGGTCGGCGAGGTCCTCGAGGAGGCGGTCGGCGAAGACGCGGCCACGGCTTCGAGCCTGGGGGCGCCGGCGGGCGCGGCTTCATACAAGAAATGACATAGGAAGACCGGGCTTTCTAGCATTGTTCGAAATGCGGTCACGCTCAAAACTTGCCCATCACGATCCATTCGTTTCCGAATGCTCGGGACACCAGGGAGAGCCGGACATGCGTTTGTGGAAACAGGTCATCGGGGCGATCGCCCTCGCGGTTTCGATGATGGGCGGCGCCGCCCATGCCGACAGCACCATCGATCAGATCCGCGCCCGCGGCGTGTTGAAGATCCCCGGCATCCTCAACGAGGATCCCTATTTCAACAAGGATCCGCGCACCGGCGAGTGGCGCGGCTTCGCCATCGAGATGGGCCGCGACATCGCCAAGACGCTCGGCGTCAAGCTCGAGGTGGTGGAGTCGAGCTGGGCCAATTCGATCCTCGACGTGCAGAGCGGCAAGGTCGACATGGCGCTCGGCATCACCGCGACGCCGGTGCGCGCCATGTCGGTGTCGTTCTCGAGCCCGACCTATTTCAACAGCTTCGTCATCATCTCGGCGAAGAAGGAGCTCGAGGGCCTCAACTGGGCCCAGCTCAACGACCCGAAGTACACGTTCGCGGTCGACCTCGGCTCGTCGCAGGATCTGATCACCCAGCAGTATCTGCCCAAGGCCAACGTGCTGCGCTTCAAGACCCGTGACGAGGCGATCGTCGCGGTCTCCACCGGCAAGGCCGACGGCCTCGTCAACACCATGCTCAACGGCCTGGTGATGACCAAGAAGGTCCCGGCGCTCGGCGCGGTCAAGGTGCCGACCCCGGTCCTGTCGACCCCGTCGGTGATCGCCATGAACCAGAACGCCGATCCCAACTTCAAGGCCTTCGTCTCGGCCTGGGCGGAGTACAACCGCCGCATCGGCAACAATCAGACCTGGATCGTCAACAGCCTCGCCACCTTCGGTATCGTCCTCGACGACATGCCCAAGGGCTTCGGCTTCGGCGGCTGATCCCGACGACCGACACCAGAAGATCCAAAATCCCCGAAATCTCGGAGAAAGGGCCGGCTCACGCTGGCCCTTTTTTCATCATTTTTGCCCGAAACTGCCCTTCCTCTAGGCAAACCGTTTGCGAAGTTTCCAATCGCGTGTAACTTCGAACCCATCGACACGACACAAGTCGAAGTCCGCATCCGTATTCACACCGGCTTCGGCCTTATCAAATGTCAACCGCGAGGCGGCGCCTCGGCGGCATGGTTTTCGCGCAACCACGGGAGCCCCCATGTCCGCAGAACCAGCCCGTCGCGATCTCTTTCTCGGCCGGTTCGCCCGTCCGACGAAGGCGCACGGCCTGCGCCCGCCGACGGCGATCGAGGAGGCACGGTTCGTCGCGCTCTGCGACGGCTGCGCCGCCTGCGCGCCCGCCTGCCCGGAGACGGTGATCCGCCTCGACGGCGAACGCCGGCCGGTGCTGCGGTTCGAACACGGCGAATGCACCTTCTGCGGCGCCTGCGCCGACGCCTGCCCGAGCCATGCGCTCACGCGCGTCGGGGTGCGGGCGTGGACGGCGACGGCGTCGATCGCCGGCAAGTGCCTGGCGGTGGGCGGGGTCCACTGCCGGACCTGCGGCGATTCCTGCCCGCGATCGGCGATCCGCTTCGCGCCGCAGATCGACGGACGCTTCCTGCCGGCGGTGATCGACGCGGATTGCAACGGATGCGGTGCCTGCGTCGCCGGATGTCCGGTCGACGCGGTGAGCGTGAACGAGAGGCCGCAGGGCCGAGGAGAAGCGGCATGAACGTGATCGGCGTGTTGGTCCATGCGGTGCCGGATCGGGTGAGCGAGGTCGAGATCGCGCTCGCCGCCATGGACGGCGTCGAAGTCCATGCCGCCACCGGCGACGGCCGGCTGGTGGTGACCGCCGTCGACATCGGCGAGCGCTTCGCCTCCGACAGTCTGATGGCGATGAACCACGTCGCCGGCGTGATCGGCACGTCGCTCGTCTATCACGCCGCCGAACCCGACGACGTCGCCGCCTGACCCTTTCTTCGGCGCGAGAGCGCCACCCGAGACGGGAAGGGCGCCCCTTCCCCCCCGACTGCCAATCGACCCCGAGGAGGTCGCGAGAGATGACGATGGAAACTTCCCGCCGCGACGTGTTGAAGGCTTCGGCCGCCGCCGCCACCGCCGCGGTGGCCGGCGTCTCGCTCCCCGCATCGGCCGCTCCCGTGGGCGACGCCGGCATCCGTTGGGACAAGGCGCCCTGCCGGTTCTGCGGCACCGGCTGCTCGGTGCTGGTCGGCACCAAGGACGGCCGCGTCGTCGCCACCCAGGGCGACCCGGAGGCGCCGGTCAACCGCGGCCTCAACTGCATCAAGGGCTATTTCCTGTCCAAGATCCTCTACGGCCAGGACCGCCTGACGACGCCGCTCCTCAGGAAGAAGAACGGCAAATACGACAAGGAAGGCGACTTCACGCCCGTCTCGTGGGACGAGGCCTTCGACGTGATGGCCGAGAAGTGGAAGGCGGCGCTGAAGGCCAAGGGGCCGACCTCGGTCGCGATGTTCGGCTCGGGTCAGTGGACGGTCTGGGAGGGCTATGCGGCCGCCAAGTTCATGAAGGCGGGCCTGCGCTCCAACAATCTCGACCCCAACGCGCGCCACTGCATGGCCTCGGCCGTGGTCGGCTTCATGCGCACCTTCGGCATCGACGAACCGATGGGCTGCTACGACGACCTCGAGCACGCCGACGCCTTCGTGCTGTGGGGCTCCAACATGGCGGAGATGCACCCGATCCTGTGGTCGCGTCTCACCAACACCCGCCTCACCAAGCCGGGCGCGGAAGTGCACGTGCTCTCCACCTTCGAGCATCGCTGTTTCGAGCTCGCCGACAACGGCATCGTCTTCGTGCCGCAGACGGATCTGGCGATCCTCAACTACATCGCCAACCACATCATCCAGACCGGCGCGGTGAACAAGGCCTTCGTCGAGAAGAACGTCAACTTCACCAAGACCGCGACCGACATCGGCTACGGCCTCCGGCCCACGCATCCGCTCCAGAAGGCGGCGGCGCATCCCGACGACGGCACGATGACGCCGATCACCTTCGAGGAATACGCCGAGGCGGTGAAGCCCTACACGCTCGAATACACCGCCAAGCTCTCCGGCGTTCCGGCCGAGAAGCTGGAGCGTCTCGCCAAGGTCTACGCCGACCCGAAGAAGAAGGTGATGAGCCTGTGGACCATGGGCTTCAACCAGCATTCGCGCGGCGGCTGGGTCAACTCCTTGATGTACAACGTGCATCTTCTGGTCGGTAAGATCTCCGAGCCCGGCAACTCGCCGTTCTCGCTGACCGGCCAGCCCTCGGCCTGCGGCACCGCGCGCGAGGTCGGCACCTTCGCCCATCGCCTGCCGGCCGATCTGGTCGTCACCAATCCCGAGCATCGCAAGACCGCCGAGCGGATCTGGAAGCTGCCGGAGGGCACCATCCCGGAGAAGCCCGGCGCCCATGCGGTTCTCCAGAACCGCATGCTCAAGGACGGGCTCATCAACGCCTACTGGGTCCAGTGCAACAACAACATGCAGGCGGCCCCGAACATGAACGAGGAGGGCTGGCCCGGCTATCGCAACCCGGCCAACTTCATCACCGTGTCCGACCCCTATCCGACCGTGACCGCGCTCGCCGCCGACCTGATCCTGCCGACCGCGATGTGGGTGGAGAAGGAAGGCGCCTACGGCAACGCCGAGCGGCGCACCCAGTTCTGGCGCCAGCAGGTCACCGCGCCGGGTCAGGCCCGCTCCGACGTCTGGCAGGTGGTCGAATTCTCCAAGCGCTTCAAGGTCGAGGAGGTCTGGCCGGCCGAACTGATCGCCAAGATGCCGGAGATCGCCGGCAAGACCCTCTACGAGGTGCTCTACAAGAACGGCAACGTCGACAAATACCCGCTCGCCGAGACGGCGGAAGGGTTCGAGAACCAGGAATCCAAGGACTTCGGCTTCTATCTGCAGAAGGGCCTGTTCGAGGAATACGCCGCCTTCGGTCGCGGCCACGGCCACGACCTGGCGCCGTTCGAGCAGTATCACAAGGCGCGCGGCCTGAAGTGGCCGGTGGTCGACGGCAAGGAGACCAACTGGCGCTTCCGCGAGGGCTACGATCCCTACGTCAAGCAGGGCGAGGGCGTGCGCTTCTACGGCTACAAGGACGGCAAGGCCAAGATCATCTTCGCCCCCTACGAGCCGCCGGCGGAGAGCCCGGACAAGGACTTCCCGCTGTGGCTGGTCACCGGCCGCGTGCTCGAGCATTGGCATTCCGGCTCGATGACTCGGCGCGTGCCCGAACTCTACAAGGCCTTCCCGAACGCCGTCGTCTTCATGCATCCCGACGACGCGATGGGGCTCGGGCTCCGGCGCGGGCAGGAGATCCGGATCTCCACCCGTCGCGGTGAAGTGACGAGCCGCGTCGAGACGCGCGGCCGCAACAAGCCGCCGAAGGGCATGGTCTTCTTCCCGTGGTTCGACGAGGGCCAGTTGGTCAACAAGCTGACGCTGGACGCCACCTGCCCGCTGTCGAAGGAGACCGACTACAAGAAGTGCGCCTGCAAGGTCGAGCGCGCCTGATTTCCCTTCGATCCGGATCGCTCGACGGGGCGCCCACCCCGCTCGATCGGTCCGGAGCGAAACGGCCGGCGCCGTCGCCGAGGCCCCGCCCGTGGTCGAGATGCCGCGCATCGAAGCCGTCGGAGTGGTGCCGGCCACCTCCCCCCTGCGACACAACCCTGGTTTCGCCGATGTCCGCCCCGCGCAAGTCCGATGGACCGTCCAGCCCCGAGCGCCGCCGTCTCGTCGAGACGACGTTGCGCGGTGCCGTCGGCGCCGGTGTCGCCGGCGCCCTGATCGGTGCCTACCAACGCTCGGCCGAGGCGATGCCGACCCAGGCGATCCGCCCGCCGGGCGCGCTTCCCGACGAGCGGGCCTTCCTCGCGGCCTGCGTGCGCTGCGGATTGTGCGTGCGGGCGTGCCCGTGGAACACGTTGAAGCTCGCCGATCTCGGCGACCACGTCGCCTCGGGCACCCCCTATTTCATCGCCCGCAAGACCCCTTGCGAGATGTGCGAGGACATTCCTTGCGTCAAGGCGTGCCCGACCGGCGCGCTCGACCACGGGCTCGTCGACATCAACAAGGCGAAGATGGGCACGGCGGTGCTGGTCGACGAGGAGAACTGCCTCAACTTCCTCGGCCTCCGGTGCGACGTCTGCTACCGCGACTGTCCGGTGATCGACAAGGCGTTGACGCTGGAGATGGAATCCAATCCGCGCACGCGCAAGCACGCGATCTTCCGGCCGACCGTCCATGCGGCCGACTGCACCGGCTGCGGCAAATGCGAGAAGTCCTGCGTGCTCGAGGAGGCGGCGATCAAAGTGCTGCCGCTGAAGGTGGCGCGCGGCGAACTCGGCCGTCACTACCGGCTCGGCTGGAAGGAATACGAGAAGCACCAGGGGCCGCTGGTCGACGGCATCGTCGATCTGCCCGACCGGGCGCCGGGCGACGTCACCCCGCCCTCCGGCGTGCCCGACGCCCCGCCGATCATCGATCCGACCAAACTCGGAAAGGGGTGGAAGCCATGACAGCGCTCTCGCCCACGCCCAAGGCCCGGCTCAATCGCGAGGCCCGCCTCGCCGCGCAGGAGGTGCTGCCGGCGCGCGGCTTCCTCACCCGCAACAAGTTCCTGCTGCTGCGCCGGCTCTCCCAGGCACTGGTGCTCGCGCTGTTCCTCACCGGACCGCTCTTCGGCCTGTGGATCGCCAAGGGCACCATCGCCTCGTCGATGACCTTCGGGATCCTGCCGCTGACCGATCCGCTGGTGTTCCTCCAGATGCTCGCCGCGCGGCATGCGCCGGAGGGTCTGGCGATCCTCGGCGCGGCGATCGTCGCGGTCGGCTACGCGCTCGTCTCCGGCCGGGCCTATTGCTCCTGGGTCTGCCCGATCAATCCGGTCACGGATCTCGCGCATTGGACCCGCGAGAAGCTCGGCCTCCAGTCGAAGGGGTGGCAGCCGAAGCCCGAGACCCGGTTCTGGGTGTTGGCGATGGTGCTGGTCGTCTCCGGCGTCACCGGATCGATCGCGTGGGAACTGGTCAACCCGATCACCCATGCCTTCCGGGTGGTGGTGTTCGGCGCGACCGCCTCGCTCACCTTCGTGGTGGCGGTGTTCCTCTTCGACCTCTTCGTGGCGCGGCGCGGCTGGTGCTCGCATCTCTGTCCGGTCGGCGCCTTCTACGGGCTCCTCGGCTCGGGCGCGCTGGTCAAGGTCTCGACCTTCAAGCGCGCGGCCTGCGACCACTGCATGGACTGCTATGCGGTCTGCCCGGAGCCGCACGTGATCTCTCCGGCGCTGGAAGGGGCGAAAAAGGGCGCCTCGCCGGTGATCTCGTCCCGCGACTGCACCACCTGCGGCCGCTGTATCGACGTCTGCGATCGCGGCGTCTTCCGCTTCACCCATCGTTTCGATGCCTCCGAGACCACGACGGTCGATGCCGTCCGGTCGAACTGTTCGGGAGAAACTCCATGAGGAAGCTCGTGCTCGTCGCGGCGCTCGGCGCGGCCGCTCTCACCTTCGGGATCGGGTCGGTGGCGAGCCAGCAGGCCGCCGAGGTCAAGACCCTGCGCGGCGTTTCGCCGACGGTCGAGGTGCCCGCCCCCGACACGCCCCATCAGAACGTCTCGGGACGCTTCGACCGCGCCTATCGCCAGCAGCCGCCGCTGATCCCGCATCAGATCGATCGTTATCAGATCGACCTCAAGGCCAATCAGTGCCTGGGTTGTCACGACTGGTCGGTCGCCGCCAAGAACGGCGCCCCGACCCTGTCGATGACCCATTATCTCGACCGCGACGGACATCAGACCGACACGGTCGCGGGCACCCGCTGGTTCTGCACCCAGTGCCACGTCCCGCAGGTGGACGCCAAGGAACTGGTCGAGAACACCTTCAAGCCGTCCCAGACCAAGTGACCGCGCGTCGAGGGCATGACCCCTCGTCGTCTCGACGTTCGGAGCGACATCCATGACCGACACTCCCGTCACCGCCGATCGCCCCGGCTTCCTCAAGCGCCTGTGGCGCCTGTTCTGGTCGCCCTCGGGCTCGATCGCTCTCGGCATCCTCCTCGTCCTCGGCTTTCTCGGCGGCATCGTCTTCTGGGGCGGCTTCCACTGGGCGCTGGAGATGACCAACAACGAGCAGTTCTGCATCTCGTGCCACGAGATGAAGGACAACGTGTATGCCGAATACAAGAACACACCCCATTTCCAGAACCATTCCGGCGTCCGCGCGACCTGCCCGGACTGCCACGTGCCGAAGGAGTGGCAGTACAAGATCGTCCGCAAGATCCAGGCGTCGAAGGAACTGTGGGGCCACTTCATCACCGGCTCGATCTGGACGCGCGAGAAGTTCGTCGATCGCCGGCTCGAACTCGCCCGCCACGAATGGGCGCGGATGAAGTCGACCGACAGCCGCGAATGCCGCAACTGCCACGGCTTCGACTTCATGGACTTCACCAAGCAGGAGACACGGGCAGGCAAGCAGCATCAGCTCGCGGTCGACACCGGCAAGACCTGCATCGACTGCCACCAGGGCATCGCCCATCGCCTGCCGGAAGGTGGCCGGGAGTCCTACGAGAAGCTGATGCTGGAGATGAAGGCCGAGGCCGATCAGGGCTCGAGCAAGGCGCTCGCCTCCTTCGCCGCCGATCTTCCCCGGAAGTGACCGGCCTCACATGACGAGGCGCCGCCGCGAACCGAGAGCCGGTTCGCGGCGGCGCCGTCTTCTCGCCCTCGCCAAAACAAAGAGCGCCGCGAGGGGGAAGAGACGGCTCCGAGGGCGACGTCCTCCTATCAATATGCCCTGCTTTGCAGCTTGGGCTCGACTCGCGCGATGGGAGAGGAAGGAGCGCGTGGGAGAAGCTGTCGCCCTCACGGGACCCTTCGCTGCCGTCGGCATCCTCGCCAACACCGTGCACGACGCGCAGAACGTCG
>OFTX01000032.1_pt1 | contig 82886 bp, 102 predicted proteins | sample 1775051 | NCBI WGS metagenome assembly OFTX01 (sample SAMN08195772, study PRJEB24354) | sludge metagenome | isolation source: sludge from phenol fed wastewater aerobic bioreactor A | place: India: Nagpur | collected 2016-09-15 | reverse complement strand
CCGAAGTCGGGCGGGGTGCCGTCCGACCACAGGAGGTCGACGTGGAAGCCGGGGACGACTTCCATCACCGCCTCCTCGATCCGGCCGAGGTCGGGATCCTCGACGGTCGTGGTGCCGATCTGGCGACGATGGACGCCGTCGCCACCGACCAGGGCGAGATCGACGCGGATGCCGTAGGGCCGGGCGGTCGGGGCGAAGCCCGGTTCCCCGGTCTCGGGATCGTCGTGGACGAGGCCGAAGGGCGCGAGGGCGGCGAGGGCCTCGGCCTCGTCCTCGAAGCGGAGGTAGATCGTGGTGGCGGTCATGGGGTCACGCTCCGTAGACATGGGCTTGCGCCTGGAGGGCGCCGTCGGATCCGACCAGCGGCCAGATCACGAGGTCGTCGACCCAGCCGTTGCAGGCGCCGCCGCCCGCGCCGTCGGCAAAAATCCGCGCGGTGGCGAGGGCCTCGGCCGGGTCGGTCGCCAGCTTGGCGACGGCGCCGCCGTTGATGCAGAGCTTGCTCGCTCCACCGAGGATTTGTGCGACAGCGATACCGAAGCCGGTGGACAGCTTGCCCGTTCCTGCGGTCGCGGAGGCGATCGCGTCGCCGTAATAGGTGCCGACCTGAGTGTCGGCGCTGTTGGTGTAGAGCAGCCGCCGGGCGTTGGCGTCACCGACCAGGAACTTGATGCCGACGGGCGCCGCGTCGAGTTGTCCGCGCAGGCACAGGGTAGACGCGGGTCCGTTCCGGATCGCCAGAACCGCCGCCGACAGGCGGACGTCGTCGGCGAGGCGGGTCACAGCGGCCGTCGAGGGGATCGTCACGTAGGAGGACGGGGGGTGGTTGGCGGAGGCGACCTTCTCGACGTTGAAATAGCCGGCATGGATCGAGGAGGTGCCGTCGCCGGCATAGGAGGTCGCAGTTCCGGATGCCAGATAGATGCCGACCTGCGTCGTCCCCGCCGCCGTCGTAGCGAAGGTCGCCTCGACGTGCCAGATCCCACCCGGTCGCGCCGTGATGGACACCCGCGAGAGCCCGGCCGACTGAGAGACGATGGCGCCGGTCGACGGATTGACTATGAGGGTCTGGGACGGAAGCGCGGCGGTGCCGGTCGTATAGATGACGGCGTTCCGACTGCCGACACCGGCCTTCACGTCGACCTGGACGGCGTAGTACTCGCCGGCGGCGGCGGCGGCCGGGAAGTAGGAGGCACTGACATAGGCCCGGTGGACGCCGGTCGAGGTGTCCTCGATCAGCTCCGAGAGACCGGCGTAGCCGTCGGCGCCGAGCGCCGTGGCGCCGGCCGCCACACCGCCGAGCGTCCAATTGGCGCCGATCGCCTCGGAATAGGGACCGTATTTGGTCGCCGACACGGGCTCGATCCGCAGGCGGCGCCGGCCGGCCGACCAGTCGAAGGCCGGCTGGTTCGCGGCGACCGTGACGAGAGACCCGGTCGGGCCGATCACCCGTTTGGAGCCGGTGGAGAAGGTGAGGATGTCGGTGATCATGATCAGGCTCCCAGCGTGCGATCGCCGCCGACGTCGAGGACGACGACGGGCGGGAGGAAATCGAGGAGATAGGCGGGGGACGTCCACCACGCGGCGGCGTGGTCGAGCGCGCGGGCGGCGTCGATGACGATCATCGGCGCCCATCCGTCGAGCCGATAGCCGACGACGAGCCACCAGTCGACGAGCGCGAACCGCGCGGTCGCGACGCTCATCAGGACGGCGGGCGGCTGGCCGTCGAGCTCATGGGACAACCCTGAGCGCACGATCGGACTGCCGCGCAGGGCGAAACCGATGCCGATCATGCGTCACTCCAGCAGGAGAAGCACCTGGACCTCACCCGAGGTGAGCCCGGCGAGGAGGCCGGTCGAGCCGGTCGCCCAGATGCGGCGAATAGAGATCGGCTCGATCGTCAGACCGCCGGCGGGGATCGTGATGGGGACGGCGGTCGTATCCGACGGCGCGCGAGCCGGGGTCACCATCAGGGTGACGGCGGCGAGCGAGCCGTTCCAGACGCGCAGCGCCTTCGGATAGGCCGCCAGATCGGAGGTATCGGAGACTGCCGCCGTCGTGAGGGCCTCGGCCCGAGAGGCCGGGTCGACCTGCTCGGTCCGCAGGTTACGGCGAGGATCTCGCGTCAGATCGTAGGGCATCGCTCACCTCACCTCAGTATTGTCCGTTGAGCATCACCGCGCCCGACGGCACGGAGATCAGCACGATCGGCATCAGACCATCGAGCAAATGGGGCAGCGCCGGCACCGAGATCGCTGCGATTTGCTCCATCGCCACTTGGACCAGAGCTCGATCGAGCGCAGCTGTTTGAGCATCGGCACGTGCCTCAGAGGCTTTGGCGATGGCGGTATAGGCCGCCTCTTCGAGATATCGCGGTGGCAACAGGATCTGCGTCATCAGCGCACCTCGGCGATCATGAGAGTCGTGCCCGTGGCGTCGTACGGAACGGAGGCGAGCGTGGCCCCCACCGGGGCCGCCACCGGGATCGAGACGCCGGCGGGAATCATCCCACCCGCCAGCACGGCATCGGCGGTGCCGGAGTTTGCGAAGGCAACCGACCGACAACCGACGGGCACGACGCCGGGGCCGGTCACGGTCTTGAGAGTGAAGGTGGCGACGCCATTCTCGGCCTCGGTCCCGGCAAGCCGGATGACCGGCGTGATCACTTCGACCTCGGCGTCTCCGTCGGTCTCGGTCGTCTTGACGGCCGCCATGCGCAACGTCTGTCGGATCCCATTGAGGATCGTGTAGAAATCCATCTCTCACCCTCCCACGATCTGAAAAGAAGCGTAGGTCGGATCGGCAAATCCGGCGCCATACGCATAGACGACCAGCCTCACCTGAGTCGTGGTCATCAACGCCGGAGCGCCGACGCCGGAGGCGGAATATGGGGAGAGCAGCCAGGATCCGCCGGCGGCGGCGACGGCGCTGCTGATCGCGTAATGGGCCGAGGGCATCGGTGCGGCGAACGTGACCGTGTAGTCGCCGACGCCGTTCCGAACGATCGTGTCGATGCCTGCGGAGGCAAGAATCTCGATCGCGGATCCGGTCCATTTGAAGGTGGCATAGGCCCGGATCGGGATCGCCGGAATCACCCCGGTCACCTGCGATCCGTCGACGGCCGGCAATCGCCCTCCCTCGTCGAGAACGAGGATCTCCCCGGCGCCCGCCCCTATCGTCGCCGTCGCGGCAGAACCGAGCCCGAGATTGTCCCGACCCCGTGCCTGCTGCGTCGTGGTCAACGGCTGCTCGGCATCGACGCGCAGCCGTTGGGCGAGCGCGTCCGCCACGGATTCGGCCGCAGCCGCCCCCAATGTCGTCCGCATCGCAGCGGCCGTCGCCCCCCCCAAGAGATTGCGGGCGAGAAGCGTCAGTGGGCTCGTCGCCATGGCGCTGGGGCCCGTCGCATAGATCAGTCGGTCGGCGGCGAGGACCGTGGCAGCCAGGGCCGTCAGGGTCGCGTGACCCGACTGTTTGGCGTTCCACGCATCGCGCAACGCCGGCGTCAGCCAGATCCGCGCGGCGGTCTCCTCGATCACGGACGCCGGGATGGATCCCGAATTGATGGCGGCGACGATATCCTCGGCGGCGGCTGCGTCGGCGGTAAGCTGGTCCAGCGTGGCACGGACCGCCCCTAATTGCGGCGCGACATTGGCGGCGATGACTTCCAATGCCTGTCCGGTACCGAGCGCGATGAGGGCCTCGAAATCGGCCCGGACCGCCTCCAGCGCGCGCAGGCGAGCACCGACCGAGGTCAGAGCCGCGTCCCACGCCGCCTCCGTCAGTGCCATGGCGGGCGGGGCCTTGTAGTCGTCAGTGGGGCTCGGCAGAGAGGACGACATCGGCTCCCTCCTGATCGATCAGGGCGAGGAGCATGTCGCCACGCATGTCGAGGTCGCCCCGGGGGCGGATCGGGACGGGATGCGCCACCGGGCGGGCGAGATCGACCCGATAGATCGCGGTCGGCTCGATGGCGGCGGGGTCGATGGACGAAGCCATGTCAGTCATCCTCAGAGCGCGTACATCGCGATAGCCTGAATGAAGGGGACGTCGGTGACCTCGGTCGTGGTCATGTCGACCCGGGCCCGCGCCGACGTCGTCGCGCCGAGCACGAAGGAGGCGAGCAACGTCCGCTTGGCTGGATTGGCGAGGTCGGGCGTGGTCACGACCGACGACGGCGCTACCACCGTGGCACCGACGACGAGCTTCGGCGCGGCGGTGTGTTTCGCCGGGTCGAAGGCGTCGATCACGACCTCGAGCTGGATCGTCGTCGTCGACAGGCCGAAGTCCTGATCCTTGGAAATCGCCACCATGTCGCCACGCGGCCGATAGGTGCCGGCGCGGGCGGTAGCGTCGAGCACGAGTGCCGGCTGGAGATCGGTCGTCCCGACGAACACGGCTCGGAGCTGGACGAGCGCCGGAAGACCGACCATCGCGTCCGACCCTTCCGCCGCCGAGAGCGTCAACGGCAACCAGGCATCCGCGCCGCTCGGCTTGACCTCCCACACCAGATCGGTGCCGCCCGGTGCCCACCCGCCGGTGATCAGTCGGATCTCGGTCATGCCGTCGGCCAGCGTCAGCGGCTGGAATTCGACCACGGTCCGAGTCGCCCCGAAGGATGCCGCCTTGATCCGCATCGCGAAGTCGACGTCGGTCGAGACCTGCGCCCAGACACCGTCGGTGCATGCGAAGCGAGACCCCTGCGCGTACTTATTGCTGCCGACAGTCTCCAGCGCGTGGTTGCCGGTCGTGACCGTGAACCAGGCGTAGCGCTTGCCGCTGTCGAGCAGGGTCGGGCGCAGATCGAAGGTCACCCACCCCGTCGCCAGATCCGACGCGGCGAGGGTGGTGGCGACCACGACCGCGTCGAAGCGCGGCTGGCCGCCCTCGTCGCATTCGCAGACGAAGAGATGGACCTCGCCGTCAGAACCGACTCGGGTGAAGGAGAGGTCGATCGAGGTCAGCACCATCGGCTGCGCGCAGAGCCACGTCTGACCGTAGATCGAGCCGTTGACGCCGATCTCCTCGGTCACATAGTCCCAGTAGGTGTCGACGACGGTTCGTTGCGAAATCGAGCGGACCTGTCGGAACGTGTGACCCGGGTCCGCCGGGATGATCTTGACGACCTCGAAGGTCTCACCGGCCAACGCGAACAGCGCGCCGACCGCGAGGTTCGCGGTGAAGGCCCACTCGGCCGCGTTCTCGCAGACCGTGAGAGTCGCGCCATATTCGGTGACCGTGCGGGCGATCTCCTTGCGGACCGCCGTCGTCACCGTGTGGACGAGCTGCGAGATGTTGGTCGAGCCGCCGTCGCCGAGGACCTCGAGACGCGTCGTCTCCGTCCAGGCCGGCAGCACCAGCGATCCCGTCGCTCGCAACGCCGGCGAGCCCGGGTCGATCAGAGCGAGCTGAGCGTCGCGCTCGGCCGCCCACGGGAAGCGGATCCCTTCGCGCACCCGGGCAAGCCAGGACGCATGCACCTTGTCCCAGGCATCCTGGAGCAGACCGGCGTCGTACCAATAGGCCCGCGTCTCCGCCGGCATCGCGATGGTCCGGCGGACGATCGCCAGATCGCGCTTGATCTGGCGCATGACGATCGGGCTCGGGATGTCGCCGAGGCGCGTCGCGAGATTGGCGACGTCGGTCTCGATCGTCGAGACGCGACGCACCGTATTGCTCACGTCGGCCTCGACCGCCGAAAGCCGCCCCTCGACCTCATAGAGGCTCTTGACCCGTGAGCCGTGATCCATCTCGACCGCGACGATCCCCGTCGACGCAAGTTCGACGAACGCGAGGCAGCACTCGGTCGCGGCGACCGCCGGCCGGAGCGGCGTCGGGCTCGGCAGGCCCTGCTGGATCACCACCTCCCAACGCCTCACGACCGTCTTCGGAACGGCCATCTCGACCGTCGCGCCGGTGTCCGAATCGGTCTCGACCATCCTCTGAGCCGTGACCGTCTCGGCGACCCCGCGAAGGAGCAGCGCCACATATCGACGATCGCCGGTGACGAGCGGCAGATGGGCCTGCACGTTGACGATGACCGGGGCCTCGGTGGCGTAGACGATACCGCCGGCGAACAGGCTGCCGACGCCGAGCGACAGCGTGATCGCCGAGGTCGTGGCAATGGCGATGTCGGCCCAATGATGGGGGTAGTCGATCGCGCCGGAGACGATCGTCTCGTCGCCGGATTGAGCGTTCGTGCTGATCGCGTCGAAATCAGCGGGCTCGGCCACCTCGGCCTCGGAAAACTGGATGATCTTGTGCATCTCGGCCTCAGAGCTTGGTGCGAGCGACGAATGCGCCGAGACGGGTCGAACCGTCGAGCGGCGGCGCATCGGCGAGGGTCAGGCGGCGGTGGTGGCCGAAGTGGACCCGGATCTCAGTTTCCGCTGCCTTGGCGGCGCGGAGCGCGACGAGACAGCGGCGCAACGGTTCGCGCGATGGCGATCGGAGCACACTGCCATTGATCTCCGAACCACCAGGGGTGACGATCAGATGGGGCACGGCGGCCTCGATCTGATCGCGCGATGCGAGAGCGCTGCGGCCGAGCACGAAGGCGCGAGACGAATGACGCGTCTCCACCCGCACGAGGTAGCGGGCCAAGAACGGCCCGTGACCGATCGGCGTCCTGCCGACCACGGCGCGTCCCATCACGAACCGCGTCGGGTAGGCGACGGCATCGACCAGAGTGGCGTCGACGTAGGACAGATAGCGGGATGCGCCGGCACGCGTGCCGACTTCCCAGGCGGCGATGAGCGCCTCCGTGGTGACGCTCCGCTTGGTCTGCGCCGACCAGTCCGAAAACCACAGTCGCACGCCGTCATGGACGGCGAGCCACGGCAACAGAGCCATGGGCGCGGCCGACGGGTCGAGGGCCTCCGCGATCGGAACCGGCAGCTCGTCCGACATGGCGGCCGCGAGCGCGCGGGTCCAATGAGACGGGAGGCGTTGCGGCAGAAGCTCGGCTGCACTCGTCATCCCGCTACTCCCACCGTGAGCCCGATGGTGGTGGGCACCGGGATCGTATAAGGAGCGCCGATAATGTCGCCGGTCGGCGAGGCGAGATCACAGCGTGTGACCGAGGTGCCGTAAGCCGCACCCTCGAGGAGACCGATCGGTACTTCCGCGCCGATCGCGAGCCGTGCGGCGGCGGCCTTGGCGAGGCGGCTCTCCGCTTCCGATCGTACCAATTCGGCGTCGGGTCCTTTCGGCACGATGATCCGCCCCGCGACAGTGTAGAGTCGTCTGGTCGCGCGGACGACGTTGAGACTGGTCGCCTCCGGTTTGACCGAGGTCGTGTCGCAAGCCGCGCGAACGAGCGCCATCTCGTCGTCGGTGGCGTCGCGGCCGTCGGGGCCGACGATCACCAGATCGACGTCACCGCGCCGACCGTGGACGGCTCGGCCGATCACCGCCGCGTGGTGCAACGTCGGCCACGCCGTCATCGCTTCGTAGAGATAGCGGTCGGCGGATCCCGCCGCCGGCCGCGTGAACGCCAACAGATAGCGGGCGAGCAAACGCTCGTCGCTCTCCATGACCGCAGCGGTGGTGGCGGTGGCCGGCGTAATAGTGAGACGCTGCACGCCAATCCGGGCGACGACCGCGTCGAGATCGGCCTGCTCGGCCGTCGGTGCGAGCACCGCCTTGATCGCGTCGTTGACCCTCTGGCGGTCGAGGAGACGCAGATAGGTCCAGGCCTGGGACGCGATCACGACGGGATCGGTCTCGAGCGCCGAGACATCCCAATCGGGCAAGGTCGGATCGACCGCCCGTTCAGCCGCCCATTGGATCGCGAAGCGGGCGAGGAATTGCCCCTGCAAGGTCTCATAATCGAGAGCCTCGATGATCGCCGGTGCCGGCAGACGGGTGAGGTCGATGGTCGCCGTCATGCGATCCTCCGAGCGATCGTCTCGCGCAAGATGATCGGCGCGCCGGCGCCGACGGGAATTGCACGGTCGTAGTTTCCGAGGCGACCTTCGGGATAGTAGGTGCCGGCATGACGGAGCCCGAGCCCGCCCAGCCGCGTCGCATCGACGAATTGCAGGGTCGTGATCCGATATTCGGGCTCGAACATGTGGGTGGCGACGACGAGATCGGTGTAGATGCCGAGAGCCGTCGCCGGCGTCAGATCCTCGGCGAGCCACGAGCGCAGGGTCGAGCCGAAGGCGAGACGCATCACGCGGCTCTTCAGCGTCGTGGTCCAAATGACCGCGAGCGACTGCTGGACGTGAGCCCAGCCGACGAGCAGTTTGCCCGTCCGTTCGTCGATCCCGGTCCTGTAGGCCACCGCCTGCATTGTCGCGTCCCCTTCAAGCCGTCTTCAACGGCGCTTCTTCTGCGGTTCGGTCTCGGTCGCCTCGGTCGCAACCACCCCCTCGGCCGCCGGCACGATCGCGCCGACGAGCAGCTCGGCACGGGCCGCGTTCTCGGTCAGATCGAGCACGTCACCGACTTGGACGCGCCGACCGGCGACCTTGGGACCGGCCATCTCAGTGACTGTGTAGCGGGCGGTGACCATCGATCTCTCCTCAGGCGGGCGGGCCGGACAGGGCGCTGCCCGGCTCCACGTCCGTGTGTTTGTGGCTCTTGTCGATCAGGTGATCGTCGTGCTCGATCGTCCCGCCCGTCTGTTTCAGACCGGCGGCCTCGAAGCGCCAAGACGTCCCATCGACTTCGATCGTGAGACCGTCCGCGCGCCGAGTGATCGCCAGCGAGCCCGTCTTCTCGACGACCGCGTCGGCCGCCGTAGACGGCGCTGGGCGATCGCCCGAATAGCCGTCACGATGGGCGGTCGAGGACGCACCGAGAATCCCGCTCGGCGATCGCACGGTGACCGGATCACCGATCCGCATCGGCGTGTGATCGGAGGTATGGGCGCCCGAGCGGGGCTCGGCCCACTGCACCCACGGACTGAGCACCGGCTTTCCGTCGGCCGTCTTGCCGATCTCGACGCGACATTTTCGCTTCACGTCGTCGACGGCCGCGACCCGCCCCTTCATCTCCAACGCGGCGAGCCGGCGGTCCACTTGGGACTGGTAGCGGCGCAGCCGCCGCAGTTCGCGATCGAGTTCACCCATTGCCGTCCTCCAGTCCGGCGAGGATCGCCGCAACCTCGGGCGGCAGACCGCCGTCGCCGAATTCGAAGTCGATCGCCGGCTCGTCCTCGGCCGCCGCGATCGTCGGCCGATCGGCCGCGAAGAGGCTCGCGCCCTGGTCGACGAGGGTCTGGGTCCACGTGACTGCGTAGTAGGCGGCTCCCGCCGTCACGTCGCGGACCGTGAACATCGGCCGCAGCTCCGGGCGCGGATCGGCCTCGGGCGGCAACACGTTGCCGCAGCCCCAGGTGTGGCTGTACGGATCCTCGAGGATGGCGACGAGCCGCGAGCCGATCGCGAGGCCGAGCGCCTCGCGCTCGACCCGTCGGCCGGCGATCGCCGCGTCCTCGACCACCACATAGGCCGTCCATTCGACCGCGAGCTGGTGGCCGCCGTCGACGATCCGGAGAGCGCGGATGCGCGACCAGCCCACGGCGATGCCGGGGACGGCGACGACCGACTTGCCGACGACCTCCGAGATGTCGATCTTGCCCGGGTGTGAGACGACGGCGACACCGGGCAACAGCGCGGCGATCCGGTCGCGGATCGCGCTCTTCATGGCGCCGAGCGGATCGGCGGCGAGGAGATCGGACAGAGCGACGGGGGCGATCATTGCAGCACCTCCCCGAACACGTCGGTGACGAGCCTCAGGATCTCCTCGCCGTTCTCGGCGGAAAGTCCGACGAAGGACCGAGCCGGGATGGTGACCTTCTTCGCGTGGACGAGCTTACCGCCGAGCATGAAGGAGAGCTGCTTTGCTTCCCTCGGCGTGATCACCATGCCGTCCTGATGGACGTGAGCATGTTCCCAACTCGCGCCCCATTCGGTCTCGGCCGAGGACGAGGTCCACGCAATCGAACCGAGCAGATGCTCGCCACTCTTCAGGAGGATCGGCGTCCCTTCGCGGTTCGGCGCCCAGGCCGTCCCATCGGGCGCCGTCTTCTCGTCGGAAATCCGTCGGCGCGTCTGACTCTCGCCCATGGCGCCGATCGCCGACATCAGCTCGGTCGCGTCGAACGCCGACATGCGTGAGACCAGACGCTCGATCGCGGCGAAGTCGGCGACGTCGACGGTGATGGAGACGCCATCGGCCATCAGGACCTCCCGAAGCGGTCGCGGGTGAAGATCCGCTCGGGCACGTCGATGACGACGCCGTTGGGCCCGATCTCGACGACGTCATCGGAGGTCGACGAGGATGTCCCGCCGGCGCCGCCGGAGACCACGGTGAGCCCACCTTTGCCGCCGGCGATCGCCTCGAGGCGCTTCACCGCGTTGTCGTAGCTCTCCTTCAGGCGATCGCTCGATCGCGAGAACGACAGCGCCACGCGATAGAGCGCGACGTCCATCGCGTAGACCGCGAGGATCTCACGGGAGAGGTCGTCGAGCGCATCGAGATCGGCCGGCGTGTAGCGCGCCTGGAGGATGCCGCGCATCTCGGCCGAGGCATCGAGCAACGCCGCCTCGACGCGGGCGTCGTCGCGCAGTCCCGTCGTCTCGTCGGCGGCGAGCAGCACCAGCTCCGCCGGATGGCGGGCGACGAGTTGGTCGAGGGTCGCGAAGGCGGTGGGCATGGGCGGCTCCGTCAGGGGTCGGGCGCGTCAGGGAGGAGTGTCGCGGGCGGAGCCCCTGAATTCTCCGCCCGCGAGCGTCCCGGGGCGGCGAGGCGACGGCGTCCCGGGAAAGGGTCAGGCCTCGGCGGCCGCGATCTTCGGGCGGCGCGCGGGTGCGATGGCGAGCAATTCGTCCGAACTCAGCAACGCACCGAACTCGTCGGCCGTCAGCCCCTTCGCCTTCGCGGCGGCGGCCAGCTCGGCCTCACCGAGAAACACGGCCTCACGACCGAATTGCAGACCTCCGCGCCAATGCGGCCCGGCGGGTGCGATGATGCGCAGGCAGGCCTCGGTCTCGGCGGTGGCCTGGGTGGTGTTCGCGCCGTTGGAGATGGGAGCCTTGGCCATGGGGTCCTCCGAAAGAATGATCGACCGTCCGCCGCACCGGGCGTCGACCTCGGACCGGACCCCGTCGCATTCGGCGGGGCTGTCCATCGGATGTGCGGTCCCTCGGGGGTATTCGTCAGGCCGCGAGTTTCGGCGCGCGGATCATCGACACGAGGTTGCGGTTGGTGTTGGTCGAACCGGCGATCTGTTCGCTTTCCAGGATGTCCTTGGCCGCGAAGTAGTTGCCATTGCCGACCACCAGATGAGTCGGGTTGATGCCGAGCGGAGTGCCGTCGTCGCCCTTGAAGGCGGTCATGGCGTTCCACGCCGCGCGCAGATTACCGGCGGTCAGCTCGGCCTTCGAACCGTAAGCCATCTGCCAGAAACCGTAGCCGGCGCCGACACGGGCATCCGAGCCGTAGACGTAGTGGTCCTTCATGAAGACGGTATCGGAGGTCTTGGGATCCTCCTTCGACACGAAGTTGTAGGCGCGCCGGTTCTGGAAGATGAAGGGCTTCAGCGGAAGCGACAGATCGAGCAGCATCCACCGCTCGCCGCTGCCGGCCTGGACGTTGGAGACCGTGGTCTGGGCGCCCGGCAGGCCGACCGGATGGTCGGCATCGAAGAAGTACTGGCCGTCGTAGCACGGGGTCGACCACGCGCCGGGGATCAGCTCGCCGAACACGAGATCGTCGGGGTGCTGCGCGGCAGCCTGACCGAGAAGCTCGAAGCGGGGGCCGTAGATGCCGAGCTTGTCGTCCTCGATGTCATCCTTCTCGACCGACACGGTCAGTTCGAACTTGCGGTTCTTGATCGAATAGCCGTGGGCCTGCAGGCCATGGATCTGACGATCGCCGATCCACTCGCGCATCTTCGGGATGTCACCGAGCCAGCCGTAGGTCTCCTCCGACGAGCTCGAAGGCACGATCGTGCACAGGCTGGTGTAGAGCGCGGTGACGCCCGCGAAGCCGGACTGGAAGTTGGTCTTGAAGCCCTTGTTGACGGCCTCGAGAAGAGCGGGAGTGATGACGCGAGCCATTGTCGATCCTCGATCGGAGACGGGTGAGAGACGGGGCCGGCTCAGTAGCCGACGCGGATCCAGGCGCCGATGGCGTCGACGTCGATCACCTTTCCGGCGATCGAGCGGGTGTTGGCGCCGGACGTCTTGGCGACGGTCTGATCGTCGACGAGATAGGCGTCTTTACCGATGTCGGCCGACGTCAGGGCATCGCTCGCGAGGTTGACGAACCGATAGCAGCCGCGCCGCGTGGTGACGTTCTTCGCGCCCGCCGTGCCGCCGGAATTGTCGACGGTCTCCTCGGACAGGCCGAGCACCACCAGATTGAGGCCGGTGAAGCCGGGCTTGGCGACGCCACCGTCCATGACGGCGAGCGCACCCTGGAGGATCGTCGTCGCGGCGGCGACCGGAGCGGTGGAGGTGAGCCCGGCCTTCTCGGAGACGAGGCGCGGGGCGGTGAGAGCGGTCATGTCTGGATCCTCGATCCGGAGCTGCAGGACAGGACGGTCAGGCGGTCTTCATGCCGTTGGCCGCGCGGTAGGCTTCCTCGGTGAGACCGAGTTGCTCCATCACCACGCGGTCCTCGGCCGAGAGCTTCACGACGTCGTCGGCGCCGGGCACCTTCTTCTCGTCGAGGCCGGAGGCGGCGAACAGCACCGGCGAGGCGGCGAACAGCGCCTCGACCGAGGCGAGGCCGGCATCGGTGGCGCAGAGCGCGGTGTAGTGGTCGCGCTGGGCCGGCAGGATCTTCTTGGCGGTCAGCGCGCCTTCGATCACGGCGTCGATCTTGGCCTTGCGGGTCGCCGCCTTGATGGCGTCGAGTTCGGTGGTGGCGGCGGAGAGCTTGACCACCGTCTCGTCGAACACCGACTTGGAGACGGTGGTGGCGGGGTCGGCCTTGGCCTTCAGCGTGGTGACGGCGGCGAGGCACTCGGCCTCGGTCGCGGTCTCGGCGAGGCCGAGCGCGATCAGAACGGTCTTCATGGTGGGGGGCTCCTGGAAGGGCTCGAGATCGGAGGCGCCGGCGAGCGCCGGCTGATTGCCGAGCGCCGGCGACGAGACCAGCGCGACCGACTTCAGCCATTCGGCCACGCCGTCCTTGGCGGGGAACGCCGGCGAAACGTAGGGGTAGCTCTTGAGCAACGCCGGCGCCGTGGACGGGTCGACCCACTCGGTCGTGCCGAACAGCGCCCCGCCCTCGACGTCGATGCCGGTCACCCAGCCGACCGGGTCGGCCCGCTCGCCCTTCGGCGCGAGGATCTCGGTGGCGTGATTGACGTCGATGGGAATCTTGACGCCATCGGCCGCGAAGCGCGTGGCGAGCTTGGCGAGGTCGATGCGATAGGTGCGCCCATCGCGGGTCTTCACCGTGCCGCCGGCCGAGAACAGCATGATGCGCTTCGGCGGCTCGTCACCGAGGGCGGTGACGGCGAGGCAGACCGTGGCGGAGGTGGTGGCGATCAGGGTGCTCGACATGACCCGACATTGCCGGGGCGAACCGCGTCTCTCACGGGTGACACCTGTCACCGGACGAGCTCGGTGTCGACGATGCGATGTTCGGGGGGCGCGAGGGAGACCTTAGCGCCACTCCACCAACGACGCCATACACTCGCGCACGGATCGCGCGTTGAAGGGCATTTGAAGAATATGGGCGGGGATCTTCATCTCGGATGGGGCGATGCCGCGCCCTGGATCGCCGCGCCCGTCAGCAGGCTTCTCTGTCGATCTTGTCTTCACCGCGCCGCGAGAGCATATTTCACGAGCGCGGCGGCGAAGTCCTTAGGCCTCGATTGCCCACGCGGTGGAGCCCGGACAGGCCGGGAAGCGGTCCACCCCCGCCGCGCATCACTCTCCCCCCAGGTCGCGCCGCACCAGCTTCTCCGAACGCTGGTGAAGCGACGTCACGCGCAGATAGCCCCCCTTCGATTTCGTGACGAAGCTGCGCCACCACGTCTTCGCCTCGGCCCAGATGAGCGAGCGGACATTGGCGCTGCCGCGCGGGTCGGGCCGGACCTCACCATCGGCGATGGCGCGCGGCAGCTTGGTGAGATCGTCGAAGCCGCGTCCGTCGGGATAGCGTCGATCGAGGTTCGAACGCGCGACGACGTCGGCGCCGTTGATCGACACCACGGGCGAGATCGCGCCGGTCTCGGCCTGGAGCTTGGGAGAGACGCCGGCCGGCAGCCACACCTGCTTCGCCTCGGCCTCGGGCAGCCGTTTCACCACCCGGGTCCAGGGCGATTGCCACAGCTCCTCGAGTTTCTTGGTCGCGTCCTCGGGCGCGGCCTGGACGAGCTGCTGCTCGACGGCGCGCATCACGCCCTTGACCCGCGCCAGACCCGGGTTGCCACCCCAGCCCGGATCGCAGCCCACCGGCACCTGCAGCACTTCGCCGGTGCGCTTGTTGATCAGCGTCCGCATCTCGATCACCGGGGCCTCGGAAGTGTAGCGGACCTTGTCGTCCTCCTGCCACTCCCGCGCCAACAGCGCCTCGGCCTCGCGCGCCGAGATCTGACGCACCGCGCATTTGCAGTGCCACCCATTGGGCGGAAAGATCGAGGCCCAGATCGGATCGTCGACGGGCCGAATGATGCCGACCCACTGCAGATGATCCTTGCGCGGATTCGCCGAGGTCGTGTGGAGATAGAGGAAGTACGGCAGCGCGCGCTTGGTGCGTTGAGCCCGCTCCCACTGGCCGGCGGCACGCGCCGAGGCCATGTTGCCCCAGAAGATCGTCCTGAGACGTCGGGGCGAGGTGAAGTCGACGACCTTGTCGGGTTGCTTGCCGAGCGGATCGACGACCAGGCGCGGCTTGCCCCAGCCGGCCCGGGTCAAATCCTCGACGATCGTCTTACGCCAGGTCTCGAAGCCCTGTCCCTCTCCGAGGGCCTTGCCGATCGAATTCTTGAAGAGCGATCCAAGCTCCAATTCGGTGACCTTCGCCACCGAGAAGGCGTTGGCGTGCTCGTCGCCGAACACGTCCGTCCAGCTGAACGCCGGCTTCCAGCCCTTGTCCTCAAAGAACCGCGTCACCTCGGGCGGCGGGCCGAAGCCGCGCTGGACCTCCGCCATGGCTCAGTCCTTCACGTCGCCGATACCTCGGGCGATGATGGTGGCGGATGCCAAGGCCTCGGCGAGCTTCGTGCCGTCCGGCCCCTTCGCCGCCAGCATCGCCAGCGCCTCGTCGAAGGACGTCGCCCGCGCGATGATCTCGCGCAGGGGATCGAGCAGCGGATCGGTGATGTCCTGCCAGTCGGCGAGCGCATCCTCCAGCACCGCCTCGATCTCGTCGGGACCGTCGACCGCGTCGGCGCGAAAGTCCTGCGAAGTGAGCAGGTCGACCTTGAGGCAGCCGCCGCAGCGACAGCCGACGACATGGGCGGCGAGACGCGCGGGCTTGGGTGCCGGAGGCAAGGGGGCGGGTCGCTTCGGCTTCGGCTTCGACGCCGGCGGGACGGGTGGCTCCGCGAGCGACGCCCTGGGTGGGGCCGAAGGCGTCAGCAATTCGTCGTCGGGCTGCGGCTCGGAGAAGCCGAACCGATCACGGATCTCATCCTGCCGGACCTTGAGGCCGAAAGGCACGAGCCGAGCGACGGCATTCGACATCGCGTCGAGATCATCCGGTTCGGTGATCGGCCACTCGACTTTCGGATAGGCGGGTTGCGGCCCGAAGTTGAAGGCGACGAACCAGCGAATGAGATCGCGATTGACGGTGCGGCCGAGCTGACGACCGTCCGCCTGGGCGATGTCGATCCGGACTTTGTCGTGGATCTTGGCCTGACCGTAGGACGAACCGTCCTTCGACGTCATCGTCTGGCCGAGCGTCACCAGCGAGACTTTGTCGTCGGTGTAGTCGACCAGCGCGCCGAACACCTTCTCGCCCTGGGAACCGGAGACCTCATGGAACTCGATCAGCATGCTCTCCGGGATGATCGCAGCGGCATCGTTTGCGATCGACGAGACGGCGCGCAGTAGCGCCCGCTTGTCCTTGTCGCTGGCGCCGGCGCCGTATTTGCCGACGCGGAACGGCATGCCGTAGACCTCGGCGAAGGCAGCCCAGTCCTGTAGCGTGAAGCTCTGCACCATGTAGGCCCAGGACGCAGGACGGGCGAGACCGCGCCGGAGCGGGATGCCCATGCGCGTGCGTGGCATGTGGACCATGAAACGGCCCCACGGCAACTCCTCACCGTCGATCGATCCGTCTACGGCGAGACGAAGTTCGGTGAGATTGAGCCGATCGAACTGGAAGTAACGCGGGTCGCGCCAGTCGAACCGCGTCGGACGCAAGAGCCCGTCGCGATAGTCCCAACCCGTCTCGACCGCGCTGTAGCCCTTGGCGATGCCGTCGAGCAGCGGCTCGACGCCTTCGAGGAACGCTTCGTCCTCGACCAGCTCATGGACCGCATCGACGATCTTCGTCGGGATGTCCTTCGAGGCCTCGACCGTCGGGGCGACGCCGGCGATGCGTAGCTTTCGGGTCATCAGCACCGAAGCATAATGGAGATACCGCTCTTCCATTTCCTCGGCGAGCGTGAGGTAGGCGCGCGCGTCTCCCGTCGCCGCGTCGCGCAGGATCGAGCCGAGCTTTTCCGGCGTCAGCCCCGACGAGATCCGCTCCTCGGCGACACGGCGTACGCCGGCGACGGTCGGCGTGGCGATCTCGTCGGAAAGCGACTTCGACGATACGGGCTGGCCGTCGGGTCCGAGAATCCTGCTCACCATAGCGCGCGGCCTCCCGATGCCTCGTCGTCGCCACCCTCCTCGCGAGCGAGGTCGCGGGCGGTGCGGTAGTCGTATTCTTGCGGTGTGGCGCGGCTTGCCGTGTAGGCCATCAGTAACGCGACGAAGCTGTCGCCGTGACGGCTCTTGCCGTCGGTGCCCTGGACGCGGATCGGCGGCATGGTCGGCACGCCCCCCTTCAGAACGGGCAGTTGCAGGTCCTTCTTGGTGTCGAGGTCCCGAGGGATGACGATCGCGTCGTCTTCGAAAGCGGCGCGCAGCGGCGGCACGTTTTCGATGTACCAAGTGGCAGACAGCTTCACCGGCTCGGCGCGCAACGAGCCGTAGCGCACCGCGAAGGCCTCGGAGATCTGCATGCCGATGCCGATGGCGTCGAAGTGAGCCTTCGAGAAGCGCGGTAAGCGATCGGCTATGTAGCGGCCGATCTGCCACTGCTGCTCGAAGGGAATGTTGCGCAGCTCGACGACGAAGGGCGTCCAACGCTTCATGTTGCGCAACGTCTGAAGCGGCCAGAAGACCGTCAGATCCTTGAGACGGCCGAAGTCACCGCCGAGGCAGGAGGGCAGGTTCGGATCGAGCTTCTCGAGCAAGGGCCGCAACTGCTCCTCGCACCAGTCCTCGATCTCCGCGCGGCGGTAGGCCTCGGGCACCTGGAGCCACGATGCCGGCCGCTCCAGCCGCAGCACCGGGATCCCATCGGCCATTCGCGCCTCGATCAAGGCGCCGGTGAGGACCGCACCGCCCCCCTGCGACGGAACGCAGAAGAACTCTTCGTCGGCCGCCTCCGGGCCGGCGGCCGCGATCAGCTTCGCCCGCCAAGCGGCCTCGCCTTCGGGCGTCCATTCCGTCCTGGTTTTGTGGCAGATGCGCTGATAGAGCCCGTCGCGCAGCGCATCGTCGAGTGTGACGCGCAGGACGGCGTAGGGCTTGCGTCCCGACCGAGCATCCTCGATCAGCCGGTTGAAGGGATTGTCCTCGCCGAAGTGGGTGGAGATGATCAGGATCTTGCCGCCCCACATCAGGAAGGGGATGGCGGCATCGACCACTTGTTGCAGCCATTCGTGGAAGGCCGCTTCGTCGAGGATCAGATAGCCCTGGCGACCGCGAAGCGAGCGCGGCTTCGCCGTCAGCGCGACGATCTCGAATCCGCTCGGGCGACGAATGCGGAATGCCTGCACGCCCTTCTCGCTGCCGTCGTCGAAGAGAAAGTTCTCGATCTCGACACCGGCGTCCTTCGCAGCTTCACCGACGGACTCGATCCACTCGGCGCAGGTGTCGATGAACTCCCGCGCCATGTCGAGATTGTAGCCCATGTAGAGCACGTCCATGCCGCCGGCTTCCCGTGCCGACGACGCGGTCAGTACGGCGTCGAGCGCCGCCGCCCAGGTCATGCCGGTGCGCCGCGACTTTTCGCAGATCGTGATCTGGTTGAGAGCCGTGGTCTCGAGGAGTTTGCGCTGATAACGCAGCAGGACCTCGGTCTCTTCGCCGTGATCCTCGCCACGCAGTACGTCGATGCGCCTGATCTCGGCCCACTCGGCTTCGGAGATCGCGCGGCCGGTGGCAAACGTCTCGCTGTCGACGAACATCAGCCCTTGCCCTTGATTTGGACGGAAAGCGCAGCCTTGAGGGTCGCGATATCGTCGGTCGTGAGACCCTTGGCTTTGGCGACCTTGTCGACGACCTCTTCCGCCTTCGCCGCGAAGTCGCGCAAGATCCGCGCCTTGGTATCGGCGGAGATCTTCGCCGCCTCCTCGGCGTGCTTCAGCGCGCGGGAGGCGAACATCAGCATTTCCGCTGTCTCGCCGTCCGCCTTCAACTCACCGGCGTTCTCGAGCATCTCGAAGGTGAGGCTCTTGATCGTCTGAGCGAGCAACAGCGTGATCTGTTCGGCATTCTCGCCGTCGAACTTCGGCGTCAGGATCGCCGCGATCTCTCGCGTCTCCTCGAGGCGTCGGCCGACCGTGGCGAGACGCATGGCGCGCCGGTTGAAGGCGGACTTCGAGATTTGCGGGACGGCGTCGACCTCGGTCAGACCTTCGGCCCAGGCGGCGGCACGGATGCGCTCGTTGAGCCCGTCGAGGATCTCGAGCTGGGTGAGGTCTCGGTCCTTCAGCGCCGTGAACGCCCAGCGCACCGCCTCGTCGCACCAATCCGGCAGTCGGTCGATCGAGGAGATACGGCCTCGCCCGGTGTCGCGGCCGGCCATGGGGCGCCTCATTCGGTGATGAGGGCGGTCGACGGCCAATCGACGCCGCCGATTTTCAGGCGACGCGCGAGATGAGAGCGCCCCTTTTCGGTGATCGTGCCGATCAGTACGCTGTCCGCCTCGGTGAGACGGATCGCGCCGAACCGCTCGAGGTAACGCATCTCCTCGTGAACCCATTCGCGGTCTTCGTTGATCGCGTAGGTCATGAGCTTGCGACCGAGCATCTTCGACGTAAGCGATCCATCCTTCCACTCGGCGAGCGTACGCAGGATGATCAGTCGCGCTTCTGCCCTGTAGCTGTCGATGAAAGTCTCGTCCGCCATTTCAATGACCCTTCAACATGTAGTCTTGAAAGCGAGTGGCCATGGCGGTCACGGGGGTCAGCCGCTCGTCGAACGCATCGAAGCGGCCTTCGAGCTTGGCGATCGCCAGTTCCAGGCGATGCGTCGAATCTCGGTCGGGTAGATGCTTCATTTCCGCCTCGACGAGAGAGATGCGCTCCTCGAGCTTGTCGATTTTTTCTCCGACCTTCTTCACTTCCTCCTGTGCCCGTGCGCCGGGCTTGGAGAAGATGTTCCAGATCGTCCCGCCGACGCCGAAGAGGCCGGCGAGCAGAAGAACCCAGGGATTCAGCTCGGCCGGATCCATCAGCGCACCTCACACCAGGGCTTCGCCTTGGCGAAAGAGTGGGCCGCGCCCGGATCGTAGGCCGAGGCCAGCCCGACCTCGATCAGGACGTCGGCCAACGACCGCCATTCGCTCCCCGTGTCGATCTCGATCGTCCCGACCAGACGGCCCCAATAGGGATCCCGCATCAGGCCGGAGACGCGGATCGGATGCGAGCCGAGCAGCTTGGTGGCATAGGTCTTGGCCTGGAGCGCGGCCTCCTTCTCGGCCGGGCACCACGCGCAGCTCTGCGCCTTGGTGCGTTGGGCCGGCGACATCGTCGGCAGGCGCGCCGGCAAGGTCTGCCAGTCGCGACAGAGCTTCTTCTCCGGGGTGTCGATGCCGGCGATGCGGATCGACCAGACCGATGCGACGCACGGGCCGCGTTCGCACGGCCCCTCGGCGAAGCGCACCACGACGGTGTCGCCGTCGGTGACCTTGACGACGGTCGCCGCATAAGGACCGGGCCAAGTCTCCGCCGAAGCCGGGCGGAGAACCGCCACGACGAGCACGGCCACCATGAAGAAGACGAGGCGGAGGAGGGAGTGACGGCGGATCATGGGAGGTTTCCCCTGCAGGCGCGGGCTTGTCGGTCCATCGTATCGAGACGCCCGACGATCCAGATGGCATCGGGATGGGCCTCGAGATAGTCGGCGGCGCGGGTGAGCTCCGTCGAGGTCATCGTGGTCGGGCAGATCGCCCGCAACTGGCGCAGGATCGCCGCGTGGCGCGCCGATCCGTCAGAAGCCGGCGCCACCACCGCCGAGGCGGGCGGCACGCGCGCGCAGCTCGGCGGCGAGGCGATCAGCAGTATCGGGACGATCGAGAGCGATGCGAGCCTGTTCATCGGCGACGTCCGCGACCACCTGTCGTGTCTCGAGCGCCGCCTCGGCCGCGCCCTCCTCTTTCGCGGTCTCCACGGCGCGAGCGTCACGCTCGCGGCCGAGCAGCCAGTCGACGATCGCCTTCAGCGCGATCCCGACCAGGGTGGTCCAGTTCACGACGGCACCAGGGACGTGGCCGAGACCTCGGCCGGGAGGACGCCGGCGGCGGAGAGCCGGGCGATCAGCTTCGGGGTCAGCGTATCGCCGAGCCACTTGGCCGTCGTGGGCGCATGATCGACCGCGTAGATCGCGGCCTCGCGCAGCACCGCGTTGGCGACGGGGATCTCCAAGACCTTGCCCTTGGCGGCACCGGCGACGGCGGCGATACCGTAGTCGACGGCGCGCGAGAGCAGCTGCTCGGTGAGATAGGTACGCACCCAGGCGGGCAGCCACTTGGCGGCGATCCACGAGAGCACCGCGACCGCGATCGAGGCGATCGCCCCGGAGGCCTGACCGATCCAGTCGCCCACCGGGACGACGACGTTGTCGGCGGCGTAGGCAGCCGGCGGTAGGCTCACCACCAGCGGAGCCATGAGCGCGAGCGTGGCTGCGACGATTCCGAGAGTAAAGTGAGGGCGATGGCCTTTCATGACGACCTCTTTCGGCTCGAGGAAATGGCTCAGACTTCGCGGCCGGCGGTCGCGCCGGGACGGATGATCGCCGGGACGTGACCAGTCTTCGGCAGTGGGGCGGACTTCGGCCACCAGTAGCCGACCACCCGGTCCGTGCCGTAGGCCGCAGCGGTGACGGCGTCGTTCTGGTTGCCGCCTACCGCGACGTTGCGACCGTCGGAGGTCCGGCCCGCGTAGAAATAGACGTGACCGAGACCGGACGACTTCGAACCGCGCCACATCGTGACGACGGCGCCGAGCGCCGGCCCGTCGAGGCGCACGAAGCGGTCGTCGTGCTCGATCGCGCGCGCCATCCCGGATCGCGGCGATCGGACCCCGGCGGTCTCCAGCATGGCGCAGACGAAATCGCCACACCAAGGGCGAGATCCGTCCTCGGTGGAAGTATCGTCGGACGTCTTGCCGAGGGCGCGATAGGCGATGATTCTGCCGGTGCTGTCCTTGCCGGCGGTCTCGCGGACGCCGATTTCGGTGATCGCGTTCTTCAGCCACGGCACGACGACGGCTGGCGCGGCCGGCTCCACCATCTTCGCCACGCGATCCGGCCACAGCGCCTGACGCGTGAGCGGGCCGACGATGCCGTCGTCGACGAGACGGTGCGCCCGCTGGAACTGCCGCACCGCCGCTTCGGTGAGCGGTCCCCACTCTCCGTCGATCCGGCCGGGGACGTAGCCCAGTTCGGTGAGCCGGCTCTGAATGCTGCGGATGTCGGACATGAGGGGCCTCGGTTCCGATTGCCGGGCAAATCCCGGAATTCATGGAACCGACCATGGCCCTTTGAACGACGGCGGTCGGGGGTGACGATCGTCACCCCACTTCGCGACGATCGCTCGACGTGGAGACGGAGAGACCCTACGCCGGCGTCGGGATCGCGTCGAGAGGATCAGAACAGCGAGCCCTGTCGACCATCCTTGATCCGCTTGCGCATGCGTTGCGCCGTGCGGCGATGCAGGCCGGCGGTGGCGGCGGCGCCGTCGATCGAGGCACCGCCGTCGAGCGCGCGCGCCATGCGCCGACGCGCTTCGGCGATAGTCCCGACCGGCCCCATCGGCACATCGATTGTCTCGCCGCCGTAGAGATCGGCCAAGCGATCGGCGCCGGCCCGACCCAGCGCCTGGACCAGACGATGATCTTCGCCCATCCGTTCGCGGCGCGGCACTGAAAGCCGGCGCCCGCCGAACTCTCCGGCGAACGCGAGTGCACGGCCTTGGCCGACGACTTCAGCCAGTTCGGCGAGGAGATGAGGCAGGTGCAGGCGGGGCTCCATCATGCCGCGCCCTTCTTGTCCGAGGATGTCGAGCGCGAGTGATGCGTGCCGGGCGTCAAGAAGAAGTCGGAAGCCGTGGCGGTGGCACCGAACGGACGGACGTCGTGTCTCCTGGAAAGAAGGGAGGCCGTGGGCCGCTTTCCAATGGATAGAGCGCGGTGAACTCGGAGCGAAGGGGATCGATCACGGCCTCGACGACGGCGGGTGGTTCCATGTCGCTCAGCAACTCCCACGACCATCCACGGCCCGCTCCGACCATGGCTTTGAACGTGGTGACCTTCCGTCGATCGCGCTCCTGAAAGGATGAACGCGCGATCGTGTGGAACAGCAATTCCCCCATGTTTTCCCTGATGTTCTCGATTTCCGAGCGCTTTTCCGCCTCCCGCTCGCGCTTCGTCTCGCAGTGCGTAAAGCCTCGATCGATCCGAAAGACGGCGCTGGACGTCGGACCCCACATTCGGGGCCACATTTTCATAGAGGAGAACCTGTCGAACCACTCGCGATGCCATGGCCAATCCCATCGGCTCCGCAGTAGATCGCGCCGTATTTCCTTCTCGACGGGGCGCCAGTCGTGGCCCTCGACGAAGGCCGAGACCCACCGCTTCCTCGCCGAGGTCAACGCCTTCTCGCCACCGGCTATCTCGCCGACGATGCGATCCCACGTGGAAAAGGTGATTTCCCACATCGCTTCCGGGCCGTAGTCCATGAGCGAATCCCCCGCTGCTGCGGGGTGCAATTCTATGATGAGCGGAGATCATCGTCTCTTCGTCCACGCGGCGCATCATCGATCGACCCCCATTCGGATCGCGCCGAGCCGGGCATACGCCTCCTTCTCGCGGGCGAGGGCCTGCCGGTAGGCTCGGGACAGGCCGGCGAGATCGAGCGACGGCGTGAGGCCTCGGGCCGTGGCCGCCGCATGGAGCTCGAGCGCGTCGACATGGGCCTTCGCCGCCTCGTCGACGGCCGCGCTCGCCATCTCCGCGCGCTTCGTCGCCGCGTGAAACCGCGCCTCCGCGATCGTTTCGTCGGACAGCCCGCCGAGCCGGAAGGAGAGCAGGCCGATCAGCTCCACCAGTTCGATCTTGGGCAAGGCGGCGAGCGCCGCGAGGTCAGCCATGGTGCCGCCCCTCCACTCGCCGGATCATCGCCTTGAGCGCCTCGGTGACCTTGTTCGCGTCCGGCGGCGTGCAGAACTCGGGCGTGCTCTTGCCGGTTTGGCGCTGCACGAAGGCTCTGAGAGCCTCTTTCGAAGCGTTGTCGACGGCGCCGACGATCCCGGCCTCCTTCCACAGCGCGTAGATCTTGCGGACGTGCGGCTTGTCGAAGCCGCTTCCTCCCTTGCCCTTCTTCGGCATCCATCCGAGACGGCGGAATTCGGCCAGCACCGCCTCGAGCTGCCGCTCCGTGCAGTCGCGCGACGACGACCGGCCGGTGACGCGGGCGAGGATCGCGCGATAGTCGTCGTCGGCGAGCGCGAGATCTTTCTTGGCGATGTGGACCTTGGCGAGCAAAGCGGTGTTCATGCGTCGGCCCTCCGAACCGAGACCGACTGGACGCGCGACGGGTCTCGCCGAAGCGCCGCCGCCAAGAATTTCGGGCGGAGGCGGCCGGCAGCCTTGATCACCGCGCGCCGCTGATCGGACCCGAGCATCGGCAGCTCGGTGTCACTGCCGTACTCCTCGATCACCGTGGTGATCAGGTCCACCAGCTCCTGCGTCTGCCGCTGTTCCAAGGCGGTGCGCTCCGAGACCGAGAGCGCCTGGATGCGGCGGGCCTTTTCATCGATCGACAGCATGAGGTTTCCTTTCGAGCATCTCTCGGGTGATCTCGGCGATCCGTCGGAGGATCCGGTCCTGATGGCGGGACCGGATGCCGCGACGGACCTTCGATCGCAGGTCGTCTCGCTCGGCGGCGAGATCCGCGATCGCCGCGTCGGCCGGCGGCGCCGGCGGCGGATCCTCCGCCTCCGGCGGCTGGGATCGGTCGATCCAGCTCATGACGAGGTCTCGATCGCGAGGGGCTGCCCGTCGGCACCACCGACCCCGTGGGCGAGCGTGACGGATTTTCCGGCGGCGTAACCGGCGGCGACCGCGCCCGCGAAACGAGGCTTGTGCTCTGGCATCCCTATCTTGCAAGTGTCCGGGTACCATTCGACGAGCGCTTGGCCGGCTGCTTTCCGGACGTCGGCCGATATCGTCGAACGGAACAGTTCGAAGAGGCGGATCCGGAGGCGGGCCTCCATGCCGGTCGCGAAGTCGGCGAGGGCCGCGCGACGTGTCTTGGTGGTGCGACGGCGCCTGTATTCCGCAGTTTCCCTGAAATCGCGGCTTCTCCGAACGATCGCATTGGTCATGACCACGTAGAGATAGGCGGCGACCTCCGGTCCGGGCGTGCGTCCGATGAACTCGAACGCGGTACCGGGATGAAACACGGCGGCGGTATTGGTGGCGACGGAGACCGCCCACGCCACCCGCCCTCGCCACGTCGCCCGTGTGGTGCGCTCTTCTGCCGAGGCGGACACCATCTCGATTTCGGTCTCCGAGAGCCCATGCTCGGCCATCAACCGCGCCGCAAGCTCGGCGGCGGCGAGCGCCTCCGCCTCCGTGCAGCCGGCGTTCGACGTCTTGGCGCGCAACGCGGCGATCTTGGCCGCGATCTTCGAGCGATCGGCCATCACGCATCACTCCCCAAAGCCTCGAGCACATCGGCGGACGTGCAGTCGAGCGCCTCCATGATCTCGTTCCGATCGTTGCCGGCGGCGGCGAGCGCGCGGATCGAGCGATCGAGAGCGCGCCGTGCCCGACTGGGAGACCGCGTCGGCTCCGCATCTACGCAGTCGGGCCATGTGCATTGGCCGGCAGAGCAAGGTCCTTGCATGCCGTGGTCGAAACGCAGATCGCGGAGGCACGTCTGATGCTTCGCCACGGCCGCCCCGATGAGCGTCGCCAGATGGCCGGCGGCTTCGTCGGTGATGGGCTGAGAGCCGGTGACGTGCACGTCCAACCGTTCCACCGCACCGTCCTCTCGGACGGGCACCGGGATCGGCATGGGAAGGATCACCGGAACGATCACCGGCACCGCGACGGGCTCATGGATGACGCGCGTCTCGACGATCGGAGCCGAAGCGGTCGACGGCATGGGCACTGCCGCCGGCCGCCGATCGAGGCTCTTGCCGACACAGGCGTCGAGCATCGGATCGCTTTCACCCTTTCCGACCCGCGCCGCATAGGCGGCCTCGAACAGCAGCTTTGCGTAGAGCGTCGGCGTATAGCCCGCCTTCCGGCCACGCTCGACGAGGCCCGCATAGACCGGGTCGGAGAGGTGGATCGTGACGGTGCGGGTCTCGGGCATCAGGGCCATGGGGCTGCTCCTCCTCTCGGACGAGGGTCGCCGACCGGGGCCGGCGACCGATCGGCATCATTCGGCGGCGGTGGGGAGCGCGACGACGGTCGCCTCCTCGTCCTCGTCGCCGGCGATCGCCTTGACGAGCTCGACCACCTTGCGGCGCTGCCTCGCGTCGGCGATGCGCACGAAGGCGCGGTTCAGCGCGAGACCCTCGGAGGAGGACAGGAACTCGACCACGTGGGAGGCGGCGTGCGCCCCGTCGAAACCCTGATCGCCGCCGACCGGCGCGTTGCCCGGCGCGTCCTCGAAGAAGAAGGCGACCGGCACGCCCAAGACCCGAGCGATCGCCTGGAGACGGCTCGCGCCGATCCGGTTGGTGCCCTTCTCGTATTTCTGGATCTGCTGGAAGGTGATGCCCAGGTGCTCGCCGAGCGTCGTTTGGCTCATGTCAAGCATCATCCGGCGCAGACGCACACGCGTGCCGACGTGGGCGTCGATCGGGTTCGGGGACTTCTTCGATTTCGTCGTCATGCTGGTCTCCATCAGGGTCGGAGGATGAGGCCGCCGGCATCGGGCCCGGCGGCGGAAAGAGGGCCTCGGCCCGGCGAGGGATGGGTCGTCAGCCGTGGCCGACGGCGGGGACAAAGGGGTCACCTGACCGGACGGCGGTGATCGCCTGGAAGCTACGGAGAGCATCCTTCAGATGAGGAAGGATCCCGGCGGCGGATCCGTCGGTGATCGCCTCGCATCGCTCGACCAAATGCTCGAGCAGGTATTCGGCGGCCTCGATCGTGGCGACCGTCGACACCGGGGTCGACTTCAGCCGGAGGTGATGCGGGTTCAGCCCGCCGCCTTGCGGGACGAGCACGATGGCGCCGTTGCCTCGCTCGAGTTCGTCGGTGAGCGACGTCAGCAGCTCCCCGGTGCTCTCGTCGTTGGTCATCACACCAGCCCTCTGTCTTCGGCGAGTGGCTGCGGCAGGGTGATGATCTGAGCCCGTCCGATCACGATCGGCTGCTCGAACTCGATCGAACTCTTCGGCAACCACACCGACTGCTCGGCGTCGCCATCAATCGATACGAGGACCTCGCGGTCGGTTTCGTGGTGAATCATCACTTTGATGTCGGTGAGGCGGAACGTCATGACCGCCCCCTTCACAGTGCAGCGATGTCGAGGGAAACCGGCTTCCACGGCGCCTCGGCGCTCGTCCTCTCGTAGAAGCGGACGTATTCCTTGGTGCCGGTGACCCGCATGCTGTCGCGGATCGCCTTCATGGCGCGCTGCCAGCGATCGTCGTCGATCTCGAGGCGCAGGATCGAGAACAGCTCTCCCTTGTTGATCTTGCCCTGCTGGTCGACGGCGAATGCCCGATTGACGATCGAGCGCAGATTGGCCGAGCTGTCGGCCGACCATTCACGCAGGCACTCGTCGACGAGCGTCTTCGCCACCTGAAGTTCGGGGCCGAAGTCGATGCGCTCGGCGATCTGCACCGTCACCTTCTTCAGACCGTCGAAGGAGCTGACCGTGTAGTTGCCCTTCCATCCGTCCCGCTTCTTGACCCCGTATTCCTGCTGCAGCAGGTCCTGGAAGCTGGTGAGATCGGCGAAGGTGTGTTCCTTGAAGCGAGCGATCTGAGCGGACAGATCCGTGGCGAAGTCGAAGATCTTGCCGACGACCTCATCCATGAGGGCATCCTGCGGCTTGATGTTCTCGATCGGCACCAGCGAGCCGGAAGCGTCGCGCATGTAGCGGGATCCGGCGATCTCCTCGATCGGCGTGGCGTTCGTGGTCATTTCAATCGTCCTTCAACGCTGTTTCGTGGTGGCTCCGGAGGGCGTCGAACGCGTCCTCGAGGTCGTTCAGGCGATCGCCGAGGACGGTCATCGCCTCCGCCTCTCGCGTCGTGCCGTGGCACGCTTCGACCCACTCGCGCGCCGCGAGGACGAGGTCGACCGCTTTCAGGGTCGCGATGGTCGCGGCCCAGATCTCGTCCGGCACCTCGGTCATCGCCGCTCCTCCGTCTCGGCGAGGCGGCGGCGGCCGGCCTCGGTGATCTCGCGGCTGCCGCAGAGGTCGACGAGCAGGCCGGCGCCGACCATCGGTCCCACCGTGCGCTCGTCGAACGAGCGATCTCCGCCGCGCCGCTTCCAGACGCGGCCGACCTTCCAGAGGCGCCCGGCCCGGGCCGCCATCAGCGCGGCGAGGCGGGCTTCGCTGAGTTTCATGGTCATGCCGCACCGCCTTCCGGCCCGATCGGCCGGCCGGCGTCGCGATGCTCGCGGCGCAGGATCTCGACGAGGTCGACCACATCGGCGCCGCATCCGACCGGCCTCGGCCGGGGGGGCGCCGTCGATCCGCGCGCCGCCTTCGCCCAGGCGGCCCGATAGGTCTCGGCCGCCGTGCGCCAGCGGTCGCGATCGGCACCGACGATGCGCAGCTCCTCGGCGAGACGATCGGCCGCCGCCGCGCCCTCCTCGAGCACTTCGATCTGACCGATGAGCTCGCCGAACACCGCCTGGAGCACCGAAATGACGGAGCGTCGGATCGGGATCTCGAGGCGGTCGCCGGCGCAGAGCTCGGCGACGGCCATCATCTGGATTTCGGTCAGAACCTTCGACGGCGCGGGGGCATGTGGGATCAGCATCTCACTCTCCAGCATCGGGGTTGTTCGGGCACGTGCGGCAGGCGTGGTAGAGACGGATCGCGGCAGGGCTCGACGCGGAGAACCGCCGGCGACGCGTCGCATCGCATTGGGTGGTGGTGATCGAGGTGCCCTTGGCCGGGCAGGCCACGGTCTCGCCCATCCAGAGACCTCGCACCCGCCGCTCGATGTCGCCGAGGTCACCGCCCTTCTGGGCGTAGGTGTTGGCGAGTACTGCGGAGATCATCGAAGCCGATCGGCCAAGCGCTTTGGCGACGGCTGTCTGTGAGAGTGCCGTGCATTTCTCGGAGAGGACGACGATCCAGTCGGGGGGCGACTTGCCCCAGGTCTCGACGATCTTCTCGCGGAAATTCTTCGGCTTGGGCCCTCGGCTCATGACCGCACCTCCCGGAATGCGCGGGTGTTCGGGTCCCAGATCCGTCCATCTGCTTTGATCGTCGGGGTCGCAGGGCCGGAGTCGTCGACCAGGAACCACCGCTTGAAGCCGTTCGACGAAGGCGCCTCACCCGGTTGACGACGCAACTCGGCGAGATAACCGGCCCGGCAGAGCGCCAGGACGAAGCGCTGCGCGTTCGCCCGCGTGGCCCCGGCGATCTCCTCGAGGCGAGCGAGATCGAACTTCTTGGTGATCCGGATCGCCGCCCACATCTTGTCGCGCGAGGTCCGCCGCTTCGGCCGCCGCGCCCGGACCGTCAGCGACCCGATCGGCCCGCTGGTGATCACGTCACCGCGCGACAGCGCCGCGCGCCCCTCCGGCGACAGCGTGTGACAGCCGCGCTCGAGACGATCGACCCAGCCTCGCCGCACGAGGCAGGCGCAGGCCTCGACGACACTGCGGCGCGGCAGGGTCGTACGCTCCACCATCTCGTCGACGGTCAGACACGGCCCCGGCTCCAACAGGCGCGCGATCTCCATCTGGCGCGATCCCTCACCGGCCATCACGAGGCCCTCACGGTGACGGCCTTGCCGGTCGCGCGATCCTGGAGAAGGATCTGCCCCTCCATATCGGCGAGAGAGATCGCGCGCCCCAGCCGCCGCCCGACGCGTTCGATCGAACCGATGCCCTCGACGATTTCGCGGGCGTATCCTCCCGCCGCCTTGTGCAGATGCTGGACGAGATCGTCGGCGACCTCGATGTCGGCACGGGTGGAAACCATCTTGCGCGTGTCGTCGAGCGTCAGCGGCAGGAACGGCACCTCGGCCGAGACGCGCGAGGAAATCTGCTTGTAGCGGGTCAACGCCTTGGAGAGCTTGCCCATTCCGACCAGGATGAACGGCACCTCGACCGCGTCGGTGATGTCGCGAATCGTCTCCATCATCTTGGTCGAGTGGACGATGTGGTCGGCCTCGTCGACGATCACCGCATAGGGGCGCCCCTCGCGGCGCGCCGCCTCGGTGCAGAGCGCGAGACGGCGCACGATCTGGCGATACATCTCCTTGAAGGTGCGATCGGGTTCCGAGGCGAGACAGTCGAGCAGGTCCTCGAGCAGCCAGCGCGACGACCATTCCCGCTTGGCTCGGATGAAGGGCAGATCGTGCTGGACCGCGAACCACTCGGCCGCCGTCGTCTTGCCGCGCCCGGGTTCGCCCTCCACGGTCATGAAGCACTTCTCGCTCGCAGCCCGCGCGTCGAGGCGCTCGTAGCCCGACAGGAACGCCTGCGCGTTCGAGGTCATCACGAAATCCCTGTTCACGATCGATTCTCCTGCGAGGCGATGGGTTTGAGGAGGCTCGCCAACGCCGACGGATCGATACCGTCGGCGTCCAGGCGCAGCCGGAAGATCGAGTTGCGCATCCGCTCGACGAGGTAGCGGGCGTCGTGCGCGGTGATCTGGTCGTCGTGGGCCATGAGCCACCGCGCCATCTCGACGTCGTCGGTGAAGTTCGGACGCTTCGGCTCGGCCTGAGGAGGCGCCTTCGTGGGCTCTTCGGCCGGAGCGACCACCTCGAGAACGACCGGCGCGGGGGCGGTCGCCAGCACCGTCGGCGTGACGGTCGAGGCGGCGAGCGTCAGGACCGGCGCGCGACCCTCCTCGGCGATAGCCTCGCGCTTGCGCTCGTTGCGCTTCAGACGGTTCTCGACGCGCTTCTCGTGGGCCTGCTCGGCGACCGAGCGCGGGAAATACGAGACCGAATTTCCGAAATAGGTCGCGACGCAGATCAGGCGGTGATCGAGGGTCGACACCCAGACCTTCGAGGCGTCGTGGATGTCGTAGGCGACCAGCACGTCGCACTCGTGGAACTCTTCCAGCTCGATCGCGAAATAGCGATTGGTGAAGAGCTGGATCTCGGCGCGCAGCACTCGGCGCCGCTCCTGCGGCCGGAAGTCGGCGTCGTCGGCCTCGACGAGATCGGGCTCCCACCCGCGTGCGACCCAAGAGGCCCACGCCTCGTTCGGCGACATGTGCCGCCGCTTGCCCGTCGCATCGACGATCTTCGGCAGGGACGAATGGGGCCGGTCGTTGTAGGCGGCGACCTCGCGCTCCATCCAGGCGATGAAGTCGGGCCAGGATTGGAGCAGCGGGCTCGATCCGCGTGTCGCGATGTCCTCGGCGACCCGTGTGTCGACGCGCTGTCGCGCCTCCTGGTCCATGTCGGTGCCGACATAGGCGGGGAGCAAGCGGGCCTCTTCGATCCACGTCTTGTGATGCCGTTCGATCACGCCGCCCGCCTGCGAGCGATAGGGCAGACGATTGTGCTTCTCGACGTCGAAACGAGAGAGGAGACCCATCAGCGTGTCGTCGAAGACGACGTTGTTGAAGCCCGAGCCGTTGTCGACGTACCAGATGTCGGGGATACCGGACGTCGTAAAGGCATGGCGCAGCGCATCGATCGTACCCCAGGTGTTTTCGGCCAGCGCTGCCGACCAGCCGACGTTGCGGCGCGTCACCACGTCGATCGTCGAGGTGATCTCCGGGCGAAACGGCTTGCCGATCAGCGGGTGGGCGACCATCGCGTGGTGGGTATGACCGTCGGTCACGTAGACCGCGGTCGGCCACAGGTCCGAGACGTCGCGACGGACGAAGGCCTTCAGCTGGCGGAGCGCCCGCGCGCCCATCCGCCCCCGCGCCCGCTCGATCGCCGGCATCTTCTTGACGTGGTGCTGGATCGTGCGGACGGGCGGCAGCGCCACGTGGGGCCGCTGGTCGGCGCAGGCCCGGGCGGCCGCCGTGATCGAAGGTTTGCCGGGCCGGGCGTAGAAGTCGAGGAAATCGGCGAGCCAGGGCGGTGGCAGATGTTGCTCGCGCGGCGACGGCGCGGGCGCCAGCGCCGCCGGATCCTTCGCCTCCTCGAAGGCATCGACCCAACGGCGCAGAGAGGTGGTCGAAAGCGGCGCGCGAGCGCCCTGTTTGGCATTGGCACGGGCGACCGCCGATTGAAGCTCCGGGGCCAGACGGCCCGCGTTGCCCGCTTCGACGAGGGTCTCGATCGCCCGCATTCGGCCGCCGATCCGGGCGAGCCGAAGCACCTCGCGGACCAGGATCAGGCGCGCGGTCATGATCGCCCGCTGCCAATCCTTCAAGTCCGCAAGGGTCTGGTGGACCGGCTCCGGCGCGACGATCTCGTGGGAGGAGTACGGTTCGGCAACGACGAGAGCGGTCGACGGCTCGATCCGTGTGACCAAGGCCCGGCCGACCAGCGCGTCGCGGATGTCGGCGGGGAGATCGGCGGTGTCGTAGAGGCGATGACGCCCCCCTCTACCTTTCGCGAAGACATGACCCCATCGCGCCGAAGCGGCTCGCATATTGGCGGCACGCGTGGAAATCCCCAACGCTTCCGCGATCTGCTTGATCGTGACGGTGCTCATTTCGCACCTCCGATCAGGCTCTGCAGGCGCTTCTGCGCCTCCTTCAGTTCGCGCTGAGCGCGACCGATCTCGGCGTCGCGGCCATCCTTCGGCGTCATGATCAAGGTGCCGCGCCGCCGCGCCAGTGCCAGCTGCAACGTGCGCGTTCCCGTCGCCACCTCGAAAGCGGCGGCGTATTCGAACGGAAACCGCCAGCCGTCGCTCGATCGGCTCGTCCACTTGTTGAGCATGTGCTCGGAGATCGGCTCGCCGGTGAGATCGCTCATTCGAGCGGCGATCTCGGCCCGCGACGAGGGACAGTTCTTGATCGCCGCCGCCAGCGCCGCGCACACTTCCGCCGCCATCGCGAGACTGCCGTCGGCCGGCTGCTCCGGCTGTTCGGCCGCCTCGAAGGCGTCGAGAAAGTGGGTCTGGCGCGGGTCGGATGAGCGGGTCATGGGGCGCTTCGAATGGTTTCGGAAAAGCCCCCGGGCGGACATGCCGCCCGGGGCAGTTCAGGGAGGAAACGCGCGGGTCGGCCCCCGCCGTCTCACCACTTGCCGCAGGTGACGCGTGTCCTCAGACTCGACGCACAACCAACCGAGTCGGAGGAATGGGGATGACGCTCGAAGAACGCATGGCGAGGCAGTTGGAAGTGGCGAAGCGGCGGCTCGACGACCTCGGGAAAGAGGAGGTCATCTGGAAGCAGCGCCTCGCCGACGCGGTCCTCGTGCTCGTCGCCGAGGGACGTGAGATCACTGCGGAGACGCTGAGAAACCGCTTGCTGGCGATGGGGGAGAAGGTCGCGAAGATCGCCGGAACCGAGATCTCGCTCGAAGCGACGCGGATCGCATCAGAGACGGCCATCGCACACCTCGAGAAAGCGATCGCCGCGCAGGGCGAGAAGAAGGACGAGGAGTGAGGCCCACGCCTCGGGATCGTCCGAGCCGATCATCCGGAGGACCTCGAAGACGGCCGTTCGATTGAGGTCGAGGTCGTCGGCGCCTTCAAATCCTTCGGGAAGGTCCAACGAGATCGGAGCTTCGGCTTTCTGGGTCGTGACGAGGCGCATGCAGGCGATCGCATGCGCATATCGCCGGGCGATGACCTCGATCGGTGTGCCCTCGACCGGCCGATGCCAATCGAGCAGCATCTCGAGCAGCTCGGCGCGCCGGTCATCGCCGACGGCATATTCGGCCTCGGCCATCTCGGCGAGCAACTTGGCCGCCGACGAAGAAAGTCGGCGCACATCGGCAGCCGTGGTTCGATTTGTCATCACACTCTCCTGGCGAAGACGCAGGCCCAGATCACCAGGGCGGTCATGCCCGTTCCGAGCGCCGCCAAGGCGATCAGGTCGTTGGCGAGGCTCGAGGCGGCGGTGAAGAGACGTGCGGAGGGAGCGGGGTGGTTCACCCCCTCCGCTCGACGCGCCTGCCGGGTCGGGACGAGCCCGGTGAGGGGATGAGGCGCGGCGATCGGGTGGCGCGTGGTGTCGAGGGGCGAGAAGTCGAGGCTCATGACGTCCTCCGCCTCGAGGGAAAGAGGGAGTGCGAATAGGCGGTCGCATTCGGCCTGGATCGCCTCGGCTCGATCGAAACGGTCGTAGTCGCGGCCGATCTCGAACATGCGGTCGGCGAACCGGCGCGTCGCCTCATGGGCGTCGCGGCGCAGATCGGCGCGCAGCGCGCGTTCGACACGGCGGCCGAATTCGGGTCCGCAGTCGCCGATGGGCTTCAGAGCGGTCGACATGACACCCCCTTTCGACTGGAGAACACCAAGGCGGTCGCCGCCTCGCGACGGACCGAAGCGATGTCCTCCGGCGAGATGCTGCCGTTCGCTCGAAACCAGTCGAGCGAGCCCGCCCGAGCGAGGCCCTTGCATTCGAGGACGTGGACCATGCCCAAGGGATCGAGATCGAACATGTCGGCGAGCAGGATCACGGTGCGGCGGGAGAGGACTTCCTCGCCGTCGGTCGCGGTGGCGAAGGCGTCGCGCAAGGCCGCCTCGTCGAGACGCGGGAGAGGCGACATGTCAGGCCACCTCGCGCGAATAGACGTTGCCATTTTCGGACTCGGGCTTACCTTTGCGCTGCCTTGGACGTGCAAGGGGAACACGCTCTCCGGCATCGTCGAAGTGCTCGGGAAAGAGGTCGATGTGGGCGACGCCGATCTTGGCGGCGATCGCCTGTTCGATCTCGAGCGAGGCGTTTCCCGCCGCTGCCCAGGCGACGGCCTGATGGGAACAGCCGAGTTCGCGGCCGAGGGCTCGGAAATTCGAGCCCTTCAGCTTCAGTTGGAAGAGGATCCACTGCTTGCGCTCGGTGGGTCTCTCGGGGATGTCGAGGCTTGCACGGTTCTTAGACATAGGATGAAAATTGCCAAGCGGAAAACGGCCTGTCAAGGCGAACTTGGCGGCTTCCTTCTTTCGCCGTGGGCCAAAATAGATGAAACCCACCTAACTAATTGGCTGAATTGATGAATAAGATAAGAGGGAAGCTGCCTAAAGAAGGAAGCGAGGCTTCCCTCTTTCATGCTCCGGAGGGCCTGGAAGCGGGAAGCCGCCTACGGCAGTGGCGCGAATCATGTGGATGGTCTCGCGAGGCGCTGGCGAAGCTGATCGGCGTTTCACCGAGGGCACTGCAGGAGCATGAGCGCGGCGCGACGACGCCGAAGATCGGCCTTTTGCGCCGCTTGGCGGATCTCGGCCTCGACCCGACATGGTTCGTGACGGGACGAGAGGCAACGGGACAGTCCGAAGTGTCGAATGCGCCCGAGCCGGCATCGCCGTTGGCCAATACAGTCTCGATTCCCCACTACGCGGTGCATCTTTCGGCGGGAAACGGCCGGACGGCGGCTGATTTCGACGAATTGGAACGCCTGGTTCTGCCCGAGGCATGGGTTCGCCGCGTCTTCGGTCGTTCCGCTGCCAACCTGGTCCTCGCAGGAGCTTCTGGCACCTCGATGGAGCCGACCATCCGCGATCGCGACCTGCTCGTGGTCGATACCGCCGACCGCCGGTTGACCTCTGGTCGCATTTACGCGCTCGTGGTCGGTGATACACTCTTGGTCAAGCGGATTGACCGCACCTTGAGAGGTCAGATTTTCTTACGACCCGACAATTCTTCTTACCAATCTGAGGAACTGACCGCAGACCTCGCGGATATTGTCCGTGTTCTCGGTCAAGTCATATGGCACGGCGGATCATTGGAGTGATGATGGCACGCCCCGCATTTGTCTTCCTATTTTGTGTCGTGGTCGGTACTTCTGCGGTCGCGCAATCCTCGTCGCCTACGGCGGATCGCGATTGGTTCGTCGGAATGAAGAAGACGGCCAAACAGGTGCGGATTGCAATCTTCACCGGACGGCGTCTTACGTCCGAAGAGATCGGGGCCTTTTCACGAGACGCGCGTAATTCCATGTCGGATGCGGAAGGGCTGTCGCTTCCACCCGTGAAGAAGAGCGTTTGCCGAGATGCGGCGTCGGCGCTCGTCGATGTTATCGATACCGCGACTTATGGTTCTTCCCCTCGCAGCGAGGTGACGATTTCAGAGCATTACGCGCGATGGCAGCGCCTCGGCGAGCGCTGCCTCGCCGCCATCAACGGCCGCTGAGGCCTGCCGTTTGACGTTGCGCATTCCCCTTCCGAGGTTGGGTGACTGCCAATTGAGTTATTTCGGCCACATGGGCTATCGATGCTCGCTTGAAGCCGGGATTGCGCGCCCGATTTCACGCAATCCCGGCTAATCCCGCGAGATCCCGTCTGTCCATTCCATCTTGCGGGTTACAGCAGGCCGGCGCGCCCGGTGCTTCCGCCACGACATGGGTCCGTAATCGCCGACATTTCGCCATCGTCCGGCCGAGGACCGACCGCGATCGGGGGTGAGGCTCTCTCATCGGCCGCGCTGCTTCGGGATCGTGGGGATCCCGTTCGAGGTGGGCGGGCGATCATGGCGAGGGGGAGAATCCCATGAACAAGTTCATTCTCGCGTCCGGATTGGCGACCGCGCTGTTCGTGGCGGTCACGGGCCGCTCCTTCGGTGGCGACGGCGTCGCCGGCCAGGGCGTCGCGCCGCAGGCCGAGACGCGCGCCGCGCCCTCGGGCACCTCGGTCGCCGACATCGGCGCGCCGAAGCGCATCGAAATCGCCTTCGTCCTCGACACCACCGGCTCGATGGGCGGCCTGATCGACGGCGCCAAGCGCAAGATCTGGGGCATCGCCGACGAGGTGCGCAAGCTCCACCCCGACGCGGAGATCCGCATCGGCCTCGTCGGCTATCGCGATCGCGGCGACGCCTATGTCACCGAGGCGACCGACCTCTCCACCGACATCCACGCCGTCTACGGCAAGCTCCTCGACTTCCGCGCCCAGGGTGGCGGCGACTGGCCGGAATCGGTCAACGAGGCGCTCGCCGTGGCGGTCGGCAAATTGTCGTGGACCTCGGGCGACGACACCCGGCGGCTGGTCTTCCTGGTCGGCGACGCCCCGCCGCACATGGACTATCCGCAGGACGTGCCCTTCACCGACACGCTGAAGATCGCCGCCGACAAGGGCATCCTGGTCGACGCGCTCCAGTGCGGGGTGGCGGCGGACACGGAACTCGCCTGGAAGACCATCGCCCAGCTCGGCCACGGGCGGTACGCGCAGATCCCGCAGTCGGGCGGGGTGGTGCAGATCTCGACCCCCTGGGACGACGAGATCTTCCAGATCCAGATCCGGCTCAACCGCACCATCGTGCCCTACGGCAGCCGGCAGCAGCAGTCGGAGGTGCGCGCCAAGGCCGCCAAGGCGGCGGCGGCGCCGGCGGCGGTGGCCTCGGACATGGCGAGCTATTCGGCGCGCGCCACCAAGGAGGCGGATCGCAAGGTGGTGACGGGCGAGGGCGATCTCGTCGCCGACGTCATCTCCGGCCGCGCGGTCGCCGGCAAGGTCGCGACCAAGGATCTGCCGGAGGAGTATCAGAAACTCGCGCCGGCCGATCTCGAGGCGGCGATCGCCGCCAAGTCGGCCGAGCGCCAGCGCCTCCAGGCCGATCTCGGCCGTCTCGTCGCCAAGCGCGACGCGATGGTGGCGGAGGAGCGCATCAAGGCGCCGACCGGCAAGGACGGGTTCGACCGCGTCGTCGAGGACATGCTGCATTCACAGCTGAAATGAGTGCTCACGGCGCGGTGGCCCGGCCGTCGCGCCGGCCGGCGCTTCGAGATCCAGGCGAGACCCCGGGCCGCGACGGCGACGTCGCGGCTTTCGTCGTTCGGCGGTGCCGGTGGACGGGTTTCGGGTCGATCGCGGTCAGGCGCGCCAGGCCGGGACGGGGGCGGCGGGATCGGCGTCGTCGAAACGTTCGGGCACGAGGTGTTCGGAGCGGCAGATCCCGAGACCGGCGAGCAGGACGAAGATCCGGTCGAGCAGCGGATTGGTCCAGCCGCTGATGATCGCGAAGCTGCGACGCGGGTCGTCGTGATGGGCCTGATGGGCCTCGGCGGTCATCACCAGCCGCAGGCGCTGCATCGCCGAGATCAGCGGCGGCACGTCGGTGCGGTGCATGACGCTGTGGAAATACTGGATGTAGATCGCGCCGATCGCCATGGCGAGGCCGGCGGCGACGAGCCAGGGCGGCGGCGTGGCGACGGCGATGGCGACGTCGAGGACGAGCAGCACCGGAAGGCCACCGACGACGAGCGTGTCGCGGGTCAGTTCGCGCAGCGAGCGCCGGCCGAGGGCGCGCGGCGTGTGGTGATGGACCTTGAAGTCGTAGGCGATGCGCCAGAAGGCATTGAGGCGGGCGAGGAACGCCTTGCGCATGCGCGTATATTCCGGCGTGTCGCGGCGCGGGGCGAAGAACAGCAGATCGGCGCGGAACGACGGCGGCAGGTGGACGTAGTCGAGCAGCATGTGGACGACGCCGGAGCCGAAGTCGACCACCGCCCAGCCGAGAATGAAGCCCGGAACGATCGTCCACGACGGTGCCCGCAGCAGCGCCAGGGCGATCCAGAGGGTGGAGAGGCCGAGGAACACGAGACAGAGGCGGTAGATCATCGAGGTCCTCCGACCGTCCGTGCCGGCGCCGGGACCGGGTTCGCCCGCTCGCCCGTGGGGCGTCCGGCTCCGGCGAGGGAGCGGGACGACGCCACTTCAGGCGAGGCGAACCCGGATGCCGGCACCGGCGCCGAGACGACGACGCGTCAGGCGCGGCCGCCCGGTCCGCCGGTCTCCTCGCCCTCCTCGAGGGCGGCGAGGGTCTCCTCGACGAAGGTCTTGGCCGACTTCTTCGCCTCGCGGACGAGGTCGGCGATGTCCTTGGCGAGACGGTCGAGCTCCATCTGCAGGCCGCCGGCCGAGGGCTTCTCGGTCGACATGACGTAGCCCGACATGGCGATCGACAGGGCGATCTCGATCAGGCCGAACACGGCGGTGCCCTCGTCGACGTCGTTGGCGTCGAGATAGTCGAGCACCATCTCGCGGATGGCTTCGGCGTGGGCCTCCTGCTCGTCGTCCCAGCTCTCGAGGTCGGTGTTGTCGTTGTCGTTGATGTGATCGTTCACGGGGCTGCCTTTCGCATGGCGGGACGGGACGGGAGGGGGCGGATCAGGCGCCGCCGTCGTGGAGCGGCGGCTGGAAGGTCAGCCCCATGTCCCAGGGGAAATAGATCCAGGTGTCCTGCGAGACCTCGGTGATGAAGGTGTCGACCAGCGGACGCCCCTGGGGCTTGGCGTAGACGGTGGCGAAATGCGCCTCCGGCAGCATGTCGCGGACGACGCGGGCGGTCTTGCCGGTGTCGACGAGGTCGTCGACGATCAGGATGCCCTTGCCGCCGGCGCCGGTCTTGGAGATCAGCTCGTCGGAGACCCCCTTCATGACCTTCAGTTCCCCTTGCGAGGAATAGTCGTGATAGGAGGCGACGCAGACCGTCTCGATCAGGCGAATGTCGAGCTCGCGGGCGACGATCGCCGCCGGGACGAGGCCGCCGCGGGTGATCGCGACGATCGCCGACCACGGCCCGTGCCCGGCGAGGCGCCAGGTGAGCGCCCGGGCGTCGCGGTGGAACTGGTCCCAGGAGACGGGAAAGACTTTCTGCTGCGGCCCGGACATGTGCACCTCAGGGATAGCGGGAGCGGACTTCGGCGAGCATCGCCTCGACGTCGGCCACGGCGGCGGCCAGGATCGCGGCGTCACGGGCCCGGACGACCACGTTGGTGGCGTAGCGTCCGTCGCGTTCGTAGGGGTAGGAGCCGATCACGGTGGCCGGGTGGGCCTTCTGGAGGGCGCCGAGCGGGGTGGCGATCAGGCCCTCGCCGAGATGGGCGTCGATGGTTTCCGACAGCATCCGCCGGCCGCCCTCGAGGGTGCGGCAGACCACCGTCATCATCGACTGGAGCACCGCCGGCACGCCCGCCATGACGTGGACGTTGCCGATGGTGAAGCCGGGCATGCCGTTGTCGGTCTCGATCAGGGTGGCGCCGAAGGGGATGCGGGCCATGCGCAGGCGCGCCTCGTTGATCTCGGCGCGGCCGGCGAGGCGGGCCTTCAGGATCTCCACGGCGCGGGGATCGTGATCGATGCCGACCCCGAAGGCGACGGCGATCGCGTCGGCGGTGATGTCGTCGTGGGTCGGGCCGATGCCGCCGGAGGTGAAGACGTGGTCGAAGCGGGCGGAGAGCGCGCGCACCGCCTCGACGATCATCGCCTCGTCGTCGGGGACGATGCGGACCTCGCGCAGATCGATGCCGATCTCGGTCAGACGGTCGGCGACGAAGCCGATGTTCCTGTCCTTGGTGCGGCCGGACAGGATCTCGTCGCCGATCACCAGCATGGCGGCGGTGACGATGCGATCGGCCGGCGCCGAGGGGGCGGAGGCTGCGTCTTCGGTCATGACCCTGCGGTTCCTCCCGGCTGGTGTCCTCGGCCCGTCCTCGTTTCGATAGCCCAACGCGAGGCGAGCCTCAAGGCGAGGCGCGGAAATGCCCACCGGAACCGATCCGGATCAGCCCGCCTTCCAGCCGTAGATCCAGGCCATGCGATCGGTCAGGCGGGATCCGAGGCCGAGCTTCAGGGTGGTGTCGCGGAAGAAGGCGAGACCGTCGGGCATGTGATAGATGCGCCCGTTCTTGGCCGCCTGATCGACGATGGCGCGGGCGCGGGGCTTGCGCAGCGTCTCGTAGGCGTGGAAGGCGGAGGCGACGTTGGGGGCGCCGCGCAGGGTGCGGGCGAGGACCTCGGCGTCCTCGATCGCCATGCCGCCGCCCTGGGCGGCGAAGGGGAGGGTGGCGTGGGCGGCGTCACCGAGCAGGGTCACCGCACCCGAGGACCACTCGAAATCGGTGTCGAAGCCACACAGCGCCCATTTGGTCCACTGGTCGGGCAGGTCGAGCAGCTTGCGGGCGAGCGGCGGCCAGCGCGTGGTGGAGAGGCCGAAGACACGGGCGACCTCGGCGCGATCGGCGGCGACCGACCAGCTCTCGTCGTGCCAGGCGTCCTCGACGATGGCGACGATGTTCCATTCGCGCCCGGCCCGGATCGGATAGTGGACGATGTGGGCGTGGGGGGCGAACCACAGTCCGGTCGAGCGGCGCAGCTCCTCCGGCGCGGCCTCGATCGGCACGGTGGCGCGATAGGCGGTGCGGCCGGTGTAGCGGGCGGGCGGGCCGCCGCGCACCGCGATGCGCACCCGCGAGCGCACGCCGTCGGCGCCGATCAGGCCGTCGGCGGGGAAGTCGCGGGCCTCGCCGGCGACGGTGGCGTGGACGGTGATGTGGCCGGGTTCGGCGCCGACGCCGCGCAGGCGCGCGTCGAGCACGAGGTCGACGAGCGGGTGGGCGCGGGCGGCGGCGGCGAGCACGGCGAGGAGATCGGCGCGATGGATCACCCAGAACGGGGCGCCCCAGCGCTCTTCCGGGCGCGAGCCGAGCGGCGTGCGGGCGACCTCGCCGGCGGCGCGGGTGGAGAAGACGCGAATGTCTGAGGGGGTCACGGCGACCCGGGCGAGGGCCGGGCCGAGGCCGAGGTCGACCAGGATGCGCGAGGCGTTGGGCGAGATCTGGATGCCGGCGCCGACCTCGGCCAGTTCGTGGGCCTGTTCCAGGACGGTGACGCGGTGACCGTCGCGGGCGAGCGTGAGGGCGACGGCGAGACCGCCGATGCCGCCTCCGGCGACGATGAGAGTGTGTCCCGACATGGGATGGACCGTTCCCGTGGTTGGGTGCGGGCCGTCGGCGAGAACGCGAGGGCGGTCCGTAGAAGCGGACGACGGCGAGAACCCGCCCGGGGGGCGAGGATCACGCCGTCGGTATGGGAGGCCGACGGGAGGCCCGTCGGGGCGGCGTCACTCGGCGGCGACGGCCGCGGGATGCCACTCGGCCTCGGCCGGGACCGATTCGGTCGCCTTCAGCGAGGCGTCGTGGACATAGAGCGTCCCGCACCAGGGGCAGAGCTTCTCGTCGTCGCCACCCATGTCGAGATAGACGTGGGGGTGATCGAAGGGCGGCCGCGCGCCGATGCACATGAATTCGCGGGCACCGATTCGGATCTTGTCGATGCCGCCATCGTTGGCGAAATGGGGAACGGCAGCGTCCGCCATGGGATAACCTCATGCTCTCGATCGAAGGCGGCACCATAGCCACGGCGGCCGCCGGTGGGTAGTGGGAAAAGAGGCGGAGTGCGCGGCGCGGGGCAGTCCCGCCGCGAAAGGGCTTTTCGTCGTCCGTCCGGATCGTTAGCCTCGCCGGTCATGAAGATCACCTCTCTCTCCACCTCGCCCCGCAAGGGGGCTCCGCCGATGCGATTCTTCCAGTCGGAGGGGCTCAGCCTCGCCTATTTCGACGTCGGGCCGCAGGACGGCGAGCCGATCGTGCTGGTGCACGGTTTCGGCTCCAATTCGCGCGTCAACTGGGTCGGCACCGGCTGGGTCGACCTGCTGGTCGGCGACGGGCGGCGGGTGATCGGGCTCGACAATCGCGGCCACGGCGCCTCCGACGCGCCGCACGATCCGGCGCTCTATCACACCGGCGATCACATGGCCGAGGACGTGCGCCGGCTGATGGATCATCTCGAGATCGGCCGGGCCGACGCGATGGGCTTCTCCAAGGGCGCCTGGATCCTCGGTCATCTGGCGACGCGCCATCCCGAGCGGTTGCGCTCGGTGATCTTCGGCGGGCTCGCCATGGCGATGGTCGAGGGGCTCGGCGGGCAGGAGACGATCGCCACCGCGCTCGAGGCGGAGACCGACGCCGAGGTCCTGACGCCCAAGGGCCGGGCCTATCGCGCCTTCGGCAAACAGACCGGATCGGATCTCCTGGCGCTCGCCGCCTGCATGCGCGGCTCGCGTCAGCCGGTGCCGCGCGAGGCGCTGGCGGCGCTCGATCTGCCGGTTCTGGTGGCGGTCGGCGACAAGGACGACGTCGCCGGCTCGGTCGAGGACTTCGTGGCGCTGGTGCCGGGGGCGCGGGCGGTGATCCTGCCGGGCAAGGACCACATGGCCTCGGTCGGCGACAAGATCTACAAGCAGGCGGTGCTCGACTTCCTCGCGACGCGGCCCTGAGGCTTCGCCCGAACCGGCGTTCGGGCGCGCCGCCTCAGCCGAACTGGACCGCGTGCAGGCCGGCGTAGCGGCCGCCGTGGGCGAGGAGCTCGGCATGGGTGCCGCGCTCGAGGACCTTGCCCTCCTCGATCACGCAGATCGCGTCGGCCTTCTCGATGGTCTGGAGGCGATGGGCGATGACCAGCGTGGTGCGGCCGCGCGAGAGCGCCTCGAGCGCCTGCTGGATGGCGCGCTCGCTCTCGGTGTCGAGCGCCGCGGTCGCCTCGTCGAGCAGCAGGATCGGTGCGTCCTTCAATATGGCGCGGGCGATGGCGAGGCGCTGGCGCTGGCCGCCGGAGAGCTGGGCGCCGTTCTCGCCGACCTGGGTGTCGTAGCCGGCCGGGAAGCCCATGACGAAGTCGTGGGCATAGGCCGCCTTCGCCGCCGCCTCGATCTCGGCGCGGGTGGCGTCCTCGCGGCCCATGGCGATGTTCTCGGCGATCGATCCCTTGAACAGGAACACGTCCTGGCCGACGTAGCCGATCGAGGCGCGCAGCGAGCGGCGCGAGACCGTGTGGATCTCGGTGCCGTCGATGGTGATGCGGCCACCGTTCGGCTCCCAGAAGCGCAGCAGCAGCGACAGGATGGTCGACTTGCCGCCGCCGGAGCGGCCGACCAGGGCGGTGGTCTGGCCCGCCTCGGCGACGAGGTCGAGACCGTCGAGGACCGGCTCGTCGTCGCGATAGGCGAAGCGGACGCCGTCGAAGACGACCCGGCCGGCGCCGATCGCGAGCGGCGGCAGGGCGGCGTCCTCGACCTCCGGGGCCGGCTCGGCGAGGAAGTCGTACATCATCTGCACGCCGACCAGATTACCGGCGAGCTCGACGTGGACGCGGGCGAGGCGCTTGGCCGGATCGTAGGCGAGGAGCAGCGCGGTGATGAAGGACATGAAGACGCCCGGCGTCGCGCCGGCCGAGGTCACACGCCAGCCGCCGTAGAGGATGACGCCGGCGACGGCGAAGCCGCCGAGCGTCTCCATCAGCGGCGCGGTGCGCGCGCCGACGGAGGCGAACTTGTCGGCGGCGTGGCGGACGAGATCGATGGTCGCGGCCATGCGGGCGCGCTGATGGTCCTCGAGGCCGAAGGCCTTCACCACCTTCATGCCCTGGACCGTCTCCTGGGTGATCTCGACCACCATCATGCCCTGGGTGAAGCCGGCCTTCATGATCGCCTTGGCGCGCTTCACCAGCTTCTGGACGCCGAAGACCGCCCCGGGCATCACCAGGAAGGCGATCAGCGACATGGTCGGATCCTGCACCAGCATCACCGTCAGGAGGCCGATCAGGGTCAGGAGGTCGCGGCCGAGCGAGGTGATGATGATGTTGAGCACGGCGCCGCAGGAGGCGGCGATGTAGCTCTGGCGGGCGACGAATTCGGAGGTGTGGCGGTCGGCGAAATAGGAGAGGTTCAGCCGCAGGAGGTGGTCGAAGATGCGGGCCTGGACCGCGGCGACGATGGCGTTGGCGATGCGCGACAGCGTCACCTGCTGGCCGAAGGTGGCGAGGCCCTTGACCACGTAGATCACGGCGACCGCGCCGGAGAGGGCGAAGATCGCCGACTGGTTCCTCTCCAGGAACACCTTGTCGATGACGTCGCGCATCAGCCAGGCGGCGAGCGAGGTGGAGCCGGCGATGGCCGCCATGCAGACGAAGGCGACGACGTACCCCTTCCAGTGCCTGAGGCCCTGGTCGGCGACGAGGCGGCGGACCAGGGCGACGGTGCCGCCGGTCATCAGGCTGCCGATCTTGGGTTTCGACACGAACGAACTCCACATCACCGCGCCGCTCTCCCGGCAGCGCGATTTCCGGCCCTCAATGGACAAGATCGGCCGCGAAAGCAAGGTTCGCGGGCCGACGAGGGGCCGCCGGCGCCGGCCGAGCGGCCGCCGCCAGTGCCGGCGGGAGGGGCCCTCCCTCAGCGGCCGTGGAACTTCGCCTCGCGCTTCTCGAGGAAGGCGATGCGGCCCTCGGCGAAGTCGGCGGAGGCGAAACAGGCGTCGGTCAGCGCCACCAGCGTCTCGCGGCGGGCGGGGAGGGCGCCGTCGACGACGGCGTCGATCGCGGCCTTGGCGGCGCGCAGCGTCAGCGGCGCGTTGTGGGCGATGACGGTGGCGAGGTCGATCGCCTCGTTCTCCAGCGCCTCGACCGAGTGGACGGCGGCGAGGAGGCCGATCTCGAGCGCCTCGGCGGCGGTCATGCGGCGGGCGGTGAAGAACATCTCCTTGGCGCGCTGGGGGCCGACGGCGGCGACCACGTCGGCGATGCAGTCGGGCGGGTAGCCGACGCCGAGGCGGGCGGCGGGGATGCCGAAGACGGCGTCGTCGGAGGCGATGCGGATGTCGCAGGCGACCGCGAGCCCCATGCCGCCGCCGAGACAGAAGCCGCGAATCATCGCGATGGTCGGCTTGGTCGCGTGGCGCAGCGCCGAGAAGGCTTCGGCGTTGGAGGCCTCGTAGGCGCGGGCCGAGGCGGCGTCCCGGCGCACGGTGGCGAATTCGGAGATGTCGGCGCCGGAGACGAAGGCGAGAGCGCCGTCGCCGCGCACCACGATCACGCGGACGTCGGGATGGGCGACGAGGGCGGCGACGGCGCCGGGGATCGCCTGCCACATGGCGAGCGAGACCGCGTTGCGGCGCTCCGGATTGGCGACGACGAGACGACCGACGGCGCCCTCGACCTCGATGCGGATGCGCGGGTCGGCGCTCTCCAGAGTGACGACGGCGGCGGCTTCGGGGGTCGAGGTCATGGGACTGTCTTTCGAAAGGACGGGCGGAGAGGCGGGCGACGGCGCGGGCCGGCGTCGTCGGTCGCGGAGGGCTCGGTGATCACGAGACCGTCAAACCGGGGGTGGCGTCAATTGGATGTTGACCGGATTCGCCCTATGTTCGTCCCCCGACGATCGATCGTCGTCCCCGAGGAACGAGACATGGCCAAGACACGCAACACTCCCACGCCCTTCGCCGGCAGCGTCGATCCCATCTGGGACCGCGTGCGCGCCGAGGCGGCGGCGATGGCGGCGAGCGAACCGGCGTTGGCGAGCTTCATCTGGGAGTCGGTGCTCAATCACTCCCGTCTCGAGGACGCGATCGTCCACCGGGTGGCGGAGCGGCTCGGCCATCCCACCGTCAAGGAGGCGTTGATTCGCCAGACCTACGAGGAGGCGCTGGCCGACGAACCGTCGATCGGGTCGATCTTCCGGGTCGATCTCCAGGCGGTCAACGACCGCGATCCGGCCTGCGAGCGGATGATCGAGCCGATCCTCTACTTCAAGGGGTTCCACGCGATCCAGACCCACCGCCTCGCCAATTGGCTGTGGCGCAACGGCCGGCGCGACTTCGCGCTCTATCTCCAGAGCCGAGCCTCGGAGGTCTTCCAGACCGACATCCATCCGCAGGTGCCGCTCGGGCGCGGCCTCTTCTTCGACCACGCGACCGGCATCGTCATCGGCGCCACCGCGGTGATCGACGACGACGTCTCGATCCTCCAGGGCGTCACCCTCGGCGGCACCGGCAAGGAGAGCGGCGATCGCCATCCCAAGATCCGCCAGGGCGTGCTGATCGGCGCCGGCGCCAAGGTGCTCGGCAACATCGTCGTGGGCAAATGCGCGCGCGTGGCGGCGGGCTCGGTGGTGCTCGCCGAGGTGCCGCCGCGCACCACCGTCGCCGGGGTGCCGGCGCGGGTGGTCGGCGAGGTCGCGTGCTCGGAGCCGTCGCGGGCGATGGACCAGATGCTCGACGACGATCGCGGCTGAGAGCCTGTCTCGAAAGGTCGGACGGGTCGGCTCGGCGTCGGCGATCTCGCGGACGGCTCGACGTCGGCGTCGATTCCCTCGGCGCGAGGCCCGAAACGCCGGCGCGGTTCCGCCGCCGCCGGCTTTCGGGAGACGTTCCGTGGCGACGTCCGTTTTCCCCAGAATCGGCGCGAAAGGCCGCGTCCGCCTTTGACGCGCGCCGGGGGGCGTGCCACAAGCGGCGCCGAAAACGGCGGCCGCAGGTGAGGTCGCCGCTTCGTTCCTTCATCAACCGGAGCCAAGCTCGTGGACAAGACCGAACTCGCCAAGCTGCAGGCCTATCTCCAGCGCAAGTTCGAGCTCGACACCATCAAGGTCGTCGCCCGCCCGAAGAAGAAGGACTCCGCCGAGGTGTTCATCGGTGACGAATTCATCGCCGTGATCTATCGCGACGACGAGGACGGCGAGGTCTCCTGGAACCTCCAGATGGCCATCCTCGAGATGGATCTCGAGGACTGAGATCCCGAACGGCGGCGGCGCCGGTTCGGCGCCGTCACGGCTCGCCGCGCGGCGAGCCCAGTCCCCATTGCGCGAGACGGGCGTCGAGACCGTCGCGGATCTCGCGCCAGCGCGCCAGACGGGCGCGCGGGAAGCGGCGCCCGACCATGACGCCGTCGACGATCTCCTCGTTGAGACAGGTCGTGACCGGACCGTTCGGCGCGAGCGGCCAGCAGCGCGCGACGAAGGGGTGGACCACCCCCGGCTCGAACCACACTTCCTCCCCGACATAGCCCGCCTCGGGCGAGAGATGCCGCCCGACGAGGCCGAGATCGGCGCCCGCCTCGAGCGGATCGCCGACGAAGAGGCGCGCGTAGACGGTGGCGAGGCGCGCGGCCTGATCCATCTCGGTGTCGGCCGGCGCCAGCGTCACCCAGATCACGTCGGCGCCGCCGCCGGTCTCGTCGAAACGGTCGGCCTCGGCGGGCGTGCGGCCGGTCCATTCGGGAAAGAGCAGAGCGAGGTCGAGCCGCTCCTGCGGGCCGGGACGGCGTTGGGCGGGGAAGCGGATCGCGTTCATCGGCAGTTCGAGCCTGTGCCCGGCGAGGTCGACGGCGACCGGAAGGGGCGAGGTCTCGGCCGTCTCGCGGCTGCTGCCGTCCCGCCACAACACCAGCGCGACGGCGAGGGCGGCGGCGAGGGTGGCGAGGATCCAGGTCGTCTTCGGCATCGTCGGCGGCTCCTCGGCGGCACCTTCCCGCGCCCGTTAACCATCGGGCGAGAGACGGCATCCGAATCCCCATCGAGGGGGCGACGGGACGAGGGGGGCGTGATAGAAGTTAACGAAGAGTTAACGGGGTGTGGGTGCGTCATGTTGTTCGAGTTGGCGATCGCGGCCTATGCGACCGCTTGTGGCTTCGTCGCCGCGGGGGTCCTGTCGTCCTTCTACACCTTGGTGACCAACCGCCCGGTGCGGTTTTCGGTCGAATTGAACACCTTGTGGCGCGGGGCGGTGGACCTCGTCCTGTGCGCCTTCACCGGGCCCTTCATCATCATGCGCAACGCCATTCGCGGGCGGGTGCAGGAGCAGCGCCCGGTCGGTTGGCTGGTCGCCTCGACGGCCATCGCCGCCGGGTGGAGCCTGTGCTCTGGCATCGTCATGGTGCAGCTGGTGCTGGCGATGCGGCACGGCCTGATGTGAGGCGAGGGCGCCGGGTGGGCGTGCCGAGAGATCGGCGGTCCGGCAAGGCGCGCTTCGGGATACGATTTGGAAATAGACATTTTCCCAGAAACTTCAATTGGTTGTGGTTTTTTCGGTTGACCTTGGGTCAATTCAGATCCTGTTAATCATGGCGTGAACAGGGTGCACTCATCTCATCGGAGTGCATGCAATGTCCATGTTCGTTCGCCCGCGCAGAGTGGAAAGCGTCGTCGAAATCCCGTCCGAGGCGTCGCTCGACGTCACGCGGCTCACCGCCGCTCTGGCGGCGGTGGCGGCGCGCGAGGCTCTGCCCGATCTCGACGGGGTTCCGGCGATGGTACGCGAGGCGGTTCTCGCGCTGGACGCGGTCATCGGCGGCCGCGACGTCGAGGCGCTCGACGCGGCGGTCGGCTTCTCCATGAAGTCGAGCATGGCGATGGCGGCTTCCGCCCACATCACCGGCGAGATCCGTCATGCCGCCGCCCGGGGTCAGGGCATGGCGGCCGGCGTCGAGGAACTCACCGCGTCGATCCGTCAGATCGCCTCGGCGGCCGGCGTCGTCTCCACGGCGATGCACGAGGCGGCGGAGGCGAGCGCCGTCGGGGTCGAGGCGAGCGAGGCGGCTGCGGCGGCGAGCCGGTCGATCGGCGCCTCCTTCGGCCGGATGAACGCGGCCTCCGAGCAGCTCGTCTCGGCGACGGGGCAGATCTCGACCTTCGTCGCGACGATCGAGGCGCTGGCCAAGCAGACCAATCTGCTCGCGCTCAACGCCACCATCGAGGCGGCGCGGGCGGGCGAGGCCGGTCGCGGCTTCGCGGTGGTCGCCTCCGAGGTGAAGAACCTCTCTGCGCAGACCCAGCGGGCGACCGACGACATCCGCGCGCGAATCGCCCGGCTCGAGGAACAGGTCCACGAGCTCGCCTCGAGCATCGAGGACGTCGCCGGCCTGGTGCAGGACAGCACCGCCTCGTCGGAGACGGCGCGCAGCCGCATCGAGGATCTGCGTCTGGTCGTGCAGGAGAGCGCCGGCCGGATGAACGAGATCTCCGGCGTGCTCAACGAGCAGACCGTGGCGGTGGACGAGATCTCCGCCGGCGTCCACGCCATGGAGCGCCACACGCACCGCGCCTCGGACCACACCGCCGACGTCAATCGGGCGATCTCCAGCTGCGAGGAGATGGTGCAGCGGCAATTCGCGCTCTCCGACGGGCGCAACATTCGCGACGCCATCCTCTATCGGGCCAAGTCCGACCATCTCATGTGGAAGAAGAACCTCGCCGAGGTCATGGTCGGCCTGAAGACCCTGAACGCCGGGGCGCTCTCCGATCACCATCAGTGCGGCTTCGGCCGGTGGTACGACCGTGTCGAGGACGAGAGCCTGCGCCGTCATCCCGACTTCGTGGCGCTGCTCGGGCCGCACGAGGCGGTGCATCGCAACGGCCGGCGGGTCGCGGAGGCGGTGGCGAGCGGCGATCTCGACGGGGCGCACGCCGCCTTCGCGGAAATGGACGCGGCGTCGGAGCAGGTCGTCGAGCATCTCGATCGGTTGATCCGGCGGCGGGGCTGAGGCGCGGGCGCGGCCTTCGGCATTTCGTCCCTCTTGCCGAGGGCGTCGCGATGACGATTGATGGACGGCGAAGCGACGAGGGAGATCAGGCATGACGATGTGGAAGCTCGACGGGATCGCCCCGGAACTGCCGGCCGACGGCTCGGCCTTCGTGGCGCCGACCGCCGATCTGATCGGCCGGGTGCGGCTCGGGTCGGGCGCGAGCGTGTGGTTCGGGGCGGTGCTGCGCGGCGACAACGAGTGGATCGAGATCGGCGATCGCTCCAACGTCCAGGATCTCTCGGTGTTGCATACCGACATGGGCAGCCCGCTGACCATCGGTCCGGACTGCACCATCGGCCACAAGGTGACGCTGCACGGCTGCACCATCGGCGCCAACACGCTGGTCGGCATGGGCGCGACCATCCTCAACGGCGCCCGGATCGGCGCCAATTCGTTGGTCGGGGCGGGCGCGCTCGTCACCGAAAACAAGGAATTTCCCGACAATTCGCTGATCGTCGGGGTTCCGGCCAAGGCGATCCGCACGCTCGACGCGGCGGCGGTCGAGCGTCTCCGGAAATCGGCCGAGGGCTATGTCCGCAACGGCGCGCGCTTCGCGGCGAGCCTCGAGCGGATGTGAGATCGCGTCTTCGGGCCGATCACCGGGCGGAAACGAAACGGGCCGGCATCGGAGCGATGCCGGCCCGTTCGATTCGGACCCGGTCGTCTGGGGACGGGGAGGGTGGGGACGTGACCAGGCCCGCAAAGGCGAAATCTTCTCCTCCCGTCTCGTCGCCGGCGCGTTCCCCGGAGGGCGGCGCTCGTTCGACGGGTCGAGAATGCACCTGCCGGCTTGCGCCGGACTGAAGGAATTCACTCGAGTTCGTCACGAATTGACGCGATCGCCGGGCGAGCGCCGAAAAGGGCCTCGCGGTGGGCGTTCCCGCGCCTGAAAAGTCTTTTCGATCAGATGCTTGCCTGCTTCGCCGCGAAAAGCGGCGACGTCGGCGAGGTGTCGCCGACGTGGTGAAGGAAGCGTGAAGGCGGTCAGGAGAAGAAGTTGCGCAGCGTCTCGATCTCGTGGACGACCGAGAATTCGATCGCGACGCCCTCGTCGAAGTTGCGCACGACGCGGCCACGCATGACGCCGAGGATGACCGGGGTGCCGATCTCGAGGCGGCGGTCGATGTGGACGGCGGCGCCCGACGGCGAGACGTCGATGATCCGACACTTGATCTCGGTGCCGTCGGAGAGGACGAGCTTGGAGAAGGGGTTGCGCGGGCTGAAGCGATCGTGGCGCCGATCCTCGGGGAGGTTGAGGATGTGGCGATTGGCGAGCCAGGTCAGCTGATTGGCGAGCTTGTCGCGCTTGCGCGTCGACATCGCCAGGGACATCGCGAAGCCGCCCTCGATCAGGCGGACGATGCGTCCCTCGATCCGGCCGATGTGGTCGATGTAGGCGACGACGCGCTCACCGAGGCGGGCGACGGCGGGAATCATCACGGCGGCGCCGCCCGGCGACATGTCGACGATCTGGCAGGCGAATTCGCGCCGGTCCTCCAGCATGCAACGCCCGAGCAGGTTCACCTTGACCCGCTGATGCATGCGGCGGTCGGTCGCCGACGCCGTGTCGTTGCGGACGGGGGTGGTGGTTGGACGCATGTCGGCCTCGGCATGATCGGTGCTTCCGAGATTCTAGGTCGGTGATGGTTAACCGCGCGTTGCGTCCGGCCGAAAAACACGGGGGGTTCACGCTCCCGTCGATTTTCCTCCCTCGAGGACCACGAGATGACCGACACGGCGCTCGCCGAGACCGGGGACGACCGACATCGGCGCGGGACGGAAGACCGAGGGCGGGCGATCGGCGGCGGGCTCGGGGGAGGGAGCGTCGCCACGGCGCAGGAAGCTCGGACGTTCGTCGGGCCAGATCAGCCGGAGGCTGGAGACCGTCTGGGTCATCAGGGGGTGAATGCCGATCCAATAGGGATCGTCCATCGGCGCGAGGGAGCCGAGGATGCGGGTCCAGCCCTCGCCCTTCTGGCGGATCGGCAGCAGCAGGACCTCGCAGGGCAGGGTGCGGCGATGGGCGGAGACGCCCTCGTAGCCGAAGACGGCGGCGGCGGCGTCCTGCGACACGGCGGCGAGGAGGGTCGCCACCGCCTCTCGGTCCTTGCCCTGCCAGAAGGAGAGGAAGTCCTTGCCCTTCAGCTCGCGGCCGTAGAGCGCGCAGACGCGGGTGCCGGCGAGGCGGAAGCGATATTCGTGACGGGAGGTCGCCTCGAGGATGAAGGTGTCGCCGAGAATGCGCCGGAGGTCGGAGGGTTCGATCTCGGTGCGGTCGGGGGCGGGACGATCGCCGCGCAATCGCTGCCAGTAGTCGTAGAGTTCGCGCGTGGCGGCATGCTTCATGTTCCAAGTCCCCCTGTCGTCCCCATCGCGGGACGGCGCCTCGTTTCGAGACTCCCGTCCCGAGACGGCCCATCGGGGCGAGCCCTGCCCCGGTGGCCGATTTCCGCGCCGCGCCGATCCTTCGTCTCTTCCCGGCCTCTCGAGTCGTGCCGAAATGGGACGAATGAACGCCGCGTGCGTTCACGTCTCGTCAACACTTGCGAAGGTCGTGCCGGTTTTCGCCGCCTCGAAACGAAACGCGGTTGCCGCCCTCAAGGATCGGCGCCATATGCGAGGACGCGAGACGAGAGGGACGAGCGATGGTCGGCGACGCGAACGAGGGGAACAGAGGGCCGGGACGGCGCGGCGAGCCGGTCTTTCTGCTGCCGCCCGTCATCACCGTGATGGTGGCGATCCCGATCGCGATCGTCTTCGTCAGGGGGTTCTTTCCGACCCAATACGACGTGCCGATCGACTATCTCTTCGGCTTCGTGCCGGATCGCTACATCCTCGACGGCGGCGCGCCGATCTACCCGGGCGGGTGGGGGGCGCTGGTCTGGACCTTCCTCACCTACGCGCTGCTGCACGACGGCTGGTCGCACGTCCTGCTCAATTCGGCGATGTTCGCGGCGCTGGCGCGTCCGGTGTCGGCCAGGCTCGGAACCGGGCGCTTCCTCGCCTTCTGCGCGGCGGCGACGGTGGCGGGGGCGGCGGTGCATCTGGTCGTCGCCTGGGGGTCGCAGGCGCCGATGATCGGGGCCTCCGGCACGGTCTCGGGGCTCCTCGGGGCGTTGCTGCGCTTCGTGTTCCGGTCGCCGTGGGCGGAGACCGGGAGCATCGGCGACTCGCTGCGCGAACCGCGCGTGCGCGGCGCCATCGCGGCGCTGGTGATCATGAACGTGGTGCTGGTCTTCCTCGGGTCCGGCCCCTTCGGCGGCAACGGCGGATCGATCGCCTGGGGCGCCCATCTCGGTGGCTTCTTGGCGGGTTTCCTCGGCTATTCCGCCTTCGAGCCGCGACGCTCGGGCTGGTGAGCGCGGCAAGACGTCGCGCGACTCCTCGGCGTGAAATTCCCGGATCGGACCGTTCGAACGGCTTGCGCGGGCGTTCGGGTGGCAGCATCATGACCACGCGCTTCCGACAGAACCAAAGATGTCCCCCCGGCAGAGGGCGGCGTCGGAACCCGATCTAATCGGTTCGCATTCGGGCCGGAGTCTCAGGAGGAAAGTGCCATGACCGTTGCCGCCATTCTTTCGCAAAAGGGCCGCCAGGTCGTCACCATGGGTCCGAAGCAGACGTTGCGCGAGGTCTGCGAGACGCTCACCACCCACAAGATCGGCGCGGTGGTGCTGATCGACGGACAGGGGCGCATCGCCGGCATCCTCTCCGAGCGCGACATCGTGCGCGCGCTCGCCGGCGAGGGCGCGGCGGCGCTCGACCGCGCGGCCGAGAGCCACATGTCGACCAAGGTGATGACCTGCACCGAGAGCGAGACGACCGACAAGGTGCTCGGGCGCATGACCACCGGCCGCTTCCGCCACATGCCGGTGGTGCGCGAGGATCGTCTGATCGGGGTGATCTCGATCGGCGACGTCGTGGCGCGGCGGATCGCACTCGCCGAGGAAGAGGCCGCGCACATGCGCGCCTATATCGCCACGGCGTGACCGAGGCCCCTCGGCGCCCTGCGAAGGGCCGGTATCGAACGAACGGGCGCGGCGGCGAGAGCTTCCGCGCCCGTGGTCGTCTGCGCGGGGCGGCGGCTCAGCGTGTCAGTTCGGCGATCAGGGTGGTCACGTCGGGCAGGGCGCGATCGGTGGCGGCGAGGCCAATGGCGATCGCCTCCTCGGCGCGGTGGAAGTCGAAGAGGCCGATGTGGGAGAGGCGCGGCGCGATCATCACGTCGGGCGGATCGCCGGCGAGACGGGAGCGCGTGATGCGGTCCTGGATGATGTTGAAGCTCTCCATCATCACGCCGGAGAGGCCGGGCTTGTCGCCGGTTCCACCGAGCAGGCGGCGGAAGAGGCTCGGGGCGAGGCCCTCGCGCGGGTCGGCGACGTCGTCCTCGGCCGGTTCGGCCGGCAGCGACTGGACCACGGTGCCGTGGCCGACGGCATCGGCGGAGACGTTGACGGCGATCACCAGCTCGGCGCCGAGCGCCCGGCACACCGAGACCGGCACCGGATTGACCAGCGCCCCGTCGACCAGCAGGCGCCGCCCGAGGCGGACCGGCTCGAAGATGCCGGGCAGGGCATAGGAGGCGCGCAGGGCGTCGACCAGCCGGCCCGAGTTCAGCCAGATCTCGTGGCCGGTGGCGAGTTCCGTCGCCACCGCCGTGAAGGGGCGCGCGAGATCCTCGATGCGCAGGTCGTCGAGCTGGGAGACGATCAGGCGGGCGAGCCGGTCGCCGCCGACGAAGCCGGATCCGCCGAGGCGCAGATCGAGCAGGGCGAAGACCCGGCGCGGCGTCAGTTCGGCGGCGAAGGCCTCCAGCCGATCGAGGCGGCCGGCGAGATCGCAGGCGCCGACCACGGCGCCCATCGAGGTGCCGGCGACGACGTCGGGGACGATCCCGGATTCGCGCAGTCGACGCAGCACGCCGATCGCCGCCCAGCCGCGCGCGGCGCCGCCGCCGACCGCCAGACCGATCTTCGGCCGGCGCGGTGGCACCACCACAGGGCCGCCGCCGTGACCGTCGCCGGTCGTCCCGAACAATCGCCGCGTCACACCTTCGAGCATGGGACCCTCCTTCGGATCACGACTCGATCTGGAGACTGAAACGATTTGATTCAAGAAGAGTGAACGTGGCGACGGAATTTCAGAGGGTCTCAGCCGATGCGGGCGCCGTCGGCGCAATGGGCGAGGCGGCCTTCGACGAAGGTGGCGACGACGCGGGGCGGACGGCCGGCACGGGCCTCGACGGCGATCACGTCGGCGCGGGCGCCGGGCGCGAGGCGGCCGCGATCGTCGAGGCCGAAGGCGCGGGCCGGGTTGGCGGAGACGAGATCCCAGGCGGTCTCGATCTGGCGGACGCCGTCGGCGGCGAGGCGGAACGGGGCGGCGGCGAGGGCGGGATAGAAATAATCGGAGGCGAGGATGGCGCAGAGGTCCTTCGCCACCATGTCGGCGGCGGCGGGGCAGCCGGTGTGGCTGCCGCCGCGCACCACGTTGGGGGCGCCGAAGACGGTCGCCTCGCCCATCGCCACGGCCTCGCGGGCGGTCGGCTCGTCGATCGGGAACTCGGCGACGGCGACGCCGAGGCCGCGATACCAGCGGCGCATGTCGGGTGACATGTCGTCGTGGGAGAGCATGGGGATGCCGGCCTCGCGGGCGGCGGCGGCGAGGCGCTCGACCGAGGGGGCGACGGCGGGCTCGCGGGCGTGGACGTCCTCGACCAGGGCGAGGAAATCGCGCGGGTCGAGGCCCGAGCGCTCGATCATCTTGGCGAGTTTCTCCGGCTTGCCGCGATATTTGGCCATGCCGGTGGTGTGGTCGTTGAAGGCGAGGCAGCCGATGCGGCGCGCGGCGATCCACTCGAGGATCTCTGCCTCGCCGTCGAGATTGTAGGTCTCGTGGCGCAGGTGATAGCGGGTGTCGACGAGGAGGTCGGGGCCGAGCGTCTCCAGGGCGTCGAGCAGGGCGCGGGCATTCTCGGCGCCGCGCAGGCCGGGCTCCCACGACCAGGTGACGCCGTGAAAGGCGGTGGTGATGCCGTTCGCCAGCATCTGGCGATCGGTGTCGAAGAGGGCGGTGGCGAGATCGAAGCCGACGCCGGGGCGCGGCATCAACTGGCGTTCGAAGGCGTCGCCGTGGACGTCGACGATGCCGGGCAGCACCAGGAGGTCGGTCGCGTCGAAGCGGCGGTCGGTGGCGCCGGCTCCCTCGGCGATGCGACCGTCGTCGAGGGTGAGCGTCGCCGCGTCGAGGCGGCCGTCGGCGAGGACGCGCCCGCCCGCGAGCGACCAGGAGGGACGGCGAGCGGCGGGGGGCTGAGGCGACATGGGAGGCTCCGGGTCGAAGGGAACGTTCCGTTTCCTCCGCGACGATGAAGCCCCGATGACGGTCGCCTCACGCCTCGTCGTCGCAGCCGCAGCCGGGGCCGTGGGCGTGGCCCGAGGCGGTGCCGTAGACCGCTTTCGGATCGAAGGTGGGATCGCTCTCGACGAAGGCGAGGGGCGCGCCGGGGTGGCCGACCGGCACCTCGCGATAGAAGCAGGAATGGAAGCCGCGATGGCACGAGGCGCCGTGGCCCTCGACCTCGACCTCGAGCACGACCGCGTCCTGATCGCAATCGACGCGGAGGCGCTTCACCAGTTGGCGGTTGCCGGAGGTCTCGCCCTTGACCCAGAGCGATTTCCGCGAGCGGCTCCAATAGGTGGCGACGCCGGTTGCGATGGTCTTGGCCAGCGCCTCGGCGGTCATGTGGGCGAGCATGACGACGTCACGCGTCGCGACGTCGACGACGACGGCGGTGACGAGACCGTCGGCTCCGAAACGCGGCATCAGGGTCGTGCCCATCTCGAGGGCGTCGGCATCGCCGGCGGGGGCGGGGAAGAAGGCGGTTTCGGTCATGGGAGTCGATTAGGCGCGGCTCCCGCCGGGGTCAAGGCCGTGGTCGGCGCAGGAGAGGAGAACCTCGGCCGGGTCAGCCGTGGTCGTGTCCCCCGCAACAGCCCGTTTCGCCGCCGCCGCCACAGCTGCGGTTCCGGGCGAAGGCGGGCAGTTCACCGGCCGCGAAGGCACGCGCGGCGTCGTCGACGTCGGCGCAGTCCTCGGCGAAATAGGGGTGGATCCCGGCGTCGAGGAAGCCCATCAGCGGACGAACGCCCATGCCGCCGGTGACGATCGCCGAGACGCCGGCCTCGGCGAGCACCGCCACCGGCGCGAGGCAACCGCCGTGGTCGTGGTCGGGTGGGGCGAGAAGCGAGGTTCCGAGGATCCGCCCGTCGTCGATCTCGACCAGGGTGAAGACGTCGCAATGGCCGAAATGCGCGGAGATCGAAGCGGTGAGGCCGCCGGGGGCGTCGGAGGGTATGGCGATGGTCCGGGTCACGGTTCGGATCCTCTCTTCGTGGGGGGGCGCTCGCGACGCGGGAGGCGGGCGAGACGGCGGGTGGTCGACGCTTTCGATGCGCCGCGCCCCTCGGACTGTCGGATCTTTGAACATATATGGTAAGTCGAACTTTTACGACGTCGCGTCTCGGCCCGTCCGCGCGGCAGCGGGGCGTGAGGCCCCCCGGATGCGACGAAGGGCGCCATCGGCGCCCTTCGGTTGGTTCGGATCGTTCGCCTCAGGCGTCTGCGCGGTCGCGCTTCACGTCGGGCGGCACCGCTTCCTCGGTCAGCTCGACGATCACCTCGGCGAGGGGCTTCACCGTGTTGGCCTGGGAGCCGAGACGGCGCACCGCGACGGTGCCCTCCTCGGCCTCGCGCTTGCCGCAGACCAGGATCACCGGGATCTTGGCGAGCGAGTGTTCGCGGACCTTGTAGTTGATCTTCTCGTTCCTGAGATCGATTTCGGCGCGGAAGCCGGCCTTGCGCAGCTTCTTGTGGACCTCGGCCGCGTAGGCGTCGGCGTCGGAGGTGATGGTGGTCACCATCACCTGGGTCGGCGCCAGCCACAGCGGGAAATGGCCGGCGTAGTTCTCGATCAGGATGCCGAGGAAGCGCTCCATCGAGCCGCAGATGGCGCGGTGGATCATCACCGGGGCCTTCTTCGATCCGTCGGCGTCGACGTAGAAGGCGCCGAAGCGCTCCGGCAGGTTGAAGTCGACCTGGGTGGTGCCGCACTGCCATTCGCGGCCGATGGCGTCACGCAGGGTGTATTCGAACTTCGGGCCGTAGAAGGCGCCCTCGCCGGGGTTGATCGCGGTCTTGATGCGTCCGCCGGACTGGGCGGCGATCTCTTCCAAGACCTTGCCCATCACCTCCTCGGCATGATCCCACAGCGCGTCGGAGCCGACGCGCTTCTCCGGCCGGGTCGAGAGCTTCACGGTGATCTCGTCGAAGCCGAAGTCGGAATAGACCGAGAGGATCAGGTCGTTGATCTTCATGCATTCCTCGGCCATCTGGGCCTCGGTGCAGAAGATGTGGGCGTCGTCCTGGGTGAAGCCGCGCACGCGCATCAGTCCGTGCATGGCACCGGAGGCCTCGTAGCGATGGACGAGGCCGAATTCGGCCAATCGCATCGGCAGTTCGCGGTAGGACTTCAAGCCGTGCTTGAAGATCTGGAGATGGCCGGGGCAGTTCATCGGCTTCAGCGCGAAGATGCGTTTGTCCTCGGTCTCGTCACCGGCGGACTCCACCTGGAACATGCTCTCCTTGTACCAGCCCCAATGGCCGGAGGTCTCCCACAGCACCTTGTCGAGCACCTGCGGGGCGTTGACCTCCTGATAGTCCTCGACGAGACGGCGGCGCATGTAGGCGGTGAGGCTCTGGAACAGCGACCAGCCCTTGGAGTGCCAGAAGACGACGCCGGGGCCTTCCTCCTGGAAGTGGAAGAGGTCCATCTCGCGGCCGAGGCGGCGATGATCGCGCTTCTCGGCCTCCTCGAGCATGGTGAGATAGGCGGCGAGGTCCTTGTCGTTCAGCCAGGCGGTGCCGTAGATGCGCGACAGCATCGGATTGTTCGCATCACCGCGCCAATAGGCGCCGGCCACCTTCATCAGCTTGAAGGAGGTGCCGATGAAGCCGGTCGAGGGCAGATGGGGGCCACGGCAGAGGTCGAACCACTGGCCCTGGGTATAGATCTTGATCGGCTCGTCACCGGGGATGGCGTCGATCAGCTCCACCTTGAAGGTCTCGCCCATGGCGGCGAAGCGGCGCTTGGCCTCCTCACGCGGCATCACCTCCTTGGTGAAGGCGGCGTTGCGCGCGATGATCTCGCGCATCTTGGCCTCGATCGCCGGGAGATCGTCGACGGTGAAGGGCTTCGGCGCGCCCTGATCGTCGACCCGGTAGAAGTCGTAATAGAAGCCGTTCTCGATCGACGGGCCGATGGTCACCTGGGTGCCGGGGAAGAGCTCCTGCACGGCCTCGGCCATGACGTGGGCGGCGTCGTGGCGGATCAGCTCGAGCGCCTCGCGGGTGTCGTCCTTGGTGACGAAGCGCAGGCGCACGTCGCGAGTGATCGGATCGGAAAGGTCCGTCTCGACACCGTCGACCTCCATCGCGAGGCACTTCTTGGCGAGCGACTTGGCGATCTGTTCCGCGACTTCGCGGCCGGTGACGCCGGCTTCGAAGGATCGGGACGCGCCATCGGGGAAGGTGATCGAGATCATGGGATGCAGCTCCTCGTGGGCTCACTCCCGGCAACAACCCGGGTAAGCGAGGGGGGATGTGACGCCTCCTCAGAGGCGTGTGGTGATGTGGTCGCCGGTCCAGCGGCCGTAGCGCCAGGGCATATACCAGCGCGAATCGGGAGGCAATTGCTCCGGAATCGGGTCGAGCCCGTTCGGACCCCAGGGGTGGCATCTGAGAATCCGGGCGAGCCCGATCCAGAAGCCGGCCCACAGACCGTAGGTGGCGATCGCCTCCTCCGTATATTCCGAACAGGTGGGGAAATAACGGCAGGTGCGGCCCATGAAGGCGGAAAACGTCAGCCGATAGGCGCGCACCAGCAGGCGCGCCAGGAGCACGTGCGGCCGCTTCCACGAGGCGGCGAGCGGCTCGAGCGGGCGGCCGCGCGGGGTCGCCGCCGCGCCGGAACGCTCGTCGGGGCTCGAATAACGTAAGGGAATGCGGCAGCGGAGGCACATGGCGGTTGCGTGATCGGGCCGATCGGGTCAGTTTCCGGTGCGATGCACCATGAGACTGAGACTTATCCCAAGTTTCGGCGTGATGCAGCCGAAACCCGAGATCCGCAACCCGAGACCCGCCCATGACGCCGCGCCCGACGAGCCCCGTTCCTCACGCCATCGCGCGGCTGAGCCATGCCGCGCATTGGGCGGCGAGGGCGCACAAGGATCAGCAGCGCAAGGGCATCGACGCCGAGCCCTACGTCAATCATCTGCTCGAGGTCGCCGAACTGGTGGCCCATGCCGACGAGCCCGGCGCGATCGAGGTGGTGATCGCGGCGCTCCTCCACGACACGGTCGAGGACGTCGGCGTCACCGAGGCGCAGCTGGTGGCGGAATTCGGGCCGCGCGTCGCCGAGCTGGTGATGTACGTCACCGACGACAAGACGCTCTCCAAGGACCGTCGCAAGGCGGCGCAGATCGAGCACGCGCCGGGCCTGCCGCACGACGCCAAGCTGATCAAGCTCGCCGACAAGACCTCCAATCTCCGCGCGCTGGTGCGCACGCCGCCGGTCGGCTGGACCGAGGCGCGGCTCCTCGACTACGTCGACTGGGCGGCGGCGGTGGTCGAAGCCTGCGGGCCGGTCGATCCGGGCCTCGAGCGGGTGTTCTGGGAGGCGCATGCGATCGCCGCGCAGGCCTATGGCCGAGGGCGGGCGGCGGAGGCGGACGAAGCGCTGCCGTGAGACGTGCAGGCTCCTCCCCAGGCGCGTCGAGAGGGGGTCAAGAGGGGGTCATTTGTAGCCCTTGGCCTTGAACTTCTCGAGGATCTGGGCGTAGCCCCAATTGCCGCCGTCCGAAATCTCGGTGGCGACCCTATTGCCTTTTCCATCGAAGATGATGGCGGAACACCCGGTCTCGTTGCAGACGATATGGACCTTCGAGCCGTCGGATTTGGCCAAGGTGACGTCGGCACCCGCCACGGCGGGCGAGGCGACCGCGAAGAGGGCGGTGGAGATGCTCAGGGCAACGAGAGTCGACGCGCGAAGGGCCATGAGGCAATCCTCTGATTGAGTAAAAGGAGAAGGCGCCCCAAGATGGCACGCTTCGGTTGTGATATCGAGGTGCCGTTTCGTCTTGGCCGTCTCTTTTTCCCATCGCGCGGGCCAAGGTGGGAACCGTGCGTGTGGAGGACGGAGGGAACGAGTCGTGAACACGGGTTTTCGCGGCGCGGAATTCCGTGACATGATGCCGAGTGATTCGTGACGCGAGGCGCGCGAGAGGGTATTTGGGCAGAATGATGGGCGACGACGATCTCTTCGGGGGAGCGGTTCCGGTGGCGCCGAAGCGCGAGACGGCGACCTCCAAGGCGGTCGCGGTCAAGGCGGCGCTGGCGACGGCCGCCAAGCGCGCCACGCTCGGCGAGAGCGACTACGACGCCTCGCACATCGAGGTGCTCGAGGGGCTCGAGCCGGTGCGCCGGCGGCCGGGCATGTACATCGGCGGCACCGACGAGAAGGCGCTGCACCATCTCTTCGCCGAAGTGATCGACAATTCGATGGACGAGGCGGTGGCGGGGCATGCCTCCTACATCGACGTCCGGCTCGACGCCGACGGCACGCTGACGATCACCGACAACGGGCGCGGCATTCCGGTCGATCCGCATCCCAAGTTTCCGGGGAAATCGGCGCTCGAAGTCATCATGACGATGCTCCATTCGGGCGGCAAGTTCGACGGCAAGGCCTACGAGACCTCCGGCGGTCTGCACGGCGTCGGCGTGTCGGTGGTCAACGCGCTCTCCGAGATCCTCGAAGTCGAGGTCGCCAAGAACCGGCATCTGTGGCGCCAGCGCTTCTCGCGCGGCCAGCCGCTCGGCCCGCTCGAGGACCTCGGCGAGGTGATGAACCGGCGCGGCACGACGGTGCGGTTCCGGCCCGACGCGCAGATCTTCGGCGAGGGCGCGCGCTTCAAGGCCGAGCGCATCTTCAAGATGGCGCGGTCGAAGGCCTATCTCTTCGGCGGCGTCGAGATCCGCTGGTCCTGCGCGGCCGAGTGCATCGTCGCGAGCGATCCGGTTCCCGACAAGGCGGTCTTCCATTTCCCCGGCGGGCTCAAGGACTTTCTCGCCGAGCGGCTGAAGGACGAGCGGCTGGTCGTCGACGACGTCTTCGCCGGCAAGACCGCCAAGACCTCCGGTCACGGCGCGGTCGAGTGGGCGGTGGCCTGGTTCGCGGGCGACGGTTTCGTCTCGTCCTACTGCAACACGGTGCCGACGCCGGAGGGCGGGACGCACGAGGCGGGGCTCCGGCTCGCGCTGCTGCGCGGGCTCAAGTCCTATGCCGATCTCGTCGGCAACAAGCGCGCGGCGCAGCTCACCACCGACGACGTGATGACCTCGGCCGGGGCGATGCTCTCGGTCTTCATCCGCGAGCCGGAATTCGTCGGCCAGACCAAGGACAAGCTCGCCACCGCCGAGGCGACGCGCATCGTCGACACGGCGATCAAGGACGCCTTCGATCATTTCATCGCGGCCTCGCCGGCCAACGCGGCGAAACTGCTCGAATGGACCATCGAGCGGGCCGAGGAGCGGCTGAAGCGGCGCCAGGAGAAGGAAGTCCAGCGCAAGACGGCGGTGCGCAAACTGCGCCTGCCGGGCAAGCTCGCGGATTGCTCGAATTCGGCGGCGCAGGGGTCGGAGCTCTTCATCGTCGAGGGCGATTCGGCCGGCGGCTCGGCGAAACAGGCGCGCGACCGCGCCAATCAGGCGGTGCTGCCGCTCCGCGGCAAGATCCTCAACGTCGCCTCGGCGACCCGCGACAAGCTCCAGGCCAACCAGCAGCTCGCCGATCTCGTCCAGGCGCTCGGCTGCGGCATGCGCGGGCAATATCGCGACGAGGATCTGCGCTACGACAAGATCATCGTGATGACCGACGCCGACGTCGACGGGGCGCACATCGCCTCGCTGCTCGTCACCTTCTTCTGGCGCGAGATGCCCAATCTGATCCGTCACGGCCATCTCTTCCTCGCCGTGCCGCCGCTCTATCGGCTGACCCACGGCGCCAAGACGGTCTACGCCCGCGACGAGGCCCATCGCGACGAGCTGATGCGGACGATCTTCAGGAACAAGAAGCCCGAACTCGGCCGCTTCAAGGGCCTCGGCGAGATGATGCCGAACCAGCTCAAGGAGACCACCATGAATCCGAAGACGCGCACGCTGCTGCGCGTCGCCATCCTCGACGCCGACGAGACACCGACGATGGATTCGGTCGAGCGGCTGATGGGCAACAAGCCCGAGGCGCGGTTCTCCTTCATTCAGGAGCGCGCCGCCTTCGCCGACGAGGCGGCGTTGGACATCTGACCGACCGGCTCGACGGATGGCCGGGTCGAGCCCGGCCAGGACGGGGTTGCGCCGTAGGGTGGAACGTGCGGAACGCGCATTCCACCGGCCGCGCCGGCGAGGGACGTTCGGGCGGTCTTCGGCGTCGGTGAATGGTGCAATACGCTTCGCTATTGCACCCTACGAGTTGGCCCGAGCGCCGTGAGCGCGGCGCGGGAAGGCCTCTCTACGGGCGTCATCCCCGGGCTCGACCCGGGGATCCACGGGCTCCAGCGGCGGGGGCGATCCCCGGACGGCCCTGCCGTCACTCGGCCGCGCGTTTCGCCTCGATCTCGTCGATCGCCTCGACCGTCGCCTCGAAGGGGAGGAGCGTCGAGGTGTGGCGGGCCTTGTAGTCGCGGACCGGCTCGAGCAGGGCGAGGTCGGCGAATCGGCCGGTGGGGTGGGGGCCGTTCTCCTTCAGCATCGCCTTGAGGGCGTCGCGCGCCTCGCGGATCTCGCTCGTGGTGGCGCCGATCACGTGGCGGGCGAGGATCGAGGCGGAGGACTGACCGAGGGCGCAGGCCTTGACCTCGTGGGCGTAGTCGACGACCCGATCGCCGTCGAGGACGAGGTCGACGGTGATCCGCGAGCCGCACAGACGCGAGTGATGCGTGACGCTCGCCTGGGGACGATCGAGACGGCCGATGCGCGGAATGTCGAGCGCCAGCGCCAGAATCTGCTTGTTGTAGATGTCGTCGATCATCGAACACACCATTGTGGAAAGCCGCGACGCCGTGGCCCTGTCGGAACGGCGTCGACTTATTATATACTGGGAAACCGCCGTCGCCGCATGATGGCCCGAAACGGGAGTACGAGAGCGGCGACACGCGGAGAGGGATCCCCAGATCCGGTGATCCGCAATGAAGTGGAACACGTATTTGGGTGATGTATTCCACCAACGGGAGATTCCAACCATGGATGCCGTCGTCGATGCCCGTCGCGAGACGGGCGCCGCGAAGTTCGCGCCGGTCGCAAGACCCAGCCGCGAAGACGCCGAGGCTGCCGTGCGTACCCTGCTTCTCTGGGCGGGTGACGATCCGAACCGGGAAGGCCTGATCGATACGCCGAAGCGCGTGGTCAAGGCCTACGAGGAGCTCTATCGCGGTTACACCGAAGATCCGGCCGAGGTGCTCGACCGGGTGTTCGAGGAAGTCGAGGGATACGGATCGATCGTGCTGGTGCGCGACATTCCCTTCTTCTCGCATTGCGAACACCACATGGTCCCCTTCGTCGGTAAGGCGCACATCGCCTATTATCCGTCCAAGGGGGTCGTGGGCCTGTCGAAGCTCGCGCGTCTGGTCGACGTCTATGCGCGCCGGCTGCAGACCCAGGAGAGCCTCACGGCGCAGATCGTCAACGCCATCGAGGACTATCTCGGTCCGCGCGGCGTGGCGATCATGATCGAGGCCGAGCACATGTGCATGTCGATGCGCGGTGTCCAGAAGGCGGGCGTGTCGACCCTGACCACCGAATTCACCGGGGTCTTCCGCGAGGATCCGGCCGAACAGGCCCGGTTCATGATGATGGTCAAGGGCGCGCGCTGATCGCGCCCGTCCCTCCCGACATGTTCGAAGGCCGCGGAGCGATCCGCGGCCTTCGTCGTTTCGGGGCAGAGCCGTCCTCGTCGAGGCTCGCGTGAGGCCGTCGACCTCACGCGGAGGCGGCGAGGGCGGCGCGGACGCCGGCGGCGTAGTCCGGGTGGATCTTCTCGAAATGGGCGAGCTGGCGCTCGACGATCTCGCGCGGCACCCCGCCCATGGCGGCGGCGATGTTGGCATAGAGCCGGGCCTTCTCGCCGGCGTCGAAGAGGTCGAACAGGGCGCGCGGCTGGACGTAGTCGTCGTTGCCGGCGCGGTGGTCGTGGCGGGCCATCGGGCCGGTCACGGCGAGCGGCGGCTCGGCGACGGAGGGATCCTGCTTCGGCCCACCGAAGGAATTCGGCTCGTAATAGGCGTCGGCATTGCCGGTGGTGGAGCCGAAGAAGCGCATGGCGCCGTCCTTGTGGTAGTGGTGGACCGGGCACTTCGGGGCGTTCACCGGCAGCGCCTCGTAATGGGTGCCGAGCCGGTAGCGATGGGCGTCCGCATAGGAGAAGATGCGGGCCTGGAGCATGCGGTCGGGCGAGGCGCCGATGCCGGGCACCATGTTCGAGGGCGAGAAGGCGGCCTGCTCGATCTCGGCGAAATAGTTCTCCGGATTGCGGTTCAACTCGATCACGCCGACATCGATCAGCGGCGCCTGGGCGTGCGGCCAGACCTTGGTGAGGTCGAAGGGATCGAAGTCGAAGCGGTCGGCCTCGGCCTCGGGCACGATCTGCACCTGCATCTTCCAGCGCGGGAAGTCGCCCTTCTCGATGGCGCCGTGGAACTCCTCCTGGAAGCTCTCGCGCGAACGGGCGACGACCTGCGCCGCCTCGTCGTTGGTCCAGTGGCGGTGGCCCTGCATCGTCTTGAAGTGGAACTTCACCCAGAAGCGCTCACCGGCCGCGTTCCAGAACGAATAGGTGTGGGAGCCGTAGCCGTTCATGTACTGCGGCGCGACCGGCAGGCCGCGATCGGAGAACAGGATCGTCACCTGGTGCAGGCTCTCCGGCGACAGCGACCAGAAGTCCCACATCGCCGTCGGCGAGCGCAGGTTGGTGCGCGGGTGGCGCTTCTGGGTGTGGATGAAGTCGGGGAACTTGAGGGGATCGCGGATGAAGAACACCGGCGTGTTGTTGCCGACCAGATCCCAGTTGCCCTCCTCGGTGTAGAACTTGATCGCGAAGCCACGCACGTCGCGTTCCGCGTCGGCGGCGCCCATCTCGCCGGCCACCGTCGACATGCGCATCAGCACGTCGGTGGTCTTGCCGACGGCGCCGAAGATCGCGGCGCGGGTGTAGGCGGTGACGTCGTTCGTCACGGTGAAGGTGCCGAAAGCGCCCCAGCCCTTGGCATGGACCACGCGCTCGGGGATGCGCTCGCGGTTCTGATGCGCCAGCTTCTCGATCAGCTGCCAATCCTGCAGGGCGATCGGCCCGGGATGGCCCATGGTCAGGCTGTTCTGATTGTCGGCGACGGGGGCGCCGGCGGTGGTGGTCATGCGCGTGTCGGTCATGGTCTCGTCCTCTCGGGTGTCACTGGAGGGGACGATAGGTGCCGACAGATCATCGGTCCAATCGATGATCTGAAAAAGTTTCATAGACTATTTCTATGAAAATTCCTCGGTCTCTCCGGCCCGGGCGCGTCGTCGGGCATCGCGGGAATCGGCGACGTCGACCAGTCCGAGGCCAGCGACGAAGACGAGGAGAAGGACCCCCCAGACGACCACGGCGACGAGGGCGAGGAAACCGTCGACGACCGGATCGAGGCTCAGGAGCGCTCCGGGGAGGGCGTGGCGGTCGCGGATCAGCACGTCGAGCAGCACGCCGTAGAAGGCGGTGGTGCCGAGGGCGATCACGGCGGTGGTGAGATCGATCGCGAGGCGGCGCAGGCGCGGGTGGCGCGCGGCCGAGATCGCCATCAGCATCAGGCATTGAACGGTCGTGGCGAGGCCGACGACGGCGAAGCCGACCAGCGCGACGGCGGCGCGTTGCTCGTTCGGACGCACCTCGCGCCCGTAGAGCAGCATCAGCACGACGGCCAGCAGGATCGTCGCCCAGGGCAGCACCCACAAGGGGCGCAGATAGAGGCGGTCGTCGACGGGGCCGGTCCGGAGATCGTCGGCGGGGAGCGGCTCGGTCGCGTCGGTCGAGGGCGGTCTGGGCGGGGGAGAGCTGGTCACGGGCGGGTCTCGCGCGGCACGCACTCCGGGTGGTGGCGCCGATCACACCGACCATGACTCGATCGCCGACCGCCGTCGAGCGGCCGGCGCGACTGCGGCGGCGAGCGTTGCATTCCGGCCGCAGCCGGGGCCGATCAGCGGCCTTCCCAAATCGGCGTGCGCTTCTCGACGAAGGCGGAGATGCCCTCCTCGGCATCGCGGATCAGCATGTTCTCGACCATGACGCGAGCGGTCAGCTCATAGGCTTCGGCGAGGCCCATCTCGGCCTGGGCGTAGAAGGCCTCCTTGCCGATCTTCAGGGTGAGCGGGGACTTCGAGGCGATCACCCGGGCGAGGGCCTCGGTCTCGGCCGTCAGAGCCTCGCGGGCGACGACGCGGTTGACGAGGCCGAGGCGGGCGGCGTCGGCGGCGGAGACCGGGGCGCCGGTCAGGAGCATCTCCATGGCGTGTTTGCGCGAGAGATTGCGCGACAGGGCCACCATCGGCGTCGAGCAGAAGAGGCCGATGTGGACGCCGGGCGTGGCGAAGCTCGCGCCTTCGGCGGCGACGGCGAGGTCGCAGGAGGCGACCAACTGGCAGCCGGCGGCGGTGGCGACACCGGCGACCTCGGCGATCACCGGCTTCGGACAGCGCACGATCGACAGCATGAGGTTCGCGCAGGTGCGCATGGTGGTGGTGAAGAAGCCGCGGCCGCGATCGGCGTCGGCGCGCGCCGCCGTCAGTTCCTTCAGATCGTGGCCGGCCGAGAAGGCGGGGCCCTCGGCGGCGACGATCACCACGCGCACCGCCGGATCGGCGCCGGCCGCCGCGATCGCCTCGGTGAGGGCGGTCATCATGCGCATCGACAGCGCGTTGCGGCGCTTGGCGTCGACCAGAGTGATGCGACGCAGGCCATCGCCGTCGACGATCGTGATCGGGGCGATTTCGGCGATTTCCGACATGGCACTTCCTCTCCAATAGGGCTTCTTCTTTTCCTATTCGTCACGTTATTCTAACCGAAGAAGAGCGTCGGTCGAAACGCGAATTGGGGACGGGGACGAGATGACGGGTGGTGGACGCGCGCGCGCGGCGATGACGGCGGAGGAGGTCACGGCCTTCATCGCTCGGGAGTTCCCTCAGGTGAACGGGAGCATGGGCGCGCCGATCGTCGAGGCGGCGGACGCGCGCCACACGCGCGTGCGGCTCGTGGTCGACGACCGTCACCTCAGGCCGGGCGGGACCGTCTCCGGGCCGGTCCAGTTCTATCTCGTCGATCTCGCCGCCTTCATCGCGGTTCTGGCGGCGGTCGGGCCGGTCGGGTTGGCGGTCACGACCTCGGCCAACATCAACTTTCTGAAGAAGCCGGCGCCCACCGATCTCATCGCCGAGACGCGGATCTTGAAGCGCGGCAAGCGGCTCGTGGTGATCGATTGTCTCGTCACTTCGGACGGCGACACCGACCCGGTGGCGCACGCGGTCTTGACCTATTCGATCCCGCAGGGCGAAAAATCTGCGGTATCATGATACCAAGTTCTTCTTATCATGTTACCTCATAAGTCAAGTCATTGTTTTTGCGTGGTTTAATCCTTTTTGAAGTGTCGCCTCGGCGCTTGACAGGGGGGGCGAACTTGCGTATCTCCAGCCGCGAGACGGCGGCCTTCGGGCCGTCATCGTCGTTTCCGGTGTCGAGCGCCCGTCGGGTGTGGGTTTCGCCGGATCGTTTCGACCGGCACGAGGTACGAAGAAAATGAAGACTTTTTCTGCCAAGCCGGCGGAGGTCGAAAAGAAGTGGGTGCTCATCGACGCCAAGGGGCTCGTCGTCGGGCGTCTGGCTTCGCTGATCGCCATGCGTCTGCGTGGCAAGCATCTGCCGACCTTCACGCCGCACGTCGATCTCGGTGACAACGTCATCGTCGTCAACGCCGACAAGGTTGTCCTCACCGGCAACAAGTACAACGACAAGGTCTACTACTGGCACACCGGCTATCCGGGCGGCATCAAGGAGCGCACCGCGCGCAAGATCCTCGAGGGTCGTTTCCCGGAGCGCGTGCTCGAGAAGGCCGTGCAGCGCATGCTGCCGCGCGGGCCGCTCGCCCGTCAGCAGCTGACGCACCTCAAGATCTATGCCGGCGAGACTCATCCGCACGAGGCCCAGCAGCCGGCGGTCATCGACGTCGCTGCTCTCAACCGTAAGAACGCGAGGGTCTGACCATGGCCGATATTCAGTCCTTCGAGGAGCTGGGCGCCGCCGTCGGTGCCGCCAAGGCCGAGGCGGTCGCCGCCCCGGTTCACGAGCGCAAGGTCGATTCGTTCGGCCGTGCCTATGCCACCGGCAAGCGCAAGAACGCGATCGCTCGCGTCTGGCTGACCCGCGGCACCGGCAAGATCATCGTCGACGGCAAGGACTTCAGCGCCTATTTCGCGCGTCCGGTGCTGCAGATGCTGATCCTCCAGCCGATCCTCGCCGCCGATCGCGACGGCCAGTTCGACATCGTCGCCACCTGTGAGGGTGGTGGTCTGTCGGGCCAGGCGGGCGCTCTGCGTCACGGCATCTCCAAGGCGCTCACCTATTTCGAGCCCGAGCTGCGCGGCGTGCTGAAGCCCTACGGCTTCCTGACCCGCGACAGCCGCGTCGTCGAGCGCAAGAAGTACGGCAAGCGCAAGGCTCGTCGGTCCTTCCAGTTCTCCAAGCGCTGATCTCGGCGTTTCGGCAGAGCCGAATTCGAGAAGGGCGGTCCCGGCGGGGCCGCCCTTTTTCGTCGTCCGGGCGTCGTCCTCGGCGTCCGGGCGGGGGCGATCACAGGCACTTCAGATAGGCGTCGAAGACCCAGCCGAGCGGGTCACCGATGGTGCCGGCCATGTCGGAATCGTGGATATAGGCCCAGCTCTTGCCGCGCGCGGTGGTGCGGGTGCGCACCCAGACCCAGACGCCGTTGGCGATGGTGCCGACGATGCGGCCGTTCGGTTCCTCGCGCACGTTGAGGAGCGTGCCGGTCGGGTCGGAGACGACGCAGACCCGGTCGCTCAATTGCGCTTCGGCCGGCGCGGCGAGGGTGCAGAGGGCGGCGGCGAGGGCCAGGGCCGAGAGTGTCTTCATCGTCGTCTCTCCCGATGTGGCGCCGTCGCGGAGGGATCGCGGGCGCCGCGGCGGTCGGCGATGGTGGCAATTCCGGCCGCCTCGGCTATGGTCTCACGACCCGCGAGGGCGGGAAAGAGGAGAGGAAACACGACCATGGCAGCCGGCACGGGTGATCCCTTGCGTCCGCGTCCGACCGACAACGCGGTCTTCGGCCCCGCCACGGGCGGCGCGGCCGAGCCGACCTACGGCGGCGCGCTCTCCTTCATGCGGCGGCGGTATTCGCGCGACCTCGACGGCGTCGACGTGGCGATCCTCGGCATTCCCTTCGACGCGGCCGTCTCCAACCGCACCGGCAGCCGCTTCGGGCCGCAGGCGATCCGCCGCGCCTCGGCGATCCTCGACGGGGATCCGCAATATCCGTTTCATCAGGATCCGTTCGAGGTCCTGAAGGTGGTCGACTGGGGCGACGTCTCCTGGGACTACGCCAAGCCGTGGCTGGCGCACGACTGCATCCATGCCCAGGCCTCCGACATTCTCGCCTCCGGGGCCAAGCTCTTTGGGCTCGGCGGCGATCATTCGGTGACCTATCCCCTGCTGGTGGCGCATGCCGAGAAGCACGGGCCGCTCGCCATCGTCCATTTCGACGCCCATCAGGACACCTGGGGCGACGAAGGCGAGGCGGGGCCGGGCCATTGGACCGATCACGGCGCCTTCGTGCGGCGCGGGGTCGAGGCGGGGGTGATCGACGCCTCCCGCTCGATCCAGATCGGCATCCGGACGCATGCGCCGCGCGACTGCGGGCTCGAGATCGTCTGGGGCTGGGAGATCGAGACGCGGGGCATTCGCGACGTGGTCGAGCGGATCTACGCCCGGGTCGGGGGGGCGAAAGCCTACATGACCTTCGACATCGACTGTCTCGACCCGGCCTTCGCGCCGGGCACGGGGACGCCGGTCGCCGGCGGGCTCACCTCGCGCGAGGCGCTGTGCATCCTGCGCGATCTCGGCCGGGTCGACTTCGTCGGCGGCGACGTGGTCGAGGTGGCGCCGCCCTACGATCACGCCGACCTCACCGCGATCGCCGGAGCGGCGGTGGCGCAGACCTGGCTCGGGCTCGAGGCGGAGAAGCGACGAGAGCGATGAGCGGAGGGGGCGTCTTCCCCTCGTCGTCGAAATCCGTCATACCGCTCGTCTCGTTTTCCCGAGGATCGATCATGTCCGAGACCATCAACGTCGCCATTCTGGGTGCCTCCGGCTATACCGGCGCGGAACTGCTGCGCTTTCTGCTCAATCACCCGAAGGTGCGCATCGCGGCGCTGACCGCCGACCGCAAGGCGGGCTCGACCATCGCCGAGGCCTTTCCGCAGTTCTTCGGGGTCGATCTGCCGCGCCTGATCACCATCGCCGAAGTCGATTGGGACGGGATCGATCTGGTCTTCTGCGCCCTGCCGCACGCGACCACGCAGGCGGTGCTGAAGGAAGTGCCGAAGCGGATCAAGATCGTCGATCTCTCGGCCGACTTCCGTCTGTCGGATCCGGCGGCCTACGAATATTGGTACGGCGGCGCCCATCAGGCGCTCGAGCTGCAGGCGGAGGCCGTCTACGGCATCACCGAATTCGCCCGCGAGGCGGTGGCGAAGGCGCGGCTCGTGGCCAATCCGGGCTGCTACACGACCTGTTCGCAGCTGCCGGTGATCCCGCTCCTGGAAGCGGGCGCGATCGATCCGGACGAGATCGTCATCGACGCCAAGTCGGGCGTCTCCGGCGCCGGGCGCTCGGCCAAGGAGGCGAACCTCTTCACCGAGGTCTCCGAGGGCTTCCATGCCTATGGCGTCGGGAAGCACCGCCATATGGCGGAGCTCGAGGAAGGCTTCAGCCGCGCCGCCGGCCGGCCGGTGATCCCGGCCTTCACGCCGCATCTGGTGCCGATGAACCGGGGCATGCTGGCGACGATCTACGTCAAGCCGGTGGGGGAGGCGACGCCGCGCTCGCTCCACGCGATCCTCGAGGCGCGCTTCGCCGGCGAGACCTTCGTGAAGGTGCTGCCCTTCGGCACCGTGCCGCAGACCCGCCACGTGCGCGGCTCGAACCGGACCTACATCTCGGTCTTCGAGGATCGGCGGCCGGGCCGGGCGATCGTCATGTGCGTCCTCGACAACCTGGTCAAGGGCGCCTCGGGGCAGGCGATCCAGAACATGAACGTGATGATGGGCTGGGACGAGGCGCTCGGGCTCGAGGCGGTCGGCGTCTTTCCCTGATCGGATCGAACGGATACCCATGGACGAGGGGTGGCGGAGACGCCGCCCCTTTTCTTTTTCGCGGTGCGGGGTCGATCCGCGCCGTCCGTAGGATTGCGGAGGTGGAAAACCGCAGGTCTCGGCCATTTGCCATCAAGTCTTTGAAATCATTTCATCCCCGGCGAGACCCCGGCGACGGCTGCGGAAAACCGCAATTGCTGCGATGCCGTCCCATCCCTTAGCGGAAGGGGCCAGCGCGGCATGCGGAGCGGACCTCCTCGAATGCATGCGTCATCGATATCGTAGAGCGAGACGACGGGCCGATCGGGAGATCGGCGCGAACGGGGGAGACTTTTCCATGCACGTCCACATGCCCGATCACGTCCTGCCGGAGATGCCGGCCGAAGTGAAGAAGAGCTGGCACCAGATCCTCTATGTCCAGGTGCTGATCGCCATCGTGCTCGGCGCCGTGGTCGGCTGGCTGTTCCCGCAGTTCGCCACCAACGAATGGGTCAAGGCGATGGGCGACGGCTTCATCAAGCTGATCAAGATGGTGATCGCGCCGATCATCTTCTGCACGGTGGTGTCGGGCATCGCCCATATCGACGACGCCAAGAAGGTCGGCCGGGTCGGCGTCAAGGCGCTGGCCTATTTCGAGATCGTCTCGACCTTCGCGCTGGCGATCGGCCTGATCATCGGCAATCTGGTCGGGCCGGGTCACGGCTTCCAGGGTCATGCCGACGCGGCGGCGGTGGCGAAATACGTGGCGCCGGACAAGCAGATCAAGAGCGTCGACTTCGTGCTGCACATCATCCCCGACAGCGTCGTCGGCGCCTTCGCCAACGGCGACGTGCTGCAGGTGCTCCTGTTCTCGATCCTGTTCGGCTTCGCGCTGATGATGCTGGGCGAGAAGGGCAAGCCGGTGCGCACCCTGGTCGACGACGTGGCGCAGGGCGTGTTCGGGGTGATCGGCATCGTCATGAAGGCCGCCCCGATCGGTGCCTTCGGCGCGATGGCCTATACGATCGGCAAGTTCGGGCCGCAGGCGCTCGGCAATCTCGCCGGGCTGATCGCCACCTTCTACGTCACCGCCGCGCTGTTCGTGTTCGTGGTGCTCGGCACGATCGCCAAGGTCGCCGGCTTCTCGATCGTCCGCTTCCTCGCCTACATCAAGGACGAACTTCTGGTGGTGCTCGGCACCTCCTCCTCGGAGAGCGCGTTGCCGCAGCTGATGGCCAAGCTCGAGCGGGCCGGCTGTTCCAAGCCGGTGGTGGGTCTGGTGGTTCCGACCGGCTATTCGTTCAACCTCGACGGCACCAACATCTACATGACCCTGGCGACGCTCTTCATCGCCCAGGCGCTCGGGTTCGATCTCTCCTTCCAGCAGCAGGTCACCATCCTGGTGGTGGCGATGCTGACCTCCAAGGGCGCTTCGGGCGTCACCGGCGCCGGCTTCGTCACGCTCGCCGCGACGCTCGCCGTGGTCGATCCGCGCCTCGTGCCGGGCATGGCGATCGTGCTCGGCATCGACAAGTTCATGTCGGAATGCCGCGCGCTCACCAATCTCGTCGGCAACGGCGTCGCCACGGTGGTGGTGGCGTGGTGGGAAGGCGAGCTCGACCGCGAGAAGCTCCACGCGGCGCTGCATCCGGTGAAGCCGGAGGTGACCGCCCCGGCCGCCGAGACCCCGGTCGCCGCCTGATCGAAATCCTCCCGAGAGCAACTGCCCGCCCGGAGCGATCCGGGCGGGCTTTTTCATGGGGCGACGGCGGGCGCTCTGCCTGGTGCGTCTGCGGAGCCTCACCCGCCCTGAGGCGCCCCTTTCCCTTCTCCCCTCGTGGGAGAAGGTGGCGCGCAGCGCCGGATGAGGGGGCGCGCGGAGCGCAGCTTTCGCAGTGGCGCCGGTCGCCGTCCCGCGATCACGACGTTCGAGCCGACCGGCGACGCCGCGCCCCCTCATCCGCCCTTCGGGCACCTTCTCCCGCAAGGGGAGAAGGGGGTTGCGCCTCGTCTGGTCTTCTTTCGCGGCCGTCGTGTTTCGAACGATCGGCCCGGGGCCGTCCGGACGCGCTTTGCGTGGCGGCCGGATCGTGGCAATGAGGGGGTGGTTCGGTGCCCGCGCGAGCGGGAGAATCGGGAACGCGGTGGAACTCCGCGACGTGCCCAACACCGTGAAGGGGGACTGCCCCGGCACCCGCAGGACGCGGGACGAGCCACCGGCCACGGCCGGGAAGGCGCCGGGGCGGGAGGATCCTCAGTCGGGAGACCGGCCGAACCGAACGGACGGCGCGTCTGGTCGGCGCGCGGTCGTGCCGACACGAGGGGATCGTCGATGTCGCACTCCAGTCCCAATTCCGCCGGCGCGGGCGGTTCGCGCATGCCTTCGTCCTCGGCCTCGTCGCCGCCCCTCGAGGGGCCGGCTCTCGACCGGGTGACGGTCTCGCCCTTCGCCGAGGCGGATCGCGCGGCGGTCTATCGGGCGATCGAGACGCGGCGCGACGTGCGCGCCGAATTCCTGCCCGATCCGATCGATCCGGCGCTTCTCAGGCGGTTGCTCGAGGCGGCGTATCGGGCGCCCTCGGTCGGTTTCATGCAGCCGTGGAACTTCGTGGTGGTGCGCGATCCGGCGACGCGGAGCCGGGTGCATGCCGCCTTCGCCTCGGCGCATGCGGCGGAGGCGGCGCTGTTTCAGGGCGAGCGGGCGGCGCGCTACCGGGCCCTGAAGCTCGAGGGCCTGCGCGAGGCGCCGGTCCATGTGGTCGTCACCTGCGATCGGGAGCGCTGCGGGCCGGTGGTGCTCGGACGCAGCGCCGATCCGGCGACCGATCTCTACTCCTGCGTCTGCGCGGTGCAGAACCTGTGGCTGGCGGCGCGGGCGGAAGGGATCGGCGTCGGCTGGGTGTCGATCCTCGACAAGGGGCAGGCGCGGGCGATCCTGGGGATCCCGGAAGCGATCGAGATCGTCGCCTATCTCTGCCTCGGCAAGGTCGACCGGGCCTTCGCCTCGCCGGAACTCGAGCAGCGCGGGTGGCGGGCGCGGCTGCCGCTCGACGATCTGATCTTCGAGGACGGATGGGGCCGGCCGGCGCCGGGCCCGCTCGGGCGATCAGCGCGGGGTTCGGACGTGGACGACGGCGTCGTCGTCGGCGTAGAGGCGGCGCCAGCCGGGGGTGCGGTCGAGCAGGCCGACGATCGGCAGCCCGGGTGAGAGCAGCGTCCAGCCGATGCGCGGATCGGCGAGGAGGCGGTCGAAGGCGTCGACCGTCTGGAGATTGACGCCGTCGCGATAGAGCGCCACCCGGTCGCCGCCGTAGAGCTCGGTGCGGCCGTCGATATAGGTCGGCACGCCCCGGGAGATCAGCCAACCGCCGAAGCTGTAGCCGTTCATCACCTCGCCGGGGATCCCGGCGGCGCGGACGGCGGCGAGCGCGGCGGCGGGGGCGTGATCGGTCGGGAGGGCCGGCGGGCGGACGACGACCAGGGCGGCGGCGGCCAGCCCGATCAGGCCCCACAGCGCGCCGACGCCTCGGGAAAGGGCGAAACGCGCCTGCGTCCCCGGCCCGGCGACGCGCGCCAAGGGCTCGATCAGCACCAGCGGGCCGAGGAGGCCGAGCAGCGCGCCGTGGCGGACATGGGCCAGCGCCATGTGGACGAGCATCAGCATCACCGCGAGGCGCACCGCCGAGATGCGGGTGCGGGTCGTCGCCAGAAGCGCGATGCCCCCGAGAAGGAGGAGTTCCAACGGGCCGATCCGGGCGAAGCTCTGCGGCTGCCATTCCATGATCAGCGACTGGATCCCCTCGAGGCCGATCACCGAGACGGCGGCGCGCCACACGCCCCAGCCATAGGGGTGGATCAGGGTGGCGGCGACGGCGGCGACGAGGAACGCCGCCCAGCCGAAGCCGAGACGGAAGCGATCGGCCGGGGTCGCGCGCAGGATCGCCTCGACCGCGAAGGCGGGGACGAGGGCGAGGCCGAGCAGGAACGAGCCGTGCAGATTGGTCCAGACGACCATGGCGAGGAGGACGAGGAGGGGCGGGCGCCGGACCGCCTCGGCGGCATGGATCAGCGCCAGCGTCCACACCACCATCGGCACCCAGGCGAGCGTGTGCGGCCGGGCGAGGACGGCGCCGGCGGCGAGCGGGTAGGCGAGGGCGATCAGAAGTCCCGCCGCCAGGGGCGACAGGCGGGCGAAGGCCTCGCGGGCGATCACGGCGAAGGCGAGGGCGGCGGCGGCGATGGTCGTCAGCGCCACGGCCGGCCAGCCGCCGAGCCGGAAGGCGCCGGCGAGGATCACCTGCGACAGCCATTCCTTGGCGATCCAGGGGGCGCCCGTCACCGTCCAGGACAGGGTGTCGGTGGTGGGGAAGCGGCCGGTGTCGAGGATCGTCCCGCCGACGAAGACGTGCCAGGGCGTATCGCCGTCGCCGAGCGTCGCGCCGGCGTTGAGAGCGAGGAGCACGACGGCTGCGGCGAAGGCGGCGACGGCGACGTCGAAGCCGACGTCCCGGCTCGGCGCCGCCGGCGGCAGGGTCAGGAGCGATCGGACGTAGGCGATCGTCGGGGAGCGGGGGGAGAGGGACACGGGGCGCGCGGATCTCGGAGGGCGCGGGGCGCCTCGGCGCCGCCCGGGAGACGGCCGACGCGGAGGCTCCCGCTCGCGGAGGGCTCGGCCTCATCCTGTCACGGCGGTGCTTGCGATAGTCTCAACGGCCGGCGCGGCCGATCCGCACGCCGAGGCGGTGATGCGAAGAGGGGCGCGGGGGGCCGCGCCCACTCTCGGGGTCGTCGAGCCTCAGGCGCGCGCGCGGACGTAGGAGCCGGGGGCGTCCTCGATCGGTTTCAGCTTCTTGCCGCCGGGGACCCGGGCCTTGACCATCTCGGGCGCCAGCGAGAACAGCCAGTCGCGCCAATGCGGCCACCAGGTGCCGGGATGCTCGGTGGCGTGGGCGAACCAGTCCTCGAGCTTGCCCTCGGGCTTGCCGCCGGTCCAATACTGATATTTCGGCTTGCCGGCCGGGTTGACGACGCCGGCGATGTGACCGGAGCCGCCGACCACGTATTGGACGGGGCCGCCGAAATATTTGCAGCCCTCGAACACCGACTTCGCCGGGGCGATGTGGTCCTCGCGGGCGGCGAGATTGTAGATCGGGATCGTCACCTTCGAGAGGTCGAGCTTGACCCCGGCCAATTCCATGCGGCCTTGGCTCAGATTGTTCTCGAGATAGCAGTTGCGCAGATACTGGCTGTGGTTGGCGGCCGGCATCCGCGTCGAGTCGGAGTTCCAATAGAGCAGGTCGAAGGGGAAGGGTTCCTTGCCCTTGAGGTAATTGTTGATGAAATAGGGCCAGATCAGATCGTTCGACCGCAGCATGTTGAACGCGGAGGCCATCGAGCGGCCCTCGAGGAAGCCGCGATCGCGCATCTTCTCCTCGACGATGCCGATCTGCTCCTCGTCGACGAAGACCAGGAGCTCGCCGGCGTATTTGAAGTCGACCTGGGTGGTGAAGAGGGTCGCGGACTTGATGCGGTCGTCGCCGGTCGCCGCGCACCACGCCAGCGTCACCGAAAGGAGCGTGCCGCCGACGCAATAGCCGATCGTGTCGACTTCACGCTCGCCGGTGGCCTTCTCGATCACGTCGATCGACTCGAGAATGCCCTCCTTCATGTAGTGCTCGAAGGACTTCTGGGCCTGACGCGCGTCGGGATTGACCCAGGAGATCACGAAGACCGTCAGCCCCTGCTCGACCGCCCAGCGGATGAAGCTCTTCTCGGGGTTCAGATCGAGAATGTAGAACTTGTTGATCCACGGCGGCACGATCAGCAGCGGGCGCTTGCGGACCGTCTCGGTGGTCGGGGTGTATTGGATCAGCTGGCAGACGTCGTTCTGCCAGATCACCTTGCCCGGGGTCATGGCGAGGTTCTCGCCGACCTTGAAGCGGTTGGGGTCGGACTGGCGGATCTTGAGATCGCCACCGCCGGCGGCGATGTCCTCGGCGAGCATCTTCATGCCGCGCACGAGATTGTCGCCGTTGGAGGACATGGTCTCGCGCAGCAGTTCCGGATTGGTCAGCAGGAAGTTCGAGGGCGACAGCGCCGAGGTGATCTGCTTGACCCAGAAATCGGCCTTGGCGCGGGTGCGGTCGTCGAGCTCGGCGTCCTTGACCATCCCGTCGGCCCAGCGCGACGTGATCAGGTAGAACTGCTTCAGGAAGTCGAAGAAGGCGTTCTCCTGCCATTCCGGATCGGCGAAGCGCTTGTCCTTCGGATCGGGCAGGGCGACCGGCTCGCTCGCCTCGCCGGAGACGCGCTTCATGGTGGAGGACCACAGATCCATCCAGCCGCCGATCAGGCGCTGCTGCGCCTGGATGGTGCGGGCGGGGTCGGCCAGCCACCATTCGCCGACATGGGCGATGGTCTTGGTGACGACGGCCAGCTCGTCGGCGACGTCGGACTTGGCGTCGCCGGTCTCGCGCGGCTTGAGATAGGCGGCGGCGGCCTTGCCCGCCTGCTCGAAGGCGCGGGCGAGGTTGGTGGCGAACTCGTCCGGGTTGTTCACCAGATAGCGCAGCAGAGGGTTCTGCTCGGTCTCGGCCATGAACGTCTCTTTCCCTTCCGGCGGAATGATTTGCTCCCCGTGGTGCGGCCGTCGGAACCCCTCGTTCACCACGCTCGGGCCTCTGCGACTACAGGTTCTGGTGACAAGCTCTCCAGAACGCGTATGATCCGCGCGACCCATGTTCTCAGGGATGCTCGCAGGTCGTGACGAAACGGGCAACGAAGAATCACATAGCACAAAGACGAGTGCCAACCCTTGCACCCGCATCGGTTCTGATCCTCGCTCTTCTCACGGCATGTTCGGGCAACGACTACGTGACCAGCGCTCCGCCGGCCGCGCGGACGAGCCCGGTCGCGGCCGCGTCCGCGCCGGCGACGGCCTCGCTGGTCCAGCCCCCGGCGACCGGCGCCGACGGCTATCCCAACATCAACGTCGACACCGCGCGCCGTCTCGGCGGGCGCACCCGCTCGACGGCCGATCAGGACCGTCTCGAAGCGGAACTGTTGGCGCTCGGCGCGCGCCAGAAGGCCGGCGCGGACGCCTCCGCCCCGGCTTCGGTGATCGGCGAGTTGCAGGATCTCGGACGTCGCTCCAAGCGCGATGCCGAACAGTTGATCGAGTCCGGCGCGACGCCTTCGCAACCGTGAGGGTCCGCGCGCGATGCTCCTCGCGATCCGCGAGGGGGCGGGGCGCGCGAACGGCGGGTGTCAAGTCGAGAGACTTCTGCTAAAAGGCGATCCCCTCGCACGGCACGGAGCCGCGCGGGGCTGCGGCGAATCGCTGGTCGCCCGCGTCGATCGATCCTCGGATCGGGACGCGGGAGAGTGGCGTCCTCGTCCGCGACGACGTGACTTCGTCGTCCCCCTCGGGCTCGGGACGACGCCGACGAGAAGGTCAGGACCCCATGGACGAATTCCACAAGATCCGGCGGCTGCCGGTTTACGTCTTCGAACAGGTCAACCGACTCAAGGCGCAGGCACGAGCCAACGGCGCGGACATCATCGATCTCGGCATGGGCAATCCCGATCTGCCGACGCCGCGCTTCATCGAGGAGAAGCTGATCGAGACGATCGGCAAGCCGCGCACCAACCGCTATTCGACCTCCAAGGGCATCCCCGGCCTGCGCCGGGCCCAGGCGGGCTATTACGAGCGCCGCTTCGGCGTGAAGCTCAATCCCGACACCCAGATCGTCGCGACGCTGGGCTCGAAGGAGGGCTTCGCCAACATGGCCCAGGCGATCACCGCTCCGGGCGACGTGGTGCTGTGCCCCAATCCGAGCTACCCGATCCACGCCTTCGGCTTTCTGATGGTCGGCGGCGTGATCCGCTCGATCCCGATCGAGCCGGGTCCGGAGTTCTTCCATGCGATGGAACGGGCGGTCGCCCATTCGATCCCGAAGCCGATCGCGGTGATCCTGTGCTACCCGTCGAACCCGACGGCGGTCACGGCCGATCTCGACTTCTACAAGGACGTGGTCGCCTTCGCGAAGAAGCACGAGCTGTTCGTGCTCTCCGATCTCGCCTATTCCGAGATCTATTTCGACGACGTGCCGCCGCCCTCGGTGCTGCAGGTGCCGGGCGCGATGGACGTGGCGGTCGAGTTCACCTCGATGTCGAAGTCCTTCTCGATGCCGGGCTGGCGGATGGGCTTCGCGGTCGGCAACGAGCGGCTGATCGCGGCGCTCGCCCGGGTCAAGTCCTACCTCGACTACGGCGCCTACACGCCGATCCAGGTGGCGGCGAGCCATGCGCTGAATTCCGGCGACGCCTGCATCGCGGAGATCCGTGAGGTCTACAAGAAGCGGCGCGACGTGATGGTCGAGGCGTTCTCCCATTCCGGCTTCCCGATCCCGGCGCCGAAGGCGTCGATGTTCGCCTGGGCGCGGATCCCGGAGAAGTTCCGTCACCTCGGTTCGGTGGAATTCTCCAAGCTCCTGATCGAGAAGGCCGACGTGGCGGTGGCGCCGGGCATCGGCTTCGGCGAGCAGGGCGACGAATACGTGCGCGTGGCGCTGGTGGAGAACGAGCAGCGGTTGCGGCAGGCGGCGCGCAACATCCGCCGCTTCTTCGACACCGCCGACAAGACGCTCCACAACGTGATCCCGCTCTCCGCCAACGGCTGATCGCGCTCTCGTCTCGTCCGATCTCTCGCGGTCCGGTGGGGCAGGGTCGATCCCTTCGCCCCATCGCCGCCTTCGATGGAAATTTCTCATGCAGTCCACCCTCCGTCTGGGCATCGCCGGTCTCGGCGTCGTCGGTGCCTCCGTCGTCCGCGTTCTCTTGAAACACGCGGACGATCTCTCTCAGCGCTGCGGTCGCAAGATCGTGGTGCGCGCGGTCTCGGCGCGCGATCGCACCAAGGATCGCGGCGTCGATCTCTCGAACGTCAACTGGTTCCAGGATCCGGTGAGCTTGGCCTCGAGCCCCGACATCGACGTCTTCGTCGAGCTGATGGGCGGCGCCGGCGGCGCGGCCGAGGCCTCGGTGCGGGCGGCGCTGGCGAGCGGCAAGCACGTCGTGACCGCCAACAAGGCGCTGCTCGCCCGTCACGGTGTCGAGCTCGCCCGTCTCGCCGAGCAGAAGGGCGTCAGCCTCAATTTCGAGGCGGCGGTGGCCGGCGGCATCCCGATCATCAAGACGCTGCGCGAGAGCCTCGCCGGCAACTCGGTCACCCGGGTCTTCGGCATCCTCAACGGCACCTGCAACTACATCCTCACCCGGATGCAGAACGAGCGGCTCTCCTTCGACGTGTGCCTGAAGGAGGCGCAGCGGCTCGGTTATGCCGAGGCCGATCCGACCTTCGACGTCGGCGGGTTCGACACCGCCCACAAGCTGGCGCTGCTGACCTCGCTCGCCTTCGGCAGCCAGATCGACGTCGACGCGATCCGGATCGAGGGGATCACCGAGATCACCCTCGACGACATCGAGAAGGCCGACGAGCTCGGCTACAAGATCAAGCTGCTCGGCATCGCCGAGCGGGCGCCGGGCGGCGGCATCGAGCAGCGGGTCCATCCGACCATGGTGCCGAAGTCCTCGGCGATCGCCCGGATCGACGGTGTGCTCAACGCGGTCGCGGTGGAGGCGGATTTCGTCGGCCAGCTGATGCTGGTCGGCCCCGGCGCCGGCGGCGACGCGACCGCCTCGTCGGTCGTCTCCGACATCGCCGACATCGCCCGCGGCACCGCGCTCTCGACCATGGGCAAGCCGTCCGAGCACATGGCGCCCTATCTGAAGTCGAACGGCGCCGGCCACAGCGGCGGCTACTACGTGCGGCTGATGGTGCACGACCGCCCCGGCGCCTTCGCGGCGATCGCGGCGCGGATGGCCGAGCGCGAGATCTCGCTGGAATCGATCGTGCAGCGGGCCCGGCGCCCGTCGGCGGACGCGCCCGGCGACGTCAGCCCGCACGAGCCGCAGCCGGTGATCATGCTCACCTACCAGACCACCGAGACGGCGATCCGCGCCGCCCTCGCGGAAGTGGAAAAGGATGGACACGTCGCGAGCGCGCCGCGTTTCATCCGCATAGAGACCTTCTGAAGAAGGCAGCGCCGCCGAAACGTGCGGCAGAGGAGGCGAACGATGTCGTCGGCTCGGGCGAGAGCCCACAAGGTGGAAGAGGGCGCGGCCCTCGATCGCATCCTGACGCTCGAATTGGCGCGGACGACCGAACGCACGGCCGTCGCCGCCGCCCGCCTCAGGGGGCGGGGCGACGAGATGGCGGCCGATCGGGTCGCGGTCGACGCGATGCGGTCCGAGCTGAACCGCCTGCCGATCGACGGCACGGTGGTGATCGGCGAGGGCGAGCGCGACGAGGCGCCGATGCTGTGGATCGGCGAGAAGGTCGGCAGCGGCCGGGGGCCGGCGGTCGACATCGCCGTGGTGCCGCTCGAGGGCACGACGATCTGCGCCAAGAACCTGCCGAATTCGATTTCGGTGGTGGCGATCGCCGAGGCCGGCAGCCTTCTGGTCGCGCCCGACGTCTACATGGACA
>OFTX01000031.1_pt1 | contig 83321 bp, 70 predicted proteins | sample 1775051 | NCBI WGS metagenome assembly OFTX01 (sample SAMN08195772, study PRJEB24354) | sludge metagenome | isolation source: sludge from phenol fed wastewater aerobic bioreactor A | place: India: Nagpur | collected 2016-09-15 | reverse complement strand
GGGGGCCGGCCGCGGCTGCGCGGCTATTCGACTGCGCGGCTTGCGGCGGGGCGGCCGCGGCGCGCGGCGATCCCCGGGCCGCCCTCAGGCCGCGTCCCGCGCGTCCTCGATCAGCAGCTGCACGCTGCTGCGCCCTCCCCAGGTATTGCAGTCCAGCCGGTAGACGGCCTCGATGGCGTCGGGCAGGAGGTCGGCGTGATTGAACCAGATGGCGTCCAGGCGCAGGCCGTCGCGCTCCAGGAACAGTTTCAGGTGCCTGTCCTTCAGCAGGCGCTGGTGCAGGACGCGGAAGCGGTCCTGGAACAGGGGCGGCGGGAATCCGGCGCCCCAGATCTGGTCGGCCAGCAGGCCGGCGGTTTCCACGGTCAGGTAGTCCGGTTCCAGCGAACCGTCGGTGTCCAGGCGCGGCTCGAAGGACTCGCGCCCGCCCAGGGTGCGCACGGCGGCGTCGAACTGCCGCGAAAAATCGTCGAAGGCCGCCGTGCGCAGCGTCAGGCCGGCCGCCATGGCGTGGCCGCCGAACTGCAGGATCGCGCCCGGCAGCCGCTTGCTGACGAGGTCCAGCGCGTCGCGCAGGTGGACTTCGGGAATCGAGCGGCCCGAGCCGCGCAGGGTGTCGCCGTCGTCCGGCGCGAAGGCCAGGGCGGGGCGCCAGTAGGTTTCCTTCAGGCGCGAGGCCACCAGGCCGATCACGCCCTGATGCCAGCCCGGCTGCCAGACGCAGACGCTGGCGGCGCGGGCCTGGGCGGTCGCGTCCAGCTGTGCCAGGGCTTCGTCGCGCATGACGGTTTCCCGGACGCGGCGTTCGCGGTTGATCTCGTCCAGCGCCCGGGCCAGTTCCAGGGCGCGGCCGGGATCGTCCTCCAGCAGGCAGTGGATGCCCAGGCTCATGTCGGCCATGCGGCCGGCGGCGTTGATGCGCGGCCCCAGGGCGAAGCCCAGGTCGTCCGTGCCGGCCCGCGCCGGATCGCGGCCGGCGACCTCGAACAGGGCCGCCAGCCCGGCCTGCATGCGCCCCTGGCGGATGCGCCGCAGCCCCTGGCCGACCAGCAGCCGGTTGTTGGCGTCCAGGCGCACCACGTCGGCCACCGTGCCCAGGGCCACCAGGTCGGCGTAGGCTTCGAGCTTCGGGCCGCCCTTGGGGGACAGGACGCCGCGCGCGCGCAGCGCGGCGCGCAGGGCCAGCATGACGTAGAAGATCACGCCCACGCCGGCCAGGTGCTTGGAGGGAAAGCCGCAGCCGGCCTGGTTCGGATTGACGATGACCAGGGCGTCGGGCAGGTCGGGGCCGGGCAGGTGGTGGTCGGTGACGATGACCTCGATTCCCGCGTCGCGCGCGGCGGCGACGCCTTCGATGCTGGCGATGCCGTTGTCCACCGTCACCAGCAGGTCCGGCTTGCCGGCCGGATGGCGGCAGGCCAGCTCGACCACCGCCGGGGACAGGCCGTAGCCGGTCTCGAAACGGTTGGGGACCAGGAAATCGACCCGCGCGCCCATCTCGCGCAGGGCGCGCACGGCCACGGCGCAGGCGGTGGCGCCGTCGCAGTCGTAGTCGGCCACGATCAGCAGCCGCCGTCCGGCCTGGATCGCGTCGGCCAGCAGCTCGCCGGCCTGGTCGACGCAGCCGAGCCGGGCCGGGGGGATGAGGGCGGCCCATTCGGTGGGGCCGGCCTGTTCCAGGCCGCGGGCGGCCCACAGGCGGGCCAGCAGAGGGTGGGCGCCGGCCGCCGCCAGGGCCCGGGTGCGGGCCGGGTCGGCGGTGCGCGCGAGGATCAGCGGGCGCACCACCAGCGCCTCCAGTCGTGCGGACGCAGGCGCCGCAGCCAGCCGCCGCGCGCGTCCAGTTCCACGGTCCGTTCGCGCCCGGTCAGCACCAGCGTGGGCGCGGCGCCGGCCAGGGGAGCGAAGCAGCGCCGCTCCAGGTCCGCCAGCGCCTCGATCCAGCCGCCCCAGTCCTGGGCCGCGGCATGGGCCTGCAGCGCGGTCTCGATGCGCAGATCATCCGGCAGTGGGCGGCTCAGCTGGCTGCGGCGCGCGCCGCCGTACAGCCACAGGCTGTTGACCGGCGCCAGGCCCTGGGACTGGCGTTGCTGGTTGACTGGATGATCGTACCAGGCCATCTGCAGGCCGTTGATCAGGCGGCGCCAGGGCCGCGCCGCCGGGTCCTGCGGCCACCAGTCGTTGACGGCGCTGACGGCGACCAGCGCCGGGCTGGCGCAGGCCAGGCGGACCGGTTCTGGCCAGTGGACCCGCCAGGTATCGGGAGTGTCGGGCGTCAGCCCGATGCCGCTGTCGGCGATCAGTTCGCGGGCGGCTTCCATCAGGGCGGCGGACTGCTCGGCCGTGATCGCCAGCGTGTCGGCCGGCAGCAGGGCCGCGCCGTCGCGCGAAGGCGCCATGTGGATCAGCTCGGCCAGCCAGACGGGCTCGTCGTCCGCCCCGGGCAGGCGCAGCGGCCCCAGTCCTGCGCTAATATGCTCGTCTTGTGCCGGCGTGAATCCGCTTGCGCGAAGCTGCCAGTGTTCCAGCGGCGTGCACCAGGCGTCCGAGGCCGGACAGGCCGCCGTCTTCGGCGTGCCCAGGCCCAGCCAGCGGGCCAGGGTGGGGGCGCGTTGCGCCAGGTGGGGCGCCAGTTCGGCGGCGACTTCGGGTTCGGGCAATGCCCCGGGGATCACGATGTGCATGGCGGAATTGTAGGGTATCAATCGGACGAGGATGGCGATACGCATGGCGTATGAATGGTGGATAGGGGCGCGCTACGCGGGCCTGGCCCGCGCGGGGCGGGGCGGACGCCGCGGCGACCGCTTCGTGTCCTTCGTGGCGGCGAGTTCCATGGCCGGCATCGGCCTGGGGGTGGCGGCCCTGATCATCGTCCTGTCGGTGATGAACGGCTTCCAGACCCAGGTGCGCGACCGCATGCTGTCGGTGCTGCCGCACATCGAACTCTACGTGCCCGGCTCGGATCACGCGCAGGTGCTGGAGCATTGGCGGGACCTGGCCGACGCCGCCCGCCGGGACCCGGCCGTGCGGGGCGCGGCGCCGTTCGTCGCGGCCCAGGGCATGCTGGCGCGCGGCCAGGGCCTGAGCGGCGTGCAGGTGCGCGGCATCGATCCGGCCATCGAGCCCGAGGTCTCCGACCTGGCCGGCCAGATGGCTTCGGGCAAGCTCGACAGCCTGGCGCCCGGCTCCTTCAACATGGTGGTGGGCAGCCAGATCGCCCAGTCCCTGGGGCTGATGGTGGGCGACACGGTGCTGCTGCTGGCGCCGCAGGGCTCGATCTCGCCGGCCGGCTTCACGCCGCGCATGCGTCAGTTCACGGTGTCGGGAATCTTTTCCTCCGGCTACTACGAATACGATGCCTCGCTGGTGTTCATCGACGTGCGGGACGCCGCCCGGGTGTTCCGCGACAGCGGTGTGAGCGGCGTGCGCCTGCGCATCGCCGACATGCAGCGCGCCCCCCAGGTGGCTCATTCCCTGCTGGCGCGGATGCCGGCGGGCGTGCGGGCCATGGACTGGACCCAGAACAACCGCACCTGGTTCGCCGCCGTGCAGACCGAGAAGCGCATGATGTTCCTGATCCTGACCCTGATCGTGGCGGTGGCGGCCTTCAACCTGCTGTCCTCGCTGGTGATGGCGGTCAAGGACAAGCGCTCCGACATCGCCATCCTGCGCACCCTGGGCGCCACCCCGGCCGAGATCGCGCGCATCTTCCTCATCCAGGGCGCCCTGATCGGCGTGGTGGGCACGCTGGTAGGCATGGCGCTGGGCACGCTGGTGGCCTACAACATCGGCGTGATCGTGCCCTGGATCGAGCATGCGCTGGGCATCCAGTTCCTGCCCCAGCAGATCTATTTCATCAGCGAGCTGCCGTCCAATCCCCAGGTGGGCGACATCGCCGTGATCGGCGGAACCTCCCTGGTCCTGTCGCTGCTGGCCACGCTGTACCCCAGCTGGCGGGCCTCCCGCCTGCAACCCGCCCGAGTGCTGCGCCATGACTGATTCCGCCGCCCCCGACGCCGTGCTGCGCGCCGAGCACCTGGCCAAGACCTACGACGAGGGCGCCGGGCGGGTCGAGGTCCTGCGCGACGTCAGCCTGGCGGTCCACGCCCATGAGATGGTCGCCGTCGTCGGCGCCTCGGGCTCGGGCAAGAGCACGCTGCTGCACGTGCTGGGCCTGCTGGACGAGCCCGACGCGGGGCGGCTGTGGATTGCCGGGCAGGCCGCCACGGGGCTGGACGAGCGGCGCCGCAGCCGCCTGCGCAACCAGGCCCTGGGCTTCGTCTACCAGTTCCATCACCTGCTGCCGGAATTCACCGCGCTGGACAATGTCGCCATGCCCCTGATCGTGCGCCGCTGCTCGCGGGCGCAGGCCCGGGCGCAGGCCGCCGGGATCCTGGACCAGGTCGGCCTGGCGGACCGGGCCATGCATTTCCCCGGCCAGCTCTCGGGCGGCGAGCGCCAGCGCGTGGCCCTGGCGCGGGCATTGGTGACGCAGCCGGCCTGCGTGCTGGCCGACGAACCCACCGGCAACCTGGACCGGCACACGGCCGACGCCATGTTCGCGCTGCTGGCGCGCGTCAACCGGGAACTGGGCACGGCCTTCGTCATCGTCACCCACGATCCGGCGCTGGCGGCCCTGGCGCACCGGCGCTTCCACATGCAGGCGGGGCGGCTGAATGAGGCCGGACATGGCGCAGTCCCTGCGGACTGCGCCGTGCCTGACGAATCCGGGCCGCTTGCAAGCGGCGAGGTGGATAGGGCCGGGTAGGCCGCGGGCCTGGACGGGCCGGGTCAGGCGCATGCTGCATCCGGTCGCCCGCGGCGCTGCCGCGGTGCGGCCCGGGGCGGCCGCTTCCGGCCATGCCCGGTCGCCCGGCGGTTTGGCCGGCGCCGGGCCGCAGGCCCGCTACCCGAACGGAGAGCCCATGCTGATCGACACCCATTGCCACCTGGACGCCGCGGAATTCGACGCGGACCGGCCCGCCGTGATCGAGCGCGCGCGGCGGGCGGGCGTCCGGGGCATCGTGATCCCGGCCGTGGCGCGCGCCAACTTCGCGGTCGTCCGGGACCTGGCGCATGCCACCCCGGGCGCCTGCTACGCCCTGGGCATCCATCCGCTGTACGTGGAGCGCTCGGCCGAGGCGGACCTGGACGCGCTGGATGCCGCCCTGGCGGCGGCGCGCGACGATCCCAGGCTGGTGGCGGTCGGCGAGATCGGGCTGGATTTCTTCGTCGAGGAAGCCAGAGCGCCGGAACGGCGCGAGCGCCAGGAACGGTTCTACACGCGCCAGCTGGACCTGGCGCGGCGCCACGGCCTGCCGGTGCTGCTGCACGTGCGCCGGTCGCAGGACGTGCTGCTCAAGCATCTGCGCCGCCGCCCGCCGATCGGCGGCATCGCCCATGCCTTCAACGGCAGCTTCCAGCAGGCCGGGCAGTTCATCGCGCAGGGCTTCGCCCTGGGGCTGGGCGGGGCCATGACCTTCGAGCGCGCCCGGCAGATCCGCCGTCTGGCCGCGCAGTTGCCGGCCGAGACCCTGGTGCTGGAGACCGACGCGCCCGACATTCCCCCCGCCTGGCTGGGGCGCGGCGCCGACGGCCGGCCGCGGCCCGCGCGCAACGAGCCGGCGCAGATGGCCGGCATCGCCCGCGTCCTGGCCGGGCTGCGCGGTCTTGATGCCGAGGCGCTGATCGCGCAGTGCGCCGTCAATGCCCGCCGGGTGCTGCCCCGGCTGGCGCGCGCCCTGGGTGAGGCGGATGGCGCGTAGCTATTCGTGCTGAAGAATATTGACGAGCGTACCGAGCGGGTCCCTGACGTAGAACCGGCGGACGCCCCACGACTCGTTGGCGGGACCGTATTCCACCCGGATCCCGCCTTTCCGCACGCGTTGTAAGGCCTCATCGAGGTCATCCACCTCGATGGACAGGTCCGGTACGGGCGTGTCGGAACCGCCCTGGCTTGCGAAGCTGACCTGGACCGTCATCTTGCCGGGGCCGGTGTACGTGCGGAGCCAGCCGTGGTCCATGGCGAGTTCGAGATCCAGAATGTCCCGGTAGAACGCATCCACCGCGGCGGGTTCGGGTGTCGGGATGTTGGCGACGATTCGTTTGACCTTCATGGGATCTCCAGATGTGCGGGTTGCCAATCCGACAGCTTATTGAAGCCGGACGCTTTTCCACAAGCGGGCCTTGCCAGGCACTACGTGGTTTCCCGCCTGGACCGGAATGCGCGTGAGGCGTTCCGGCGGCCCGTTAACCCCCTAAGCTGAAAGAGGATTCGTTTTCGGGGGAAGGCATGCTCGGGCGCGCGATGGTGGCGGCGGGGCTGGGCGGCGTGCTCGGCGCCCATCGGCTGGCCGATCTGCCGGGGGGCGGCACGCTGGCGCTGGTTTCCTGCATGGCGGGGCTGGCGGCATGGGCGGCGTGGCGGGCCGGTCGTGGGACCGTCCGGAACGGCGGTGCGATGCGGCGCGTGGGGGCGTGCTGGGCGGAGCGGCCAGGTGCGGCCGATCATCGCGCCGGTCCGATGGAACCGGCCCGGAGGCGCGGTTCGGGTCCGGGGCGCGGCGTCCTGCTGCGTGCGTCGGTCCTGTGCCTGTTGAGCGCCTGGGCCGGTTTCGTCTTCACCGTGCTGTGCGCCCAGGCGCGGCTGGCGCAGGCGCTGGCCGACGGCAACGTGGATCGCGTGTCGCGGGTGACGCTGCGCGTCGACAGCCTGCCCCGGCTCCAGCCGGACCTCGTGGCTTTCGAGGCCGTGGTGCTGGACGCGCATCCCGGAGGGGTGCCGGAGCGCGTGCGGGTGCGCTGGCCGGCCGCCGGCTGGCGCGGCCCCTATGCGCCCGCGCGGCCGCCCGATCCCCCGTTTCCCGAAGTGCGTCCCGGCCAGGTCTGGCGCATGGCCCTGGTGCTGCGGCCGGTGCGCGCCGCGCAGAATCGGCATGCCTTCGATGCCGAGGCCCATGCCTTTGCCGCCGGCATCCGCGCGCAGGGCACGGTGCGAGGCACACCGGAATGGCTGCGCGACGAGGACTGGGCGGGCCTGTCCGTGATCGCCGGGCGCGCGCGTCATGCGGTGCGCGAGGCCATGGCGCCACATCTGCAAGGCCTGCGCTACGGGCCGGTGCTGCGGGCGCTGGCCATCGGCGACCAGGACGGGGTGGACGATGCCGACTGGGCCGTCTTCAACCGCACCGGCATCACCCACCTGGTCTCCATCAGCGGTTCGCACATCACCCTGCTGGCCGGCGCGGGCGGGCTGGCGGTGTATGGCCTGTGGCGTCGTCTGCGCTGGCGCGGGCGCTGCCTGGCCGAGCGCTGGCCCGCCCGGCGGGCGGGCGCCCTCGCGGCGCTGCTGGTCGCCTGGCTGTACTGCCTGCTGGCGGGCTGGGGCGTGCCCGCGCGGCGCACCTTCATGATGCTGGCCGTGGTGGCGGGCGCCCAGACCCTGCAGCTGCGCGTCAGCGGTTCACGGGTGCTGGCCCTGGCGGCCGCGGCGGTCGTGCTGACGGATCCCTGGGCGGTGCTGGCGGGCGGATTCTGGCTCTCGTTCCTGGCCGTGGCCGTGCTGCTGGCCGTCAGTGCGCGGGCGGAGAATGCCGGCGAGGACGGAGCGGCCGGGGAGCGGCTGCTCGGGGATGACCGGACGGGGAACGAGCCGGTCGGGAATGAGCCGGCGGGGAATGAATCATCTAGGAACGAGCCGATCAGGAATGGGCGGGCTGGGGATGAACAGGCGGGGGATGAACAGGCTGGGGATGAACAGGCTGGGGGCGGGCAGGCCGGGAATAGGGCGGCGACCGTGCCTCGTTCGGCGCCTGGCGCCCGCCCGGCCGAGCGGCGGCGCGACCGCTGGCTGCGCGGCCTGATGCTCGCGGCGCGCCTGCAGTGGGCGATCACCTGGGCCCTGGCGCCGCCGCTGGCCTGGACCTTTCACGAGGTCTCGCTGGTGTCCCCGCTGGCCAACGCCTACGCCATCCCCGTCATCGAACTGCTGGTCACGCCCCTGTCGTTGCTGCTGGCCGGCGTGGCGCTGGTGCCGGGGCTGGACGCCGTGGCCGCCGGCCTGGCCTGGCTCGCGCATGGCACGCTGGTCCTGATGATGCGGCCGACCGAATGGCTGGCCGCCTTGCCGGCCTGGCCCGTGCCGGCCGGTCCGGCGTGGCTGTATCTGCTGGCGCTGGCCGGGGCGGCGGTGGCGCTCTGGCCGGGGGGTGGATCGGGCCGCCGGCCGTCCGGAGAGCGCATGGCGGGTCCTTTCGGCGAGCCGGCAGAGGCGGGACGAACGGCTTTCGCCGTTCCGGGCCGGGGCGGGGATGGGGAGACGATGGCTGCATCCCATTGCGGCGCGGCCGCGCATTGGGCCGATCCATTGCGCCGCCGCCGCGCCTGGGCCTGGCTGGCCTTGCTGCCCATGCTGCTGTGGCCGCCGGCCCGTCCAGCCGATGGCGAGTGGGACCTGCGTGCGCTGGACGTGGGGCAGGGCAGCGCCTTGCTGGTCCGCACGGCGCGGCACACGCTGCTGTTCGACGCCGGCGCGCGCCACGCGCGGGATGCGGACGAGGGTGTCCGCACGATCGTCCCCGCCTTGAAGGCCCTGGGCGTGCGCCGCCTGGACGCGCTGGTCGTGTCCCATGCCGATCTGGATCATGCCGGCGGAGTCCGCAGCGTGCTGGCGGCGGTGCCGGTGGCGCAGGCTTTCGCTTCCTTCGACCTGGATGCCTGGCTGCGCGCCGAGACCCGCAAGCTGGGCGCCGCCGACACGCCCTTGCCGCGGGCGGCGGCGCCCTGCCGCTTCGGCGATCGCTGGCGCCTGGACGGCGTCGAATTTGAATTCCTCTGGCCGCTGGACGTGCGCGCGCGCCGCCCGGGCGCGGAAGCCAACGCCGGCAGCTGCGTGTTGCGGGTGCGCGGCGCGCATCACAGCCTGCTGCTGACGGGCGACATCGAGATCCGTGCCGAGACGGCCCTGGTCGAACGCGGACTGACGCCGGCGGACGTGGTCGTAGCGGCGCACCACGGCTCGCGCACCTCGTCGTCGGCCGCCTTCGTCGGGGCCGCCGCCGCGCGCCACGTGATCTTCCAGGCCGGCGCCTGGAACCGGCACGGCCATCCGGACACCGGCGTGCTGGAGCGCTGGCGCCGGGCGGGTGCCACCCTGTGGCGCACCGATCTGCAAGGCGGGATCGATGCCCGGTCGCGCGCCGAGGGGCTCACGCTGTCCAGCGTCCTGGAGTCGTCCCGCCGTCATTGGCACGGGCGGGAAGTCTTCCACGGGATGGGCGCTGCGCTGCGCGACGAGCCGCGGCCAGGCGGTCAGGCTGCGGTTCAGTTCTTCGGTCCCGGAACGAGGGACGTTTCGATCTGCAAGCCGGGGTAAATGCCTGGTCGCGCGGCACCGGCCTGTCGTTGTACAGTGTCCTGGAGTCGTCCCGTCGTTAAGGGCATGGACGGCGCCTGTAGTGGTTTTCGCGGTCTTGCGTCTTGGCGCCGGATCGGCGATGATCCGGCAGCCGTCCACAAGACGACTGTGGTCCTTTCGAGAATGTCCGAGCTCATCCGCCCGGCCACGGGAATCCGTTCAGCGGATTTTCCAGGCACCGGCCCGGATTCGGGGATTCTCCTGCGGGCTTGTGAAAAATCCAAAAGATTTTTGCGACCATGACACAGACACCTCTGAAGTTCTACGTGCCCGAGCCCTCGGGGCGTCCCGGTCAGGAAACCGACTTTTCCTATCTGCGCCTGCAACCCGCCGGGGCCGCGCGCAAGCCTCCCATCGACATCGCGCCCTACGACACCCGTGACCTGGCCATGGGGCTGATCCGCGTGCTCGACGACGAGGGCAACGCCCAGGGTCCCTGGGCCGAAGACCCGCCCGATGACGAACTGCTGCGCCGCGGCCTGCGCGCCATGGTCAAGACGCGCATCTTCGATGCCCGCATGGTCATCGCCCAGCGCCAGAAGAAGACCTCGTTCTACATGCAATGCCTGGGCGAGGAAGCCATCGCCATCGGCCAGTCGCTGGCGCTGCGCGAAGGCGACATGCATTTTCCGTCCTACCGCCAGCAGGGCCTGCTCATCGCGCAGGACTACCCCCTGTTCGACATGATGTGCCAGATCTTTTCCAACGACCAGGATCCGCTCAAGGGCCGCCAGTTGCCGGTGCTGTATTCGGTGCCGGAAAAGGGCTTCTTCACGCTGTCGGGCAACCTGGGCACGCAGATGCCCCAGGCGGTGGGCTGGGCCATGGCCTCGGCCATCAAGGGCGACACCCGCATCGCCTGCGGCTGGATCGGCGACGGCGCCACGGCCGAGTCCGACTACCAGACGGCGCTGCTGTTCGCGCACGTGTACCGGGCGCCGGTGATCCTCAACGTGATCAACAACCAGTGGGCGATCTCCACCTTCCAGTCCGTCGCGGGCGGCGAGGGCATCACGCTGGCGGCGCGCGGCATCGGCTCGAATCTCGCCTCGCTGCGGGTGGATGGCAACGATTTCCTGGCCGTCCACGCCGTGTCCCGCTGGGCCGCCGAACGGGCGCGCAGCAACCACGGCGCCACGCTGATCGAATGGGTCAGCTACCGGGCCGGGCCGCACTCCACTTCCGACGATCCGTCCAAATACCGGCCGGCCGACGACTGGTCGCGCTTCCCGCTGGGCGATCCGATCGCGCGGCTGAAGGACCACATGCTCAAGCGCGGCATCTGGTCCGAACAGGAACACCAGGAATTGCAGAAGGCCTGCGAGGCCGAGGTCGTCGCCGCCCAGAAGAAGGCCGAGGCCCACGGCACGCTGGCCACCGGGCGCACCAGCAGCGTGGCGACCATGTTCGAGGACGTGTACAAGGACATGCCGGTCCACCTGCGCCGGCAGCGCCAGGAACTGGGAGTGTGAGCATGGCACAGGAAAAAACCAAGACCCGTCCCATGACGATGATCCAGGCCCTGCGCTCGGCCATGGACGTCATGCTGGAGCGGGACGAGAACATCGTCGTCTTCGGCGAGGACGTCGGCTATTTCGGCGGCGTGTTCCGCTGCACCGAAGGCCTGCAGGCCAAGTATGGCCCCTCGCGCGTGTTCGACGCGCCCATTTCCGAAAGCGGCATCGTCGCGGCGGCCATCGGCATGGGGGCCTACGGCCTGCGCCCGGTGGTCGAGATCCAGTTCGCCGACTACTTCTATCCGGCGGCCGACCAGATCTTCTCCGAGGCGGCGCGCCTGCGCTACCGCTCGGCGGGCGGCTACACCGCGCCGCTGACCATCCGCATGCCCTGCGGCGGCGGGATCTTCGGCGGCCAGACCCACAGCCAGAGTCCGGAGGCCCTGTTCACGCATGTGGCCGGCCTGCGCACCGTCATGCCGTCCAACCCCTACGACGCCAAGGGCCTGCTGATCAGCTCCATCGAGAACGACGACCCGGTCATCTTCCTGGAGCCCAAGCGCCTGTACAACGGCCCCTTCGACGGCCACCACGACCAGCCCGTGGTGCCCTGGTCCAAGCATCCGCTGGGCAACGTGCCCGAAGGCTACTACACCGTGCCGCTGGATTCGGCCTCGGTCTACCGCGAAGGCCGGGAGCTGACCGTGCTGACCTACGGCACCATGGTGTACGTGGCCGAGGTCGCCGCGCGCGAGGCCGGCATCGACGCCGACATCCTCGACCTGCGCAGCCTCTGGCCGCTGGACCTGGACGCGATCCTGGCCTCGGTGCGCAAGACCGGCCGCTGCGTGGTGCTGCACGAGGCCACCCGCACCAGCGGGTTCGGCGCCGAACTGTGCGCCCTGGTCCAGGAGCATTGTTTCTATCATCTCGAAGCCCCGATCGAACGCATCACGGGGTGGGACACGCCCTACCCCCATTCGCACGAATGGGCTTATTTCCCCGGCCCCAAGCGGGTCGCGGAGGCGTTCAAGCGCGTGTTCCGGGAGGCATAATGGGTATTCACATCATCAAGATGCCGGACATCGGCGAAGGCATCGCGGAAGTCGAACTCGTCGAATGGCACGTCCAGGCGGGCGACGCCGTCGTCGAAGACCAGGTCCTGGCCGACGTCATGACCGACAAGGCCACTGTCCAGGTGCCGTCCCCGGTGCATGGGCGCGTCGTGTCGCTGGGCGGCAAGGTCGGCGACGTCATGGCGGTGGGCTCCGAGCTCATCCGCCTGGAGGTCGAGGGCGAGGGCAACGAGCACATGGTCGGGGCGACGTCGCGGGCGGCTGCGGCGCCCGCCGCGGCCGCGACCGCATCTGCACCCGCGGCACCGGCACCGGCGCCCCAGCCCGAACAGCCCCAGCCCGAACCCGAGTCCGAAGCACCCGTCGCGGCCGCCGCGCCCCGCAACGGCGATCGCGCGAAGGCCGCCGCGGCGCCGTCCGCTGCCGTGCCCGCGTCATCCGCGCCGGCACCCGCCGCGCGCGGCGCACAGGCACCGCATGCGGCCTCGCATGCGCCGTCGCGCCCCGAAGGCCAGCGCCCGCTGGCCTCGCCGGCCGTGCGCCGCCGCGCCTGGGACCTGGGCATCACCCTGCAGTACGTGCCGGGCACCGGCCCCGCCGGCCGGATCACGCACGGCGACCTGGACGCCTGGCTGGCGCGCGACCGCAACGCGACCTCGAACCGCACCACCGGCACGCTCTACGCCTCCCAGGACGAGGAAACCCAGATCCCCGTCATCGGCCTGCGGCGCAAGATCGCCCAGAAGATGCAGGAATCCAAGCGCCGCATTCCGCACTTCACCTACGTCGAGGAAATCGACGTGACCGAGCTGGAATCGCTGCGCGCGCGCCTGAACGCCCTGCACAGCGCCGAGCGCGGCAAGCTGACCCTGCTGCCGTTCCTGGCGCGCGCCATGGTGCTGGCCCTGCGCGAGTTTCCGCAGATCAACGCCCGTTACGACGACGACGCGGGCGTGGTGACGCAGTACGGGGCGGTGCACCTGGGCGTGGCGGCGCAGACGCCGTCGGGCCTGATGGTGCCGGTGCTGCATCACGCCGAGACCCTGGACCTCTGGTCGTGCGCGGCGGAAGTCGCGCGCCTGGCCGAGGCCGCCCGCCAGGGCAAGGCGGCGCGCGACGAGCTGAGCGGCTCGACCATCACCCTGACCAGCCTGGGGGCGCTCGGGGGCATCGTGTCCACGCCGGTCATCAACCATCCGGAAGTCGCCATCGTCGGCGTCAACCGCGTGGTCGAGCGGCCGGTGTTCCAGGAGGGCCGGGTCGTGGCGCGCAAGCTCATGAACCTGTCCTCGTCCTTCGATCATCGCGTGGTCGACGGCATGCATGCCGCCGAGTTCATCCAGTGCATCCGGCGTTACCTGGAGTGCCCGGCGCTCTTGTTCGTGGAGTAAGCAGCATGTCCAATCCCATCCATACCACCTTGCTCATCATCGGCGGCGGCCCCGGCGGCTACGTGGCGGCCATCCGCGCCGGCCAGCTGGGCATTCCCACCGTGCTGGTCGAAGGCGCCGCCCCGGGCGGCACCTGCCTGAACATCGGCTGCATCCCGTCCAAGGCGCTGATCCACGTGGCCGAGCAGTTCCACGCGCTGCAGGGCTACGCCGGCGATTCGCCGCTGGGCATCCGCGCCCAGTCGCCCGAACTCGACCTGGCGCGCAGCGTCGCCTGGAAGGACGGCATCGTCAAGAAGCTGACCGCCGGCGTGGGCGCGCTGCTGAAGAAGCACAAGGTCACGGTCGTCCAGGGCTGGGCGCGCATCGTCGATGGCAAGACCGTGGACGTCGATCCCGTCGTCCGCGGCAAGGCCGGCGCGCCGCAGCGCATCCGCTGCGAGCACCTGCTGCTCGCCACGGGGTCCGAACCCGCCGCGCTGCCCTTCATGCCCTTCGGCGGCCCGGTGATTTCCTCCACCGAGGCGCTGTCGCCCAAGAAACTGCCGAAGTCCCTGGCCATCGTCGGCGCGGGCTACATCGGCCTGGAACTGGGCACGGTCTACCGCAAGCTCGGCGTGAAGGTCGACGTGATCGAGGCGCAGGACCGCATCCTGCCCGTCTACGACGCCGACCTGGTCAAGCCGGTGCACGCCGCGCTGAAATCCCTGGGCGTGGGCCTGCACCTGCAGACCCAGGTCCTGGGCCTGGCGGAGGACGGCAAGGGCCTGCGGGTCCAGTCGGGCAAGACCGAGGACGTGCTGCCCGCGCAGCAGGTGCTGGTGGCCGTCGGACGCAAGCCCCGCAGCCGGGGCTTCGGCCTCAGTTCCCTGATGCTCGACATGGACGGCCAGGCGGTGCGCGTGGACGACCGCTGCCGCACGTCCATGACCGGGGTCTGGGCCATCGGCGACCTGACGGGCGAGCCCATGCTGGCGCACCGCGCCATGGCGCAGGGCGAATGCGTGGCCGAGCAGATCGCCGGCCACACGCGGCGCTTCATGCCGGCGGCCATCCCGGCCGTATGCTTCACCGATCCGGAGGTCGTCACGGCGGGCCTGTCGCCGCAGCAGGCGGCCCAGGCCGGCATCGACGCCATCGACGCGTCCTTCCCCCTGGCGGCCAACGGCCGGGCGATGACGCTGGAATCCACCGACGGCTTCGTGCGGGTGGTGGCGCGGCGCGACAACCACCTGATCCTGGGCTGGCAGGCCGTGGGGCGGGGCGTGTCGGAATTCGCCGCCGCCTTCGGCCAGTCCATCGAGATGGGCGCCCGGCTGGAGGACGTGGGCCACACGATCCACGCCCATCCGACCCAGGGCGAGGCGATCCAGGAAGCGGCCCTGCGGGCGCTGGGGCAGGCGCTGCACGTCTGAGTGCGCCGCGGGAGGGGGCGGGGGCTTTCCCTCGCCCCGTCCATCGCCATGTTTAAATAAGGGCGTCCGTCCGACACGAGGTGCCCCCATGTCTTCCGCTTCCCCAGCCCCGCACTCCCGAACCCCAACGGCCGACGAGCCCCGCCTGGATTTCGTCGCCTGCGCCAGTCCCGCGGGCCTGCATCGCATGGCGTATTGGGAATGGGGCGATCCGGACAACGATCGGGTCCTGGTCTGCGTGCACGGGCTGACCCGCACCGGGCGGGACTTCGATGCGCTGGCGCGCGCGCTGAGCCGTGAATACCGCGTGGCCTGCCCCGACGTGGTGGGGCGGGGGCGCTCGGACTGGCTGATCGATCCGGCCGGCTACGCGATTCCCCAGTACGTGGCCGACCTGACGACGCTGGTCGCCCGCCTGCGGCCGGCGCGCCTGGATTGGGTCGGCACGTCGATGGGCGGGCTGATCGGGCTGGGCCTGGCGGGGATGGCGGCCGTGTCGCCCGCCCTGCGTCCCGCCCGCGGCGCGCTGGGGCTGGGCGCGGCGCCCGACGTGCCGCTGGGCCGCATGGTCTTCAACGACATCGGCCCCACGCTGAACTTCGACGGCCTGGCGCGGATCGGCACGTACGTCGGCCAGGACCTGAGCTTCGCGCGCTACGAGCAGGCGGTGGATTACGTCCGGACGGTGTCCGCCGCCTTCGGACCGCATGACGAGGCCGGCTGGGATGCGCTCACCCGGTACGTGTTCCCTGAGCGGGACGGCCGGTGGGTCAAGCATTACGACCTGCGCCTGGCCCAGCCCTTCGCCCTGCAGACCCCCGAGGCCACGGCCGCCGCCGAGGCCCTGCTGTGGCAGGCCTGGGACCGCCTGCCCGTGCCGGCCCTGATCCTGCGCGGCGCGCAGTCCGACATCCTGACGCCGGAGACTGCGCAGCGGATGCTGGAACGCAATCCCCACGCCCGCCTGGTGGAATTCGACGGGGTGGGGCATGCGCCCACCCTGCGCGCCGACGCGCAGATCGCCGCGGTGCGCGATTTCCTGCTCGCTGCCTCGTGCTGAATCCGGGCGGTCCGCCGGCCGCCCGCACCGCGCCTCCGCGCACCGGAATCATGCCGCTGAACGTCGATCTGCACAGCCATTCCTCCTGCTCCGACGGGGTCCTGCCGCCCGCGCAGGTGGCCGCGCGCGCCCGCGAGCAGGGGGTGGACTGGTGGTCGCTGAGCGACCACGACGAGACCTCCGGCCTGGCCGAGGCCGCCGCCGCGGCGCGCGAACTGGGCCTGGGCTTCATCCCCGGCGTGGAGATTTCCGTGACGTTTTGCGGACTCACGGTCCACGTCCTGGGCCTGAACATCGATCCGGAGCAGCCCGACCTGCGCGCGGGCCTGGCCGGCATCCGCCGCAGCCGCTTCGAGCGCGCCGGGGAAATCGCCGAGCGGCTGCAGGACTGCGGCATCGCCGGCGCCTACGAGGGCGCCCTGCGGCAGGTGGACAATCCGGACCTGATCGGGCGCGTGCATTTCGCCCGCCATCTGCTGGAGCAGGGGCATTGCAGGACCCTGCAGCAGGCCTTCGACCGCTACCTGGGCGACGGCAAGCGGGCCTTCGTGCCGATGCGCTGGCCCAGCCTGGAAGCGGCGGTGGCCTGGATCCGCGCGGCCGGCGGCAAGGCGGTGATCGCCCACCCCGGACGCTACCGCTATACGCTGCAGCAGTTCGATGCGCTGTTCGAGGCATTCAAGTCGCTGGGCGGCGTCGGCCTGGAGGTCGTCTCCAGCGGCCACACGCCCGCCCAGTGCAACCGTTACGCCCGCGTGGCGCAGGCCTACGGCTTCGAGGCGTCGCGCGGCTCGGATTTCCACGCGCCGGGCATCCCCCGCGCGGAACTGGGCCGCGTGCCGCCGCTGCCGGAATACCTGACGCCGGTGTGGCGCGACTGGATCTAGTGGAGTGATGCGATGAACAAGGCTTTCGTCAAGGAGTCCGAAGGCGACGAGGACGACGACCTGCCCGAATCCCGGGCGCTGCCCGCCGGGACCAAGAACTACATGACGGTGGCCGGCTACCGGGCGCTGAACGACGAGCTGATGCACCTGATGAACGTCGAGCGCCCCGAGGTGGTGTCCGTCGTGTCGTGGGCCGCGTCCAACGGCGACCGCTCGGAGAACGGCGACTACCTGTACGGCAAGAAACGGCTGCGGGAGATCGACCGGCGCATCCGCTACCTGACGCGCCGCCTGGAGTCGGCCGAGGTCGTCGACCCGGCCCAGCAGCCCAACCGCGACCAGGTTTTCTTCGGCGCGACCGTGCATTACTGCGACAGCCGCGGCGAGGAATTCACCGTCACCATCGTCGGCGTGGACGAGGCCGAGCCCCTGGCCGGCCGGATCAGCTGGGTCTCGCCCGTGGCCCGCGCCCTGATCAAGGCGCGCGAAGGCGATACCGTGACCCTGCGCACGCCCTCGGGGATCGAGGAGCTCGACATACTGGACATCCGCTATCCGGATCCCTGATCGCGGCTGTCGATCGCGGCTAAAATAGTCGGTTTCCCATGCCCCCGAGCCGTCCCGCCGTGACTACCGTACTGATCTTCCCCGGTTCATCCGTCCTGTCCGACTTCCGCCGGGAACGCCTGCTGCGCGCCCTGGCCGCCCGGGATCTGCCGGTGGCCGACGTCCGCGCGCAGGCCTGCCATTTCGTCGGCCTCGACGGCGAACCGGACGAGGCGGGCCGGGCGCGCCTGCGGGCGCTGCTCGACGACGGCCGGGCGTCCGAGGCCTTGCCGGACGGGCGGCACGTGGCGCGTTTCCTGGTGATCCCGCGCCTGGGCACGATTTCCCCCTGGGCCAGCAAGGCGACCGACATCGCCCGCCATTGCGGCCTGCCGCAGGTGCGCCGCATCGAGCGCGGGGTGCGCTATGCCGTGGTGCCCGAACGCGGCCTGCTGGGCGCGCGCGCGCTGGATGCGGACCAGCTGGCCGCCGTGGCCGCCAGCGTGCACGACCGCATGACCGAGACCGTGGTGGCGGACGACTTCGACGGCCAGGCGCTGTTCGCGTCCCTGGAAGGCCGCCCCGTCCAGGCCGTGCCGGTGATGGCCGAGGGCCGCGCCGCCCTGGAAGCCTGCAACGCGCGCCTGGGCCTGGCCCTGTCGGACGACGAGATCGACTACCTGCTGCGCGCCTACCGCGACCTGGGGCGCGATCCCACCGACGTCGAACTGATGATGTTCGCCCAGGCCAACAGCGAGCACTGCCGCCACAAGATCTTCAACGCCCACTGGACGGTGGACGGCCAGGCCCAGCCGCACACGCTGTTCGACATGATCCGCGCCACCCATGCGGCCCAGCCCGAAGGCACGATCGTCGCCTACTCGGACAACGCCGCCATCATGGCCGGCGGACCGGCGCGGATCTTCCACGCGGGCGGCGCCGGCGACACCGTCTATCGGCGCCACGACGTCGTGGCCCACACGCTGATGAAGGTCGAGACCCACAACCACCCCACGGCCATCGCGCCCTTCCCGGGCGCGGCGACCGGCGCGGGCGGCGAGATCCGCGACGAGGGCGCGACCGGGCGCGGCTCCAAGCCCAAGGCCGGCCTGACCGGCTTCACCGTGTCGAACCTGCGTGTGGACGGCGCCGCCGAGCCCTGGGAAGACGCGGGCGGCGCGCCCGGGCGCATCGCCACGCCGCTGGACATCATGATCGAAGGCCCCATCGGCGGGGCCGCGTTCAACAACGAATTCGGCCGGCCGAACCTGCTCGGCTATTTCCGCAGCTTCGAGCAGACGGCCGGCGGCACGCGCTGGGGCTACCACAAGCCCATCATGCTGGCCGGTGGCCTGGGGCAGATCGACGCGCGGCTCGCGCACAAGGACCCGCTGCCGCCGGGCGCGCTGCTGGTGCAGCTGGGCGGGCCGGGCATGCGCATCGGCATGGGCGGCGGCGCGGCCTCCAGCATGGGGGCGGGCAGCAACCAGGCCGAACTCGACTTCGATTCCGTGCAGCGCGGCAACCCGGAAATGCAGCGCCGCGCCCAGGAAGTCATCGACCGCTGCTGGCAGCAGGGCGAAGCCAACCCCATCCTGGCGATCCACGACGTCGGCGCGGGCGGCCTGTCCAACGCCTTCCCGGAGCTGGTCAACGACGCCGGGCGCGGCGCGGAATTTGAATTGCGGCGCGTGCCGCTGGAAGAATCCGGCCTGTCGCCCGCCGAGATCTGGAGCAACGAATCCCAGGAACGCTACGTCCTGGCCCTCCGTCCGGAAGACCTGGACCGCTTCGCGCGCATCGCCGAGCGCGAGCGCTGCCCCTACGCGGTGGTCGGCGTCGCCACCGAGGAACGCCGCCTGCGCGTCACCCTGGACGAGGGCCTGCCGGGCCTGGACCGTCCGGCGGGCGAAACGGCCCCGGCCGGGCTGCGGCCCGTGGACGTGCCGGTGGACGTGATCCTGGGCAAGCCGCCGCGCATGCAGCGCAGCGCCGCGCGCGCCGCCGTGGCGGGCGAGCCGCTGGATCTCGGCGGCATCGAGCTGCCCGAGGCGGTCGAGCGGGTGCTGCGCCATCCCACCGTGGCGAACAAGTCCTTCCTGATCACCATCGGCGACCGCACCGTGGGCGGCCTGACGGCCCGCGACCAGATGGTTGGCCCCTGGCAGGTCCCGGTGGCCGACTGCGCCGTCACCCTGCGCGACCACGAAGGCGTGGCGGGCGAGGCCATGGCCCTGGGCGAACGCAGCCCGATCGCGGTCCTGAACCCGGCCGCCTCCGGCCGCATGGCCGTGGCCGAGGCCCTGACGAACCTCGCCGCCGCCGGCGTCACCCGCCTGGAAGACGTCAAGCTCTCGGCCAACTGGATGGCCGCCTGCGGCGCGCCCGGCCAGGACGCGGCCCTGTACGACACCGTGTCCGCCGTCAGCGACTGGTGCCAGAGCCTGGGCCTGTCGATCCCGGTGGGCAAGGACTCCCTGTCCATGCGCACCGCCTGGCGCGACGAGGCGGGCGACCACCAGGTCGTGTCGCCGGTGTCGCTGGTGGTCACGGCCTTCGCGCCGGTGGCCGACGTGCGCGCCACCCTGACGCCGCAGCTGCGCGATGCGGCCGAAGGCTCCGTGCTGCTGCTGATCGACCTGGGCGAAGGGCGCCAGCGCCTGGGCGGCTCGGTGCTGGCCCACGCCTACGGCGCCATCGGCACGGACACCCCGGACCTGCACGACGCGGCCCTGCTGCGCGCGGCCTTCCTGGCACTGCGCGAGCTGGCGGCCAAGGGCTGGATCCTGGCGTGCCACGACCGCTCCGATGGCGGCCTGCTGGCGGCGGCGGCCGAAATGGCCTTCGCCGGGCGCCTGGGCGTGTCGCTGAATCTGGACATGCTGACCATCGATCCGCACACGGCCGACGCCGGCGACTACAAGATCCGTGCCGACCAGGTGGCCGTCCAGCACCACGAACGCAATCTGGCGGCCCTGTTCAACGAGGAAGCCGGCTGGCTGCTGCAGGTGCCGCGCGCGCACCGCGACGAGGTCCTGCGCCACCTGCGCCAGGCGGGCCTGTCGCACTGCACCCACGTGGTGGGCATGCCCAACGCGCGTCGGGAGCTGCAGGTCTTCCGCGACGGTTCCATCATCTACCAGCGTCCCCTGGCCGAACTCGGCCAGGCCTGGAGCGAGACCACGCGGCGCATCATGGCGCGGCGCGACCATCCCGACTGCGCCCAGGCCGAATACGAGGCCTGGCTCGACGTCGAGGATCCGGGCCTGTCGCCGCGGGTGGACTTCGATCCCCAGCACGACGTGGCCGCGCCCTTCATCGCCACCGGCGCGCGGCCGCGCATCGCCGTCCTGCGCGAGCAGGGCTGCAACAGCCAGGTCGAGATGGCCTGGGCCTTCGACACCGCCGGCTTCGAGGCCGTGGACGTGCACATGACCGACCTGCTGGCAGGCCGCATCCGCCTGGACGGCATGAGCGGCCTGGTGGCGGTGGGCGGCTTCAGCTACGGCGACGTGCTGGGCGCGGGCGAGGGCTGGGCGCGCACCATCCGCTTCAACGCGGCGCTGGCCGACCAGTTCGGCGCCTTCTTCGCCCGCCCGGACAGCTTCGCGCTGGGCGTGTGCAACGGCTGCCAGATGATGGCGGCGCTGGCCGACTTCATCCCGGGCGCGGACGCCTGGCCGCGCTTCACGCGCAACGTGTCCGAGAAATACGAGGCGCGCCTGTCGCTGGTCGAGGTCCTGGATTCGCCGTCGATCTTCTTTGCCGGCATGGCCGGCGCGCGCGTGCCCATCGCCGTCGCGCACGGCGAAGGCTATGCCGATTTCAGCCGCCAGGGCGACGCCGCCCGGGTGGTCGAGGCCATGGCCTTCATCGACAACCGGGGCGCGCGTACGCAAGCCTATCCGGCCAACCCCAACGGCAGCCCGGCCGGCCTGACGGCGGTCACCACGGCCGACGGCCGCTACACCGTCATGATGCCGCACCCCGAACGCGTCACGCGCAACGTCATGATGTCCTGGCGCCCCGAACGCTGGGGCGCGGCCGACCGCGGCGGGGACGACGCCGCGCACGGCGGCTATACACCGTGGATGCGCATGTTCCGCAACGCGCGGGCCTGGCTGGCCTGACACGGCGCGGTCACGGTCTCACTGCGCGGCCACGGTTCCGGGCTCGGGGCGGAGCGGGGCGGGGCGGGAAAACCCTTTGCTGGGACGCTATAATCGATCTTTGTGCGGAGTTCATCCATGCGTCTGATCAAGAAAGCCCTGACCTTCGACGACGTCCTCCTGGTCCCGGCCTATTCCCAGGTCCTGCCGCGCGACACGCGCCTCGTCACGCAGCTGACCCGGGGCATCCAGCTCAACATCCCGCTCGTGTCCGCCGCCATGGACACCGTCACCGAGTCGCGCCTGGCCATCGCCATGGCCCAGGAAGGCGGCATCGGCATCGTCCACAAGAACCTCAGCGCCGACGAGCAGGCGCGCGAGGTCGCGCGGGTCAAGCGCCATGAATTCGGCATCGTGATCGATCCGGTCACCGTCACCCCCACGATGAAAGTGCGCGACGCCATCGCGCTGCAGCGCCAGCACGGCATCTCCGGCCTGCCGGTGGTCGAAGGCGGCAAGCTGGTGGGCATCGTCACCAACCGCGACCTGCGCTTCGAGGACCGCCTGGACGTGTCCCTGCGCGAAGTCATGACGCCGCAGGAACGCCTGGTCACCCTGACCGAGGGCGCCACCCTGGAAGAGGCCCAGGCCCTGATGCACCGCCACCGCCTGGAGCGCGTGCTGATCGTCAACGACAAGTTCCAGCTGCGCGGCCTGGCCACGGTCAAGGACATCGTCAAGAACACCGAACATCCCCTGGCCAGCAAGGACGCCCAGGGCCAGCTGCGCGTCGGCGCCGCCGTCGGCGTGGGCGAGGGCACGGACGAGCGCGTGGAAAAACTCGCCGCCGCCGGCGTGGACGTGATCGTGGTCGACACCGCCCACGGCCATTCGGCCGGCGTGATCGACCGCGTCCGCTGGGTCAAAAAGCACTACCCCAACATCCAGGTCGTCGGCGGCAACATCGCCACCGCGGCCGCCGCGCGCGCACTGGTCGAGGCCGGCGCCGACGCGGTCAAGGTCGGCATCGGCCCGGGCTCCATCTGCACCACCCGCGTCGTGGCCGGCGTGGGCGTGCCGCAGATCACCGCGATCGCCGACGTGGCCCAGGCCCTGGAAGGCACGGGCGTGCCCCTGATCGCCGACGGCGGCATCCGCTATTCCGGCGACGTGGCCAAGGCCCTGGCCGCCGGCGCGTCCACCTGCATGATGGGCGGCATGTTCGCCGGCACCGAGGAAGCCCCCGGCGAGGTCGTGCTGTTCCAGGGGCGCTCGTACAAGTCCTACCGCGGCATGGGCAGCCTGGGCGCCATGGCGGACGGCTCGGCCGACCGCTATTTCCAGGACCCCAACAACAACGTCGACAAGCTGGTGCCCGAAGGCATCGAGGCGCGCGTGCCCTACAAGGGCAGCGTCATCGCCATCATCTACCAGCTGGTGGGCGGCGTGCGCGCCTCCATGGGCTACTGCGGCTGCGCCACGATCCAGGACCTGCACGCCCAGGCCGAGTTCGTCGAGATCACCGCCGCCGGGGTGCGCGAATCGCACGTCCACGACGTGCAGATCACCAAGGAAGCCCCCAACTACCGGGCGGACTGATCCGGTGGCGGCCAGCGATCCCATCTCCGGCATCCCGGGCGCGGCTGCCGCGCGGGCACCCGCGCGCATCGGCGACGAACTGGCGCAGGCCATGCGGGCCTGGCGCCGGGATTTCCACCGGCATCCCGAACTGGGCCACCAGGAACACCGCACCGCGGCCCGTGTCGCCGAACTGCTGCGTTCCTGGGGCATCGCCGTGCACGAAGGCTATGGCGGCACCACCGGCGTGATCGGCGTGCTGGACGGCCGCCTGGGCGCGGGGCCCACTCTGGGCCTGCGCGCCGACATGGACGCCCTGCCCATGCCCGACGCGGGCGCGCACGACCACCGTTCGGTCCACGACGGCGTTGCGCACGCCTGCGGCCATGACGGCCACACCGCCATCCTGCTGGGCGCCGCCTGCCACCTGGCGGCGAATCCCGATTTCGCCGGCCGCGCCGTCTTCATCTTCCAGCCGGCCGAAGAGCCCCTGACGGGCGCCCGGGCGCTGGTGGACGCGGGCCTGTTCCGCGACTTCCCCTGCGACGAGGTCTACGGCCTGCACAACAACAACTGCATCGGACCGGGGCAGGCGGGCGTGCGCACCGGCGCCATCCTGTCGGCCTGCGACCTGTTCGAGATCCACATCCGCGGGGTGGGCGGCCACGCCGCCATGCCGCACCAGGCCAACGACCCCATCGTCGCCGGCGCGGCGCTGGTGCAATCCCTGCAGTCCGTCGTCAGCCGCAACGTCAGCCCCTTCGACACCGCCGTGCTGAGCGTCTGCCAGTTCCAGGCCGGCAGCGCCATCAACGTCATCGCCGACCACGCCGTGCTGCGCGGCACCGTGCGCACCCTGTCGCGCGAGGCCCAGGCCCGCGTGCTGGAGCGCCTGCGCGGCCTGTGCGAAGGCACGGCGCGCGGCTATGGCTGCGAAGTCGAATTCCGCCACCTGCTCAGTTCCCCGCCCACGGTCAACCAGGCCGGCCCGGTGGAGCACGTCAAGCGCGCGGCGGCCGCCGTGCTGGGGACCGGTCAAGTCGTCGATCCCGTCACGCCGCTCATGGCGTCCGAGGACTTCGCCTACCTGCTGGACCATCGCCCGGGCGCGTATTTCTTCCTGGGCCATGACGGCCTGACCTGCCACCATCCCGAATTCGACTTCGATGACGCGCTGCTCGCGCAGGGCGCGGCGATCTTCGCCACCCTGGTGTATCAGCGGCTGGCGGGCTGAAAGCCGGGAGCGCATGGGCGGCATGCCGCCGCCCGGATCGGGGAGCTGCTTACCGCTGTTCCCGGGGCTGCCCGGCCGAAGCCGGGCGTCGCAGCCGCAGGATCGGAACGGCGCCCGCCAGCAGGCCCAGCGTGCCCAGCACCAGGGCGAATTCCAGCGATGCGCCGAACCAGGCGTGCGTCAGGCTGAAGAAGATCGGACCGATCAGCTGGCCCAGGGCGAACGAGGCCGTCATCGCCGCCATCTGGCGCTTGGCGCCGGCCTGGCCGACCGCGGCCTGGGCCTCCTGCAGGCCCACCATCGTGATCACCATGAAGGTGCTGCCCACGCAGCAGGCCGCCAGCAGGATCGCCGGCAGCGCATGCCATATCGCGGGCAGCAGCACGCCCACCGCCATCACCACCTGGGCGCCGGCCCAGATCTGCGGCCGGGTGTAGCGGCGCGCCAGGCGGCTGGCCATCACCGTGGACACCGCGCCCGCCAGGCCGAAAACCGGCCAGGCCAGGCTGAACAGCCAGGGGTCCGGCACCAGCAGCCGTGCCTGGGCCGGCAGGAACGTGGCCGGCAGGATGTAGCCGAAGCCGTAGACCCCGTAGCACAGGATCAGGCCCCAGTGCAGGGGCGGGACGGCGTGGGCCGAAGCGCCGTCGGCCTGCCGGGCGGCGGCCGTCGGGGCGGCCGGCGGCCTGCCCGAAGGCGGCTCGCCGGAAGCCGCCGCGCGCGCCGCGGCCGGGTCCGACGCGGTCGTCGCGGCTGGGTCCGACGCGCTCGTCGCGGGCGGGGGCGGCGCGGCGGCGTCCACCGTCCGCCACAGCATCGACGCGCCCATCAGGCCGCCCAGCGCCGCCGCCGCCAGCCAGAGCCACGCCTGCGAGGCCGTCGTCCCCGCCAGGGTCAGGCCCATGCAGGCCAGCCCGGCGAACGCGATGCCGCAGCCCACGCCGGCGAACACCACGCCGCTGCGTTCCGTCTGCCCCGTGGCGTTCAGGCGCGCGATGCACAGGGCGGACGTGCCGATCAGCACCCAGGCGCTGGCCACCCCGGCCAGCAGCCGCCACGCCAGCCAGCCCAGCCAGTGGCTGTCCAGCCCCATCGCTGCCGTCATCAGCACCACCAGCCACAGACCGAGCCGCAGCAGGGTCGCGGGCGGCCAGCTCAGGTGCGTGACCAGCAGCGCGCCCAGCAGGTAGCCCAGATAGTTCGCGCTGGCCAGCCAGCTGCCCTGGGCCAGGCTCAGTCCCAGGTCGGCCTGCATCATCGGCAGCACGGGCGTGAATGCGAAACGGCCGATGCCCATGGCCACGGCCAGGGCCAGCAGTCCGGCCAGGGGCAGGGGAATGCGAGAGGGGCGGGATGCCATGTTGTGTCGTCTCCTTCAGGCTTGTACTGTAACCGGCCCGCGCCGATCGGACCAAGGCGTGCGGCCGCCGCCGGGCGTCCGGATGCCGCCGGGGCCCGCTCGCGCATGGCCGGCCCCCTGCCGATGCGGCTTCCCGGATCGCTTTGCCGCGCCGGGACACCCGGGGCGCGCCTGGGTTACATTAACGCCTTGAACAGCCCTCCCGATCGCCCATCCATCATGCACCACCAGCGCATCCTCATCCTGGACTACGGTTCACAGGTCACCCAGCTCATCGCCCGCCGCGTGCGCGACACCGGCGTCTATTGCGAAATCCACCCGGGCGACGTGGGCGACGACTTCATCCGCGAACAGCAGGAACAGGGCCTGAAGGGCATCATCCTGTCGGGCAGCCACGCCTCCGCCTACGCCGAGGAATCCCTGAAAGTCCCCGCCGCCGTCTTCCAGGCCGGCGTACCGGTGCTCGGCATCTGCTACGGCATGCAGTCCATGGCGCTGCAGCTGGGCGGCCAGGTCGAATTTTCCGACCATCGTGAATTCGGCTACGCCGAAGTCCGCGCCCACGGCCACACCCGCCTGCTGACCGGCCTGCAGGACTTCGAGACCGCCGAAGGCCACGGCATGCTGAAAGTCTGGATGAGCCACGGCGACCGTGTCACGGCCCTGCCGCCGGGCTTCAAGCGCATGGCTTCCACGCCTTCGTGCGAGATCGCCGGCATGGCCGACGAGGAACGCGGTTTCTACGCCGTCCAGTTCCACCCCGAAGTCACCCACACCGTCCAGGGCCAGGCCATCCTGGAGCGCTTCGTCACCGAGATCTGCGGCTGCTCGCGCGACTGGAACATGCCCGACTACGTGGCCGAAGCCGTCGCCCGCATCCGCGAGCAGGTCGGTTCCGACGAAGTCATCCTGGGCCTGTCCGGCGGCGTCGATTCCTCCGTCGCCGCCGCCCTGATCCACAAGGCCATCGGCGACCAGCTCACCTGCGTCTTCGTCGACCACGGCCTGCTGCGCCTGAACGAAGCCAGGCAGGTCATGGACACCATGGCGCGGCACCTGGGCATCCGCGTCATCCACGTCGATGCCGGCGAACAGTTCATGGGTAAGCTGGCCGGCGTCGCCGATCCCGAGGCCAAGCGCAAGATCATCGGCCGCGAATTCGTCGAAGTCTTCCAGGCCGAATCGGCCAAGCTCAAGTCCGCCCGCTGGCTGGCCCAGGGCACCATCTACCCCGACGTCATCGAATCGGCCGCCTCCAAGACCGGCAAGGCCGTCGCCATCAAGTCCCACCACAACGTCGGCGGCCTGCCCGAGACCCTGAACCTGAAGCTGCTGGAGCCCCTGCGCGAGCTGTTCAAGGACGAAGTCCGCCACCTGGGCCTGGCCCTGGGCCTGCCGCCCGAAATGGTCTTCCGCCACCCGTTCCCCGGCCCCGGCCTGGGCGTGCGCATCCTGGGCGAGGTCAAGCGCGAATACGCCGACCTGCTGCGCCGCGCCGACGACATCTTCATCACCGAACTGCGCAACACCATCGAGCCCGAATCCGGCAAGTCCTGGTACGACCTGACGTCCCAGGCCTTCACGGTGTTCCTGCCGGTGAAGTCCGTGGGCGTGATGGGCGACGGCCGCACCTACGACTACGTCGTGGCCCTGCGCGCCGTGCAGACCACTGATTTCATGACGGCGGACTGGGCGGAACTGCCTTATGCGTTGCTGAAGAAGGTGTCCTCGCGCATCATCAACGAGGTGCGGGGGATCAATCGGGTGACGTACGATGTGTCGAGCAAGCCGCCGGCTACGATTGAGTGGGAGTGAATTTACGTCCTTCGAGGACTATCGCTAGCTATCGAAAAACTGACGTAACGTGTTGATTTAGAAATAAATACGTCGCGGCAGCTATCGGTGACTATCGCCGGCCAGCAGAACGGGTTGACGGTAGATCTGACGGTAAGAACCGGAGGTCTGATTAAGACCCTCCCGTTTACTATTGAGACCAAACCGGTCTTTGACGGTAAAACACTCCCCTGGAAAGCTTGTTTCATGCGGCTTTCCGGGCATCGACGGGTCTCCTGACCCCTGACGGTAAAAGCCGTCAGGGGTCAGGAGGAAAACCTCGATGCTTACCGACACAGCACTGCGCAACCTGAAGCCTAAGTCCCTGACTTATAAGGCTTCTGACCGGGAGGGGATGTACGTGACGGTATCGCCCGCCGGTACCATCACCTTCCGCTACGACTACCGTCTCAACGGACGCCGCGAGACCCTGATCATCGGTCGCTACGGCCCTGGCGGCATCTCCCTGGCGCTGGCCTGGGAAAAGCTGCTTGACGCCAAGAAGGCCGTCGCTGCTGGCCGTTCCCCGGCACTGGGGAAGCAACGCGAGAAGCGCCGGCTGACCGCGAAAACCTTCGGTGAAGTGACCGCAAAGCGGCTGGAAGTTGCCCGGATGGCAGCAGCGAAGCAATCCATGACGTAGCAGCATAGAGCGGGCCTTTTCCGCACTGACGTGGCGAAACAGATCGGCTTGGGTGGCTGCAGGGAGCGTCATCTCATGCGCTGGACGATACGGCCTGCAAGGCTAGCGCCAAACGCGCTCGGCTCGCAGCGCCCAACTTCTGTAGTCCCAGTTCGCGTGCCATCGCGGTGTATATCGGTTCGCCTTGAGCACCGCGTGCGATCACGGCACGGGCCAGCGAAACCAGTTCTGGAAGACTGATCTCGTTGGCGGCCCGCACACTATCCTCTTCGGCAGGTGCTCGGAAAGGAGGTTCCATGTCAGGATCGAAATGCTCGGGCCAGTAGAACGTGCCGACCTCTTCATCTGTCGTCCGATAGCGGACCCGAGCAAGTTGGAAAACGCGCTCGCGGATGCGCCCGCCGGTACGCAGCCAACCGTGAGCGCGGGCAATACGGCGAGCCAGCAGGGCGTCGAGCACTGGCCCTTCGTGATCAATGACGTGGGCGATCATGGCTGACAGGATGTCGTTGTACCCACCGTCGAAAAAGCGATCGGGATTGGCGCCGGCGACGGCTTCGGTGGGATCGGTGACCCGATAGAGCGAGGCTTCCGTTCGTGTTGTTTCTTCGGCATCGGTATGGGCTGCTTCTGCGGAGACCTGACGAGCAAAGACTTTCTCGACCTGCTGTGATCGAGCTGTCGCCGGGACTTCCGTTGCGATCAGGTCCGCACTCTGGATAGGGGCCGCCGCTTCCTCGTCTGTCTTGGTCACTGACGCCATGGCTTGCACGATGGCCGCTTGCGTCAGGCGCTCGGCCTCGGCTGCGCGCTTGGCTTGTTCGGTGCGCCGCTCGCGCTGGGCCGCGAGCAGGACTTGCAGCCGGGCATCCAGTCTGTCGAGCGTGCCGGTTGGATCGATCCACCAATCGGTGGACCAGACCCGCACGATGTCCCATCCCAGCCCGCGCAGGACTTGCTCGCGCAGCTTGTCGCGGTCGCGCGCGGTGGCGCTGCGGTGATAGGTGGCGCCATCGCATTCCACTCCGGCCAGGTAACGTCCGGGTGCGTCGGGATCGACGATGCCGAGGTCGACGCGGAACGAAGACGCGCCGATCTGTGGCTCAACGCGCCAACCTCGCTGAGCGAGGGCAGTGGCTACGGCCTGTTCAAAGGGACTGTCGAAGCCGCCCAAACTGCCACGGTTGGTTTCCGCCAGTGCGCGAGCGCCGCGTTCGGCGAATTCCAGGAAGTGTTTGAGATCGCGCACACCGATGGCCTGGGTGCGCGCCAAGTCCATTTGTTCGGCACGGAAGCTGGCGAACACGCGCAATTCGTGGCGCGCACGAGTGATGGCCACGTTGAGCCGGCGCTCGCCGCCTTGGCGGTTGAGCGGACCGAAGTTCATGGCCAGTTGACCTGTGGGATCCGGGCCGTAGGTGATGGAGAAATAGATGAGATCACGTTCGTCACCCTGCACACTCTCCAGATTCTTGACGAACAGCGGTTCCAACTCGTCCTCGGCGAAGTAGGGCTCCAGACGTGGGTCCTTGCGTCGTGCGTCATCAAGCAGGTCCTCAATCAGTTTCTGCTGCTCGGCGTTGAAGGTGACCACGCCGATCGTCAGCCCGCTTTCTCGGAAACCCGGAGTCGTTAGGCGCGCCACGACATCGGCGACCAGCGCTTTGGCCTCTGCGGGGTTGGTCCGCGTGCCTCCCTTCTGATAGGCACCCGATACCAATTGCAAGCCGACCGCGCGATCGTTGGTGACGGGGGAAGGAAAGGTGACCAGTCCGCCGTCGTAGTAGGCATGGTTGGAGAACGCGATTAGGCTTTCATGACGGGAACGGTAGTGCCAGTTCAGACTCCGTGTCGGCAGGTTGGCGCCGATGCACTCGTCGAGGATGCTCTCCAGGTCGGCCTCGACGTCTTCGTTGTCCAGCCCGGATTCGGCTCGGTCGAAGAAGGAAGTCGGTGGCAACTGCTTGGGATCGCCGACCATGACGACCTGGCGGCCGCGGGCGATGGCGCCGATCGCGTCCCAGACCGGGATCTGTGAGGCTTCGTCGAAGATCACCAGATCGAACGCATTGGCCCCGGCCTGAAGGTACTGCGCGATGGACAGCGGGCTCATCAGCAGGCAGGGTGTGAGCTTGGTCAGCGCCTCGGGAATCTGAGCCATCAACTCCCGCAAAGGCAGGTGCGCACGCTTCTTGCCCATTTCGTGCCGCAGCACTCCCCATTCGGAGTTGCGGCTGACGTTGTCCTGCGAGGGCAGGTCGGCGCACAGGCGAGCGCGCAGCCAGTCCCGGGTCAGGGTGGTGAAGCGTTCGTCGAGCTCGCGGAAATCGCGGATGCGCTGTTCGTGCTCGGCGCTGACGAAACCGCGAATGACCGGCTCGTGATCGACCACGGCGTTGAGCCACCAGCGCGCGTAGTTGGTCTCGAAGGTTCGGCGTGCCTGACCCGGGCCGACCTGGCCTTGTTCTATGCTCTGGACCAGTGTGGCCAGCCCGAGTGCCAGCGCCTCGTCGCGCGCCTGGCGCCATGCGCACCAACTACGCAGTCCGTGTTCGGCGCGCACGATGGACTGGCTTTGCTCGATCAGCCCGTCGAGTGACAAAGATTGCCACTGCGTCTGGGCGACCTCGGTAAAATGCCCGGTGGTCGCGAGTGCCTCGCGCCGGGGCAGCAGTTGTTCCCATTTCTCCATGTATCGAGCGCCGGCCAGCGCGATTCGACCTCCTGGCTCCAGCAATGCATTGGCATCGCCCAATAGCGCATCCAGCGGTGCCTTGCAGGCAGAGATCTGTTCGGGCGTAGTGGCCAGGCGGGCCAGCACAGCAGCCAGATCCTCTCGTAGCTGGCAGGCCCGTTCGAGGTCATCCAGGTTGGTGGCGAGGCCTTTCCACAAGCCTACGGTGGATTCGCGCAAGTCGTCCTGGGCGGCCAGCGTCTGTTCCGTATCGGCCCGCTGGCGAAGCGTCTGGTGGTCGTGTGCCAGCGCGGGGCCGCAAGCACCTTCCCCAACCAACGTGTGGGCATCCAATGCACCTTGCTGGGCATGGTCGCGCCAGTCGCTCAGGAAGTCGAGTGCGGCACGCAAGCGGTCGACTTGCGTGGCATGGCCTGCCCATAGACCATCGGTCACTGGTTCCAGCGATGCATGTGCCGCAATGTCCTGGTCGAGCTGGCGCAGTCGCCGTGCCCGCTGCAGATCGGCCTGTAGGGTGGGCCCGCATTGGCCGCTGGCGATGACATCGAAGCCGTCGTCCTCCCAGGCTTGGCCTTCGCGTATGGCAGCCAGGGCGATTTGCCAACGCAGAGCCGTGCGTACCTTGTCCTGTTGTGTGTCCAGTCCTGCCCACATGTCCGCACATTCCGGGCCTGGATCGATGGCCTGGATCTGTTGGCGCAAGGCGCGGATAGCATTCCAATGCACCAGATCGTTGGCGACGTTGGGCTGCGAGCCGCCTGTGATGGCGCTGGACAGTTGTGCCGTGACCTTGCGCTTGCCGAACCAGGACTTGGGCCAGAACGTCTGTTCGGCCTGTTCCCACATTTGTTGCAACTGAGCGACGTCGAGCTGTTCGATCGTCTTGCCGTAGGGAACCGACAGGGCAGCATGATGTTCGCCGAGCTGAGCCAGTAGGTCTAGTGCCTGGTTAAGCTGCACAGTGACGCGTGCCGGCCAGGGCTCGCTAAGCTCGATATGAGTCTGCCGATGCTCGGTGAGTAGGGCCAGCCCGTCGGCGCAGGCGGTCATGACAGAGGCCGGCCACGGCGTGGACAACTGCGTGTTCAGTTCCGCATGGCGGCGCACCAGTGCCGCGCCTTCCTGCAAGCGTTGGCTCAGGCTGCGTGCGTCGGGCCGAAGGACAAAGCGCCAATCATGTCCCGCCGCCAGAGGCAGGCATTGAGCGAGCAGCAGCAGCGCTTCGCAGGTTTCAGGTGTCAAGGTGGGCGAGGGCAGGCCGATGGCCTGGACAAACGCCTGGGCGGACTCGATCGTCGCCTGGGCGGCGGGAAGCACATCACGCGCAGTGGCGATCAGGTGTTGCTGCCAGGAGGGCGACCAGTCTCCTTGACCAACCAAGGCCAAGGGGTGCTTCGACAGCGCGGCATGGCCGATGGCCTGTGCGTTGACTTCCAGGCGGTCCACAGCATTGCGCAACTGTTCGATGCCAGCATGATCGTGCTGATCGGCCGAGGGCCAGGCTAAGGGAAGTGTCGGGACGTCGTGTCCCGCGCTGACGGTGCCGATGGCATCGAACAGGCTCAAGCCGTTGTGGCGCCGCTGGTGCAGGCGTTCCGCATAGATGTTCAGCGCATCGCGCAGGTGCTTTAGCTTGTCGGCTTCGGTCCGCCATTGTTCGGCATCGGCCTGGCCACTGCTGGACCAGGCGGATTGCAGCTGGGCGAGCACGTCGAGCTTGCGGGCCTTGCTCGAGTGCAGCTCTAGGCAGAACTCGCCTAGGCCGATTTCACGTAGGCGCCGGTGGACGACGTCCAGCGCCGCGATCTTCTCGGATACGAAGAGCACGCGCCGGCCCTGTGCCAGGGATTGGGCGATCAGGTTGGCGATGGTCTGGCTCTTGCCGGTCCCAGGTGGACCGATCAGGACAAAGTCCTTGCCTTGCGAGGCAGCCAGCACGGCTGACAACTGCGAGGAGTCCGCCGGTAGGGGGCAGAACACTTGTTTGGGGTCAAAGTGCTGATCCAGTTCGCGTACCTGCGGGAATGGAGCGCCCGGTGGGTAGGCATCGCGCGGGGTGTCCAGCAGATGGCGCACGACCGGGTTCTCGCGCAACTGCTCGCTATGCTCGGCCAAGTCTTTCCACATCAAATATTTGGCGAACGAGAACATGGACAATACCACGTCCTCGGTCACTTCCCAGCCCTTGATGTCCTTGATGGCATGGCCGACAGTCTGCCAAATGGCGGCGACATCCAGGCCGGTATCGTCCCGCGGTAGTCCGCCTTCGAGTATGCCCAGGTTTAGCTCGAAGTCCTGGCGCAGCATCTCGATCAAGGTCGGATTGAAGCGAGGTTCATCGTCATACAAGCTGAGCATGAAGCCCGAGCGGGCGCTTTTGCGCTGCAGGCTGACCGGCACCAGGATCAAGGGAGCGCGATAGCGCTGACCTTCACGGTCTTCGCGGGTCCAAGACAGGAAGCCCAGGGCGAGATAAAGCGTGTTGGCCCCGCCTTCCTGCAAATTCGTGCGGGCGCTACGGAACAGATCAGTCAGACGTGTATCGAGCTCGGTTTCGGGAACGCTGACGAAAACCTCCCGTTTCTGCAGGGCTTCCAGCGCATGCGCGCGGTGCACGTTTTCACGTTCACGGGCTTCATAGATGGCCTGATCGCGTGGATCGGAGCCGTCCATCAGGTCCGGACGCGGGCGCAGCTTCAGGGGCTGGCCGCTGGCCAGCAGGTCTTCCAGCGCACCAGGGTCCGGTGCTTCCAGTTTGAGTGCCTTCTTGCCGGCCTTGAAGTTGAGCAGGTTATTGCGCAGCGAAAGATCCAGCAGCTTGCGCTGCCAGCGAAGTAGCCGGTCCTTGGGATCGAGCTGGCAGGCGTCTTCTGTATTGCCTGGTGTGTTGTCAGGCAGGTCAGGCGCGTCTTCGATCACTGGCACGGCTGGCGTGGACGGTGCCCCTTCGCTGTCAGACGCTGTAGCAACTGCCACTTCTGCACTGGCCAATGGCTTGATGCGCTGCAGCCGCGCCCGGCGGATGTCCACGGCCAGACGGAACCCCGCATCCTGGGATTCGTCAACCTGCTGGGCGCCGCGTTCGGTGGCATAGCTGAACGGGACGGTGGGGCGCCGGGTGATCAGGGTGGTCTCGAACAAAACCAGTTCCTTGAGCCTGAGACGCTTGCGCAAGGCGGTGACGTCGTCGACGACCGTGGTGGAAAACTCCTCCGGTTGCAGCCAGACACCCGCAAAGGCGTGTCCCTCGGTGAAGACCAGCAGCGGGTTTAAGCCAGCCTGCTCCAGCGCAGCGCAGAACAGCAGTGCAAGGTCGAAACACGTTCCCAGGCCCGAGCTTTCGATCTGGCTGGGGCTGCGCACCTTCTGGCCCGACTGCTCGAAGCTGGCGGGCGGCAAAGCATAATCCAACTGCATGCCAGCCACGGCGCCCCAAATGGCCGAGGCTAGTTCCCAGGCGCGCTTGCCGCCGCCGGTGTAGCCATCCAGCGCAGGGTTGCGATCGTTCTGGCGCAGCACTTCGGCGGTTCGCTTGAGCAGCCGATCCACGGACGGATCGTTGGGTTGGACGAAAGCGGCGACCAGGTCGGGCAGATGCGAGATGCCGCCCCATTGATTGCGTGGCAGCAGCTCCATATGGGTATCGCGGTGGGCGAGAGCAGGGTTGAACGCATCCGCGCCCACGGAACGCAGTGCCAGAGAAACTATGGCCGTCTCGGCTTCGGTCAGCCGAGCCAGCAATCCGCCGTCCAGGTTCACATCCAGATCGCGGATTGGATAGCGGGAGCCCGCTGCCAGGGCATCAATCCGCCAACGGCGCGGCTTAAGAAAAGGCGGGTCGGACGTCAGGACCAATTCGACCTGCTCATGTGTCTGGTCGGTTTCGTTGATCAGCCAGAGGTCCCGGATCAGCGGAACCGCATTCTGGAAGTCCGCCAAGTTCAATTTGGCGATCAGGGTTACGTCGATCTTCAGTTCGGCAGCGGCGGCCGAACTTTGCGGTTGTGTCTCGTCCATGGAATCCCCTGTAGTGCCTCGCCGTAACACACATTACGCCTTGTTACGCCATGACACGATATTAGTCTAGTTGCTAGAAATTTCGGCAAGTAAGAGCGATGGCAGCGGAGTAGTTAGGACAGACTGTTGAATCCGCCTCTTGCAGGCCATGGCAGGCAGGAGCACGATGTCAAAAATTTCAGACATTTTACCTGGTTGCTGTTTACATGAACCTCGTCGATATCGGCCATGCCGTGCGGTCCCGGCGCTCAGAGCTTGGCCTGCCCCAAGCGCAGTTGGTGCACCTGAGGGGCCTGTCTCGTCAGACCCTCGTCTGTCTGGAGAACGGCACCCTGAGCGATCTGGGTGTCAACCGGGTAGGGCAGGTCATGGCGGTGCTGGGCCTGGACAGTCCAAAGCTGGATACGTAGGCGTGGCGCAAGAAGTGTGGATTGTGGATGGTGGTTAAGACGGCCAGTGTCAGCTATGCGCATGAACTGATGCCCGAGGCGCTCGAGCAAGCGCTGGCGAGTGGTGAAGTGCTTGCTTCATTTGCTCCACACCTGACCCATTTGCTCGACGACGCCCCTGTGCCTGTCGTCGTGATGGCCGTGGAGGAGGCAGCCTCGCATACGCATCTGCCACCAAAGCAGGTCTGGCGCAACGTGGCGAAGCTGGCCGGATCGCTGTCCGTGCACCGTCGCACGCTGTGGGTATGAAGTCCGGAGCCTTGCCCCTAGTGGTCCCTGGGAGAAACTGTTCCCGCGAGCGCTGGCACTGATCGACGAGATCAGCCGGCATGGCGGCATCACGGCCCCGTTCTGGGCGTTGGGTGGTGGAACGGTGCTGATGTTTCGTCACCACCACCGGCTGAGCCAAGATTTCGTCGCCGCCTCCAATCTTCTGGACGACGCTTGGGACATCCGGGATATCGGCGGTTGCGCAGTGAAAGGGCACGTCGCGCTGGCCTTCGGCCGGAAGGCGCCGGATCGCGATACGGCAGTGGCACTGGTCGCCGCCCAAATGGCGCAGGTTCTGCCGGGCGCATCGCTGGTTCGGACGGATGCCGGGGGCCGCCCAACACCGCGCCCAGGCCGTTCCGCTCTGGGCGCGGTGAAAAGCAAAACCAGGCGCGGCAGCAGCCGTGACCAATCTCCAAGCAAACAGTTGAATCACGTCACATCGGGCGGCGACGCGGCGTGCATCATTTCATGTGGCCTATATCGCGGTCGGACTCCGCGCCTTCGAGCATCAGCGTGATTTCCTCGATGCGCGCGAAGCGCCCCTCGGCATCCAGTTCCGCGAACAGATACACCTCCTGCACGACTTGTGTGCCGTCGCGCTTGCTGACGTGGACGCGATGGTGGTCGGCGTAGCGCTGGCCGTCACGCAGTTCGTCCAACACTTCGATGCGGGCCGATGCCACTACCTCGCGCAGCTTGCGCGCGTGCTGCGCGAACGCTTCGCGATCGTCCCAGTGCCCGTTGGTGCGCTGCCGGTAGTCGGGACTGAAATGGCGGTCGAGCACATCCTCCAGCGGGCGCCGCTGCTGGTTGAGGATGTCGTCCAAGGCGGAGCGGATGTCGGTTGTTCGCATGGGGTGTCGTGCCTGTCAGTAGATCGAACCTCCACTGTAGGCAAGCCAGGACGGCGTGGGTACGGTATAAATGTCATTTAATACCTTTTTGACGCCAATCATGTCCGATCCAATGATCCCTCCAGCGCAAGCCGCTGACGCGGGTGGTCCGCCCCTGCTGGCAGTGCTGCGCCGGTCTGGCGAGGTGCGCGTGACGCACCGCCATCGCCATGCACGCGGGCAATTGCTCGGTGCGGCGCAAGGCTTGCTGTCGGTCGATGCGGACAACAGCCGCTGGGTAGTGCCGGCCACACATGCCGTCTGGATACCCCCGGGCGTGCAGCATGGGCTGCGCTCGCATGGACCTTTCTCGGGATGGAGCGTGTACGTGGCGGCATCCGCCTGCGCCGAGTTGCCCGGCGATGCGTGCGTCCTGGCCGTCTCCGGCCTGCTGCGCGAGGCCGTGACGCGCGCCGCTTCGTGGACCGGCGATGCGCTGAATGCGCCGCAGGTGCGGCTGTCGGGCGTCATCCTCGATGAGATCCGTTCGTCGCCGCGAGTGGCGCTCGGCCTCCCCATGCCGCGGGATGCGCGCCTGCTCAGGATCGCGCGGGCGCTGTCCGACCGACCCGATGAGGGGCGGCGGCTGGAGGAATGGGCCGAGTGGGCAGGCATCGCGCCTCGCACGCTGACCCGCCGGTTCATCGCCGAGACGGGGTTCACCTTCACCGAATGGCGCCAGCGCGTGCGCCTGCTGGAGGCGCTGGAACTGCTGGCCGCCGGCAGGCCGGTGAAGGCGGCCGCGCTGGACCTGGGCTACGACAACGTGAGTGCGTTCATCGCTTTGTTCCGGCGGGTTTTTGGCGTCACGCCGGGGCGGTATGAGGCATCGATGCGCTGACTCGGCTCTCAATCGCGCGTTCTGGCGTGCCGCGTCGTCAGGCTTTCGGGCTGCGCTCTACGCCGTCTTTGCCATCACGGCCATTCGGTGCCAATCCCTCCCGCCTGCGCGCCTGCGGCGTTGCGCGCTGCGCTTGCCTCCAGGGAAAAACCCCTGCGCGCCGCCTACTTCTTTCGGCGGCCGGGGCGGCGCAGCCGGTAATCGTCGCCCATCGCCTCCAGCCCTGCGATGGCGAATCGGTGCAGATGCTCGACGACTTTCTTGTGCGGCATCCGCAGGATCGCCTGGACGGGGCCGGGGATGCCGCGCCGTCCGAGCTGCAGCAACAGGCACGGTGCCAGGACGCTGATCAGGCACTGCAGCAGGGCCGGGTCCTCTGCGGGAATGCCTGTGATCTCGGCGAGGATTTCCATGACCAGCGATGCCTTCGTCGGCACCTCGGACCGGAGGAGCGCCTGGATGTGGGAGGACGGCGCGAGAACCTCGGCCGCCAGGACGGCGAGGTGCCAGTCTGCCGGATCGCCCGCTGCCCTTGGCACGAGGCAGTCGATCAGCTCCTTGAGCCTGTCCCTTGCCGGCAAGGCGCTTTGGACGAGTCGCTGCAGATCGGCGATGTCCACCAATCGGCGGTGGGCCTCGATCAATACCGCCTGGTAGAGGCCGTTGCGGCTTCCGAAGTGGTAGTTGATGGAGGCCAGGTCGACTTCCGCTTTCGCCGCGATGGCCTTGCTGGTGATTTCGGCGAAGCCCGCGGCGGCGAACAGTTCGCCCGCCGCATCCAGGATGCGGGCACGGGTCGCTTCGCCATCCGCGCGGACCGCGCGAGCGGATTGCTTCATCTATCGACATCCTTCCGAATCACACGGGCCGGCCACGACTGTGCTTGATCTTCAGATTAAATTCAATTTAAATTTAACGTGTGCTTGCGTGCGTGCTCATGATTCGTACCGGCGGACACGAGGCTTTCACCAGCAACAAGAAATCACTTGCGCTCCAATATTAAATTGAATTCAATCTCAGGGTGCACTCATGATCCGAGCCGCCTCTGAACCCGCGGAATTCTGCCTATGAAAAAGCCTCTCATCCTCTTCGCAGCCGCCGCCGCGATGGTGCTTGCAGGGGGCTGGGCCTGGTGGCATTTCAGCCCTCGCGGCGACGACGGCACGCTGGTGCTGCACGGCAATGTGGACATCCGGCAGATTTCGCTGGCCTTCGATGGCAGCGGGCGCGTCGTGCAGTTGCGTGCCGAGGAAGGCGACCGCGTGAAGGCAGGAGCCGTGCTGGGCTTGCTGGACACCCGCGCGCTGGCGCTGCAGGCCGAGCAGGCCCAGGCACAGATCGAAGTTCAGCAACAGACCCTGCTGCGCCTGCGCGCCGGGTCGCGTCCCCAGGAGATCGCCCAGGCCCGCAGCCGGGTGACTGCGGCGCAGGCCGATGCTTCCCAGGCCGAACGGGATCTCGAGCGGCTGCAGGGCATCGCCGTCCATACCCGGGGACGAGGGGTAAGCGCACAGGATCTGGATCATGCCGGGAGCCGCCTGCAAGTCGCTCGAGCCAAGGTGGCGGAGCAGCGCGAAGCATTGCGCCTGGCCGAACTGGGGCCACGCGCCGAGGACGTGGCCGGTGCCGAGGCGCAGCTCAGGGCGTTCAAAGCTCAACTGGCCTTGCTGCAGTACCGGATCGCGCAAGGCGAACTCAAGGCGCCCGTGGATGCGACCGTACGCTCCCGCCTGCTGGAGCCGGGCGACATGGCCACGCCCCAGCGGCCGGTCTTCGCCTTGGCGGTGACGCAGCCGAAGTGGGTGCGGGTCTATGTCGGCGAACCCGACCTGGGCAGGGTCAAGCCCGGTCAGAACGCGCGCGTGACCACGGATGGCGCCCCCGACCGGTCCATCGAGGGCAAGGTCGGCTACATCTCGTCGGTGGCCGAGTTCACGCCCAAGTCGGTGCAGACCGAGGAACTGCGCACCAGCCTCGTCTACGAGGTGCGGGTGCTCGTCGAGGATCCGCACGACGTGCTGCGTCTGGGGCAGCCGGCGACGGTTCGCCTGATGGCTGGCGCCGCGCAATGAGCGACAGCGGCGCAACCGTTCTCGCCGCGGGCCTGCGCAAGACCTTCGAGGCGCCGGGCGGCGGACCGCTGCACGCCGTCGACGAAGTGTCGCTGCGCGTGCGCCCGGGCGAGCTGACGGCGCTGGTCGGCCCGGACGGCGCCGGCAAGACCACCCTGATGCGCATGATGGCCGGGTTGCTCACGCCGGACGCGGGGACGCTGCGCGTGCTCGGCATCGACGTCGCCAAAGACCCGCAGGCAGTGCAGGACCGGATCAGCTACATGCCGCAGCGCTTCGGCCTGTACGAGGACCTCAGCGTGCAGGAGAACCTGGACCTGTACGCCGACCTGCATGGCGTGCCGCGGGGGGTTCGCCGCGAACGCTTTGCGCGCATGCTGGAGATGACCGACATGGCGCGCTTCACCGGCCGCCCGGCCGGCAAGCTGTCGGGCGGCATGAAGCAGAAGCTGGGCCTGGCCTGCACCCTGGTGCGCTCGCCGGACCTGTTGCTGCTGGACGAGCCGAGCGCCGGCGTCGATCCGCTGTCGCGGCGCGACCTGTGGAAGATCGTGCGGCAGCTGGTGGATGAGGAGGATCTCAGCGTGATCGTCAGCACCGCCTACATGGACGAGGCCGGGCGCTGCGCGCAGGTGTTCGTGATGCACGAAGGCAAGCTGCTCGCCGAGGGGGCGCCGGACGCATTGCGCGAGCGCGCCCGCGGCCTGACCTTCGTCGTCTCGCCGCCGCCGGCAATGCCGGCGCGCGATCTGCAGGCTCGGCTGATCGACGCCGATGCGCTGATCGTCGATGCGGTGCCGAAGGCAGGCGCGGTGTGGTTCGTCCGCCAGCCTGGCGCGGATGAGCGTGCAGTCCGCGAGCTGCTCGGCGGCATGGACGACCAGCCGCGCCGGGAGGAACTCGAAGACGCATTCATGATGATGCTGCGCCGGCAGCACGCCCGGGATGCGGACCTGGAGGTGCCCGCCGCTGCGCCCAGGCCGTCGCCGCCGACTGCCGCGGATGGCAAGGGCGGCAAGGGCGGCAAGCCGGTGATCGTGGTGCGCGACCTGGTGCGCAAATTCGGCGGCTTCACCGCGGTTGCAAGTACGACCTTCGACGTGGCGCGCGGCGAGATCTTCGGGCTGCTCGGCCCCAACGGCGCGGGCAAGACCACGACGTTCCGCATGCTGTGCGGGCTGCTGCCGGCCACCGGCGGGCGCCTCGAAGTGGCCGGCCTGGATCTGCGCACGGCGCGTGCGCAGGCGCGCGCGCGAATCGGCTATGTGTCGCAGAAGTTCGCGTTGTACGGCAACCTGACGGTGCGCCAGAACCTGGAATTCTTCGGTGGCGCCTACGGCCTGCGCGGCCAGGCATTGCGCGCGCGCGTGGCCGCCGTGATGGAGCAGTTCAACCTGGAACCCGCGGCCGTCAGCGGCGTGCTGCCGGGCGGCTACCGACAGCGCCTGGCGATGGCGGCCGGGCTGTTGCACGAGCCGGAGATCCTGTTCCTGGACGAGCCCACCAGCGGCATCGATCCGCTGGCGCGCCGCGCCTTCTGGCGCACGATCACCGCCCTGGCGCAGGGCGGCGTCACGGTCGTCATCACCACCCATTTCATGGAGGAAGCCGAGTACTGCGACCGCATCGCGATCCAGGACGCCGGCAAGGTGCTGGCACTGGGCACGCCGCAGGAGGTTCGTGGACAGGCCGGCCGTGGCGCGGGCACGGACATGAACAGCGCCTTCATCGCCATCGTCGAGCAGGGCCGTGCCGAAAGCAGGCGCAACGGCGCAGGAGCCGGCGCATGAGAACCTCCGGGTTCATCCCGCGGCTCATCGCCTTGGTGCGCAAGGAAATGCGGCAGATGCTGCGCGACAGGAGCAACCTGGCGGTGGGCGTGCTGCTGCCGCCCATGCTGATCCTGCTGTTCGGCTACGGCCTGTCCTTCGACGTGCGGAACGCGCCGGTCGCGGTGGTGCTGGAGGATCGCTCGCCGGCCGCGCGCGAAGCGGTCGGCGGCCTGCAGGGGTCGCCGTACCTGTCTCCGGTATGGGTCGACGACATGGCGGAAGCCGAACGGCTGATGCGCGCACGCGAAGTGGACGGCATCCTGCGCGTACCGATGGACTTCTCGCGCCGGTTGGCCGACGGCGATGCGCGCATCCAGCTGCTGCTCGATGGCGTGGATTCCTCCACCGCGTCCACCATCGAGGGGTATGTCGGCGGTGCCGTCGGCATCCAGGCGCTGCGGCAGGTCGATCGCGCGGGCAAAGAGCCTCCGGCCGCAGGCCACGTCGAGGTGGTGCAGCGCATGTGGTTCAACGAGGCGGGCATCAGTACCTGGTTCCTGGTGCCGGGCCTGATCGTGCTGGTACTGACCTTGATCGGTGCCTTTCTGACCTCGTTGCTGATCGCGCGCGAATGGGAGCGCGGCACCCTGGAATCGCTGTTCGTCACGCCGGTCCGGCCGATGGAGCTGGTATTGGCCAAGCTGGCACCCTATCTCTGCGTGGGCGCCATCGATATCGCCATGTGCCTGTCGGCCGCCCGGTTCCTGTTCGAGGTGCCCATCCGGGGCTCGCTGTGGGTCATCGTCGTGGCCTCCATGCTGTATCTCGTGGTGTCGCTGCTCCTGGGGCTTTTCATCTCGGGCAGGACGCGCAATCAGTTCCAGGCCAGCCAGGTGGCGCTGCTGGTCAGTTTCCTGCCGGCGATGATGCTCTCCGGCTTCGTCTTCGACTTGCGCAACGTGCCGGGGGTGGTCCAGGTGATTGGCCATTTGCTGCCAGCCACCCATTTCATGGGGCTCATCAAGACCCTGCTCCTGGCCGGCGACCACTGGCCCGGCATCCTGCGCAGTCTTGGTGTCCTTTCCCTTTACGCCATCGTGCTGGCCTGGGCCACGCGGCGCACCCTGCGCAAGACACTGGATTGATGCCCATGGCTTCCCTCATCCTCCCGCTCGCGCAGATCGCGGCTCTGGTGCGCAAGGAATTCCTGGCGATGCTGGGCGATCCCGCCAGCCGCATGATCCTGTTCCTGCCCGCGCTGCTGCAGGCGCTGCTGTTCGGCTACGGCGCCACCTACGACCTCGCCGATGCGCCCTATGCGGTACTCGACCAGAGCCGCAGCGCGGCGTCAACTGAGCTGCTGGCGCGGCTGGACGGCACCCGCGTGTTCCATCGCGCCGCCACCTTGGCCAGCCCGGCGCAGATCGCCGAGATGATCGATGGCAACGAAGCACTGCTCGTGCTGAGCATCCCGTCGGATTTCCAGGAACGGCTGAACGCTGGCCAGCCCGCGCCGCTGCAGGTGATCCTGGATGGACGCAACTCCTCCACAGCCGGTTCCGCCGCCGCCTACGTCGGCGCGATCGTCGCCGGCTACAACGCCTCGCTCGGCGGCGCCTCCCCGGGCATCACCATCGAACGGCGCGCCTGGTTCAACCCCAACCTGGAGTCGCGCTGGAACATGATGCCGGGACTGATCGCCGCCTTGAGCATGCTGCAGACCCTGTTGATCGCCGCATTGTCGGTCGCCCGGGAGCGCGAGCAAGGCACCTTCGACCAACTGCTCGTCACGCCGCTCACGCCGATGCAGATCCTCGTCGGCAAGGCGGTGCCCGCGATTCTCATTGGCCTGCTGCAGTCCACGATCATTTTCCTCATCATCCGGTTCTGGTTCCAGATACCGATGAACGGCTCGGTCTGGCTGCTCTATCTGGGGCTGCTGACCTTCACCATCGCCGCCGTAGGCGTGGGGCTTTCGATCTCGGCGCTGTCGCTGACCATGCAGCAGGCGATGCTCTACACCTTTCTCCTGATCATGCCCCTGATGCTGCTGTCCGGCCTGCTGACGCCGGTGAAGAACATGCCGCAGGCGCTGCAGATCGCCACGATCGCCAATCCGCTGCGCTTCGGCATGGACATCGTGCGCCGCGTCTACCTCGAAGGCGCCGGGATGGCCGACATCGGACCGCAATTCGTCCCCTTGCTGGCGATGACCGCCATCACCCTGCCGCTTGCCGCCTGGCTGTTCCGCAACCGCCTGTCCTGATCAAGAGGCGCACATGCGCATCGGTACAGCGCAACATGGCGGCCGCGCAACGGGGGCCGCCCCCGCGCTTCCACCGGGCGGTTACATGTATCATGGGCTCGGCCCGGCCTCATGAATGCCGGGCATGAACCTGTCGGGCGTGAGCTCGACCGGAATGGCGGCGGGCGGCGGCGTGTCCTCGCACTACGATCCGATCGATGTCGCCCAGTATTCCGAGGGCGAACTCCGCGCCGCCGTCGAGGCCGCCGAGAACTGGGGCACCTACGTCGCGGTTCACGCCTACACGCCGCGCGCCGTCCAGGCGGCCGTCCGCGCCGGCGTCAAGCTCATCGAACATGGCCAATTGATGGACGAGCCGGCCGCCCGGCTCATGGCCGAGCGGGGCGTCTGGCTGAGCGCCCAGGCCTTCATCGACATGCCGGGGTGAGGCTTGCCGGGATTTGGCGCTCGCGGACTCCCGATGGATCCCGGCCGCAGGAAAGAATAGTCACCTCGCATCCGATGTCCCCGCAAGCCCCACCATGAATTGTCCGAAACGTACAATTCTTTTATATTCCAGGCAATTATAGTGCTCCGTATCCACACTCGAACCCACCTTCCGGACGGAACGGAGCGTCATCTTGAAAATCTCGAAAATTTCCTTGTACCAGGTCGATCTGCCCCTGAAAGAGGGCGCCTACAGTTGGTCGACGTTCTCGTTTGCTTCCTTCGACTCGACCATCGTCATCGTGGAGACGGACTCGGGGCTTGCCGGTGTCGGTGAAATTTGTCCGCTCGGACCATCGTATCTCCCCGCTTATGCCGAAGGCGCGCGCACCGGCCTTCTCAAGATCGCGGAGGGGCTGATCGGTGAAGATCCGTGCCAGATCGGCCGGATCAATGTCCGCATGGACGAACTGCTCAAGGGCCATCCGTATGTGAAATCCGCGTTGGACGTGGCGTGCTGGGATATTCTGGGCAAGGCGACCGGCCAGCCGGTCTGCAATCTGCTCGGCGGGCGCCTGCAGGACCGCGTCAAGCTCTTCAAGGTGGTCACCCGGCAGGATCCGGATGCGATGGCGCGGAAGATCCGCGAATACCAGGACCAGGGCTTCAAGCAGTTCCAGATGAAGGTCGGCGCGGGGGCGGATTCGGATATCGAGCGGATCCTGCAGGTGTCCGCCGAACTGCGCTCCGGCAATGTCCTGGCGGCCGATGCGAATACCGGTTGGCGGCAGCACGAAGCGCTGCGCGTCGTCAAGGCGATCCGCGACGTCGATATCTACATCGAGCAGCCGTGCCCCAGCTACGAGGAGTGCCTTGCCGTCAGGCAGCATACCGGTCATCCGATGATTCTCGACGAGTGCATGGAGGACATCCGCACGCTGGTCCGCGGCTGCCAGGATCATGCGATGGATGTCGTCAATCTGAAGGTGGGCCGGGTCGGCGGGCTGACGAAGGCAAGGCAATTCCGCGATCTGGCCGTGACGTTCGGAATTTCGCTCACCATCGAAGACTCGTGGGGTGGAGAGATCGCGACTGCCGCGCTTTGCCATCTCGCGCACTCGACACCGGCGGGTTTTCACTTCCAGTCGTCGGCGTTCCACGAGTACCACAGCCTCGCCATCGCGTCGGGCGGCCCGGAACTGAAGGACGGCCATATGTCGGTATCGGATCAGCCGGGCCTGGGCGTCTCGCCGAAAATGGACGTTCTCGGCGATCCCGTCGCCGTTGTCAGCCGATCGAATGGATCCGGACCGCGTTGAAGCACCCGATCGCGCCGTGCGATTGAGCGCGTGCGTCCGCCAGAGCAGAAAGTGGATGCCTGCAAAATTGGAGAAGTAAGCAGATGAGCACCGTGATGCTGTCCGCGCAGGACATTCGTTCCGTCATGACGAGGGAACGCGCGATCGCGGCGCTGCGCGAAGGCCATCTCGGGGCGCGGCCGAACACCGGAGACTTGCTGGTCCGGGATGATCCGTTCAGCCTGTTTTCACGCGGCGTCGTGCTGCCGGGCCACGGAGCGGGCATCAAGGTCTGCTCCATCTTCCCGCCCAACGCGCAAAAGGACACGCCGCTGCCGACCGAAGACGCCATTTTCGTCGTGATCGACGAGCTCACGAAGCGCATCTCGTACATACTCGACGGCCCGGAAATCACGCGCTGGAAGACCGCGGCGGATTCGGCGCTCGCGTCGTCGATCCTGTCGGCCGATGACAGCAAGACGCTGCTCGTGATCGGCGCGGGGCCGATCGCGGTGGCGCTGGCGCAGGCCCACGTGCATGCCAGGCCGTCGATCGAGCGGATCATGCTCTGGAACCGCACCGTGCAGAAGCTCGATCACGTCGCGCGATCATTGACGCAACTGGACCGGGAGATCGACATTGCCGCGAATGTCGATGACGCGGTATCGCAGGCCGACATCATTTCCGCGGCCACGGGTACGGCGAGTCCAATCGTCAAAGGCCGTTTCCTGAAACCCGGAGCGCATGTCGATCTGGTCGGCGGCTATCTGTCCGACATGCGCGAGGCCGACGACGACGTGATTGCCCAGGCCGACGTCTTCGTCGACTACGCCGACACGGCGGTCGCCGCGGGGGATATCGTGCAAGCCATCGCCAACGGCGTGCTGGCCCGCAGCGATATCAAAGGCGATCTGTTCGACCTCCTGCGAGCCGCGCCGGGACGCAGAGAGAGGGCGACCGTGTTCAAGAATGCCGGCGGGGCGCATCTGGACCTGCTGGTGGCTCTGGCGGCGGCGAAGGCGATACGGCAGCGGCCGGCGTAGGGCGTCCATCTGCGAAAGCGCTTATGACATGGGGGAGCGTGCCGCATCGCGCAAGGCCTCTTGCAGCCGCGCCAGCAAGGCGGCGGGCTCCGTGCGCCTCACGCGCACCTCGGGCGTGCCGTGCCAGTCCGCGCATCGCCGGATCGCCCCGGCCACGGCCCGCAGCGCGGCGTCGTTCAGCGTGGCGTCCCGTTCCGTGAACAGCGCCTTGATCTCGAACACGCCCTGCGTCCGGTGCGCCTTGGCATCCAGCCGCCCCACCAGCGCGCCCCGGTGCAGGATGGGCAGGACGAAGTAGCCGTAGGTGCGCTTCTCTGCGGGCGTATAGCACTCGATGCGGTAGTCGAATCCCCACAGCGCCGAGGCGCGTTCGCGGTCCCACACCAGCGGGTCGAAAGGGGACAGCAGCGTCGTGTGGGTGGCGCGCAGCCGGCCCTCCAGGGCCTTTTGCAGCAGGTCGGCGTGCCGCCGGTGGACATATCCGGGGCCGGGCCAGCCCTGCACCGGCACGCGCCGCAGCACGCCCCGGGCGACCAGCGCGTCCAGATCGGGATCCTTCAACCGGGGTTTCTGGCGGAAATAGTCGTGGATCCAGCGGGCCTGGGTGATGCCCAGGGCAAGGACGGCCTTCTCGACGAATTGCGCATGCACTTCGGCGGCGTCGGGCAGGGGCGCGTCCGCCAGTGCGGGGCAGACGCGATGGGCGAGGTCGTAGACGCGCTGGAACTTGTCCCGCCGGGCCACCATGAGGGCGCCCGTGGCGAACAGGGTTTCGAGCCAGCGTTTTTCGTCCTTCCAGCCCCACCAGCCTCCGCCTTGCCCGTCCGTGCGCTTGAAGTGGGCCGATTTGACCGGGCCGTGGGCGTCGATGTGGGCCAGCAGCGCGTCCAGCTGGGCCCGGTGGCTGGCGACGTTTTCCCGTGCGCGCTTCAGGCCCCAGTGAACGCGCGCCTGTTGGTTGTAGCTGCGATGCAGGCCCACGTCGGCCCTGGGGGCGAAACAGGCCTCGTGCGCCCAGGTTTCAAACACGTGGCCCTGCGCCAAGGCTGTGTCCAGCCATGCCGGCGGATAGTGGCCCAGGCGGGAAAACAGGACCAGGTACGGGCTGCGCGCCACCACGTGGATGGTATCGATCTGCAGCAGCTGCATGCGCTCGATGCACTGGCGCAGGTCCGCGGGAGTGGCTTTGCGGCGCGGCGTCGTCAGCAGGCCCTGGGCGGCGAGCTGCAGCCTGCGGGCCTGGTCGAGGGTCAGAGGTTGGTTGTGCATACGGGGCGGGAGAGTGTGTTCCATGCCGTATGCCATGATAGGCGTGTTTTCGCTCCGGTCCGGCAGGTTCCCGCGGCCCCGGGTCGCCCGCGATCGCTCATGTGGCCGCCCGCGGCCACCTGTGATTCTCCGTCAGCCGTGATTCTCCGTCCTGCCGGGCTGACCGCCTGGGCTCGGGACGGCGGGGAGGGGCAGCGCGGCGCCGCCCCCCGGCGTCCGCCGTTAACCCGTCCTCCCGCCGTTGCGCACCGGATCCGGCGGCGTACGGGCCAGCCCGGCCTCCTCGTCCGGCACGATCCTGTCGGGTTCGATGTCGTCTTCCAGCGGCTCTTCGCCGGTGTTTTCGACCTGCGGGCGCTCGCCCGTGTTGTGCCGGTCGCTGTCCGTGTCCGGCATGTCGGCGGGCAGGTCGTTGCCCGAGTCGCTGGAGTCGCTGGGCCCCAGCGCCGGTTGCGTCGCGCCTGTTTTCACGAGGCTGGCCGTTTCGTCGAAATCCTTGTCCTGCCGGGCGCGCGCCAGGTCCTTGTCCGTCACCATCTTGGCCTCCGTCGGAACCGTTCGGAATGGTCCCGGCCTGGGAAGCGGGAGGCCATTCGGCGGTTCGTTGCGATGTGCATGGGGCAACGGGGCAGCAAATTGCATGCCTGGGGACTGCCGCTTCAGACGGAGGATGATCGAAGGCCAGCCGGGGTCGAAGGCCAGCCGAGGCGGCTCGTGGCAGTCCCTGGGCGTACGGACGTGATCACGCTCGCAGCGATCAGGCTCGCAGGCGGGGTGCCGGCGGATTCATTCTCCCGCGCCTTTGCGCGGGGTGCCTGCGTAGAAGCCTTCCAGGGCCGCCATGATCTCCTCGGCGTCGTCCGCGTACTGGAACAGGTCGATGTCCTCGGCCGCGATGTAGCCCTCGTCGATCAGGTAGTCGAAATCGACGACGCGGCGCCAGAACGTGCGGCCGACGAGCACCACCGGGATGCGGGGCATCTTGCCGGTCTGGATCAGGGTCAGCACCTCGAACAGTTCGTCCAGGGTGCCGTAGCCGCCCGGAAAGGACACCAGGGCGAGCGCATGCATCAGGAAATGCATCTTGCGCATCGCGAAGTAGTGGAAACGGAATGCCAGTGCCGGCGTGATGTAGGGGTTGGGGGCCTGCTCGTGCGGCAGGGTGATGTTGAGCCCGATCGAGCGCGCGCCGGCCTCGAACGCGCCGCGGTTGGCGGCTTCCATGATGCCCGGCCCGCCGCCGGTGACGACGACGAAATCGCATCGCCTTTCCTGCTGGAAGCGCGCCGAGATCAGCCGCGCGAAACGCTGCGCCTCCTCGTAGTATCGCGCCTGTTCGACCCGGCGGCGGGCCTGGGCCAGCTGCCGTTCGAGCACGGGATCCGCCGCTGCGGAATCCGCCTGCCGTTCCAGCGCGGCGAGCCGGTCGCGCGCGGTGGCGGCATCGCGCACGCGCGCGCTGCCGAACACCACCACGGTCGAGTGCACGCCCTGCTCATACAGCACGCGCTCGGGCTTGAGCAGTTCGAGCTGCAGGCGCAGCGGGCGCAGGTCCTTCTGGGTGAGCAGGTCCAGGTCCTCGTACGCCAGGCGGTACGTGGGCGATTCGACGATGGTGCGCAGGCGCTCGGCCTCGGGCAGGGGAGGGTTCGTGGCGGGCCCGCCGGGGCAGCCGGCTTGCGGTTCGGCGGCGCTCTCGGGAGCGTTCTCGGGGGGCGGCGGCGGGCGCCTGATGAAGAACGAGTCGTTCATGTCGTCCATCCGGGATGTGCGAAAGGGATGCGGCGGCGGGTTGCGCGTCGAAGCGCGGGGCGTCGTTCGGCGATGCCGCCGCGGTAGGGGGAGAATACACCGGACGCCGCGGATGGCGGTGTTCTGGCGATGGCAAGTCGAGGTGTGGGGGGGGATGCGGGCCTTTCCGGGCAATCCGATCAGTTTTCTTCCACGCTGGGAATGCACAGGTCTTCGAGCAGCACGGTTGCGGTCGAATTCGCGGATCAGCGCCCAGCCATGATGGCGGGCGGCGGCGTCGATGCAGGCGAAGACCTCGTCGAGCAGGACCCGCCGCGGCGCATGCGTGGAGCGACAGGAAGAGCGCGACTAGTCCCGAAACACGCCTTCCAGGGTTTCCGCGTCCAGGATGTTCAGCGACCAGGTTTCCAGCTCTTGCGCCTGGGCGCTGCGAATGCGCTGGGCGGTGGCCTCGTCCACTGCGCCGAAACGGCGCTGGATCTGGCGCAGCAGCAGATCGGCCTGGCCTTCGGCGCGGCCCTCGGCACGACCCTCGACACGGCCTCGTTTGATGCCTTCGCGCTCGATCAGTGTCACGTACGTCATCTTGCTTTCCTCCGACAGGGCACTGACCGCCCGCAGGTATTCCGGTTCCAGGTCCTTGGGCAGCGTGATCATCCATTCGATCAGCCGGTAGATCTGGCTGGCGGTTTCTGGCGCATAGCCGTATCGCCGCAGGCTGCGCGCCAGATCGAACTTCGGCCCCAGCCGCGTGCGCTTGTCCCGGTAGCGGTTGGCCAGCAGCTGCGCCATGACCACCACCGCAAACGGGTTGCCGGGTGCCAGGAATTCCAGTTCATCCCAGCGGGGGCGCCATGATTCCAATTCTACGACAGGAAAGGTGAATCGCACTCCTTGGCCCCGGTGCTCGTCGGTGTAGACCAACTGGTCGCCTACGCCGGGGTTGTTCAGCAAAATGCCCAGGCTGTAGACCTGCGGCGGCAGGGTTTGGCCGCGCTGGCGCATCAGGCGGGTCTGGATGCGGTGGCGGTATTCGTACATGCGCCAGGAAAACAGGGTCAGGGCCTGGCGGCCGCGCAGGCGCCGTTCGACTTCGACATGGATCAGCAGCCAGGCATCGCTGCCGCCGCGCAGGCGCACCTGCACCAGTTTGTCGACGAAGCGGCGGCCTTTCTTGCCCGGCAAGACGATGGCCTGCAGTTCCTTGTCCAGGAAGTCGGGGGCAGCGGCGGGGTCGATTTCCGTGTGCAGCGCCGGGGCCAGCAATTCGATCGCGTGCGGAAAGAATATCTCCAGTGCTTCTTTCCAAGGGCTGTCGTGATCGTCGCTGGCAGCGGTGGCGGGCGACGCGGTGTTGCGGGCTGGCATGGCGGGCTTTCTGGTCGGCCGGCAAGAAAAAACCGCCCGGCCTTGATGCGGAAAGCCCTCATTCTGGGCATGTGCTGCCTGCTCCACCAGACTGGGATGTACGGATGGATAAAAATGCCTACCGCCTGGGGGTATGAAGCAGGTCTTCAGGAGCGGAATCGTGGTTCCCTGGCATGGCTCCGCTCGTGTTCCTGCCGGTTCTGCGCCATCAGTTCATCCAGGGTCGGCCGTCCCAGGGGCGCGCGCGGCGACGACTACCGCGACCGCGAGGACCAGGGCGTCGGACTGCTCATCTGCGACGCGCGCTTCAAAGAGCTGTGAGGCGTGGCCCTGTTCGCCAAGGCTATCCGACATAAGCGGCCAGATCCGTCTCGCTGTCGATCTCCCCCCAGGCTCCGCGATAAGGAATCGCCTCGACAGGCACCCGGCCCGCCTGGACGACGGCCTGCAACGTCCCCGTCATGTGCATTCCATCCCGATCGGCATCCGGCAGACCGTCGCGGATTCGCTGGATTTCTGACCATCCGGCGGGACCGATGCGCAGCAGCCCCATGTATTGCCCCTGGACTTCCTGCACGGTGCCGGGCTTACGGCCGATTTCGGCCAGCGTGCCATCCGGGCGCAGCCGGAACGTTTCCGCGTCCGATAGCGGATCGGCGAAGCGCCGCTGCCAGATGTCCAGCCAGTCGGGATCGTAGGTGATGGCCAGGGCCGCCTGCGAGTCCATCAGCAGGGATACGGCATGGGGCTCGTAGAAGATGTCCGAGTAGCTGATGACGCAGGGTTCCCGGGACAGCCATTCGTGGGCGCAGGCAAGCGATGCGACCATATTGGTCTGCGCCCAGCGCGGGTTGTGGAATTCGCGAGTCGCGCGGTCGGCGAGCATCTCGCGGCGGTAGCCCGTGACGATGCCGATGTCCTGGATGCCGGCGGCGTGCAGGGCGCCGATCTGGCGGTCCAGCAGCGCGCGTCCCTGGAATTCGACCAGGCATTTGGGGCGTGCATCGGTCATGTGACGCATGCGGCTGCCGCGCCCGGCGGCCAGGATGATGGCTTTCATAGAAACAGCTTCCGGAGTCTCAGACGGTCGGTCGGGTCGAAGGGCGCGGGTTCGCGTTCCGGGTGCCACATCCAGGCCTCCCAGGGCTTGCCGGTGCGGCGCATGGCTTCGATCGCGCCGTCCGGTGCCGATGCCAGCACCTCGAAGCCCGCGGGGCAGGCCTGCGGCGCATACGTGTGGAAGCTGTTCACGTCCTTGGCGATGAGGCCGGTGACCGGATGCCGTGTGCCGGCGTGGTCCCGCACGGGTATCAGCGGACACCCCGCCCGCACGGCCATGAGCTGCAGGCCGCGGCAGACGCCCAGCACGGGCAGGCACGCCTCGCCGGCCCATTCCAGCAGGGCCTGTTCAGTCTCGTCGCGCAGGGGTGTGGCACCGATGTCGTCTCCGCCCGTCAGGATGAGGCGGTTCACGCCCCAGGATTCGCAGTAGGCGCGGATGCGTTCCCGACCCAGATTGGGCAGTAGCAGCCAGCTTGCCTCGGGCAGCGCTGCGGCAAGAAACGCGGCCCAGTCCTGGGCGATGGCATCCCTCGGTTCTGCGTAGTTCGGCGCCGAGGTGATGCGCATGGTCAGGCCGATGCGGATCCCGTCAGGCCGCTTCGATGGGGCGGAGGATTTTTTCCGCACAGTTCAGCTCCACGTGATGGGCATGGGATACGCGGCGATAGATCTGCTCCCCGGCACCGATGGCCGCCGGCAGGCCCAGTTCCGCGCAGCGCACGGCCATGTGGGAGTTCGCGCCGCCATATTGGGTGACCAGGGCGCCGGGAGATTTGGTGAAGATCCAGTCGAATCCGGGATCCGCGTTTTCGATGCAGACGATCCGGCCCTGGACCTGAATGGTGGAGGGCGTGTTGGCGCTCAGCCGCACCACGGCGCCCGTCGCGTGTCCCAGGCCGATGAAATTGGGCACGCTGCGGTTCAGCGTGGCCACGTGGATGTCGCGGCCGCTCAAGAGGATATGGCTCAGGCGCAGGGCGTGGGCGGCGTCCATCGAACGCCGCGCCTGGTCCGCCAGGCCGAGGTAGTGGCGATCCATGTCGTCCATGATGGCCTGGTGGCGCGACGCGCGGATCGAGTCCCAGTCCAGGAAGGACAGATCGTCCCGGGACAGGCCGTGAGAGGCGCCCCATCGGACGATGGCGGAAAGCGCATCCGACAGGCATCGGGTGAAGACGAACTTGATCCGCTCGCGGGCGGCGATGGCCTTGGCGGCATGGGCGAACAGGGTCCGGGCGTCGATTTCTCCCAATCCTGCTGCTTCTGCCGCTCGGCTGGCTGATCGGCAATGCCGTGGGGCGTGCGCTGGAGGGGATCGCTGTGCAGGCGCTGCGCATGTCGCGGTTCAATTTCCGGCTTGACGAGGACGAGCGCCAGATGTTCCGCCTCGCGGCCTGGCTGCATGACTGCGGCAAGGTGACGAGCGCCGAATACATCATGGACAAGGCCACCAAGCTGGAAGTCATCTATAACCGCATCCACGAAATCCGCATGCGCTTCGAAGCGCTCTGGCGGGATGCCGAGATCGAGTGCCTGCGGGCCCGGCTGCACGGCGGGCAGCTGGGCACCACCGAGCGGATCACGGCGCTGGTTGACATGTTCGAGGCGCTCACGGCGGCCGACCGCCCCTATAAGCCGCCCAAGTCCCTGTCCGAATCGCTGGGCATCATGGCTTCCATGTGCCGGGGCGGGCATCTGGATCCCGAGCTGTTTCAGTATTTCCTGCGCAGCCGGGTGTGGCTGGATTACGCGCGGACCTTCATGCGTCCGGGGCAGATCGACGACGTGGATGCCGAGGCGCTCGCGCGCGCCGCGCGGGCGGAGGAATCGGCATGAACGCCTTCCCGCGCCGCAAGCCGCAAGTCCCGCGTGGGCGCCGCCATCGCCGGGTGGACGGCCGGCGCCTGGCGCTGCTCGGCGGGCTTTACCTCGTCTTGCTCGCGGCCGTGGCGGTCCTGGTCGCGGCCTTCATCCACCCGCGGGAAATCGCGGTGCATGCGCAATCGGAATCCCCCGGCAAGATCGTGCTGACGGTGGAGAGCCAGGGTCGCCGGACGCGGTTCGACATGCGCGCGCTGGAGGCGCTGCCGCAACGGACCTACAAGGTGACCACCCCCTGGTATCTGCGGCCCGTGTCGTTCCAGGGGCCGCTGCTGCGGGACGTGCTGGCCGCCGCGGGCGCCCACGGCACCCACATCGAAGCCGTCGCGGTCAACGACTACACCGCTGACATTCCCTTCGAACATGCCGAGGCGTACGACGTGATCATCGCGCTGCGCATGGACGGCAAGCCCATGTCGCCCCGGGACAAGGGGCCGCTGTTCGTGGTGTATCCCTACGACCGGCTGCCGCCGGGGATGCGCGAGAAGTCTTTCGACCTGTCGGTCTGGCAACTGGATGGGTTGAGGGTGAGGTGAGGGAAATACGTCTAGCGCTGCCGCCAATTCCCCTCTTTTCCCGCCATTGCCCGCCTTTGTCTCCTGCTATTCTTCCTCACTAGGAAAAAACAGGCTCTATCGGCCTGGGTATGGAGAGCTGGCTGTGCAGAATCATGAGGTCGATGGCCCACAGGCAACTCCCTCGGTCATTCTATTGGCCGCGGGGCGGGGCAGCCGCATGGGCTCGTCGACCGAGCGGATCCCCAAGGCGCTGCTGGAAGTCGGCGGGAGGCCTGTCCTCGATTGGATCCTGGATGCGATCCTTGCCAGGACGACCGGAGAGATCGTAGTGGTCCTGGGCCATGGCGCGCAGTGGCTGTCCGGGCACCTGGCGGCCCGGTACGGCGATCGGGTGCGCACGGCGGTCAATGCCCGTTACCGCGAGGACGTCAACATCCTGTCGGTCGAGCTCGGGGTCCGGGCGCTGGCTCATCCCGAGCGGGGCTACCTGGTCGTGGAAACCGACCTGCTGGTCGATGATCGCGTCTGGGATCTGGTGTTCGAACGGATGCGGGTATCATCCGATTCGTTCTGGGTGTGTCGCGGCGCGTATGCCCCCGGGTTGACGGGCGGGATCGTTCGCACGCGCGTTGGCGATGCCATCGATGCCATCGACTACCAGCCCGTGTACCGGCCCGAATTCGAAGGGTGGCGCAAGATGCTCGGCATGCTGTATGTCGGCCCGGGCGAAGTCGACTGCGATCGGCGGTTCCGCCAGGCGATGCTCGACGACGTGGGGCAGTACTACATGCGCCCATGGATCGTCCATTTGGGAGATCTGCCTTGCCGGGCATTGCAGGTGGATGAGGGATTCGCGGCGTCGTTCAATACGCCTGCCGAACTCGATGCCGCGGCCCGGGCATTCCTGGCGCAGGCCGGCGCCGACGGCGCATGGGCGCATCACGAGAGATAGTCTTTCAATTACAGTCGGTTATCCATGAGTACAGAGAATTCGGCCTTGATCGTTCGTGTCCCGGTGGAGCGCCTGAGGCACATCGAGGGGTTCAGCAGAAAACGGGTTCAGGGCCTGGTCGACAAGATCCGATCCGAAGGGGTCTGGATCAAGCCGCTGGCGCTGGACGATGCGCATGACCTGGTGCTGGACGGCCAGCATCGCATGGAAGTCGCCCGGACGCTGGGGCTGAAGTGGGTTCCGGCGGTGCGCTACCGCTACGCCGACGTCGAACTCTGGAGCCTGCGTCCGAACCATGCGTTCGATTGGCGCGAGGTGACCCGGCGCGCGCTGGCCGAGGATCCTTATCCCTACAAGACCGTCAAGCACCGGTTTCCCGACGGCGGCCTGCCTGCCTGCCGTTTTCCCTTGGCGGAGCTGTTCGAATGAGTGCGGTGGAACATGTCATCATCCTGGCGGCCGGCAAGAGCCTGCAGCTCGACGGGATCAGCAAGATCCTGATCCGGCACCCAGCCGACGGCCGGACGATCCTGGATTGGGCCATCGAGGCTTTTGCGGGCAAGCGCATTACCGTCGTCGTGGGTTTCAGGGCGATCCAGATCATGCAGGCTTATCCCGATCTGGACTATATCCACAATCCCGAATGGGCACTGACCAACAATGCCATGAGCCTGGGACTGGCCCTGACCGAGGAGCCCGCCTATGTGGTTTCGGGCGATATCTTCATCGAGCGGCGCCTGATCGAGCGCCTGGACCGGGACGTCCCTGATCTGGTGCTGACTTCCCGGCGCGAAAAGCGCAGCCTGTCGGCCGTGCACTGCGTGCTCGATGACGCGGGCCGCGTGATCGAACCCTACCAGGGGCCGGTACGCGACATGGCGCATCCGGAGTCGGTCGGACTGTTCAAGGTCTCCTCTCCCGAGGTGCTGCGACAGTGGCGCAGGCGCTGCATCGAACATTCGAACCTGTTCGCGGGCCAGTTGCTGCCCTGCAGTCCGCCTTGCGTGCAATCCGTGTCCTTGGAGGACGAACTGTTCTTCGAGGTCAATACGCCCACGGACTACATGGAACTCATCCGGAGCCGCGCGCGGTCATGATTCGTTCCCTGACGATGGGTGTGCCCATCTATTCCCGTTCGAAGCAGGCGCTGGCCCGCCAATTGGAGGCCTTCGGCGGCCACTTGGCCCGTCTGGGGCAGGAGCTTGGCATCCAGACGCGCACGGTGCGGCTGACCCTGCCCGTGGCTCCTTCCGGTGGAGAAGGCCACCAGCCCGGCGCCTTGTCCTCGGTCATGGATGGCGTGCGGGATCTCGCCGACGTGCTGGGCGCGCGCTGGTATTGCCTGCCGTTGGACTTGCTGCGGCCGGGCGCGCATGGCGCCGTGCTCGATGAGGCGCAGACTCTGGTACTGCGGGATTCGCGCCTGTTCGTCAACCTGATCGCGGCCGATCCGGATGTCATTTCGATCGAAGGGGCGCATAGCGCCAGCCGTTTCATCCTGAGCCTGGCCCGGCGGGGCAATACCGGAATCGACAATTTCAGAGTGGGCGTATCGGCCGCCTGCCCTGCGGGCACGCCCTTTTTCCCGTTTTCGCGCCACGAGGGGGATGAGCCCGGGTTCAGCCTCGCGCTGGAGACCGCGTCGCTGGCGCTGCAATGCGCCGAGCGCGCCCGGGCGGAACAGGGTTCGTTGCTGGAATTCCAGGAGCGGCTGATCAAGGCCTTGGCCGCCGAGATGCGCCGTGTGGATGCCTTCGGACGGGCACTGGAGGAAGCGTCGGGGGTCGAGTACCGGGGCCTGGATGGTTCGCTGGCGCCTTTCCCCGATGGTGTGACCTCCATCGGCCGCCTGGTCGAATTGCTGGGGCCTTCGCCCGTGGGCGCCCATGGCACGATCTTCATCACCAGCGTGCTCTCGGATGCGATCAAGACCGCGTGCGTCCGGGCGCAGGCCAGGACCGTGGGGTTCAACGGGGTGATGTACTCCTTGTTGGAGGACAACGGCCTGGCCGGCGCGAACAACCTGCGGGCGGTGACGATCGAGAAGCTGGCGGTGTTTTCGACGGTGTGCGGGTGCGGTATCGACATGGTGCCGGTGCCCGGCACCATGTTCGCCGAGGATCTGGCCGGCCTGGTGCTGGATATTTCCGCGCTGGCGGTGCGGCTGCGCAAGCCCCTGGGCGTGCGGGTCTTGCCGATTCCGACGCGGACGGTCAATGAGATGACCCAGTTGAATCTGGATTTCCTGTGCGACAGCCGGGTGATGGATGTGGGGATCAGCGCCTCCGCGCCGATGCTCTCGGGCGGCGCATGGCGCTATGCGGCCAATCGGGCCGAGTCGGAGAAAAAATGATTGATGCGGATAAGGTGAAGGCTTTCTGGGAAGGGCGGGCCGATGCCTATCGGAAAGTCGCGCTCGAGTCGGTGGCGAATCTGGAACAGGACGAAAACAACCTGCACCTGAAGATCAACGACGAGACCCGGAAGGTCTTCGACTGGCTGCCGCCCGTCGACGGGCTGGAGGTTCTGGATCTCGGTGCCGGTGTCGGCCAGTGGAGTTTCCGCTTCGCCGAGCGCAACGCCCGCCGCGTCCTGGCCGTCGAGTACGCGCAAGGGCTGGCGGAGATCGGCCGCAAGGAAGCGCGGGATCGGGGCCTGGAGCAGGTCGAATTCCACGTACAGGCGGCCGAGGCTTTCGAGGCGGATGCGCCGTTCGACCTGGTGCTCATCTCGGGCCTGTGCGTCTACCTGAACGATGACCAGTTGGCCCGGCTGCTGGCCCACGTGCCGGGGTTCCTGCGTCCTGGCGCCTTGCTGATGCTGCGCGACGGCATGGGCGTGGCGGGGCGCCATGAGATCAACGACCGGTTCTCCGAGCACTTGCAGGAACAGTATTCCGCCACTTATCGCACGCGGGACGACTATGTCCGGCAATTCGAGTCCGCGGGTCTGTCCCTGCTGCGCGACGAGAACATGTTTCCGGAAGGCCATCCCCTGAACAAATATCCGGAAACCCGGCTGCACCTGTTCCTGTTCGAACGGAAGCGCTGATGCCCCGGATCCAGCCGTTGAACCAGGAAGTCGATTGGCCTCGGGAGGAGGGGGCCATCGGCGTGGTGGGCGTGGCGCCCTGGGCGACGCTGGATTTCCTGCGCGCGCTCTACGATCTGGTGCCCGCGACCAAGGATTGGCATTACCCCCGCGTGCTGGCCGATATCAATACCAAGCTGCCCAGCCGGGGGCGCCACCTGGAACTGGGGGAGCGCAACCCCGCGCCCTACATCCGGGAGACCATCGAGGAACTGGCCGCCCAGGGAGCCGATTGCGCGGTCGTACCGTGCAATACGGCGCACATCCTCTTCGATCAGTGGAGCAGCGGGACCTCGATCCCGGTGCTGAGCATCGTCGATTCGGTACTCGATGAACTGGCCGGGACGCAGGGGCCCGTGGCCGTGCTGGCCTCGGCCTCCATTGCGCGCTTCGGCCTGTATGAGCGGGCGCTGGAAGCCCGGGGGATGGCGTTCATGGGCCTGTCGCAGGCCCAGCAGTCCGTGGTGAACCAGGCGATCGCCGAGGTGAAGATCGATGGCCGGGCCTCGGCGTCGTGCATGGAACGAGTCGAGAGCATGCTCGACGAATTTGCCGCCCGGGAAGCGGGCGGGATCGTGCTCGGATGCACGGAGCTGGCGGGGCTGCTGGCCGCCTGCAAGGCGCGTGTGCCAGTGGCCGTCGAGTCCAACGCGGCGCTGGCCCGGCGGGCATTGCAATTTGTCGGCCTGCCGCCGGGCGGTGCCGGATGCGGCTCGATGCCATCGGGAACTATCGAGGAATGAAATCTTGAAGCCACGCAACAAGCTCCCCCGGCGCCTGGTCATTTTGTATCAAATGCCCGAGTCCTGGCTGAACGTGCATTCGATCTGGGAAGCGGCGTCGGCGGATCCCGCCTGGGAAGTCCGGGTCGTGGTGCTGCCGTTCCTCCACAAGGATTACGACTGGAAGCGCGAGAAATCCAAGGATCACCTGGACGGCCTGGGTGTCGCGCATGAATTCTGGGACGCCTTCGACCTGCGGGCGGCGGCCGGTGCGGTGTTCCTGTTCACGTCGCCCTATGATTCCACGCGCCCGCCGGAATATCATTTCGAGAATATCCGGCAACTGGCCGGGGCGACGGCGTACGTACCCTACGGGCTGGAAACGGGCGGCGGCGAAATCAATCATCTCTATCAGTACGGGCAACCCATTGCAAAGGGCGCCTCGGCCATTTTCGTCCGGGGGGCGGATGCCCGTGAAATGTATGCCAGGCATTGCCCGACGGGTGCCGGGCACGTCCTGGTGACGGGGCTGCCCAGGATGGACGGTTTTGCCGGCCTCGATCGCTTTCCCGTGGATCCCGGGTTGCGACAGCAGATCGGCGATAGAAAAGCCGTCCTGTGGAATGCCCATTTCAGTTTCGACGCGGATCTGTGGTCGACCTTCGATCTTCTCGGAGAGGGGATTTTCGACGCTTTCGAAAGCCGGCCGGATCTGGCCCTGCTGTTCCGGCCCCATCCTCTGTTGTGGAAGCAACTGACCAACATGGGGATCCTGGATGAGGCCGGCGTGCGTGCGTTCAAGCGCGAGCTGGAGGAAAAGGGCGTCGTCGTCGACGAGCGGCCGGATCACCGGCACGCCTTCGCGGCCAGCGCCGCCATGCTGAGCGACGTGGGTTCCTTCTTGCTGGAATACCTGGTGACGGGAAAGCCCGTGCTGTACCTGGAAAACCGGGATGGCCTCGGCGTCAATGAAGTCGGGAAATCCTTGATATCCTTCTATGACAAGGCTTCCGACATGAACGCGGTGCGGGATTTCCTGGACCGGGTTTCCAGTGGCGACGATCCGGGAAGGCAGCGGCGGATCTCCGCGATCGATGGATTTTTCCCGCAGCTCGACGGGAAGGCTGGCCAGAGAGCCCTGCGGCATCTTGGCAGCCTGGTGCGGTAGGCCTGTTCCCGGGCATGCCGGTGTCCGCCAGGAGCGATGAGAGCCATGGCGATTGATTCAGTGGGGTATGGCCATCATGTCGATCCGGAGTGATCTGTTCCAGCAACTGACCTTGATTCGGGAGCGCCGGCGCGCGGGCCTGCCCGTCGACAAGCGGACGATGGCGGCGCTGAGGCCGGCTCCCGCATTGACGCTCGTCCTGGAAGGCGATGCGCCCGAGAAGACGCGGAAGACCTTGCTCAGCCTGGATGCCCAGACATGCCGGAAATTCGAGGTCGTGCTCGTCAGCAGGGGGGGCGTGCGGCTCGAGGGGCTGATTCAGGACATCGGGTTGCCCGTCGCCTATCTGCACGTCGGCGACGCGGCGGGACGGGAGGCTTCGGCCGGGGATCTGGCCGCGCGCCTTGCCCGTGGAAGACGGATCGTCGGGATCGAGGCGGGCCGGGTCTATCCGCCCGGGCATTTCGCCGGCCTGATCGAGGGTGGAGCCGCGTCATGACGGGCCTGGTCGAATGGGTGGACTTTCCCCCCCTGGGCGACGAACGCGGTTCCCTCGTCGCCCTGGAGGGCCAGAAGACCGTCCCCTTCGCCATCCGGCGGGTCTATTACCTGTTCGGAACGAAAGAGGGGGTTTCCAGGGGATTCCACGCCCACCGGAACCTGCTGCAGGTCGCCGTCTGCGTGACCGGAAGCTGCCGCATGGTCCTGGACGATGGCCGGTCGCGCGAGGAAGCGGTGCTGGACTCCCCGACCAGGGGCCTGTTCATCCCGAACATGGTCTGGCGGGAAATGCATGACTTCACGCCGGATTGCGTCCTGCTCGTGCTGGCCAGCGAGCATTACGACGAAGCGGACTACATCCGCCACTATGACCTGTTCCTGGAGGCCGTCTGATGGAAGCCTTCATCCACGCCCTGGCGGACGTCCAGGCGGACCGGATCGGCGAAGATACCCGGGTCTGGCAGTTCAGCGTGATCCTGCCCAGGGCGGTCATCGGACGGGATTGCAACGTGTGCGCCCATACCTTCATCGAGAACGACGTGGTCGTCGGGGATCGGGTCACGATCAAGTCAGGGGTCTATCTGTGGGACGGCACCCGCATCGAGGACGATGTGTTCATCGGGCCGAATGCCACGTTCACGAACGACCCGTTCCCCCGGTCCAGGCAGTATCCGGCCTCTTTCCCTCTTCTGCGCGTATGCCGGGGCGCCAGCATCGGCGCGCATGCGACGATCCTGCCCGGCTTGCGGATCGGAGAATCCGCCATGGTCGGCGCGGGGGCCGTCGTGACGGCGGACGTGCCCGACCGCGCGGTCGTCGCGGGCAACCCGGCCAGAATCATCCGGTATCTATGATGGACGTTCCTTTTCTCGACCTGAGGCTTCTCAATGCCGCGCATCGCGCCGAGCTGCTGGCTCGGCTGGCGCGGGTCGTCGATTCCGGCTGGTATATCCAGGGCGCCGAGCTCGCCGCGTTCGAGGACGAGTTCGCGCGGTATTGCGGCGTTCCGCAGGCGGTCGGCGCGGCCAACGGCCTGGATGCCCTGTGGCTGGTGCTCGAGGCCTGGAAGCGCCAGGGGCGGCTGCGGCCCGGCGATGAGGTCATCGTGCCAGCCAACACCTATATCGCGACGATCCTGGCCGTCTTGCGCGCCGGCCTGGAGCCCGTGCTCGTCGAACCCGACCCGCTGACGTGCAATCTGGACCCCGCGGCCGCCGCGCGGGCCGTCACACCTCGTACCCGGGTCGTCCTGCCCGTCCATCTCTATGGCCGGCTGGCGGACATGCCGGGAATCTGCGCCTTGGCGGCGGCGCATGGCCTGCTGGTCCTGGAAGACGCGGCGCAAGCGCATGGCGCATGCCTGGACGGCCGCAAGGCCGGGGCCTGGGGCGACGCGGCGGCATTCAGCTTCTATCCGGGGAAGAATCTCGGCGCGCTCGGCGATGGCGGCGCGGTGACGGCCAAGGATGCGGAAACCGCCCGCATCGTGCGCGCCCTGGGCAACTATGGGTCGCACGAAAAATACGTGCATGAAATGGAAGGTGTCAACAGCCGCCTGGATGAAATGCAGGCGGCCGTGCTGCGCGTCAAGCTGCCGCACCTGGATCGGGAGACCGCCGCGCGCCGGCGCATCGTCGCGGCGTACCTGGCGGGCATCCGGCATCCGTCGATCCGGCTGCCGGACACGGCCGGCCTTCCTCCCGCCGATTGCCCGTGGCATGCATGGCATCTGTTCGTCGTCCGCTGCGAGCGGCGCGATGCCTTGCGCCAGTGGCTGGAGCGGCAGGGCGTCCGGACGCTGATCCACTATCCGACGCCTCCCCACCGCCAGCAGGCGCTGAAGGGGCGGTTCGACGCGTCTCTTCCCATCACGGACCGGATTCACCGGTCGGTGCTGAGCCTGCCCCTGTGGCCCGGCATGACGGACGGGCAGATCGGGCACGTGATTTCCGCATGCAATGCCTTTGACCTCTGACGGCAAGCGTCGATGAGTCTGTGAGCCAAGGACTTCCTGTCTACATGAACAGCAACCACCAGAATCAGCCTGTCGACGTGACCGTCGCGGTCATGTCCTACAACAATGCCCGCTTCATCGGGCAGACGATCGATTCCATTCTCGCCCAGGAGGGCGCGGCCTTCGAACTACGGGTGTTCGACGATTGCTCGACCGATGATTCCGTCCGGGTGCTGGAACGCTATGCGGACGATCCCCGTTTCCACTACGAAGTCAATGAGCGGAACCTGGGGCTGAACGGCAACTACAACCGGTGCCTGCGCGCCGGCCGGGGCCGCTACGTCGTCGTTCTCGGGTCGGACGACATCCTGTATCCCGATCATTTGCGCTCCCTGTGCGCGGCCATGGATGCGGCGCCTCGGGCCATGCTGGGCTACGTCCAGTGCAATTGGATCGACGAGTCGGGCAACCTGATCCGCCATGCCGTGCATCCGGGCCATCGTGACGCGTCCTATGCCGGCGGGCGCAATGAGATCGCCGGCCTGCTGAGCCACGACAATTACATTACGCCTTCGGCGGCCATGCTGCGCCGCTCGATGCTCGATACGGTGGCCCTGCCGGACGGGACACTGGCACGGGATCACTTGCTGGCCCAGGACTGGGATCTTTGGCTCCGGGTGGCCGGCCGCCATCCCGATTTCGTGTTCTTGCGCCAGGCGACGGTCGGCTACCGCATCCATGGCGGGCAGGTATCGCAGAAGTTCTATGCCGATGCGCGGCCCTTGCGCGAGCATGCGGAAATCCTGGAGCGCTGCCTCGACGACGAAGCGATCGCGCCGTGCATGCGGCCGGCCGCTCTGGGAATTTGGCGCTTGTATCAAAATCGCCTGAACGCCTATCCGGAGGCCGATCGGAAGGTGTTTGCCGAGCGGACGGAGCGCATCCGCGCGCGGCTGTTCGGCCCCTTGGCCGGCCCGGCCCCCGCCGACGGACCGTTGTTCTCCGTCATCGTCACGACCTATGACCGGCCCGGCCTGCTGCGCGATGCGCTGGCCAGCCTGGAGGCGCAGACCTGCCGTGATTTCGAGGTCATCCTGGTGAATGATCACGGCGAGCCCGTGGAACACCTGCTCAAGGCCTGCAACCTGCCCCTGGTCTATCTCAACCAGCCGAGCAACCAGGGGCTTTCGGCCGCCCGGAACGCGGGCCTCAAGATCGCCCGCGGGCGCTACGTCGCCTACCTGGATGACGACGACATCTACCTGCCCGACCATTTGCGGCTGCTGGCGGAGGCTTTCGGCAAACACCCGGACTCCGTCGTCTACACCGATGTCGTCTACATCCAGGAGCAACTGGAAGATGGCCGGCGCATCGAACTGGGCAGGTCCCTTCCCACGGCCCATGACGCCTTCGACCGCGACAGGCTCTTCGTCCAGAACTACATTCCGGTCAATACCTGGGCGCATCCCCGTGCCGCCATCGGCCTGGTCGGCAACTTCGATACGGAGCTGACGGCGTTCGAGGACTGGGACATGCTGCTGCGCCTGGTGCAGCGCTATCCCGTGCACCGGATCGAGCGGATCACGGCGGAAGTCCACCAGCGTGTTTCCGGCGGGGGCGACCACATGCTGGCGCGGGAACAGGACAAGCTGCTGCCGCTCTACCGGAAACTCTATGCCCGCTACCCGGAAACAGAGAGCGATCGCGTGCAGGCGGGCCGCCAGGCCGTACTGACGGCTTCGGCCCAGCAGGAAAAGCCCTGGGGCGTCACCGAATGGCTGGCCGAGCGCGCTCCCTCGGCATCCCGCGTCCTGGCGATCCAGGCCCTGCTGCAGGCGAACCCGGACGTGGGTACGCTGGGCGTAGCCGTGATCGTGCAGGACGGTGCGGATGTGCAGGCGCTGGCGGCCACGCTGGAAAGCCTGGGCGTGCAGCATCGGCCGGTGGATGGCGTCTGGCTCATCGGCCGCAACATCCCGGACGAGGCGGCCGGCAACGGGATCGAATTGCTGCGATCGGATGCGCATTGGACGAAGCAGTTATCGGATCGGATTGGCCAGGGCGGGGTGCCCGATTTCCTGTGGATCCTGCACGCGGGCGACCGGCTGGTCCCGCATGCCACGCTGGCGATGGGCGAGTATCGCCTGCGCAAGCCCGACCCCCTGGTCTGGTATGCCGACGAGGCCGTACTGAAGGCCGGTGCGCCCGCCAATCCGATGCTGAAGCCCGACTTCAACGTCGATCTGCTGCGCAGCTATCCCTATGTCGGCCGGAATCTGGTGGTCAGCACGGCCGCCGTCCAGGCCGCCGGCGGCCTGGACGAGCGGGTGGCGGACATGGCGCTGATCGATCTGATCTGGCGCCTGGTCGAGCAGGTCGGCCCTCCCGTGGTGGCTCACGTTCCCGAGGTGCTGTCCCACAATGGCCGCAGCCTGATGGATTGGGTGCAGGGTGCGGAGGCGATGACCTGGTTCCCCGCCGTGACCCAGGCGCATTTCGTCCGCATGGGCCTGGAGGCCAGGATCGAACCCGGGCTGGTGCCCGGCCTGCAGCGCATCGAGTACCCCCTGGCCGCGCAGCCGCTGGTCTCCGTCGTCATTCCCACGCGCGATCAGCTGACCGTCCTGCGGGCCTGCATCGAAGGGCTGATGGAGCGCACGGCCTATCCCCATTACGAGCTGCTGATTGTGGACAACAGCAGCGTCGAGCCGGACGCGGTGGCATTCCTGGCCGGCCTCGAAGGCATGGGAACGGACCGGGTCCGCGTCCTGCGCTGGCCCGGGGCGTTCGATTTCGCGGCCATGAACAATTTCGCCGTCTCCCAGGCGCGCGGAGACGCGCTGCTGTTCCTGAACAACGATGTCCAGTTTTCGCCGCGTACCCGGACGGACTGGCTGGAGCGCCTGCTGCGACATGCGCTGCGGCCCGAGGTGGGGATGGCCGGCTCGCGCCTGGATCTGCCCGACGGGGGCGTGGAGCAATGCGGCCTGGTGCTGGGCATGGACAACAGCGTCGGCGCCGCGTTCCGGGGCCTGCCTTCCAATCGGCAGGGCTACATGAGCCGCCTGATCGTTCAGCAGAACGTCAGCGCGCTCAGCGCGTCGTGCCTGATGATGCGGCGCGAGGTCTTCGACGAGCTGGGAGGCTTCGATGCCGAGTCCTTCCCGGTCTACTACGCGGACGCGGATCTGTGCATGAAGGCGACGCAGGCGGGGTATCTGCTGGCGCTGGAGCCGGATACGGGCCTGTTGCACATGGGCGGCGCGACCCGCCTGCTGACCGAAAAATTTGGCTTGAAATCCAGCCCCGACGACGAGCAGCGCGATCGCCTGTATCACCGGTGGCTGCCGCGGCTGGCGCGGGATCCGAACTACCATCCCGCCTTCGGCAAGCGGTCGCCGGGCTTCGACCTCAGCCCCGACGCTTCCCGGATCCAGGAACCGCTGCCGGGCAGGCCCTTGCCCGTGGTGCTGGCGGCCCATGCGGACTGGCAGGGTTGCGGCCACTATCGGATCCTGCATCCCTTCAGGGCCATGGCCGGCGAACTGCGCCTGGAAGGCGGACTGAAGCATGGCGATTTCCATTTCACCGACGCGGCCCGCATCCAGCCGGATGTGATCGTGCTGCAGGGGGCGTGGCTGAACGAGGGGATCCTGACCCAGATCCGGCGCTATCGGGAGATCACGGGCGCCAAGGTCGTCCTGGAGTTCGACGATTACCTGCCCAACATCCCGACGCGCAGCATCTACCGCAAGAAACTGCCCCAGAGCGTGATCAAGAACATGCGCCGCGCGATCGAGCAAGTCGATTGGCTGGTGGTTTCCACGCCGGTGCTGGCCCAGGAATATGCCGATTACCACGGCGATATCCGCGTGGCCCTGAATGGCTTGCCCGTGGACCCCTGGCGCGACTTGTCCAGCCGGCGCCGTGCGGGGCGGAAGATGCGCGTCGGCTGGGCCGGCGGCATCAGCCATACCGGCGACCTGGCGGAAATCCGCTCGGTGGTCCAGGATCTGCAGGACGAGGTCGAATGGGTCTTCATGGGCATGAAGCCCGACGGCGTGCAATGTGAATACCATCCGGGGGTCGCGATCGACCGGTATCCGGAAAAACTGGCCGGCCTGAACCTGGACCTGGCCGTGGTGCCGCTGGAACTCAACCAGTTCAATCGCTGCAAGAGCAACCTGCGCCTGCTCGAACTGGGCGCTTGCGGGGTGCCGGCGATCGCCACGGCGATCGAGCCGTATCGCTGCGGCCTGCCCGTGACGCTCGTGCGCAACCGTCACCAGGACTGGGTGGAAGCCATCCGCGCGCATCTGGCCGACCCCGATGCCCTGGAGCGGAAGGGCGACGCATTGCGCGATGCGGTTCTGCGGCACTGGATGCTGGAAGGCGAGTTCCTGGACCAGTGGACCCGTGCCTGGGGCGTGGCGCCGGCGGCCGATTGAGCGCGGGAGAGGGATGCGCCGCGCGGCCTATCCGGCCAGTATCCGCCGGATGCTGGCCATCACGTCTTGCGCCGGCACATCCATGCAGGCGTAGTCCCGGCCGGCGGGACAGCCGCGTTGGCAGCAGTACTGGCAATCCTCCGTCCGGCCCATGGTGTGTTCCGCCCCCAGGATGGCCGGATGCATGGCGCCCGGCAGCATCAGGGAAGGGCAGCCGACCAGTTTGGCCAGCCATTGGGTCGAGGTCGCCACGGTCACCAGCAGGTCCGTCGCGGCCAGCCGCGCCAGGGTCGTGCGCATGGGCAGGCTGCCGTCGAATCTGGTCCAGACGTGGTAGCCCGCCTGGCGTAGGAGACTGGTCAGGTCATCCGCCTGTTTGTAGTGCTTGATGGCCGTAGTGCCGCGAAATGACGCGGCCACGATCGGGCGCCCCGCCGCGGCTTCCTGGAACGCCGCGTCCGGCTCGATGGGCAGGCGCGCGTCAATGCTGTCGCCCAGGCCGCAGCAATGGATCAGATAGTATTCCGGATAGTTGGCATGGGGCTGGGGTGTCAGCCACCAGGGCCGCAGCCAGTCTCTCATTCGAGGATAGCTGCTGGCCATGAAGGCCGTGCCGAAGTAATCCGCCGGCAGCTTTCCGGCGTGCAGCGCGGCGAAGAAGTCGCTCACCGGGCGGTCCAGGTGGTTGCCTTCCACGTTCAGCCCGATATCTATCAGGACCTGTGCCAGGAAGCAGGGCATGAACCAGGTATCCAGGCAGATGATCCGGTCGTAGCCGCGTGGAGCAATCACCTGGGCGATGTCCAGGAAACTTTGGGTCGCGGGGATCAGGTCGCGCGGCCATTGCTCCTGCGTGATGCCCAGCACGTCGCCGACTTCTTCGCACAGGGACATCAGTTCGATGCCCGCCGCGTAGGTCAGCACGTCGATGGCTGCGTCCGGTTCTCGCTCGCGGACCAGCCGGACGGCGGGGATCAGGATGGAGGCGACGTCCCCCAGGCCCGCCAGGCGGGTGATCAGGATTCTGCGGGCCATGGTGAAGTCGGTGCGTTGCGGTGCGAGAGCTCAAAAAAAAACCGCCGGAGGTGATCCGGCGGCCGTGATGCGCGGGGCGGAACGAGTCCGCCCCGATGCCGTCTCGCGAATTAACGCAGCAGGGACAGCATGGTCTGCGGGACCTGGTTGGCCTGCGCCAGGACGGCGGTGCCGGCCTGCTGCAGGATCTGGGCCCGTGTCATGTTGGACACTTCCACCGCGTAGTCGGCGTCTTCGATGCGCGAGCGCGAAGCCGACAGGTTGGTGATGGTGTTGTTCAGGTTGGCGATGGTCGATTCGAAGCGGTTCTGGATCGCGCCCAGGTCGCTGCGCATCTTGTCGACGCTGTTGATGGCGGCGTCGATTTCCTTCAGCGCGCCGCCGCTGACGGTGGTCACACCGCCGGAGGTCACGAGCGACAGGCCGCCGGAGGTGATGGCGGAGGTGCCGCTCAGCAGCGTGTTGACTTGAGCGTCGGTGCCCGAGATCGTGATGGTTTCGTTGTCGTTGGCGCCGACCTGGATGGTGATGCCGGACGCGGCGGAACCGTTCAGGACCTTGGTGCCGTTGAACTGGGTCTGCTCGGCGACGCGCTGGATTTCGTCCAGGCGCTGCTTGATTTCGGCGTTGATCGAAGCCAGGTCGTCGGAGGAGTTCGTGCCGTTGTAGGCCTGGACCGTCAGCTCGCGAATACGTTGCAGGTTGTTATTGATTTCGTTCAGGGAGCCTTCCGTCGTTTGCGCCATCGAGATGCCGTCGTTGGCATTGCGGGCGGCTTGGGTCAGGCCCTTGATGTTGGCGGTGAAGCGGTTGGCGATGGCCTGGCCGGCGGCGTCGTCCTTGGCGCTGTTGATGCGCAGGCCGGAGGACAGGCGCTGGATTGCGGAGTTCAGGGAGGATTGGGACTTGTTCAGGTTGTTCTGGGAGACCAGAGCAAGGTAGTTGGTGTTGATAACAGCCATGAGAGACTCCTAAGAGATTCGGCGAAGGATTCGCCCTTTTTGCCCAGGATGACAAACCGAGTGACCTCCTGTTCTGCCCCGTTAACGGAGGGGGGCGAGGGAACTTTAGGGCGGTCCACGAGTTTTTTTGCCCTCGGGCTGCCCTGGGGCGGGCTGGGTCCTTTCGAGGGCGGAAAGCAGCCGCATGCCAGGCGGCGCGGCCGTCTTTGCCCGTGGGCGGATCACTCCCGCTCGATCACGCTCAGCATCCGGGTCCTGCGCTCCGACAGGGGGCCGAACGCCTGGGACAGGCGGGCATACCGCTCGCCGTCGGCCAGGGCGCTCAGGATGTCGGCCCAGTCCTGCATGAGGAGTGTCCGGGAGCCGACGAAACGCGCGTGATCGTAGGGCGCCCGGGAGGCGTCCCGGCGGCGGTGCGCAAGCTGCAGGTCCACCAGCTTGTCGGGATAGCCGAGCAGGCCGAGCAGGGTCGTGGCGGTCGCCCGGAATCCGTGCGCGGAAAACCGACCGCCGTATCCCAGGCGGCCGATGGCGTGGTTGAAGCTGCTCGCGGCAAGCACGCCGTCCGGGTCCCGGCGGTTGGGAAACAGCGTGGGGCCGTGGCCGGACCAGGCGCGCAGGGAGCGGAGCATCGCCAGGGCCTGCCGGGAGAGCGGCACCATGTGCGGCCGGCGCATCTTCATGCGCTCCTTCGGTACGATCCAGACGGCATTGTCGAAATCGAACTCCTGCCAGCGGGCCAGCCGCAGCTCCGAAGGCCGCACGAAGGTCAGCGCCAGCAGGCGCAAGCCGATGGCGATGTCGGGATGCCCGTCCCAGGCGTCCAGGCGCTGGAAGAATTCCGGGATGTCGGACCAGCCGAGCGGCGGATGGTGGCGCACGGTCGGCCGCCTGACCAAGCCTTTGAGCAGGCTGGCCGGGTTGTCCTCGCGCAGCCCCTGCAGGATGGCGTGGGAGAAGACCTGGGATGTCCACTGCTGCGCGAGCAGCGCGGCGCAGCGGGCGCCGCGATCCGCGATCGATGCGATGAGCGCGCGGATGTGCGTAGGGGTGAGGTCGGCGACCGCCACAGTTCCGATGGCGGGAAGGATGTCATTTTCAAAATACCGCCGTATCTGGCGGGAGTACCCCGGACTCCATTGCGGGTTGGCGGCCAGCCAGGCGCGCGCGACCGCTTCAAACGAAGGAGGCGCGGGCGGCTCGTCATGCGTGCGGGGCCTTTGCTCCCATAGGGGGTGTATGCCTTGGAGGATCAGGTCGCGTACGCGGTCCCGTTCCCGCCGGGCCTGAGCCAGGGTGACATCGGGATAGCGCCCGATGGCGTACACCTGGGCCTTGCCGCTCAGGCGGTAGCGGTAGCGCCAGAGCTTGCTTCCGCTGGGTTGTACCGACAGGAACAGGCTGCCGCCGTCCCGGAGTTGATAGGGTTTGCCAGCCGCCTTGGCGGAGTTGATCGTGCGGGTGGATAGAAGGTTCTGAGCCATGTGCTGCTTTCTCCATTACAAAAGAGCACACAGATATATACACATTGCTTTTTCCCCGGATCAGTGCATTTGTACGAAATGTCTTATTTATCAATGATATAAGCCAGCACAACGGTATACACATCTCCATACACGGGAGCTCTTTGCAAGGGGCTTGCGTCGGGCATTTTCTCAATAGATTTCCCTCTCAAAGAAACAAAATGTATTCATAGATGGTGATTGGTTCGGGGAAATTCGGGCAGAACGATTATCAACACTAACTACCTCGCTCTGGTCTCCCAGAACAATCTGAGCAAGTCTCAGTCCGCTTTGGGTTCCGCGATCGAACGCCTGTCCTCGGGCCTGCGCATCAACAGCGCCAAGGACGACGCCGCCGGCCAGGCCATCGCCAACCGCTTCACCGCCAACATCAAGGGCCTGACGCAAGCGGGTCGCAACGCCAACGACGGCATTTCCATCGCTCAAACGACGGAAGGTGCGTTGAACGAAATGAACAACAACCTGCAGCGCATCCGTGAACTGTCGGTGCAGGCGGCCAATGGGACGAACTCTGCCTCCGATTTGCAATCGATCCAGGCGGAAATTGGCCAACGCCTTGCCGAAATCAATCGAGTCTCCGATCAAACCCAATTCAATGGCGTCAAGGTGCTGGCGGATGGCGCTGCACCGATTACGATTCAGGTTGGTGCAAACGATAACGAAACCATTTCCATTGGACTGAGCGCCATCAACCAAAAGACACTGGGTTTGGATGGTTTCAATGTTGGCGCAACCTCTGGTCCGATTACTCAGATCAAGTTCGAAGATGCGAATGGCACCACTCATTCCGCTGATATCTCTCTGAACTTGAGCAGCATTCCGACTGGCTTGACGGCTGATGATTTCACCCTTCATGGCTATGGCACATATAATGGCGCCGCTGGGACCTGGGATCATTATGCGCTGAAAGACACTAGCGGCAATATGTATGCCATCGGTGGCGCATCGGTAATCGAAGCAGATCCCAACAATGCCAGCTTTGGTCAAGTCACATTCGACTTTGTTGATGCTACTGCCACTCAAGCCGCTAAAGATACGTACGACGCTGATGTAACGGCAGGACTTGCCAGCACACAGAATCCTCTAAAGGCCATTGATGACGCGATGAAAAAGGTGGATAGCCTTCGCAGCGATCTGGGTGCCATCCAGAACCGCTTCGAATCGACCATCGCCAACCTGAATAACACCGTCACCAATCTGTCGGCTGCCCGTTCGCGGATTGAAGATGCCGACTACGCGACGGAAGTCTCCAACATGACGCGCGCCCAGATCCTGCAACAGGCCGGCACCGCCGTGCTGGCGCAGGCCAATCAGGTTCCGCAAACCATGCTGAGCCTGCTGCGTTAATTCGCATCTTAGGCTAGGCAACTTCGTTCGCCATGCATGAAGGGCCACTAGCACAAACCGGTGGCCTTTCATGTGTTAGAACCGAGACAGGCTTTATTATGGTGGCATTGCATAAATTGAAAACATGCACCGACGGAGATCTTATGTTGTTTTGCGTTAAAGTTGCATTCAGAAAAAAGCAATCCGTATCTGCCGAAAAGAAGGACTTTATTATTTCTGTCCTTCCCGGCCCATACAAGGTAGCCCGCTCTGATTTAGTTGTGATGGATGATGGCAGTTATAAAACCTTCTGCTTTCCCTCGAAGGAGATCGCAGATAATTTTGCTGATAGATTACATAAAAATTACAGTGATATTTTTGATATAATTCGCGACTATTAAGAAATATCTGAACAAGTTCAGGATCTACCGGGATATAGGTTCGTTGCATAACCACCCCCGTCAAGTAGACATTAGCTGATAGAGATTCGGAACGAGGGCTAGCCGATGCATAAACAGCACCGGCGAGAGGCCGCCCAGCGATTCGTGAGGGCAGTATTCGTTGTAATCGATCAGCCATTGTTCGGTGATGACCTGGACCTGCTGCAGATTGGCGAACAGGTGCGCGCCGAGCACTTCAGTGCGGTTCGTGCGGTTGAAGCGCTCAATGAAGGTATTCTGATTCGGTTTTCCGGGACGGATATAACGCATGGCAATCTCCTGGGTAGCGGCCCATTCGGTGACGGCCTGACAGGCCATCTCCGGGCCTTTGTCCAGCCGTATGACCTCAGGCGCACCGTAGCAATTGACCAGGCGATTCAGCACACGTATCAGACGCGCTGAAGGAATCGAGGTGCCGACCTCGATGGCCCGGGTAGCCCAGATGATGGTTCATCTCACCGACCAAGGTGTGTTCGACCTGTGCCTTTTTGAAGACCAGCGACTCTAACGGTCAATTTGGGCTTGCCCCATCCCACCGGACAGGTTGTTTAACCTAACAAGCCGCCGCCTCGAACTGCATGGGGCTGACGTATCCCAACGTTGAGTGCTGGCGCCGCGCGTTGTAGAACCGCTCGATACAGTCGAACACCTCAGCCCGGCACTCGTCCCGGGATCGATGGATGCGCCGACTCAGCCGTTCGGTCTTCAGCGTGGAGGAGAAGCTCTCCATGGCGGCATTATCCCAGCAGTCCCCTCGCTTACTCATGCTGCACACGATCCCGGCTTCGGCCAACAGCAGCTGGAACTGCTCGCTGGTGTACTGGCTACCTTGATCGGAGTGGTGCAGGACTTCGCGCGGCCGGCCGCGACGATACAACGCCATCATGAGTGCGTCAGTCACCAGTTGCGAGGTCATGCTGGCCTGCATGGACCAGCCGACGATACGCCGTGAGTACAAGTCCATGACCGCGGCGACGTAGAGCCAGCCTTCTGCCGTCCAGACGTAGGTGAAGTCGGCCACCCATTTTTGGTTCGGCGCACTGGCCGTAAAGTCTCGATCCAGCACGTTGGCGGCAATGGCATGGGCCGACCTGGATCCGGTATCGGACGGATGACGACGACGCTTGGCCCGGGCCACGATGTTTGCGTGGCGCATCAGACGTGCCACGCGATGCCTGCCGCAGTGCTCGCCCCAGGCGCGCAGATCCCGCCATACCCGAGGGCTGCCGTACGTCTGGTCGCTGGCCAGGAAGCTCTCGCGGATTCTGCCCAGCAGCCGCTCGTTGGCCCGTTGACGGGCGCTGGACGAGCGGGCGTGCCATTCGTAAAAGCCGCTGCGCGACACGCCCAGCGTTCGGCATAGCTCGCTGACCGACCAGACGGCCCGATGCCGGGCGATGAACGGATACTTCATGTCTGGTCCTTGGCAAAGTATCCGACCGCTTTTTTTAATATGTCTCGCTCGGTCTTGACCTTCGCCAACTCTCGGCGCAACTGCTCGATCTCCTGCTGCTGCGCGCTCTTGAGCGGCTTGCCAGGCGCGGGCTCCCAGGTGCCGCCGCGCATCTGTCCTACCCACCGCCGCAGAACGCTGGGGTCCAGGCCCAAATCCTGTGCAACACGCGATACGTTGGTGCCAGGCCGCTCAGCCAGCCGCACCGCCTCGCGCTTGAACTCGTCCGTGAAATGTCTTCTGTTTCGTGCCATCGCTTTGCTCTCCAGGCATGATCATGCCATCTGATCTGTCCGGAGAGGCGGGGCAAGCCCAAGGCGGGGCAAGCCCACATTGCCCACAGCAAAACGGCATGGTCGAGCGTGTCATCCGGACGTTGAAAGAGCAGTGTGCCCATCGGCACCGATTTGAATCGCTGCAGCATGCCAGCCGTGTCATTGGCGACTGGATCAGCTTTTACAACCGCCGGCGCCCACACCAGGCGCTGAAGATGAAAACCCCGGCTGAGGCCTTTGCATTAGCCGCCCGACCTGTGCAGGTTCCGCTGGGTCAATACAGGCTTACCTTATATCTCACCCACAAAATTCCAGACACCATCAAGCTGCGAGATTAAATTCTCGATGCTATCTTCATGAGATTCCTTTCTTCCTTGATGGCTTTGAATATTGCCTCTTCCAAGTCTCCAATATCGTATTGAAGGCGGTATTTATCTTTGAATGCCTTTAGATCGGAGAGAAACCGCAGGTAACCTGCAGGATTGCGTGAATAGCCTAAGCGATCATCAATTACAGAGTCAAGGGTGGCAAAGCGATCAGGGTAGAGCAAGCGCAGATGCTTACTTGCAAACGAGACACCAATACCGCTAAGCTCAATCCCCTGCTCAATGGCTTCTCGCTCTGATAATTTCGGCACCTTCTGCAGCCATTGATGGACATGTGTATGCCATTTTTCTTTTGAGAGCTTTCCATATACTCGATCCCCGCGCCCCCAGGCAAAGACCGCCTGGGAAAAAGCCACAGCATCTTTTTTCTTATTGGATTTCAAGTAGGCCAGACGTGCGACCTCAACTTTGTCCCTTAAGCCGCCAGCCTCCACGATGTTGGTCAGGTGTTTTTTATCCAGTCTTAGATCGAGGAAAGTAAGATTTTTCATTTAAAATCCATTGGTTGGAATATGCGTGAACTATCTAAAACCTATAGACAAGTTCCGCCAGATCACATGGGAAATATTGACGAACACAAACTGTTTCTCAAGATATTTAGTCGTCCCTGAAGAATTCATCTAGCTCATTTCAAGTCGGATTTCCGGCGATCCAAGACCACGGATTTTGCTGAGATAGCCCACCACGCGAACGAGCCGCCAGAATTTGCTGCCGCATCCAAGCAAGCAATCGAGACAAAAATAAAGGGCTGATGCCCTTGCGGGCAATCATGCGCAGCAGTCATTTGATATTGAATTCTGCCGCACACAGCACCGTGTAGATTGCATCACCTGTCTGACCTTTCAAATGACAGCGATTCATCCCATGATCGCCTTTCAGGTGGCCACCGACGAGCTCCATGCATCCCCATTACCTCCTATGCAAAATCTCATCCCCCCAGAAAGATATTCCCTAGGGAGGGATCAACAATTTGATTTAATTCTTATTCTTGGAAATGTATTTCCAAGAGTTTCTTTTATTATTTTCTTTATTATACGATCAAAACTGATTTGGTCCTCATTTTCGTTGTCAAGATCTGTCCTGACTATATGATCAGCCTGCCTCTTTTGGTTGCTCGGATTCCATATCATTGCTCCATCATGAAGAAATTCATCCCAAATAGGTTTTGTTTTCTCTCCAGGGGTGAACTTAATAAAAAATCCTCCGTGAGCCACAAAAATAATAAACAGTGTGCCGTCCTCCAGGAGGCTAATGGCTATTGCCAGATCGAGGTCCATTCCTTGCAGATTATCCACAGCCTCATAGGATGTGGGTTTTTCTGGATTTGGATTGATCATCAGCAAATGAGCAAGTATACCTTGTTCCACAACCAATTTCGATTCAAATGATATTTTGACTTTATTCTTTGATATCTGGTTTCTCCCTGTAAAAAAGCCCCCTGGAATTATATTCCAAGGGGCAGATGGTAATTTTCCGATCAAGAAAAATTAACTTAACGCAGCAGGGACAGCATGGTTTGCGGCACCTGGTTGGCCTGCGCCAGCACGGCGGTGCCGGCCTGTTGCAGGATCTGGGCGCGCGTCATGTTGGACACTTCCACCGCGTAGTCGGCGTCTTCAATGCGCGAACGTGCGGCCGACAGGTTGGTGACGGTGTTGTTCAGGTTGGCAATGGTGGACTCGAAGCGGTTTTGGATCGCGCCCAGGCCGCTGCGCAGCTTGTCGACCTGAGAAATTGCATCATCCAGCGCTTTCAGGGGATCGACCATAGTCTCTGCACCCAATGTGATCTTTCCCGTTGAGGCGTCGGCAGTCGCTTTGTAATAGCTCACCTTATTATCACTGCCGACGTTCTTCACGTAGTAGCTACCACTATCGTCCTTCCACAACGTATTGGTGCCGCTCAAGTTGGTATTGACATCGGACAGATCGACGGCAACGGCACTGGTGCCCGGCAAGGTGAGAATATTGCCGGTAGTGACTTGAGTACCAGTGGTAGCTGCGGTGGCATCTTTGGAGCCCAGCGTCACGATGCCAGTGGCAAGATCGATTTTGTTGGTAGTATTATCGAGCGTCCAGGTGTCCGTGCCATCACTGACAACAAGGTCGCCCGTAGCATTATCACGGTAGATATTATAGCTACCAGCGCTGGCTTCATCCACCCAAGCCGCACCTTGAGCCGTGGATGTTTGTACCAAGTTGCCTTTGGAGTCGATGAAGGTCGTTTCATCCGTGGCCGGGGTAAACGTGCCGGCAGTCTGTGCCGCACTCGTATCAACCGTGACCGTACCAGCATCCGGATCGAATTCCGCGCCATATTCGCTAGTGCCATCGGATGCATACAGCGCGCCATCGTCAGCCACATGAAGCGTCAATCCGGCAACCGACGCACCACCAGCATATGTGATCGCAACCGTTTTGGGATCCACTGCTGCAGACAGATTCGTGCCCACAGCAGACAGGTCGCTGCTCGTGACCTGCTTGTTCATATCAAGGGCGGACAGGCCCAACGTCTTCGCCGTAATTTCCTGCAGATCGATGCTAATGAACTCGCTATCGTTAGCACCAACCTGGATGGTCAATTTCTGGTCGCTGGCGAGGACCTTGACGCCATTGAATTGGGTCTGGGCGGAAACGCGATCGATTTCCTCCAGCCGCTGCTGGATTTCATCCTGGATCGACTGCAGGTCCGAAGCCGAGTTCGTGCCATTGGCCGCCTGTACCGACAGTTCGCGGATGCGCTGCAGGTTGTTGTTGATTTCGTTCAGGGAGCCTTCCGTCGTCTGGGCGATGGAGATACCGTCGTTGGCGTTGCGGCCGGCTTGCGCCAGGCCCTTGATGTTGGCCGTGAAGCGGTTGGCAATCGCCTGGCCAGCGGCGTCGTCCTTGGCGCTGTTGATGCGCAGGCCCGAGGACAGGCGTTCGATCGCGGAACCGAGGAACGACTGGGACTTGTTCAGGTTCCCCTGAGCTACCAGGGACAGGTAGTTAGTGTTGATAGCCGACGAAGTTTATTCACTATTGTTGGACAGCATGACGTGATGCTGCCGCAGACTGTTTTGACCGGAATTTTCACCGGAGGAGATAGCCGTCGCGCAGGATATTTTCCTCCGTTCGTATTTCCCAGTCTGGCAGGGTGAGCGCCGCTTGCCCAGAATAAGACTTCCCGCGCCAGGAAGCCCGCCATGTCCGCCCGCAACGCATCGCCGCCCGCCCTCGCGGACGATCACGACAGTCCGTGGAAGGACGCGCTCGAACTCTATTTTCCCCAGGCGCTGGCCCTGCTGACCCCGGACCTGTATTCCCTCATCGACGCGTCGGTGCCGGTCGAATTCCTGGACAAGGAATTGCAGGCGGTCTTGCGCGCCAGCGCACCCGGCCAGGGCCGCCGCCATGCCGACAAGCTGGCCCGGGTTCGCCTGCGCAGCGGCGGTGACGCCTTGCTGCTGGTCCACGTCGAGATTCAGGGGCGCCTGTCCGGCCCGCTGGCCCTGCAGGTCTTTGGCTGGCGGATGCTGGAATACAACGTGCTGATCCGGCAGCGGGAACGGCGCAAGGGCAGGGCACTGCTGCCGCCGCAGGTCTATAGCCTGGGGGTTCTGATCGACCAGCCTTGGCGCTCGCCGCAGGACGCGCCGGCCGCCACGTTGACCTATCAGAGCGACTTCCTGGCGCAGCGGACCCGGTTCACCTTTCCGATTGTAGAATTGAACGACTGGCGGACTCGCTGGGACGAGCTGGACGCGCTGGCGCCGGCGAATCCGTTTGCCGTGGTGATCATGGCGCAGCTGCAGGCGGCGGGGCACCCGGACAAGGCCACCCGGCTGGCGCCGCTGCTGGATCTGACTCGCCGCCTGTATGGCTATGGCTACACGCGGGATGTGATCGGCCCCTTGCTGCGACTGGTGGAATGGATGCTCCGCCTGCCGGCGGACCTGGAGACGGACTACTTTCTGGCTGCCCAGCGGCTGGAACAGGAGCATGAAATGAGTTACGTGACGATCGCCGAGCGCCATGGGATGGTACGCGGCCAGGCCGACCTGCTGCTGCGCCAGATCCAGCGCCGCTTCGGGCCGGTGGACGAGGCGGTCGTCCAGCGCATCCGCGCCGCCGGCACGGAGGATCTGGAAACCTGGTCGCTGAATTTCGTGGACGCCGCTTCGCTGGAAGAGGTGTTCAAGGATTGACCGCGCTGTGCGCCGTCCGGGGGCTTGCGCGATGTATTCCGATGGCGCTGGGTTGGGGATTGGGGCATGATCACGGCTGCCCCGTTTGCGAGTCAATCAGATGAACCCTCCCACCATCGCCCTGGTGATGATCGTCAAGAACGGTGCGGCCACGCTGGCCCGCTGCCTGTCCAGCGTGCAGGGCCACGTCGATGAACTCATCGTGCTGGACACCGGATCGACGGACGATACGATCGCCATCGCCCGGCGCTTCGGTGCCCAGGTACATCATTTCGACTGGGTCGATGATTTCTCCGCCGCCCGGAATGCGGCGCTGGATCATTCATCGGCGGATTGGAACCTGATCCTGGACGCCGACAACTGGCTGGAGTCGGGACACGAGCAGCTGCGCCGCCTGGGCCCGGCGTCGTTTCTCGGGCAGGTCGCCATCCTCAATCGCTTCGTGCAGGGCGGCGAAGTCCGTCAGGCGACCGAATGGACAACCCGCGTGCTGCCCAGAGGGGTGCGCTATGTGGGCCGGATTCATGAGCAGGCGGCCAATCCCGGCAATCTGCCCCGCAAGCGGCTGGATATCCGCGTCGGCCACGACGGCTACATGCCCGAGGGCCTGGAGGCCAAGAAGGGGCGCAACGAGGCGCTGCTGCGCGTGGCGCTGGCCGAGGCGCCGGAAGATCCCTATCTGCTCTATCAGCTGGGCAAGGAGCTCGCCCTCTATGACCGGCATGAGGAGGCGGCCGACCATTTTTCCCGGGCGGTGTCGCTGTGCGCCCGAGACCAGTCGTTCCGCTATGACCTGATCATGCGCGCCCTGTACTGCCTGAAGCGGGCCGGCCGGCTGGAGCAGGCGATCCTGCTGGCCGAGGAGGAATTCCCGTACTGGCAGGATTCCCCCGATTATTTCTTCTGCGTCGCGGATGTTTTCCTGGACTGGGCGGTCCGGCATCCCGCCGAGGCGGAATCCCAGTTCCTGCCGATCGTGGAATCCAGCTGGCTGAAATGCCTGGAAATCGGCGAGCGCCCGGATCTGTCTGAATCGGTCGCCGGCCGGGGCAGCTACCTGGCGGCGCAGAACCTGGCGGTGCTGTACGAGAACACGGGACGGGCGGCGCTGGCGGCCGAGTACCGGAAAAAGGCCGGGGAGATGCGGCAAGGCTAGACCGCCGAAGGATGCCCCACCACCGCAGCAAGACGGACCGCTCTGGCGATACTGAATCCGCCCCTTTCTTGACGCGATTTGTTATATTTCGCAGGGTCTCGTTCGATTTGGATAGCTTCCATGGTTTCCGTCCGCACCAATGTTTCTTCCCTGCAGACGCAGGATCGCAACCGGCAGGCAGGCAATGCGCTGGGGCAGGCGATCGAGCGGCTGTCGTCGGGGCTGCGCATCAACAGCGCCAAGGACGATGCCGCCGGCCAGTCGATCGCCAATCGGATGGAAGCCGGCCTGAGGGCGGGCGCGCAGGTGATGCGGGGCATCAACGACGGCATCAGCCTGATGCAGACGGCCGAAGGCGGCCTGGACGGCATCAACGATCTGCTGCAGCGGGCGCGCGAACTGGCCGTGCAGTCGGCCAACGGAACCTTGTCGGATTCGGACCGGGCGGCGATCAATCAGGAGTTCCATCAGATCCGCGCGGAGATCGACCGGATCGCCTACGGGACGGAGATCTTCGGCCGCCATCCTCTGGCGCCGGATGCCTCGACGCAGGTGCCCGTCAAGATCGGCGACACGCCGCCGATCTTTGCGAAGTTTCCGGGAAGCGGCCAGCCGGCTTCGTTCACCTCCGGCATCGTGTCGACGGCGTACATCCCGACCGGGGCGAAGAATTTCGTGCTGGACATCGATTCCCTGGGCGCGGACGACGACATCCAGTTGTTCACGCGGGATGGCAAGCACCTGGCCGGAACGCCGGTCCTGGGAGCGGGCGGGGATGCCGTCTGGAAGAACAATCAGGTGGTCGATGCGGCGTCGATCCAGGGGCGGGTCCTGACGGAGTCCAACGGTTTTCTGCCCGCGGCGGCGTACGACGACAGTCTGCTTGTGCAGGGCGGTCCCGCGTTCGACATCGACGGCAGCGCATCGGGCAGCTACAACGGCATGAATTTTTCATACAGCGGCGATGGCGACCGCTACGAGACGGACACGGCGTTCAACGACGGCACGAATGGCGCCGGCGGCCGGCTGGAGCGGCTGTCGATCGACGAAGTCACGGAGGATCTGCTGATCCTCGTGGTGGGACAGGGGGCGTTTCAGGCCACGGCCAGCTGGGACGTGATGCCCCGTCCGGAGACCCGGATCCAGCCGCCTTATTCGGAGCCCACCGATATCGTGGTCGGCGCCAATTTCGGGCAGGACGTGGAGAAGGTCACGATCGAGCCGACGCCTTCGGACAGCGTGTCCCTGGGTCTGAGCACGGTCGAGCTCGATCCGATCGAGCAGGCGCGCGAGGCGCTGGCCAGGCTCAGCGAGGCCCTGGGCAAGGTGGACACCTACAGGGGGCAGTACGGCGCCTTGACCAATCGCTTCGAGGGCGCCATCCAGAACCTGGCGCAGGAACGCAATGCGACGGCCGCCGCCCAGTCCCGCATCCAGGACGCCGATTATGCGGTCGAGGTCTCCAGCATGACGCGGGCCCGGATCCTGCAGCAGGCATCCGCCGCCGTGCTGGCCCAGGCCAATCAGGTGCCGCGCGACATGCTGTCGCTGATTTCGGGGTAGGGTGGATGACCCCATGGTGAATGGGGATTTCCATGACCTGGCGCAAGCATCGGGCTGCGGCAAGCCGTTACGATGAGACCATCGCCTGCGGGCGGGCAGGCCACGAACCCGCCGATCTCATGGAAGGAGCACCCGATGGTCGCCACAATGAAAGCCGCCGTATTCGTCGAACCTGGCCGGATCGAACTGGCCGAGAAACCCATCCCGGAGGTCGGCCCCAACGATGCGCTGATCCGCATCACCACCACCACGATCTGCGGCACCGATATCCACATCCTCAAGGGCGAGTATCCGGTCGCCCAGGGTCTCACGGTGGGCCATGAGCCCGTGGGGGTCATCGAAAAGCTCGGCAGCGCGGTCACCGGCTACCAGGAAGGGCAGCGCGTGATCGCCGGGGCGATCTGCCCGAACTTCGGCTCCTACGCCGCCCAGGACGGCGTGCCGTCGCAGGACGGCAGCTACCTGATCCCCTCCGGGCGGTGCGGCTGCCATGGCTACAAGGCCACCGCAGGCTGGCGCTTCGGCAACCTGATCGACGGCACCCAGGCCGAATACGTGCTGGTGCCGGATGCGCAGGCCAACCTCGCGCCGATTCCCGACGGCCTGACCGACGAGCAGGTGCTGATGTGTCCGGACATCATGTCCACCGGTTTCAAGGGGGCGGAGAACGCCAATATCCGCCTGGGCGATACGGTGGTGGTCTTCGCCCAGGGCCCCATCGGCCTGTGCGCGACCGCCGGCGCGCGCCTGCTGGGGGCGACCACCATCATCGCGGTGGACGGCAACGCGCATCGCCTGGGCATCTCGCGGCGGCTGGGCGCCGACGCCACGCTCGATTTCCGCGATTGCGACGTGGTCGACGAGGTGATGCGGCTCACGGGCGGGCGCGGCGCCGATGCCGCCATCGAGGCGCTCGGCACGCAGGCCACGTTCGAGCAGGCCCTGCGCTGCCTCAAGCCCGGCGGGACGCTGTCCAGCCTGGGCGTGTATTCGCAGGACCTGAGGATCCCGCTCGACGCCTTCGCCGCCGGTCTGGGCGACCACCGCATCAATACCGCCCTGTGCCCCGGCGGCAAGGAACGCATGCGCCGCCTGATGAACGTGATCGCCGCCGAGCGCCTCGATCTGGGCGTGCTGGTGACCCACCACTATCCGCTGGACGACATCGTTGCGGCCTACGATCTGTTCGCCCACCAGCGCGACGGCGTGCTGAAGGTCGCGATCAAGCCGTTCTGAATCAGGCCGGCCTGGCGGATGACAGCAGCGCGCGGCTGAGCGCCGCGCTGGGCCGCGCCGCCACGCGCTCGAACCACGGGCCGATGCGCGGCAGGCCGTGGTCGAAGGGCTGGTTGACGGATTCGCCGAAATCCAGCCAGACATACAGCCAGATGTCGGCGGCGGTGAAGCGTTCGCCGCACAGGTAGGGGCCGGGGCCGAACAGGCCGTCGAGCCATTGCAGGCGGTCCCTGGCCACCCGCTTCAGGCCGTCGGCCGCCTCGGGGGCGACCGGGATGCGGGGCTCGAAGCGGGCCAGCCCTTCGGCGTAGTGGTAGGCGTTGTGGATGAATTCCGTGATGTTGAGCTCGACCCGGCGCCACCATTGCCGGGTCTGCGCGCGCTGTTCGGGCGTGTGGCCGATCAGCGCGGGCTCGGGATGGCGTTCTTCCAGGTATTCCGCGATGGCGACCGCCTCGGCCAGGGTGGTGCCGTCGTCCAGGCGCAGGGCCGGCGTCTGGCCCGCCGGATTGATGGCGAGATAGGGCGTCTGGCGGTTTTCCCCCGTCATCACGTCGATGGTCGTGGCGGGCAGCTGCAGTTGTTTTTCGAGCAGGAACATCCGCAGGCAGCGCGGCGCGGGGCTCTGGGCATCGTAGATCAGCATCATGGCACGGGGGTGGGGTTCGAAGAAGGACGACCGGGGCGGTCGGACCGGGAGGATCACTCAAGTGTACTCAAGCGGCCCCGTCCACATACACCCACATCCCGTCCACCCGCGTGAACCGGCTGGTTTCATGGATGCGGGTGGCGCGGCCGTGGACGCGCACCCGCGCGACGAATTCCACGACCTCGTGGTCGGCGTCCACCCGGACGTGGCGGCGCACGTCCAGTCCCAGCCAGCGGGTGCCGGGCTCGTTGGGTTCCAGCGCGGCCGGCCGGGTGTCGGGGTGCTAGCCCGGAAATTTCGTCAGGCGGGTAAAAAGGAATGTAAGCGGTGCATCTACCCCATTATTCCGAGGCAGCCAGATTCATGGCTAAATCCTGGTCATGGGTATTCCACGGCA